>Ga0315540_10000368_pt1 | contig 25315 bp, 24 predicted proteins | sample SalMarSW160110MG_FD_203677 | JGI IMG/M metagenome (GOLD analysis project Ga0315540, IMG submission 203677) | Salt marsh sediment microbial communities from the Plum Island Ecosystem LTER, Massachusetts, United States - Salt Marsh Sediment SW1601-10 ...
GCGCAAGCCGGCCGAGCTGTTCTTCCCGGTGAGCGGCGTGCTGTCCAAGACGCCGATCGAGACATGGCACCAATACGGGCCGATCTTCCGCCAGCACGCCACGGCCACGATCACGCCCGACTTTCTGGCGGCGCTGGCCCAGGTCGAGGGGGCGGGTAACCCGGTGGCGCGGACCTACTGGCGCTGGCGCCTGACGGCGGAACCCTTCGATGTCTATCGCCCTGCATCGAGCGCGGTCGGGATGTACCAGACGACCGATGCGACTTACCGCGAAGCGAAGCGCTACTGCATTCACGACCACGTTGTAGTCGAGCGAGGTGCCTGGTATGACCTCGGTTCGTGCTGGTTCAACAGTCTGTACTTGCGCGTGGTGCCGAGCAACGCTGTCGAGATGACCTCGGCCTACTTGGACCGCCGAGTCGCCGCTGCGCTCGAACGCCAGTCGATCGCCGCCGCCACGCTGCAGCAGAAGCAGGACCTGGCCGCGGTAATCCATCTGTGCGGTGCGGCGACTGGGGATGCCTATGCCAGGCGCAAATTCCACTTCAGCGCCGGCCAGCGCTGCGGCGACCACGACGCGGGGCGCTATCTGGCGGGGGTCAATGCGATGAAGCGTGTTTTCGCCCGGTTGGCGAACGTGCATTGAGCAGGGTCCTTTCACGACTGCGACTTGGCCGTCCCGCGGCGGAATTCGCGGGCAGCGCTCCGTGCCGCCGGCCTCACTTGCCGCCCGCGCGGGATTGAGCCAAGCTTAGGGCCGGTCATTTCGCCAGTCGGCCGCACGCCCGGATCCCAGCACGCGATGTCCCCCGAAACACTCGGCCGCTACCGCATCATCGGTGAGCTCGGGCGCGGCGCCACCGGTACGGTGTACCGCGCAATCGATCCGTTGATCGAGCGCACGGTGGCGATCAAGACGCTGACCACGAGCCTGCCGGAAGACGTGCTGAACACCGTGCGCGAGCGCTTCCTGCGCGAGGCGAAGTCGGCGGGCCGCCTCAGCCACCCCAACCTGGTGACGATTTACGACGTCGGCGTGGAGGGCGAGATCGCGTTCATTGCCATGGAGCTGCTGGAAGGGCAGTCGCTGCAGCGCATGCTGCGCCAGCAGGGCAGGCTGGATTTCGCGCTGGCCGCGGACCTCGCGGCGCAGATTGCTGAGGGCCTCGAGCATGCGCACCGGCACGCCATCGTGCATCGTGACGTTAAACCGGCCAATGTCATTGTTTCGCCGGCCGGGCACGCCAAGCTCACGGATTTCGGCGTGGCCTACGTGCCGTCTTCGTCGATGACCCAGACCGGCGTGGCGCTCGGCTCGCCGAAGTACATGTCGCCCGAGCAGGTGCTCGGCCAGCCCGCCGACCCGCGCTCGGACGTCTTTTCCCTCGGCGTTATGCTGTATGAGATGCTGGTGCATCGCACGCCGTTCGAGTCGGCGGGCGAGATCGCGATGTTCGAGCTGATGCGGCGGATCATGATGGAGCCGCATCGCAACGTTTCCGAGCTCGACAGCATGCTGCCGACGGAGTTCGACCGCATCCTCGCGCGCGCGCTGGCCAAGAAGCCGGAAGAGCGCTATCAGCGCGCGGGCGAGATGGCCGAGGCGTTGCGCAAGCTGCGCGGCGTTCCCGGCCCGCGCAAGAGCCTCGAGCAGGCGGACCCGGCAGTCGTGCAGCGCGCCGCGTCAATCGATCAGACCAGCGAGCTCCTACTCGCCGAATTCGACGAATTTGCGCGCGGCCTCGAAGAGCGGCAGCAAGCCGAGCTGCGCGCCGAGATCGAGGCGCGCCGGCGCAAGAAAGAGGAATTGGAGCGCTGGGCCGAGACCCAGGCGCGCCAGCGCGAGGAGTACGAACGCCAGCGCCAGGGCGAGAGCGCGGACTCGCCCTTGTCCGCTACAACGCGGCGCAATGCCGCGATCGAGATGTTGAGAAAGCAGGCCACGAGCCGCACCGCCGGGCCCGCGTCGGCGCTCAGAACAGAGGACATCGGGCGGCTCGACCGCAGCCTTCGCGCCGCCTTCAGGTACCTGGCCGAGTTCGCCCAGGAGGTCAACGCCGCGACCCCGACCCTGGGATTTCGCTACCGGATGATCTACATGGGCGAGCTGCCGCTGCTGAAGCTGAGCGACGCGTTTGCCGACTACCGCATGCGCAAGATCGGCGAGCGGGAATTCCACGACTTCGTCACCCTGTCGTGCCGCTTGCGCCCGGTGCGCGAGGCCGCGGTGGAGTTGTCGATGCTGGACATCGCTCGCTTCCAGCAGGAGCTCGACGCGCTGCAGATCGAGAGCGCGCGGCGGGATTCGAAGAACGAGTTCAGGCAGGTCGCGCGCGCCACCTTCACCCTGGGCGCGATTCCCTGCCAGGTGCGCATCCGGGCGGACTATGAAGCGTTCGCCGTCACGGTCGAACTGCTCAACGTCGGAAATCTGGGCCGCTCCCACCGCACTTTCACCCTCGACGCCTTCACCGAGGATCTGGTCGATGAGCTTGCGCAGTACGTTCTCGGGCTCGATCGCGGCTACGAGAACCAGCCAGAGGGATCTTGAGCGGCGCTGTGCGCCTGATTGCGGCGCTGCTGGTGCTTGTCGGCGTCGGCGTGCTCGGCTGGTGGTTCTGGCCGCTGATGCCGGGCGCGCAGTCTGCGGTGCGCGATGTCGAGGCGCTGATCCGCTCGTGGGGGGCGTGGGGCGTGGTCGGCTCCATCGGCCTGATGGTGGCGCACTCGTTTCTGCCGTTCCCTTCGGAGATCATCGCCCTGGCGAACGGCATGCTTTACGGGCCGCTGTGGGGCACGGTGATCACCTGGGTCGGCGCGATGCTCGGCGCCGCGGCCGCGTTCGGCGTGGTGCGCGCGCTCGGACAGCCCGTGCTGCGCAAATTGCTCCCCGCGTCCAGGCATGCCCGGCTGGCGCGCTGGTCGCGCGAGCAGGGCGGGTTCGCACTGCTGGTCGCCCGCCTGATTCCTGTGATCGCGTTCAACCTGATCAACTACGCCGCGGCGCTGACCGAGATCACGTGGTGGACCTTCCTCTGGGCCACCGGGCTCGGCATCCTGCCGCTGACAATCGTTCTCGCTGTGCTGGGCGACAACGTGCTGGACATGCCGCCGTGGGGCTGGGCGCTGTTGCTCGCCGCCGTGGTCGCAACCTGGCTGCTGTTGCCTCGCTGGCGACGCGGCAAGTCAGCGCCGATTTCTTGATCTGCCTCAAATCGGCTTGCACAAGCGGTCGCAAGATAGGTTGACCTGGGTCAACCTGACGCGTCGACGCGCCCGTGCAAATGAAGTCATCAACGAACTTGTTACCATCGCCAAGCCGGCACTTCCATAATCCGCGGACGTGTCGCGGTGAGCGCGTCGCGCCTGAAGCAAGGGGTTAGCATGTCGAATCGTATCAGCGTAATGGTGGTTTCCGGCAGCCGAGAGCGGCTGCAGATGGCGGCGATGGTCGCCTCGGTGGGGGCGGTCAGCGGCAACGACGTGCATGTGTTCCTGTCGATGAATGCGCTGTCGTATTTCGTCAGGAAGACCCCGCAGGAGCCTCCCGCGGAGGGTCCCGTCGGCATCCTGCTGACGGAGAAGAAAGTGCCGCCCTTTCGCGAGCTTTTTGCGAATGCGGTCGACCTGGGAGAGGCGAAGATTTATCCTTGCTCGATGGCGATGGACGTCCTGGCGCTGGAACCCGAGGACCTGGAGGATTTCGTCGGCGAGCCAATGGGGCTGACGAAGTTTCTCGATGAAGCGAGCGCGGGTCAGGTCTGGACGTTCTGACATGACGACGAGAGGCATACACCGATGAGCACGCGGAAATTGGTGGACGCGCGGGGCAGCTTCTGCCCGGGGCCGCTGATGGAGCTGATCGCGGCAATGAAGGCGGCGCAGGTCGGCGACGAGCTGGAGGTGCTGTCCAGCGACAAAGGCTCGGCGCACGACATTCCGGAGTGGATAAACAAGGTCAAGCACGAGCACATCGAGACCCGCGAAGAGGACGGGGTGTGGCACGTGGTTGTGCGCAAGGCGAAATAGGGGATCTGTTCGATTACGTAGGCGACATGAGGAGGAGGCGGCGATGAGGATTCTTGTCGTAGGTGGAGGAATGGGCGGCACCATCCTGGCGAACAATCTGGCGAGGCGACTCGCCGCAGAGTTGCGCTCGGGTAAGGCGCGGATCACGATGCTCTCGGCGTCGGACAAGCACATGTATCAGCCGGGTCTGCTGTATCTGGCGGTGGGACGGATGACGCCCGACGAGCTCTACCGGGACCAGCGCAGCCTGCTCGAGCCGGGAATCGAATTTCACGCCGACCCGGTCGAGGAATTTCAGCTCGACAAGAACCAGGTCAAGACCAAGAGCGGCAAGATGCACGCCTACGACGTGATCGTGATCGCGACCGGCTCGCGGCCGGTGGCGGAGGAGATCCCGGGCCTGGCGGAGAACGCCGAGCAGTTCTATACCGAGGAGTCGGCGCTCAAGATGTTCAAGCGCCTGCAGGCGTTCCAGGGCGGCAAGGTGCTGATCACGGTCGGGGTGCCGCACAAGTGCCCGATGGCGCCGCTCGAGATCATGTTCATGCTGTACGACTACTTCAAAGACCGCGGCATCCTGGACAAGACCCAGATCCACTATACCTACCCGATTGGCCGCACCCATTCGCTGGAGAACGTGGCGAAGTGGGCGACACCCGAGATGGAGCGCCTCGGCATCACCTACGAGACGCTGTTCAACATGAAGGAGGTGGACGGGGCGAAGAAGGTGGTGCGCAGCGAGGAAGGCACGGAGGCCCCGTTCGACCTGCTGATCACCATCCCGGCGCACCGCGGCATGGAGGTGATCGAGAAGAACGCGCTCGGGCAGCGCGGCTTCATCCCCACCCACCGGCACCGCTTGAACATGGAAGGGCGCGAAAACGTGTTCGTGGTCGGCGACACCACCAACCTGCCGATCAGCAAGGCGGGCTCGACGGCGCACTTCGAAGCCGAGGCGCTGGCCGAGAACATCGCAGCGATGGTCAAGATGGGAACGCCGGTGCGCGACTACGACGGCAAGGTGTTCTGCTTCATCGAGGCGGGCAAGGACCGGGCGACGTACGCCATGTTCAACTACCAGAATCCGCCCGACCCGAAGGCACCCACGCGCGCGGTGCACTGGTTCAAGATCGCGTACAACAAGCTGTACTGGGCGTCCGCCCGCGGCCTGCTCTGAGGAGGCGACCATGAGCACCTCAAACGAGGCAATCTCGACCGAGCTCGAGGTTAAGCGCGTGGTCGAGGCCGCGCGCGATGCGCTGACCGACGAGATGGTCGGGCGCCTGACCGAGGCGGTGGGCGAGGGGCTGAGCCTGCTCGACCAGGTGAACCGTTCAGGACTGGAAAAGGCGCTGCCGTCGATCGCCAGGATGGTGCGCGACGGCGATCTGGAGCGGCTGGTGCAGCTGGCACGCGTATACGGATCGGCAGAGGACGCCATGAGCGACGAGATGATCGGGCGCCTGGCGGAAACGATGGCCGAGGGGCTGTCCTTGATGGATCGCCTGAGCCGGGGCGGCGTGCTGCGCCTGGTCGAAATGATGGAGCGCATGCAGGCATCGGGCGCGCTCGAGCGCATCGCGGTGACCTTGCCCAGGCTGATGGAGCGGCTCGAGCACATCGAGCACGTGCTCGGCAGCCTGGAATCCGCAGTCGCCGAGGCCGAACGCATGCCGCGGCCGCAGGGCGGCATCGGTGGCCTCTGGCAGATCGCGCGCGACGCGGAAACGCAGCGCGGAATGCAGCTGCTGCAGACCTTCAGCAAGAACCTCCGCAGCGCGGCCAAGTGAGCGCAAGGCTGGCGACGCGACCGGGTTGACCGGTCGCGGCCGCGCCTTGTTGCGTAATTTGATGAGAATGGTTATCATTGGAGAACTTGTCTCACAATGCACTTCCCCGGATCGCTTGTGATTGGATAGATATTTGAATGCAAATTAGAAAATGGATTCTGAGCCTGGTCCTTGCGTTGCCCATGAGTGCATACGCGCAGTTGCCTCACTTCAGCCTGAGCATCAAGAATCACCGTTTCGAGCCGAGCGAGATCACGGTGCCCGCAGGCGAGCGCTTCAGGCTGGTGATCGACAATCAGGACCCGACGCCGGAGGAATTCGAGAGCAGGTCGCTGCGGGTCGAAAAGGTGATTCCCGGCGGCAGCAAAGGCTCGGTTACCGTAGGTCCCCTGAAGCCCGGCGCGTACCAATTCGTGGGCGAGTTCCATGAATCCAGCGCCAAGGGCACCTTGCACGCGAAGTGAGGGAACATGCTTGGCTCGGCAGTCGTCGTATTTCGTGAAACGCTGGAAGCGGCGCTGATCGTCGCCATCGTCATGGGCGCAAGCCGCGGCGTGGCGGCGCGCGGGCGCTGGATTACGGGCGGCGTCGTGCTCGGGATCGTCGGCGCGCTGATCGTTGCCGCGTTTGCGGGCGCGATTTCGGAGGCGGTGCAGGGCCGCGGGCAGGAGCTGTTCAATGCCGGCGTGCTGCTGGTCGCGGTGGCGATGCTCGCCTGGCACAACGTCTGGATGAGCTCGCACGCGCGCAAGCACGTCGCCGAAATGCGCCATCTCGGTCACGACGTCAGCGTCGGCGTCAAGCCGATGTCGGCGATGCTAGCCGTCACCGCGCTGGCGGTGCTGCGCGAAGGCGCCGAGACGGTGCTGTTTCTCTACGGGCTGATGGCGACCGGCGGCAGCGCCGGGCTGGCGCTGGGCGGGATCCTGGGGCTGGTGGGCGGGACGGCGATCGGTGTGCTGCTTTACTTCGGGCTGCTGCGGGTGCCGCTGCGGCACTTCTTCACCGTCACCGGGGTGATCGTGCTGCTGCTGGCGGCCGGGCTCGCGGCGAGCGCTGCGGGCTTCCTGGTCCAGGCGGGTCTGCTGCCCGCTCTCGTCAATCAGGTCTGGGACACGTCCGGCATGCTGGACGTCGGTAGTCTCGCCGGCCGCATGCTTCACGTGCTGGTCGGCTACAACGACCGGCCGACGGGGATCGAGCTGCTGTTCTACGTCGTGACGCTGGTAACGATTCTGACGCTGATGCGCATCTTCGGCGCCCGCTCAACCCGAACCGCGCGCGCCCAGGCGGCGAAGGAAGGCGCGCCCGCCTAACGCGCCGGCGCGCGCTACACTTGCGCGCGTGTCCATTCGCAAGCTTCCGTCGCGCATCACCGTCGAGGGGCTCGACCGCGCCCCGCACCGCGCGTTCCTGCGCGCCCTGGGACTCTCCGACGACGATCTGCGCAAGCCCTTCGTCGGCGTCGCCTCGACCGATGGGCGCGTCACGCCGTGCAATGCGCTGCTGGGAGAATTCGCAAACGCCGCGTGCGCCGCGATACGCGAGGCCGGCGGGGTTGGGTTCGATTTCGCGTCGATCTCGGTCGCGGACTCGATGTCGATGGGCCACGGCGGGATGCGCTTTTCCCTGCTTTCGCGCGAAATCATCGCCGACGGCGTGGAGGCCGTTGCCAGGGGGCATGCCTACGACGCGCTGGTGACCTTCGCCGGTTGCGACAAGACGCTGCCGGGAATGATGATGGCGATGACGCGCCTCAACCTGCCTTCGGTATTCGTCTACGGCGGCGCGGCGCTGCCCGGCACCTGGAATGGGCGCGACGTGACGGTGCTCGACACTTACGAGGCGGTCGGCGCGGTGATGGCGGGCGACATGGCGCGCGCCGAGCTCGATCAGCTCGAGCACGTATGCCTGCCTACCCTGGGTTCGTGCCCGGGGCAGTTCACCGCCAATACCATGGCGATGGTCTCGGAGACGCTCGGCCTGGCGCTGCCCGGATCCGCCACCATGCCTGCGGTGGCGAAGGAGCGGCACGGTCAGGCGCGTGAGGCCGGGCGCCAGGTGATGGACCTGCTGCGCAACGGTGGCCCGCTGCCGCGCGAGCTGGTGACGCGCAAGAGTCTGCAGAATGCCTGCGCCGCGGTCGCCGCGACCGGCGGGTCGACCAACGCCGGCCTGCACATCCCGGCGATCGCGCATGAAGCCGGCATCCGCTTCTCGCTCGACGATTTCGCGCGTGTCTCCAAGCGCACGCCGCTGATCGCCGACCTGAAGCCGGGCGGGCGCTTTCTCGCCAAGGACCTGCACGCGGTGGGCGGCGTCTACGCAGTGTTGAAAGAGCTGCTGCGGCGTGGTGCGCTGCACGGCGACTGCCTTACGATCTTCGGCACCACCCTCGAGCAGGAGCTGAGGCAGCATCCCGCCGCCGACGGGACGGTGGTGCGCAAGAAGCCGCTCGTTGCCAGCGGCGGCATCGTGCTGCTGAAGGGCAACCTGTGCCCCGATGGCGCGCTGATCAAGATAGCGGGGCTGAAGTCGCTCGCGTTCGAGGGCGTCGCGCGCATATTCGATTCCGAGGAGGCTTGCGCCGATGTGGTCCGCCGGCGCCGCTACCAGGCCGGCGACGTGCTCGTCATCCGCTATGAAGGGCCGAAAGGCGGGCCGGGAATGCGCGAAATGCTCGGCGTCACGGCGCTGATCTACGGCCAGGGCATGGGCGAGAAGGTGGCGCTGCTGACGGACGGGCGATTCTCCGGCGCGACGCGCGGCATGATGATCGGCTATCTTTCACCGGAGGCCGCCGTCGGCGGACCGCTCGCGCTGGTCAGGGACGGGGATCGCATCCGTATCGACGCGCAAAAAGGCTTGCTTTCGTTGCGCGTGCCGGCGGCGGAGCTGGCGCGAAGGCGCCGGGCGTGGAAGCCGCCGCAGCGCGCGCCGCTCGCCGGTGCGCTGGAGAAATACGCGGCCCAGGTCGGATCGGCATTCCGCGGCGCCGTCACGCACAGCGGAGGATTCAGCAGGAGAAGACGGAAGTAAGCGGCGGCGGTCAGGCGCGTAGCAGCGACTCGGCGAGCTCGCGAAGCTTGCTTTTCTGGATCTTGGTGGCGTTCGCGCCAGGCGTGACCGGGAATTCTTCCAGCGCGAATGCGCGCAGCGGGACCTTGTAGGCGGCGAGCTTGGCGGCAACGTGCGCAAGCAGCGCCGCTTCGTTCAGGGCTGCCGCCGGTTCGAGCACCACAAACGCGACTGGCCGCAGCCCTTCGGCGCGTGGCACGCCGACCACCTGGCAGGCGCGAATGCCCGGGAACGTCTGCACCACAGCCTCGATCTCCGGCGGGCTGACCAAGAACCCGCCCAGGCGCAGAGCGTCGCCCATGCGGGCGAGAAAGGTGAAGCGTCCGTCGGCGTGCGTGCAGCCGAGGTCGCCCGAGCGGTAGTAGCCGTCTGCGGTAAGCGCCCTCGCGGTCGCGTCCGGGTCGCCGAAATAGCCGACCATGCGGCTCTCGGGCGCATCGAACTCGAGTTCCCCCGCAACGCCGTGGCCAAGGATCTTGCCGCTTTCGGGGTCGCGCGCGCGCACTCTGGCGGCCGCGCTTAGCGGATTGCCTCCTGCCGCCGCCCGCTCCGCAAGCGTCGCGTTCTCGTCCTGGCGCGCGAACAGCGCCTGAATTTCGCTGATGCCGTAAAGGCCGACCAGCCTGAGGCCACGTGCCTGCGCCCGGGCGGCAATGCCGCTGTGTGCGGGGTTGAACGCGGCATAGCCGAACAAGCGCGCGTCGGGGAACGGGTGCTGCGCCGTGCTCTGATCCAGTAGCTGAGCGATGGCTTCGTCGGTGCCGTTGGCATGGGTTACACGGTGCGTCACGATGTCTTCTGCGGCCTGCCGGGCGTTCCATGCCGGCCGCATCACGAGGGGGCGAGCCGCGGCGAACGCCGCCATCGCGCTGCAGAAGCCGTACACGCCGCAAAGTGGCGGCGCGAGCAGCATTGCCGAATTCGAGTCCAGGCCGAAGCCGCGCGCGACGTTGGTCGCGTGCGCGATCACGCCGTGCTGGTCATGGAGGACGAATTTCGGCGCGCTGGTCGTGCCGGAGGTGGTGAATATGACGCAACCCGCGGCGGGCGCAGCCGCGCTCTCCAGCAAGGCAGCGCCGGACGCAAGCGTTTCGTAGGCGATGGCAGGCTTGCCAATCACGGCTTGCGGGGCGGGCGTCCCTTCCTCGGAATAGACGACGATGGACTCGAGCCGTTCCATGGCGGCCGGGTCGCACTGCGCCAGAATCGACGCGAAATCGATGCCCTTGAAGCCCGGCCAAAGTACGAGCACCCGGGCACTCGAACGCGCCACGATATCGGCCACTTCCTGGCTGCGGAAGCGCGTGTTGACCGAAACCGCTATGGCGCCGAGTTGCGCGCAGGCGAAAAACGTCGCCAGCCACGCTGGCAGATTCGGCAGCCAAAGCGCGACCCGGTCGCCGGGACCGACGCCCAGCCGCTGCAGACCGTGCGCAACGCGGCGACTCTCTTGCGCCAGGTCGTGAAAACCGACCGGGCGTCCGCGATCGATCAGCATCGGGCCGACGAGCGCCGCGCGTTCGGCCAGAAGATGCTGCAGCGTGTGCCGAGGTGCATTCATCTACGATCACATGGCGCATTTTGCGCGCGACTAAATGGAATCATAAATGTTTGCGATTCGCCGTGTGCAAAGTCACGCTTGCGCGTTGTGTTCTGCGAACGGATTCGCTACGATGCACGCTCGCTAGCGTTGCTGGCAGCGCGACAGCGGCCTGGGAGATGCCCGGGATTACATCGGGCAGAAGAGGAGAACCTATGCCATCTGTGGTCACCAAGTCCGACCTCGTGCAGGCTGCAGCCAAGGCCGGCAATCTGAACAGGACCACCGCAGGGGACGCCGTGAACGCGGTATTCGAAGCCATCGTGGCGAGCGTCGCAAAAGGCAATCGCGTCACGGTCGTGGGCTTCGGTACCTTCCTGCCGCGCAAGCGCAAGGCGCGCGCCGGTCGCAGCCCCGCCAACGGCAAGGAAATCAAGATTCCCTCCAAGACAATCCCGGCCTTTGCCGCCGGCCAGGGCTTCAAGGACGCGGTCGGCAGGCGCTAGCCTCGCGTCTCATTGGTTGCGCCGCAGCGAAGTTGGCGCGATACCGCAGCAAGAGCGCCTAAGGGCGCGAAACGTCGTGGCATTGCAAAGCACAAAAAGGCTTGGCAGAATTCTTGCGGAAACAAGCTTCGTGCCATGAACAACCTGCTCATCCTCTCGCTCGACAGCCACGGCGTGCCGCACCGCTGGATCAGCTGGCAGCAGGCGTGCTTCTATTACGCCAAGAACCTGGTCGCGTGGACCATGGGCGAGCGCACCTTCACGTTTTACGGCGGGATCAGCCGCTTGACGGGGGAGCGCTCGAGCATCACAGCGCACTCGATCATCGCCATCCGCGGCCGCGCACTGGCGGCGCGCGGGTTCAACCAGGTTCCGCCGCTCAACAACCGCGAGCTTTTCCGCCGCGACCGGCAGGTTTGCGCCTACTGCGGGGGTGAGTACAACTTTTTCAAACTGACGCGCGACCACATCACGCCGCTCTCGCGCGGCGGGCGCGACACCTGGATGAACGTGGTCACCGCCTGCAGGCAGTGTAACGGGCACAAGCGCAATCGTCTGCCGCAGGAAGCGGGGATGGAGCTGCTTTATGCGCCGTACATTCCGAACAAGGCCGAATATCTGATCCTCACCAACCGCCGGATCTTCGTCGACCAGATGGAGTTCCTGCGCCAGCACGTGTCGGTGCATTCGCGTCTGGGACTGGCGCCCGCCTAGCCGGCGCGGCCGCCGCAGAACCGCTGTGTCCGACTTCTGGCGCAGTAGCGGTTTTCATCTCCTGCAACGCGATGCCGAGGGCCGTCTGCGGGTGACCGACGACTTCCTGCGTGCCTATTACCTGCGGCCGGAAATCCATCCCGTCGAGGATTCGTGCGACGCGGAACTGCGTCTCCATGCCTGCCTTATGGACGATCCGCGGCGCGCAGTCGCCCAGCAGGAGATCGACGACATCGCGGACGGCGATGCGCGCGACAACTATCGCATTCTGCTGCGCTTTCGCGAGCGCCTGCTCGAGGCCGGCACGGTCGAAGGCTGCTACATGAACCTGTTCAAGAGCGATGTCGACGTGCCGCCGCTGTTCGTCGAGCAGCTTGCGCATGTCATTCTGCGCAATCTGCTGGACGCATGCGAAGACCCATTGCAGCTGCGCGCCGCCGAGCTGATGTTTCGCGACCAGAAGGCGACGCTGCGCGACGGGCACGTGCTGGTCGCAGACCTGGAGATGATCGAGATGCATGCCGCCGGGACCCGCTACGGCGGCATCGGCAGGCTCATCGTCGAGGCGCAGGGCGCGCTGGGCAAAGTCGATCTCGACGTTCTCGATCGCGGCAACGCGGCAATATACTGGGATCGCGAGTCGCGCTTCGACACGGTGCTCAGCCTCGACTACGGTCAGGCCGGGCTGGATGCGCTGTGCCGCGTGATCGAAGCGTGGGTCGCGCACTTCTTCGGCGTGCGCGTCGCAGTGCGTCCGCTGAGGAGCATCGAAGAGCGAAAGTGGGCCTGGCACATCGGCCTGGATGCCGAATCGACTGCCATACTGAACGAGCTTTGGAACGGCGGCGAAGTCGAGCAGGGGCGGATGCGGCGAATCCTGGCGCTTTTGCGCATGGACTTCCAGGGCCCGGGGGATCTGCGGCCCGAGTTGGCCGGGCGACCGGTGTATCTCGCCCTGGCGTGCGACGAGAACGAGGTGGTGCGCATGAAACCGCAGAACCTGCTGCTCAACCTTCCGCTCGCGCAGACGTGAAGCCGGACTACTGGGACAAGGCCAAGCGCGAGCTGTCACGCGGCGACCCGGTGCTGGGCGCAATTATCCGGCGCTACCCGCGCATCCATCTTGTGCCGCGGGGAAATCCGTTCCATACGCTCGCGCGCTCGATCGTCGGACAGCAGATTTCGGTCAAGGCGGCGCAGGCGGTCTGGAACAGGCTGCTGGAGGCGCTCCCTGCGGTGACCCCGGAGCATGCACTCGAGGCCGGGCCGGACAGGCTGCTCGCTTGCGGACTGTCGCGGCGCAAGGTCGAGTACGTGGCCGACCTCGCGCGGCATTTCGCCTCCGGTCGCATCGTGCCTGCGCGCTGGCAGACGATCGACGACGAGGCGGTCATCGCCGAGCTGGTGGAGATCAGGGGCATCGGACGCTGGACCGCCGAGATGCTGCTGATATTCAGCCTGCTGCGGCCTGACGTCCTGCCGGTCGACGATCTCGGCTTGCAGCGGGCGGTGAGCGTCGGCTACCGCGACGGGCGCAAGGTGAGCGAAACGGGCATCCGCCGAATCGCCAAGACTTGGGTGCCGTGGCGATCGGTCGCCACCTGGTACCTGTGGCGCTCGCTCGATCCGCTCCCGGTCGAGTACTAGCGTGCCTGCTTGGGCGTAGAATGCCGCACCGATGAAGACCACCTTCCTCGATTTCGAGCAGCCGATAGCTGAGCTCGAGCAGCGCATCGAAGAGCTGCGCTTCGTGCAGGACGACTCCGCGGTCGACATTTCCGAGGAGATCGGCCGGTTGACCAAGAAGAGCCAGTCGCTCACCAAGGAAATCTACGCCAAGCTCAATCCGTGGCAGGTGGCGCAGGTCGCGCGTCACGCGCAGCGCCCCTATACGCTCGATTACGTTGGCATGCTGTTCACCCATTTCGAGGAGCTCCACGGTGATCGGGCGTTCGCGGACGACGCATCGATCGTCGGCGGACTGGCTCGCTTCAACGGCGAAGCGTGCATGGTGATCGGGCATCAGAAGGGGCGCGACACCAAAGAGAAGATTCTGCGCAACTTCGGCATGCCCAAGCCGGAGGGTTATCGCAAGGCGCTGCGCCTGATGCAGCTGGCCGAGAAGTTCCGTCTGCCGGTGTTCACCTTCGTCGACACGCCCGGCGCGTACCCGGGCATCGACGCCGAGGAGCGCGGCCAGTCGGAGGCTATCGGCCGCAACCTGTATGTCATGGCGGGCCTGAAGACGCCGGTCATCGTCACCGTGATAGGCGAGGGAGGTTCCGGTGGCGCGCTCGCAATCGCGGTCGGCGACATCGTCCTCATGCTGCAGTACGCTACCTACTCCGTTATTTCGCCGGAAGGCTGTGCCTCGATTCTGTGGCGCAGCGCCGAGCGGGCGCCTGAGGCGGCGGAGGCGCTCGGCATCACGGCGAGTCGGCTCAAAACCCTCGGCTTGATCGACAAGATCGTCAGCGAGCCACTCGGCGGCGCGCACCGCGACCCTCAGGCTACCGCGCAGGCTCTCAAGAAGGCGCTCACGGAGGCGCTGAAGCAGGTCCAGGGAAAGAAGCCGAAAGAGCTCGTCGAGGAACGCCTCGAGCGTCTCATGGGCCATGGCAAGTACAAGGAAGTCGTCGAGCGCTGATCGCGCCGAGCCGCTCGCGGCGGCGCAGCGCCTGCTGCGCTCGCTAGATTTGCGCGGCAAGACAATCGTCGTCGGGCTGTCGGGCGGCGTCGACTCGACGGTGTTGCTGCACTTGCTGCGCGCGCTCGCGCCCGCCCACGGCTACGCATTGCGCGCAGTGCATGTTCATCACGGCATCAGCCCCAATGCGGACCGCTGGGCGCGCTTCTGCCGCAAAATGTGCCGAGAATGGAGCGTGCCGCTGACCGTCCGGCGGGTGAGTATCGGCTCGCCGCGCGGCAAGGGGCTGGAGGGCGCCGCGCGAGAAGCCCGTCGCGCCGCGCTGGCGGCTTTGCGGGCCGACGCAGTGGCGTTCGCCCACCAGCTCGACGATCAGGCCGAGACGGTCCTGTTGAGCCTGCTGCGCGGCGCGGGTGTCCGCGGCGCAAGCGGTATGCCGGCGCTCGGCAGGCTCGGCACAAAGCCGCTGTTGCGACCGCTGCTCGAGGTGCCGCGCGCCGAACTGCTCGGCTATGCGCGCCGCTACGGCCTGCAGTGGATCGAGGACGAATCGAACCTAGACCCGGTCCATGCGCGCGGCTTCTTGCGCCTGCGAGTCACGCCGCTGCTCGAGCAACGCTATCCGCGATGGCGCCAGGCGCTCGCCCGCGCGGCGCGTCATTTCGCGGAAGCCGACGCTTTGCTGCGCGAACTCGCGCCCGCGCAGCGGGCAGACCGCCTGCGGCTCGCGGACCTGCGCGGCTGGCCCGCCCCGGCGGCCAGGCTGCTGCTGCGCGAACACCTTGCGGCACACGGCCTGCGCCCCCCGACGACGCGGCGGCTGGCTGACATGCTGCGTCAGCTGACGACTGCGGCACCCGGCGCGCGCGTAGAGTTTGCCCACGACGGCGCCGTACTGCGCGCCTACCGCGGCGAGTTGCGCGTGGAACGTCTCGCACTCGCCGCCACCTCCGTGCTCGGGCCCGCGCGCTGGAGTGGCGAGCGGCGGATCGTGCTGCCGGCCCTCGGCGGTGAAATGCGCTTCAAGCGCGTACGCGGCGCGGGCGTTGCGCTCGCCAAGCTCCAGGGTCAGCCGGTTCAACTGCGCCTGCGTCACGGGGGCGAGCGGCTGCAGCCGGATTCGCGCCGACCCCGTCGTACGCTCAAAAATCTGTTTCAGGAGGCGGGGATACCGCCGTGGCGGCGAGACCGCCTGCCGCTGCTGTTCTGCGGCGAAGACCTTGTCTGGGTTCCCGGGCTCGGTGTCGATGCGCGCTATCGCGCCGGCGCGGGAGCGGCGGGGCTGCAACCCGAATGGCACGACCGTGGCCACGCAACTCATTGAATTTACGCGGTTCAGAACCGTGCCGTGCTAGAATTTCGGTTTCACTTTTCACGCTTGCTAGGGAGAACGAGGAATGGCGGTCGAGAGGACCCTGTCCATCATCAAGCCGGACGCGGTAAAGAAGAATGCGATCGGCCATATCTGCGCGCGTTTCGAGGCGGCGGGCCTCAAGATCGTCGCCGCACGCATGATGCATTTGTCGCGCGCCCAAGCCGAGGGGTTCTACGCAGTACACCGCGAACGGCCTTTCTTTCACGACTTGGTCGAATTCATGATTTCGGGCCCGGTGCTGGTGCAGGTCCTCGAAGGCGAGGGCGCGATCGCCAGGAACCGGGAATTGATGGGCGCCACCGATCCGAAGAAGGCGGCCAAGGGCACGATCCGCGCCGATTTTGCGGATTCGATCGACGCCAACGCGGTGCACGGCTCGGACGCCCCTGATACGGCGCGCACGGAGATCGGCTATTTCTTTCCTGCTTGCGAGACCTTTTCCCGCTGAAGCGGGTCAGAGTGCCGTGATGAACGACAACCTGCTGGATTTCGACGCGCAAGGCATGGAACGCAATTTCGCCGCACTGGGCGAAAAGGCGTTTCGCGCGCGGCAGGTGCTGCGCTGGATACACCAGTACGGCGAGTCGGACTTTGCGCGCATGAGCGACCTCGCCAAGGATCTGCGCGCCAAGCTCGCGCTTGCGGCGCGGATCGAGGCGCCTGCGGTCGTCGCTGACGACGTGGCGCCCGACGGTACGCGCAAGTGGCTGCTCCGGGTCGATGACTCGAACTCGATCGAGTCGGTGTTCATCCCGGAGGATGATCGCGGCACATTGTGCGTGTCGAGCCAGGCGGGATGCGTACTCGATTGCGCCTTCTGCGCCACCGGAAAGCAGGGATTCAACCGCAACCTGACGACTGCGGAAATCATCGCCCAGCCGTGGATCGCGAACCGCCTGCTGGGCCGCGACCCGAAGGGCCAGCGTGTCATCACGAACGTCGTAATGATGGGCATGGGCGAGCCGCTGCTCAACCTCGACGCCGTGATTCCGGCCCTGCGCCTGATGCTCGACGACAACGCCTACGGACTGTCGCGGCGCCGCGTCACGGTCTCGACTTCCGGCGTGGTTCCCGGCATTGACCGCCTGCGCGAGGAGTGTCCCGTCGCGCTCGCGGTGTCGCTGCATGCGCCGAACGACGCCTTGCGCGACCGCCTCGTGCCGCTGAACCGGAAGTACCCGTTGCGGGAGCTGATCAAGGCCTGCAATCGCTACCTCGACAAGGCGCCGCGCGACTTCATCACCTTCGAGTACGTGATGCTCGAGGGCGTGAACGACTCGGACAGCCAGGCGCGCGAGCTCGCCGCCATCGCCCGGCGCGTGCGCTGCAAATTCAACCTCATCCCGTTCAACCTGTTTCCGAATGCAGGATTTGATCGCTCCGATCCCGACAGGATCCGGAGCTTCGCCGAGATCCTGCGGCGCGATGGGGTCACCGTAACGACCCGCAAGACGCGCGGCGACGGTATCGCGGCGGCGTGCGGGCAGCTCGCCGGCGACGTGGCCGACCGCACGCGCCGCAGCGGCCGCAAGGTTCACAGGATCACGGAGCTGCGTGCATGAAGATATATTTTCTGGGCCTCTTCGCCGCGGCAGTCCTGGCGTTTGCCGCGGGCTGCGCTACCCGGCCCCCGGAGACGTCGTCGTCCGGCGTCGATACCGGGGTGATCGTGGGCGAGGTCGGCGACCCGCGAAACCGTGCGCGGATACATACCGAGCTGGCGGCGGCCTACTACAGCCGCGGCAGCATGGCGGTCGCGCTTGAGGAATTGCGCACCGCGGCCGCCGCCGACCCTACTTACGCCGCCACCTACAGCATGTTCGGTCTGGTGTACATGGAGCTGCGCGAAACCAAGCTCGCGCAGCAGAATTTTGAGCACGGCCTGAAACTATCGCCGAACGACCCCGACATCAACCACAATTACGGCTGGTTCCTCTGCCAGACCGGGCACGAAACGGAGTCGATCCGGTATTTCCTGCGCGCCATCGGCAATCCGCTCTATCCGACCCCGTGGCGCTCCTACACGGCGGCCGGAGTTTGCTCTTTGCGCAAGGACAAATTCGGGGATGCCGAGCAGTTCTTTGAGCGCGCGCTCAGGCTGCGGCCGAACGAGCCAATGGCTTTGCTGCAGATGGGAGAGATTCGCTACCGGGCAGGCAAAATGAGCGAGGCGCGCAAATACGTGTCGCGCTTCAACAGCGTGGTGTCCCCCACCGCGGAATCGCTATGGCTCGAATTGCGCGTGGAACGCAAGCTGGGCCAGCGCGTGGCGGAGGCGAAGCTGGCCAGTCAGCTGCGGCGCCGCTTCCCCGGTTCGCGCGAGAGTCAGGCGCTGCAGCGCGGGGACTATGAATAGCGACACGGTCCACGAGCCCGCTTTGGAGGATCGCCCGGCGGAGGCTGTCGGCGAGCAGGAGCACGTGGGCGAGATCCTGGCGCGGGCGCGCGCCGCACAGGGGCTGACCCTGGACGATGTCGCACAGCAGCTCAAGTTCGGCGCGCGCCAGATCGACGCCCTGGAGCAGGGCCGCTTCGAGAGTTTGCCGGGAAGCACGTTCGCGCGCGGCATGGTCCGCAGTTACGCGCGCCTGCTCAAGCTCGATGCGGAGGCGCTGCTCGGACAGGTCGAGGGTAAATTTGAAGTCCCGGACGCGGATCGCCTCGCTACGCGCTATCGGGAGCCGGTGCCGTTTTCCGATGGATCGAGGCGCACCAACATCACTTACGCTCTCCTGTCGGTAGCAATCCTGCTGGTCGTGGCGGGCGTCCTGTACGGTTGGCAGCAGGAGCGCGTAGGCGCGAACCGATTGACCTTTGTCCCGGCTGCGCGGGCGCCGCTGGAGCCGCCACGCACGACTCCGGCCACTCCGCCGCGGCCAGCCGCCACGGCACCGAACGTGGTCGCACTTGCCGGCGACCGCACCAGCCCCAGCCCCAGCCCCAGCCCCAGCACCAGCCCCAGCACCAGCCCGAGCGCCAGCCCCGGCGCATCGGAGTCGACCGCCGCATCTGCGAGCTCATCTTCCCCCGCCCCAATTGCGCTCGCCACGGGGCGCATCGTGCTGCACTTCGACGCCGAATCGTGGGTCGAGATTCGCGACGGAACCGGCAAGCTGCTGCTGTCGCAACTCAATCCCGCCGGAAGCGAAAAGGTGGTCCAAGGCAGCCCGCCGTTCTCGGTCGTGATCGGCAATGCCCAGAACGTGCGCGTGACCTACGATGGCGAAGCCTTTGACCTGACGCCCCATATCAGGGTCGAAGTGGCGCGTTTCACCCTCAAATGAGTGCGCCCGCATCCGCGGCCAGGCGCCGTCACTCGACGCAGGTGCTGGTCGGTGGTGTGGCAATCGGTGGTGGCGCGCCGGTCGTCGTGCAGTCGATGACGAATACCGACACGGCGGACGTCGAGGCCACGGTCAAGCAGGTTTCAGATCTCGCACGGGCAGGGTCCGAGCTGGTGCGGATCACAGTCAACAGCCCTGAAGCGGCGGCCCAGGTGGCGCCGATTCGTGAACGACTCGACGCCCTGGGCTGCGCGGTGCCGCTGGTGGGCGATTTCCATTTCAACGGGCACAAGCTGCTGACTCAGTTCCCGCAGTGCGCGCGGGCGCTGGCGAAGTTCCGTATCAATCCCGGCAACGTCGGCAAGGGCGTCAAACGCGACGAGCAATTCGCCACCATGATCGAGTGCGCGATCCGGTTCGGCAAGCCGGTGCGCATCGGGGTCAATTGGGGCAGTCTGGACCAGGCGCTTCTGGCGAAGCTGATGGACGAGAACGCCGCGTGTGCCGAGCCGCTCGAGGCCGAGGACGTGATGCGCGAAGCTGTCGTGCGCTCGGCTCTCGATTCGGCGCGCCAGGCCGAGGCCTGGGGACTGCCCGCGGATCGCATCGTTATCTCGTGCAAGATGAGCCAGGTGCAGGACCTGGTGGCCGTCTACCGCGACCTTGCACGACGCTGCAGCTACGCCTTGCATCTCGGACTCACCGAGGCCGGGATGGGCTCGAAAGGTATCGTCGCCTCGGCGGCGGCGCTCGCCCTTCTGCTTCAGGAGGGGATCGGCGACACGATCCGTGTTTCGCTTACGCCCGAGCCGGGAGGCGAACGAACGCGCGAAGTGCAGGTGGCGCAGGAAATTCTGCAGACCATGGGTCTGCGCAGCTTTGCGCCGATGGTAAGCGCGTGTCCGGGCTGCGGCCGCACAACCAGCACCTATTTCCAGCAACTCGCCGGGCGCATCGAGTCTTATCTGCGGGCGCAAATGCCGCTCTGGCGCGAGCGCTATCCCGGTGTCGAGGAAATGCGGGTCGCGGTGATGGGTTGCGTGGTAAACGGCCCCGGCGAGTCCAAGCACGCCGACATCGGCATCAGCCTGCCCGGGACCAACGAATATCCGGTCGCGCCGGTGTACGTCGACGGCGAGAAGACGGTGACGCTCAAGGGCGAGCGCATCGCCGAGGAGTTCCAGCAACTGGTCGAAGACTACGTGAGCGCGAACTTTGGCCCTGGCCGCCGGCGCCGTCGGCAGCGCGCGGCGCAAGCCAGAGAGATCCCGGTCAAGGCGGTTTCCTGACCGCCGTCGCAAGTATGAGCGCCAGCATTCAAGCCGTCCGCGGCATGAACGACGTCCTGCCAGACGAGGCCGCGTGGTGGCGCCAATTCGAGGCCACGGTGGAAGCCTGGCTGGAGCGCTACGGCTACCGCAACATCCGCATGCCGCTGGTCGAGCATACGCAGTTGTTTCGGCGCGCGATCGGCGAAGTTACCGATATCGTCGAGAAGGAGATGTATTCCTGGCGTGACGAGCTCAACGGGGAGGACCTGACGCTGCGCCCGGAGGGTACGGCTTCATGCGTGCGCGCGGCGATAGAGCACAACCTGCTCTACGACGGCCCCAAGCGCCTTTGGTACGCAGGGCCGATGTACCGCCACGAGCGGCCGCAAAAGGGACGCTATCGGCAGTTCCACCAGTACGGCGTCGAGGCACTGGGGTTCGAAGGCCCGGACATCGACGCCGAGCACATCGTCATGTGCGCGGCGCTGTGGCGCGACCTCGGGCTGGGCGGCATTCGCCTCGAGCTCAATAGCATCGGCTCGTCCGAGGAGCGCGCGCGCTACCGCGCGGATCTGGTGCGGCATCTCGAAGCGAACCTCGACCGGCTCGATGCAGACGCCAGGCGACGCCTGCATACCAATCCGCTCCGGGTGCTCGATTCGAAGAACCCCATGGTGCAGGAGGTGGTGGCGGGTGCGCCGGCCCTGATGGGATATCTGGGCGAGGAATCGATTGCGCATTTTGACGGACTGCGGCGGCTGCTCGCGGCCGCCGGCGTGGAGTACACGATCAATCCGCGCCTGGTGCGAGGGCTCGACTACTACAATCTGACGGTATTTGAATGGATCTCGGACGCGCTCGGCGCGCAGGGCACGGTGTGCGGCGGCGGGCGTTATGACGGATTGTTCGCGCAGATCGGCGGCAAGCCCGCTCCGGCGACGGGATTCGCGATGGGCAACGAACGCCTGATCACGCTGCTGCGCGACTCGGGCCGCGCGCTGGCTGCGCGGCCGCCCGACGCCTACCTGCTGTCCCACGGCGAGGGAACGCAGGAGTATGCCTTGACGCTGGCCGAGCTGCTGCGTGGAGCGGGCTACGCAATTGTGCAGCACGCCGGCGGCGGAAGCTTCAAATCGCAGATGAGGAAGGCGGACGCCAGCGGCGCCTGGGCCGCGCTCATCGTTGGCGCTGACGAAGTGCGCGACGGAGAGGTTTCGCTCAAATTCCTGCGCAAGGCGGAGCCCCAGTATCGGATCGGCAGAGCGGTCATCGTCGCCGCGTTCGCGGACGCATTGCAGAGAGCAAGGACCTAGCATGGCACTGGATCACGAAGAGAAGGAACAGCTGGCAGCGCTGAAGGGCTGGTGGCAGGAGCACGGTAATCTGATAGTCACGGCGCTGGTGGCCGTGGCGCTCGCAGCTGGCGGCTGGCGCGGCTGGAACTGGTACCAGAGCAAGCAGTCGCTTGAGGCAAGCACGCTGTACCAGATGCTCACCAGAGCGGTGCAGGCCGGCGACGCGAAGACGATGCGCGACGCGAGCGGCGCGCTGGCCGAGGATTACCCCCGTACGCTGTACGCGTCGATGGGGGCGCTGGTTTCCGCCCGCTACTACTTCGACCATCGCAATCTCAAAGATGCGAAGGCGCAGCTCGAGTGGGTGCTCGAGCGCTCGCGGTCGGACGACTTGAAGGATCTCGCGCGGCTGCGCCTCGCGGCGGTGCTGCTCGACGAGAAGGCCTACGACGAAGCGCTGAAGAAGCTCGCTGCGGAGCACGGCGAGGCTTACGCCGCGCAGTACGCGGCGTTACGCGGCGACGTGCTGGTCGCCAAACGCCAGGCGAAAGAAGCGAAGGCGGCCTACCAGGTGGCGCTCGACAAGGCAGCAAAAGACGACAACGCATTCCGCGAAAGCGTGCGGGTTCGCCTCGAGGCGCTCGGCGGGTGACGGTGATGCGGCGATTGCTCACAGGACTCGCCGTTGCCGTCACGCTGGGCGGTTGCGCGAGCTGGTTCGGCAGTGGATCGACCGGCCCCAAGCCCGCGCCGCTTACGGCCATCAACAATGCACGGACGGTGCGGGTGCTGTGGTCGGCAAGCGTGTCGGCCGCGGACCAATTCTTCTTCAGTCCCGCGCTGGCCGCCGACAGCGTATACGTGGCGGGCCGCGACGGCACGGTCGCGCGGCTGGACGCGGCTACCGGCCAGACCCGCTGGAGCACCACTCTGGAAGCGCGCCTTTCCGGCGGAGTGGGCAGCGACGGGCGGCTGGTCGTGGTCGCGTCGGACGAGGGCGTGGTGTTCGCGCTGGACGCGAACAGCGGCAGCGTGCGCTGGCGTGCGCGTGTTTCGAGCGAAGTGCTGGCTGCGCCGGCGATCGGAGACGGGCTGGTGCTGGTGCGCAGCGCCGACAGCCGCGTGTTCGCGTTTGGCGTCGACGACGGAAAGCGGCGCTGGGTTTACCAGCGCGCCGCGGCGTCGCTCATCGTTCGCGCTCCGGCCGGCCTCAGTATCGAAGGTGATACGGCGTACGCGGGCTTCTCGGGCGGCAAGCTGGTCGCGATCGCGCTGGAAAATGGCGGGCCGCGCTGGGAGGCGACGGTGGCCGTGCCGCACGGCGCGACCGAGCTCGAGCGGGTGACCGACGTCGAGGGGGTGCCGATCGTGCAGGGCCGCGAAGTGTGTGCCGCGGCGTACCAGGGCCGGGCGGGCTGCTTCGACGTGCGCAACGGGAACCCGATCTGGACGCGCGAGATCTCCTCCCTCACAGGCGTGAGTCTCGACGCGCGCTACGCATACGTAAGCGACGACAGGGGCGCGGTGCATGCCTTGGACCGCAGCAACGGGCGCAGCGTGTGGAAGCAGGACAAGCTCGCGAATCGGCAAACGTCGCTGCCGCTGCCGTTCGGTGCCGAAATTGCCGTCGGAGACCTGGAAGGCTACGTTCATTTCCTTGCCCGCGACTCGGGCGCCTTCGTCGCGCGATTTGCCACCGACGGCGGACCGATCCGCGCCGCGCCGATCAAGTTGCCGTCCGGGATCCTGGTTCAGACCCTGAGCGGCAGACTCTACGCACTTTCGCTTTGAAATCTGTCATCGCGCTGGTCGGGCGCCCGAACGTCGGCAAGTCGACGCTGTTCAACCGTATCACGCACAGCAGGAACGCGATCGTGGTCGACGTCCCGGGGGTGACGCGCGACCGGCACTACGGGGAAGGACGGTTCGATGAGCGCTCGTTCATCGTTATCGACACCGGAGGGCTGGAGCCGGGGGTGAGCGAAGGGATCTTCGCCGAGATGGCGCGCCAGGCCGAGCAGGCGCTGGCCGAAGCGGATGCAGTGGTGTTCGTGGTCGATGGCCGCAGCGGCCTGATCCCGGCAGATCGCGAGATCGCCGCGCGCCTGCGCAAGCTGAAAAAGCGCATCTGGATCGCGGTCAACAAGTGCGAAGGGCTCGCCGCGGATACGGCGACGGCTGAATTCCATGAGCTCGGTCTCGGCGCGCCGGCCGCGATATCCGCCGCGCACGGGGAAGGGGTGCGCGACCTGGTCGAGGCGGTGGTCGAGAAATTGCCGCCCGAGGGCGAGGCCGAGGCGGTGGACGAGGGTCACCCGCGGGTGGCGGTCGTGGGACGCCCGAACGTAGGAAAGTCCACCCTGGTAAACGCGCTGGTGGGCGAGGAGCGGGTCATCGCCTTCGACCAGCCTGGAACCACCCGCGACCCGATCGAGGTGCCGTTCGAGCGCGCTGGCCGGCGCTATACCCTGATCGACACGGCGGGGCTGCGGCGACGCGGCAAGACGGGCGAGGCGGTGGAGCGATTCTCGATCGTCAAGACGCTGCAGGCCATCGAGGCGGCGAACGTCGCGGTGCTGATGCTGGATGCGGCTCAGGGGGTGACCGAGCATGACGCCCACGTCGCCGGCTACATCCTGGAGCGCGGCCGCGCAGTCGTGGTGGCGGTCAACAAGTGGGACGCCGCGGACAAGGAGGCGCGCGAGCGGGTCAAGCAGGAACTCGCCAGGAAAGTCAGTTTTCTCGCCTTCGCCGAAACCCACTTCGTCTCGGCGCGCAACGGCAAAGGGCTCGGCGAGCTGATGCGCTCGGTGGACGCCGCGTACGCGGCGGCAATGGCCAAGCTTTCGACGCCGAAGCTCACGCGCGCGCTGATTGCGGCGGTGGAGCAGCAGGCCCCGCCGCGCAAGGGGTTGGTGCGGCCGAAGCTGCGCTACGCGCATCAGGGCGGCATGAACCCGCCGCGCATCATTATTCACGGCAACGCGCTCGATTACGTGCCGGACACCTATCGGCGCTACCTCGAGGGCAGGTTTCGCAGCGCATTCAGTCTGCGCGGCACGCCCCTGGCGGTCGAGTTCCGAACGCGCGGCAATCCCTACGCCCACCGCCTGGCTTCGAGGAAACGCTGAGCTGGCCGCGCTTGCGTTGAACGAGCGAGGGTGATATGTTGTCATCAGCTACATACGCCTTGAGGTCGATGTGGCACATGGCAACATCTAGCCGGCAAAGCTATCACCACGGCGACTTGCGCGCCGAGCTGGTGCGGGTCGCGGGCCAGATCCTCGACCAGGGCGGGCCGGCGACGCTTACCTTGCGCGAGGCGGCGCGGCGCGCGGGCGTGTCGCACAGCGCCCCCTACCGTCATTTCGCCGACCGCGAGGCGCTGCTGGCCGAGGTAAGCGCGCAAGGCTTTGCGCAGCTCGGTGCCGCGCTGCGCCAAGCCGCGCCCGCGGGAGGGGTCGAGGTGGCGCGCGCCTATCTGCGCTTCGCTCTCGGCCACCCGCGTCGCTATCGGCTCATGTACGCGGACGAAAACTCGCTCGCGCGCCGCGTCGGGCTGGTGGACCTGGCGCAGGTGGTGTTGCGCGTGTTCGCCGAATCGATCCCAGGGCTCGGTGGGGCGGAGCAGACGCGGCGCGCAGGGACCGCGGCGTGGGCATTGCTGCACGGTCTGGCCGAGCTCTTGCTCGATGGGTTTTTGGGGCCGCTGGCAGCGGACGGCGCCGATGCCGAGCGCCTGGTGCGCGAAGTCGTGGGCATGGTGCGCTTCGCGGCCAGGCCCGC
>Ga0315540_10000371_pt1 | contig 25258 bp, 23 predicted proteins | sample SalMarSW160110MG_FD_203677 | JGI IMG/M metagenome (GOLD analysis project Ga0315540, IMG submission 203677) | Salt marsh sediment microbial communities from the Plum Island Ecosystem LTER, Massachusetts, United States - Salt Marsh Sediment SW1601-10 ...
GTTATCAACGTATTGAGACCCTGAATGTTTTTTGAATTTGTATGTATATCCTGCCGTGCTCTTCGAAGCGTCCTTCCAGTTGCCAAAGCCAATAAAATAGCTGTTCCAGTTGCAGCTATCCCTGAAAGGATGATTTGTCATTGTACCCAAAGCGGCGCCGGGAATTTTTACACCTGTAAACTGTTTGCCTTCAATGTTTTTCTTATTAAAGAAAACATAGACATAATAACCGCCTATTTCTTTTTCCTTTTTTGTGATTGCATTCATACTGTCCTGCGGTTCAGGCTTTTCCGAAGACATTCTTATAAACTCATTATCTAACGGATCAATAAGTTTCTTGGAAAGTTCAGATCTGGGGTCCAGCCCGAAATCTCCTGTGAAGTACTGATCTTTTTTGCCAAGAGCAGAAGGATCTAATTTACCGGAAGCATTTTCATTAAAAATCACATTATAATTCATAAAAGGTTTTCCATTAAAACGAATATCATACAACATCCAATTATGATTTACACACTTTTTCATCAGGTTTGTAACTACCTTAACAGTTTCTTTAGCTTGTGCTTTGGATTGAGGCAAGGCTATTGTGCTGATGCAGATCGATATTATAACAAAAAATAAAAATATTGATTTAAGTTTTTTCATCTTATTTCCCTGATCAACTTAATAATAAACCCGGTAACAGCAGTTAATATTTATTTACATTTTTACAAACTCTACTCTCCTGTTGTTAGCTCTTCCTTCCGGCGTATCGTTTGTATCCATCGGCTTAGTATCGCCGAATCCTTTAGTAGTCAATCTGGAGCCATCAATGCCCATACTTACAAGCTGGGCTTTTACAGCATCTGCTCTTTGCTGAGAGAGAGTCATATTGTGAGCGGCACTGCCTGTGTTATCAGTGTGCCCGTCAACTTCAAATTTAAGTCCAGGATTATTTTTCATAATTCCAGCAATCATATTCAATGTACCCATACTTTGGGGTTTTATATCGGCCTTATCAATGTCAAAAGTAATACCGTGGGTAACTATTTTGGATGCTGTGAATTTTTTGCCGATCATATTCATACTACCGCCTGCCGCTGCACGAACATTGGTAAATACAATAGGATTATTCATATCACCGATTCCTCCGAATCCGAATGAAGTGGGAACAATACCCACATTAGGTATAACCAAAATGCGGTATTGGTCTACATAACATTTCAACTGGTTATTTTTATAAATAAGCGCACAATGATGCCATTTGTTAAAAAATGTGTTATCACTTTCGTTTGGATAATCAGCGCTAAAATCTTTTCTTGGTAAATATCCTGTTTCCACCCCGCCTCGCGTGTTAAACTCAATATTTGCCTCTGTGTTGTTCCCATCTTTGTTTTTGTAGCTCAAGAATACAACGGCATTATTAGAGCCACCAGTAGGATAATAATCGAATTCAATTGTAAAAGGATCTGTTAAATATGATTTGGTTTTCATTAGCGGATAAACCCGGCAGTAGTTCCCCTCTGTAAGACAAAAAGATGACCTCCCGGCTATATTGTTTACAACAGCCTGCCCTGCATCCAGATCCCAGTGAGAGGGAAATTCCCCGTTCTGAACTTCCGTAAAATCGTCTTCAAATATAATCTTGTCCCCGGGAACAAAGTCGTAATTCTGGTAAGATTTTATACTTACCTTCTGATTCCCCGAAGTTTGACTTGGGTTGTTACTATTATTTTGATTGTTCACGGGATTCTGATTGCCGGAATTATTATTTCCCTTTAAGACCTTGTCAAGCGTACTGTCTTCTTTCTGATCCACTTTTTCTTTTACCTTGTCTTTTGCCTTTTCCAACAGATGTCCAAACTGTGCGTTAATTGGAAAAGCGAAAAATAGAAATGCACTTAATGTGAGAAATAATAATTTCTTCATCTTTTCTTCTCCTTTCTTTAATTTTATTTTTTTTATAATCTTGTCGACTTTATATCTTTATTTGGAATATGTATCAAAGCCTGCAGGCAAGAACATAAGGTGAGATTAAAGCCGATACAACTAATCATTTGATTAGTTTTAGGAGAAAGGAAATTTATACTATTTTATTCTTAATGGCTTTGGCTACTGCTTCAGCACGGGAATTGACGTGCAGTTTCGTATAAATGTTATGAAGGTGAAATCTGACAGTGTGGAAACTTATAAATAGTTTTTCAGCTATTGCCTTTGTGCTATGTCCTTCAATTAATGCCTCAAGCACTTCTTTTTCCCTATCAGATAACAATGACTGGTTTATTTTTTCGGCAGGGGTCTGAAAATATTCTAAAACTTTTCTTGCTACTTCACCGGAAAATGGGGCTCCCCCCTCATAAGCTTCGCTGATCGCTTCAAGCAATTTTGTTGTAGGGCTTTTCTTCAGCAAGTAACCAACTGCACCTCTGCGGAGAGATTGGAATATTTTTTCACTATCACTGTAAACAGTCAGCATCATAACCTGAATATTCGGATAAATGTTTTTCAATTCTTTTAAAGTTTCAATGCCGGATTTACCCGGCATTTCTATATCAAGCAATAAAATATCGGGGAGGTCGTTTTCTATTTTATCCAGGGCCTCTTTATAGTCCTGGTATGTACCAACACACTTGAAACCATCGGATTTATTCAGCAAAGAGGAAAATATTTCCCTGAAATCCTTATCATCATCAAGGATTGCAACTCTAATTATATCTTTTATTTCCACCTTAGGATTTTCTCTTTTCTTTAAGTTCAATTATCAATTATATAAAACAAATCTTCAACTAATCATTTGAGTAGTTTTATTTTGGGACTGGGAACACTATTCTTATCTTTGTTCCTTTTCCTGGCGAGCTATCGATTGAACACTTTCCTGATATTTCAATTGTATTCTTTTCAATATTTAACAGTCCTTTGCCCGGGACAATTTCATCCTTTTTAAAACCGTTGCCGTTGTCTTCAATAGATAAAATAATATCCCGGCTCTTAACCCCAAGATAAAAAGTAATTTTTGTGCAGGCTGCATATTTTAAAGCATTATTTAAAGCTTCTTTGGCAATGAGTTGAAGGTTTCTTTTAATTTGCGAATTAACTTTTACATTATTAATGTCATCGGTATTAATCAACAACTCTATATTTTTTACTTCGCAGGTTTCATAAGCAAAATTTTTAAAGCTGAATACAAAATCGTTTAGACTATCATACTTTGGATCAATCGACCATATAACATCAATCATCTGATCAACCAGGTCTCTGGCTATTTTGCCTACACGGTTAATTGAATTGCTTGCAGACAGATTTTCATTTTTATTACTTTCGTATTTTTGTTCTTTCTGTTCATTCAAGGCATGCTCGGAAAGTACTGCTATTTTTGTAAGACCCGAACCTATCTCATCATGAAGGTCGCCTGCAATTTTCATCCTGATTCTTTCTATTTCCAGTTTTCTATTATTTCGTAAGTTTATATATAGATAAGCAACGACAAGCACTAATAAAATCCAGCCGGAAATAAACCACCATTCAAGATAAAAAGGTTGAGAAATTACTAACCTAACAGATGCCGGATAGATGCTTAAAATATTATCTGAATTTACTGCATTAACCTGGAAGGTATATCTTCCCGGTTTTAATGACGCATAAGTCACCGAACTTTTATTGCTTAAATTGTGCCAATGTTTTTCAATACCGAGCATCCTGTAATTATATAAAGTATTCTGATCCTCAATATTGCTGATTCCTATAAAATCAAATGTAATGTTATCCTGTTCGCTCGTGAGTGTTTCTTCGTCTTTTAATGCATACGTTTTTCCGTTGACTAATATTTGTGTAAAATAAATTGTGGGTGGTATTTGTTTGCGGTATGGATTCCTTTCATACAAATAAAGACTGGTTTTACTCGAAAAGCAGATCAGATTATTTTTTACAGCAACAGTATAATACGGATTATTTGTAACTTCTTCGTTCAGTTCATAAGAAGGAATAAACCCTTTTTTTAGTCTTTGTATTCCGGATTGAGTAACAATCCAGATTCCTTCGTCTCCTCCGTTAGCAATATCCCAGATGCCGTTACTAATTAAACCATCAGACCTGGTTATTTTTTTTATAATGCCTTTATTGTAAACCGCTAGACCGCCGTAACGCGATCCGATAATTATATTACCGAAAGAGTCTTCCGTCACCTTTCTTATTGAGTTATCGGGTAGCCCGTTTTTCGTGGTATATAATTTTACTTTTACATTTGCCAGGTTGTAATTCATTCCCAGATCTTTAAGTACTTTGTCCCTGGAAAAATACGCTAGTCCCCTGCTATACCCTCCAAACCAGAAATTCCCGGATGAATCCTCGTAAATACATCTGACTGAATTATCAGGCATACCATCTTTATCAGTATAAATTTTTATTACATTTCTATATTTATTCAAGACTATAACACCGAGGTCCAATGCGCTTGCCCAGATATTCCCATAACTATCTTCAAAGCTTTTAAAAATTGATGCAAATTTATATCTCCCGGAAAGATCCGTTCCCTTTTTCAGATTTAGTTTTGAAGGGAACTCTGATAAGCGCTTATTATTTTTTATAGAATATTCAAGAATTTCTCCACGCACAAGTGTTAGTATCAAATTATTATTTTGACAATACAAGGAAGAATTTTGCGGTTGCCTAAAAAGTTTTAAGACAGGATGATCAAAAACCTTCCAGGCATCTCTATCTGTTTTCCAAATTTCTCTCAATCCTGATCTGGTAGTAATCCATATGTGCGAATTATTATCAATAATAGATGTAGTATAATATTTCCTAAAAGTGAACAAGTATAGATTTGGATAAACAAGTTTTGCTATACCATTATCATTTAATCCAAGCCATAAAATTCCTTCTCTATCAAGGAGTGTATAACTAATATTGTTGTTTGGTAAGCCCGACTGTTCTGTAAATACACCTGATATTTTTAGGCTTGATTTATTAATCTTAAATAATCCATTATCAGAATTGATATAGACAAAATTAATATTAGAAGAAGAAACCATGCCGCGGTATAACCTATTAGATTCGAGTTTTATATAATTCAATTTATTACCGGTTTTTTTAATAAGAAGACCATCTGCGGTGAGCAGCCACTGCGATCCGTTTTTCTCATTATAAATACTAATAATTCTTTTTGAAATACGTTGCGGCAGTGTTTTATTTCTGAAAAATTTTTTTTTCGTCTTATTATAAATGAAAAGCCCGTTATTACCCGAGATTAAAATATTCCCCGATGGTTCCTCTCCGAAAGCCAGTGCTCCTTTGATCTCTTCATTATTGTCAAACCTTACTATATTCCCATTTTTAATTACGAAAAAAGATGTATTAGTACCGCACCAAATTAAACTATCACTATCCTGGAAAATCGTACTAATTTCTCGCATACCTTCAGGCAATTTTGATGTAAAGTGTTCAACCTTTCCATTGCTAAATTTATCAAGACCTTTATTTACGTAGCTAATCCATACTGTACTTTTATTAAATTTATCCGCCGTTATAAACTGTATATTATTGTTGGATAATCCTTCTTCCGTTGTAAAATTTTTAAATGATTTACTGTCAAAAACACTTAGCCCTTCTTCGGTAGCAATCCAGATAAACCCCGATGAATCCTGGCAGATTGAATGAATATTGTTTGAAATCATTTTATCCTTCATTGTATAGTTATGGAATATCAGCTTTTGGGCAAAAGTATAATTCTGAAGGATGATAATTAGAAAGGCAAATAATATAAAATAAGTCTTATGCTTCAATGATATTCATACTTGCGTGTTAAAGCTTATAGAAAATATCATAAAAAAATAATCAAAACAATATTTTTAATGCAGCTAATTTAGAAAAGAAGGATTTCACATTAGTTGGCCGGAAAAACAAAAATCCATACATGCAGGTAATGCTTTCACCTGCCTGTATGGATTAAAAGAAAATTCCTTCTGAATGAAAATTAAAATCCCGGTGTTTTTAGATTACTTCCCTCCACCCATCGGCATTTTCATCTTGTTGTAACCAGCAGGTACACTAAAGAACGAATCGTCAAGGCTTTTCTTCTCTACAGATTTTACTTCAAACTTGCCGGTTTCATTTCCATCAGAATCCTTCTGAATTACGAGCATAGGAAAATATCCACTGGCTTCAATATCTTCCTGCCATTTGGTCTTCTCTTTGCCTCCCATAGGTGATTGGAAAAAAATAAAACTGCCAAGGTCTTTTGTCATCCAGGCTTCCGAAGTTCCGTCGTCTTCTTTTATTATCCATTTTACACAGTTGTAACCGTTAACATTTTTCATTTCGCCAGTCTTGACAAAATCCATATTCATTTTTTTGACAGATGAATTATCATTACCCTTAGCTTTGTAATCTCCACCAAATTTCATATCCATTGGGAACTCCATATACATCTTCATAGCAGGCATTACCATCAACATCTTTTTATTTTTTTTGTCGAATATAACATTTGCCTCACCTCTTGCCGAGTTAACATCAAAACGGGCCATATTACCTTTGGAGTAGTAATTTAAAGTGTTTGTTTCTCCATCATTTGTTGTTTCTATTACAACTTTACCCTCAAAGGTGGATTGTGCATATGAAAAAAAAGAAATGGAGGCAACGAAAAAAATTAAAACAAATATTGACTTTTTAGCTTTCATAAATTTTTTACCTCTGAAATGTTTGATATGCTAATTTAACTAATAAAAAATTCAGAAAATAATATAAAATAGCAAACAAACTTATCCCCTATTTTCACTATACTAAATCTAATGCTACTTCTTTGTTGAGTGCATTTCCGGCATTTTCATTTTTTTGTAATCTGATGGCGGCTGAAAATAACTATCATCAAGACTCATTTTTTTGCCACTTTTTCCTATCATTTCAACCTTCACAGGAAAACTACCTGTACTTTCTATTGTCCTCTTCCACAAAGGTTCTCTATTTTTTATTATCGGGTTATTGAATGCATCAAACCTGCCCAGGTCTTTAGTAAGCCATACATCTAATTTCATATTCCGATCACTATAAATCCATTTTTCACATTTGAAGCCGTTAATTACCTTTTTCTCGCCGACACTCTTAAAGTCAACCTGCTGCTGTTTGTCAGCTTTTGAATCCAGATCTTTCTGAACCTTTTGCAACGCAGGATCGTTGAAAGACATTTCAGAATACTTTTTTATTTGCGGCATAAGTATAAACATTTCATTTTGGTCGTTGTCTACTATAGTAGATACATTCCCCTGTTTACTTCCAACATTCATCCTTACATTGTTTCCCTTAACATAATAGCTTATCTCTCCGGAATTCCCACCTAAAATTTCGATAATTATTTTTCCCTCAAAATTTTCCTGACAAAATAATGGCGAACAATAGTTTGAGAAAAGCAAAACAACTATTATCAAAAATGGATATATCTTTTTCATTTTAATTGCTCCCGCAAGTTTTTACTGTAAAAACATTTCTGCAATACTATGACAGCTAAAAGAAAAAGTAAACATAATATTTGAAAAATTCCAAGTCCGGAATTACACAGAATTGATTTTAACTTTCAATTAAGAACTAGAAACAAGTAGTAGAATATTTAAAAAAATTTGAATGCATCCTTAAAATCACTAATTTTTAGTTTGTTTTTGTAAAATATTGAAAGGACATTAAATGAAATTTCTAGTTACAGGCGGCGCAGGGTTCTTAGGAATAAACCTGGTCAGATATTTAATAGAACGCGGACACGATGTCGTATCACTCGACATAGCTGAATTCGATTATCCCGATATTAAAGATAAAATAACTGTTATCAACGGAGATATAAGAGATAAACAAATTGTTCACGTTGCAACTATGAACGTCGATGTTGTTATTCATACAGCGGCAGCTTTACCTCTTTACAAAGTGGAAGATATCTATTCAACTGACATAGAAGGGACAAAAAATCTTTTAGAAGCTTCTAAAGAAAATAAGGTTCAAAGATTCATTCATATATCATCCACAGCAGTTTATGGAATTCCTGACCATCACCCGCTTTATGAAAATGATAAATTGGACGGAGTGGGGGCTTACGGCAAAGCAAAAATAGCTGCGGAAGAAGAATGTTTGAAATATAGAAGGACAATGTGTGTTCCGATTATCAGGCCGAAATCATTTGTCGGTCCCGAAAGGCTTGGAGTTTTTGCTCTTTTTTATGATTGGGCAAAAGATGGAAAAGGCTTTCCGATGATCGGAAACGGAAATAACCGGTATCAATTATTAGATGTAGAAGATCTTTGCGATGCAATTTATTTATGTGCTACTCTCGACAAAAGCAAAGTGAATGAGACTTTCAACATCGGTGCAAGAGAATTTACTACAATGAAGGAAGATTATCAGGCAGTTCTTGATTTTGCAGGCCACGAGAAAAAAATAGTCGGACTCCCCGAAAAACCAATAATCTGGACATTAAAATTTTTAGAAGTGCTAAAACTTTCACCACTGTATAAATGGGTTTATGAAACAGCTTCAAAAGATTCGTTTGTGTCGATAGAAAAAGCCAAAAAAGTTTTGGGGTTCTCACCTAAATATTCTAATAAAGAGGCGCTAATTAGAAATTTCAAATGGTATCTTGAGCACGAAAAAGATTTCAAAGACCAGAGTGGTGTTTCTCACCGGGTTCCCTGGAAGCAGGGAATTTTGAAAATTGCAAAGATGTTTTTTTAAGAAATTCAAGTGATTTGTGTAGCGTCTATAATACACAAGTCTCTTCATATCAGAAATTATGTGTCGATTCCGTCGACATACACATTTCACCCCAATTTATGCGTTTTAAGATAAAAATTACATTGTTAATTCTTTTAATTGAGAATATATTTGTATCTGTCGTATCTTTTACTTTATTGATTAATTGAAAAAATCACCAAGGAGTTTGTAATGGCTAATAAAAAAGATTACTTAAAAGAAGTAATTGAGCACATCGACATTAAAAAGCATAACGTTGTAGCCTTCGTTGATGCTATGGAAAATATGGCGTTCTCTGCCAGAGATCTGAATCGTGCCGCAAGAATTTATGATATGATGCTAAAGGATACCGGGTGTGGAATAATACTAACTCTTGCGGGAAGTTTGTTTAGTGCAGGATTGAAAAAAGTCGTATTCGATCTGGTAAATAATAATATGGTTGATGCTATTGTTTCAACCGGTGCAATTATGGTTGATCAGGATTTCTTTGAAGCACTTGGATTTAAACATTACAAAGGAACCCCCTATAACAATAATGATGATGAATTAAGAAAACTTGCTATCGATAGAATTTATGACACTTACATCGATGAGGATGAATTAAGAGTATGCGACGAAACAACCGAGAAAATCTGGAATTCATTAGAACCACGTGTTTATTCTTCGAGGGAACTTATTAGAGAGATGGGAAAATATCTTGATGAAAACGGCGGACCTAAAGTTGATGACAGCGTGATTTATGCTGCATATAAAAAGAACGTCCCGATTTTTGTTCCTGCATTCTCTGATTGCTCTGCAGGCTTTGGATTTGTGGTACATCAGACAAAAAACCCTGATAAGCACGTTTCTATTGACTCAGCAAAGGATTTTCTTGAACTAACAAAAATCAAACAAGCCTCAAAAGAAACCGGAATATTCATGATTGGGGGTGGAGTTCCGAAAAACTTTACACAGGATATTGTTGTTGCAGCAGATATTCTAGACGGTGAAGCTGCGATGCACAAATATGCAATACAGGTAACTGTAGCTGATGTCCGGGACGGAGCGCTTTCCAGTTCTACATTGAAAGAGGCAAGCAGTTGGGGGAAAGTTGAAACAACTTATGAGCAAATGGTTTACTCTGAAGCTACTGTGGCAATGCCTTTGATTGCTGGGTACGCATATCACAAAGGAAGCTGGAAAAACAGAAAGGCTAAAGAATTCACAAAACTTTATGATTCTGAAAAGGTAACAGTTTAAATTCAGAGTTATTTCGTAGGACAGCTTATCAAGCTGTCCTACGGACGATATTAATATTTCATTAATTTTTACAACCCGTCGAAATTCTACTGTAAGTAATTACAAAAACCAGTATATTCAGTCCCCGTTTTAGCGGTAAAATTATGCTATATAAAGAATTATTAAAAAAATACAGTGACCATAAGAACTTTTTTAACAGAGATTTAAGCTGGATTGAATTCAACAGACGGGTGCTAGAAGAAGCATTAAATCCCGAACTTCCACTGTTGGAAAAGGTGAAATTCATTTCGATTTTCCACACAAATCTTGATGAATTTTACATGATACGTGTTTCGGGATTAAAGGAACAAATTGTAGCAAATATTCTTGAACCATCCATAGACGGCTTAACACCAATCTCACAATTGCAGAAAATAGAAAAAACTCTTCAACCAATGCTGAAAAAAATAATTGACTTCTGGTTGAAAGAAATTGTACCTGAACTAAATAAAAATAGAATTGAAATTTGTCAATATGATTCCTTATCTAAAAAGGAAAAGGAAATCCTGACAGAATATTTCAAGAAAGAAATTTATCCCATATTAACTCCTCTTGCTTTTGATCCGGGAAGACCTTTCCCTTACATCTCTAATTTAAGTTTGAGCCTTGCAATACTTATAAAAAACCAGAAAGGTGAAACTCACTTCGCAAGAGTGAAAGTTCCGAATATTTTGCCCAGACTGATGCAAATAGACAGAATTATTAACCCAGATAAAAAAAATCAAACGAACGGTAATTTCAGCGCAAAGTTTATCTGGCTCGACGATCTGATCAAAGCAAACCTGAATTTACTATTTCCGGAAATGGAAGTTGTTGAATCTCATCGATTCAGGATAACCAGAGATACCGACATTGAATTGCAGGAAGATGAAGCCGATGATCTTTTACGTGTAATTGAAGAGAATATCAGAGCAAGAAGATTCGGCAGCGTAGTCAGACTTGAAGTAGAAAGTAAGATGCCAGATTTTATGCTGGAAACCCTAATGGAAAATCTTCAGATTACGAAAGATGATGTACACATATTTGACGGGCCACTTGGTCTAAGTGATGTTATCTCTATTTATGATTTACCTTTGCATCAGTTAAAAGAAAAACCATTTTATCCTGCGACTCCGAAAGCTTTTGACGATGAGGAAGATTACTTTGCTGTAGTAAGTCAACAGGACGTGTTATTACACCATCCTTACCACTCGTTTATTCCTGTAGTTGAATTCATAAAACATGCTGCAAAAGATCCGAATGTACTCGCAATTAAACAAACACTATATAGAGTTGGGTCAGACTCACCGATAGTTAAATATTTAATTGAGGCTGCAGAAAGAGGTAAACAAGTTGCAGTGCTTGTTGAACTGAAAGCAAGGTTTGATGAGGAGAATAATATTTTTTGGGCGCGCGAAATGGAAAAAGTCGGGATACACGTTGTTTATGGATTGGTCGGATTAAAAACTCACGCTAAAATGACAATGGTTGTAAGGCGGGAATCAGATGGTGTTAAAAGATATGTCCATTTATCTACTGGCAACTATAATACTTCAACCGCTAAAATATACACTGATCTTGGATTGTTTACAAAGGATAATGAAATCAGTACAGATGTTTCAGATCTTTTTAACTATTTAACAGGTTATTCAAAACAAACGAAATTCAAAAAATTAATCGTAGCCCCGATTAGTATGCGTGATGAACTCATAGCCAAAATTATGCGGGAAATTGAAAATGTTAAAAAAGGTGGTGAAGGAAAAATAATCTTCAAAATGAACGCACTTGTTGATCCTGCGGTGATTTGTGCTCTTTATGAAGCTTCTGAGAATGGAGTTAAAGTTGACCTGATAATCAGAGGAATTTGTTGTCTTGTTCCCGGAGTTAAAGGCCGAAGCCAGAATATAAAAGTTATAAGTATTGTCGGCCGTTTTCTGGAACATAGCAGAATCTATTATTTTTATAACAATGGAAAGGATGAAATATACCTAAGCAGTGCTGATATGATGCAAAGAAATCTTGATAGAAGAGTCGAAATAGCATTCCCGATTAATAATGGATCTCTGAAAAATGAACTAAAAGAGACAATTATTAAACACTCTCTAAATGATAATACCAAAGCAAGAATTCTACGAAGTGATATGAGTTATCATTTTTACAAAAATGGTTCACAAAATGGTTTGAAAGAAAATTGTCAGCAATGGTTAATGGAGCATTCCAAACAACTCACAACTAAGTCGCAAAAAACTTAATATATCTTGCCTGTATTATACTACTTAAAAACTGAATAATTGCATTCATATTAAAATCTATTTTTGTTAAGTTTAATAATGAAATTTTTCAGGAAAAACAAAGGAAGGAAATCAGATGTCTGATCTAACAAAGAGCGAAATATTAAATATACTTAAAAAAGTTGAAGATTCTATTTTTAATAAAAATTTATTGACGCTAAATTCAATTAAAGATTTCAAAATAAATAATGAGATATTGGATCTCACCATTTCCATTCCTGTTTCAAGCAATCAAATAAACGATAATATTAAGAATAAAATTTCTGATGCCCTAAAAAAAGATTTGAAATCCATTGAAATAGTTAACCTTCAAATACAAGAGAAAGTAACGGCCCATAATGATCAGGAAAAAGATACACTTTTACCGGGCGTTAAAAATACTATAGCTGTAGCAAGCGGAAAGGGTGGTGTTGGAAAAAGCACAGTAGCAGTGAATCTTGCTGTTGCACTTGCAAAAGCTGGAGCATCAGTAGGATTGATAGATGCGGATATTTATGGTCCAAGCATTCCCCTTATGTTAGGCATAAAAGAAAAGCCGAAAGTTTATCAGGATAAAAGTACAATGAAAATAATTCCCCTGGAAAATTATGGGATAAAAGTTATTTCTATTGGCCTTCTTATAGATGATAACGCTCCTGTAATCTGGCGCGGGCCTATGGCAAGCGGCGCTATTAAACAATTTATGACAGATGTAGAGTGGGGCGAACTTGATTATCTTATTTTTGATATGCCGCCCGGGACAGGCGATATTCAACTTACATTGGTACAAACAGTTCCCCTGACTGGTGCAATAATTGTTACAACACCTCAAGAAGTTTCACTGATCGACGCAAGAAAAGCTTTGAAAATGTTTACAAGGGTAAATGTTCCCGTTCTCGGTGTTGTTGAAAATATGAGCTATTTTATTGCGCCTGATACTGGAAAAAAATATGATATTTTTGGAATCGGTGGTGGAAAAAATTTATCCAAAGAACTAAAAATTTCTTTTTTAGGTGGAATACCGATCGATCCGAGAATTCGTATCGGTGGTGATAAAGGTATTCCAATAGTTTACGATATCCCTGATTCAGAATATGAAAAAGCTATTTTGGAAATTTCCAAAAATTTAGCCAACGAAGTTGAAATAAGAAATACAAACCCTGAATCTAAAGTTGAAATATTACTTGATGATGACGAATAAAATAACAATATGAAAATTTCAGAAAAACAGGTTTTAACTGCTCTCGAATCAATCAGACCCTTTTTACAAGCAGACAGTGGTGATGTTGAGCTCATTGAAATTTCAGACGATGATATTATTAAAGTTAAATTGACAGGTGCCTGTAGTGCTTGTCCAATGTCAATTATGACACTTCGCGCAGGAATTGAAAGGGCACTTATGCGAGAAATTCCTGCTATCAGGAGAGTAGAGGCTGTCAGTCAATAGTTTCCTTTGATTTGCTCTTTATGTATTTTATTAAGGATTTAAGTTATAAGTTTTTAAGACGCTTAATATATTGATCATATGGATGGCAGTTATAAAAATTTTGGCTACATAAGTTTATTCCTGGTCGGAGTAATTTTATCTTTATATCTTATCTATCTCCTTTCAACTTTATTCGTAATTGTTGCAGTCTCAATTCTGCTTGCTTTCATTTTTGATCCTTTTGTAAAACAGCTTGAAAAAGAAGGTTTTTCAAGATTAGCTGCTACAATCGTCGTTTTTATAGTTGTGTTTTTCCTCTTATATATAGGAATCTCCTTCTTCGTTCCAAAATTTGTTACACAGTTAAATCAGTTGATCGGAGCATTACAGGTTTACTCTATTCAGGATCAAATAATTAGCATTGAGAGACAAATACATAGCTACTTGCCGTTTTTCAAGATTGGAGATCTTTCCAAAAAGATAGAAGAGTTTATTTCAACAGGAATGTTAAATTCAGTTGATCAGCTATCAACAATTTTTACAAGCCTGGTTTCTATTATAGCCATTCTCGTAATCGTGCCGTTTATAACTTTCTTTTTACTGAAGGACAACAGTTTTCTACAAAAGGCCATAATACATGTTATGCCAAACAAGTATTTTGAGGTAACTTACTGGATACTTAAAAAAGTTGGTATTCAACTTGGCAGGTTCGTTCGCGGATGGGTTTTTGATGCGGCATTTGTTGGGATATCTTGCGGGCTTGGATACTATTTTATAGGTATTGATAATGCTCTACCACTGGGAGTAATTTCGGGTCTCGGACACCTTGTCCCTTATTTTGGTCCCATAATTGGTGGGGTTCCGGCTATTATTTTTTCAATTATTCAATACGGCGATCTTTCACACGTGCCGTTTATAATATTTTTATTGTTCGGTGTATATGCGTTGGATAATGGTTTCGTTCAGCCTTATGTTTTTGCAAAAAGTGTAGATATGCATCCAGTGGTGATTATATTATTAATTATAGCCGGAAGTCAGTTGATGGGAGTTATTGGAATGCTGCTGGCTGTACCAATTGCTTCTGTGTTGAAAACGGCTGCTCAGGAAATTTATTTTGCTTTGAAAAACTATAAGATAGCAAGGCTCTGAACTTCTTTCGTTTTTATGTAAGTCAAAATTTGTTTTTGTTCATCTTTCATAAATCAGCTGGAAATCAAACATGCTGAGAAACCCAAAACTCTACGAAATAAACACACGCGTTTGGATCAAACGTTTTGGCAATAATGTAAAACTTTCTGACATTCCAGATAATTACTTCAAACAATTGACCGATAAAGGAATGAATATTATCTGGCTGATGGGGGTTTGGAAAACATCTCAGGCAATTGCTGAAGAATGCTGTTTTACAGCAGATCTTATCTTATCATACAATAAGGCATTGCCTGATTGGGGAAAAAAAGATGTTAGTGGCTCTCCGTTTGCAATAGATGTCTATGAAGTGAATCCTCAACTTGGTACTTTCGATGATTTAAAAATTCTAAAAAAACGGTTAAATAAATTAGGATTAAAATTATTTTTAGATTTTGTCCCAAACCATTTTAGTTCTGGCTCCAGTTTAATAAAATCAAACCCTGAACTTTTTCTGAAAGGTGATGAAGAACTACTTGAAAATGACCCATCAACTTTTTTCAAACCGGATAAAACGAAGTCAGTTATTTACACACACGGTCGGGATCCCTTCTTTCCTGCCTGGATAGATACTATTCAACTAAATTATTTCGATCAGCGGACACGCGATTATATGACACAAACATTATTAAAAATTTCAGATTACTGCGATGGTGTTCGATGTGATATGGCAATATTAACACTTAACAATGTTTTTAAAAATACGTGGCTGGGAGTTTTAAATAAAGCAGGCTATGAATCACCGGAAACGGAATTCTGGGAAACAGCAATCAAAAGGGTAAAAGAGAAGGCAAAAGATTTCATTTTTCTTGCGGAGGCTTATTGGGAGCTCGAATGGGAACTCCAGCAAATCGGCTTTGATTTTACTTATGATAAAAAACTGACTGACAGGTTAGTTGCAAATGAAATTTCAGAAGTAAAATTACATTTGAACGCCGACATTTCATTCCAGGAAAAATCGGCAAGATTTTTAGAAAACCACGATGAACAAAGAACATTAACAAGTTTAGGCACTCAGAGATCATTAGCTGCCACTGTTTTGATAAGTACTATTCCCGGTATGAAACTATATTTTGATGGCCAGTTTGAAGGAAAGAGAATCAGACTACCGGTTCAGCTAGGACGTGAACCTATGGAAAAACCGACACAAATGGTAGTTGATTTTTATAACAGACTTCTTCCAATACTTAAAAATAGAATATTTATTGACGGAGAGTTCTATAAGCTTGAGACTAATGCTACGGGAAAAAGTAACAACACTTCCGAAAATATATTTGCTTTTATGTGGAAACTTGAATCAGAAATGTGGGTTGTAGCGATTAATTATTCTGATACAACTTCTCAGTGCAGAATAATCTTTGACCCTGAAACTAATAAGGCAAAAGTCAATCTGATCGATCATATAACAGGTGACAAATATATTCGTAAAGTTGAAGAAATAAAGTCTAATGGTCTTTATGTTGAATTAAAAAGTTATCGTAGTCATATTTTTTCAATTGAAAAATAACCGTTCCATTCTAAAAAATTATAAATGAATATCGTTGTAATTATTCCGGCATATAACGAAGAACTATCCATTGGCAAAGTTGTTTCTTCAATCCCTCGAAAAGTTGTAAATGAAATAATCGTTGTAAACAATAACTCAAATGATAATACTGCCGAAAAAGCTCGTGCTGCCGGAGCAACAGTACTCAACGAAGCTTTTCAAGGCTATGGGGCTGCTTGCCTTACAGGCATTGAATACTTAAAAAACAAAAATGTTGATACTATAGTATTTATTGATGGTGACTACAGTGATTATCCTGAAGAAATAAATCTACTTGTTGAACCTATTATCGATGGAAAATATGATTTTGTAATTGGTAGTAGGATACTAGGGAAAAGAGAAAAAGGTTCACTTCCTCTTCAATCGAGAATTGGCAGTTTAGTTGCAGGGTTTCTGATAAATTTTTTCTGGAAGAAAAAATACACTGATCTGGGTCCCTTCAGAGCAATAAAGTTCGATAAACTTATTCAACTAAATATGAAAGATAAATGGTACGGCTGGACAGTTGAAATGCAAATAAAAGCAATAAAAAGGAGATTGAGAATAAAGGAAATTCCGGTCAGCTACAGAAAAAGAATCGGTAAATCCAAAGTAACCGGAACTTTGAAGGGAACAATAATGGCAAGTATAATAATCTTAAAAACAATCTTTTCAGAATTGTTTTGTGATTGAATTGTGAAAATTTAGTTTATTTTAATTTAGACGTTGATAATTGAATGTTTATCCATTATTCTAACTATGGAAATAAATCAACACTTAAAATTTTTGAAAAAAACCTTTGATTACTGAAAATAATTTTAGGAAATAACTATATCCCTTGCTGTAATCAATATTAAAATATACACGCTTAAGACAAATAGTTTTCAAATATGCAAGACCATGATACGGTAATTACATTTTGCAAATACCCAACTGAAACAAAAGTAAAAACCAGAATTGCCGAAACTTTAGGGAATAAATTTGCTGCTAGCATATACAAAATATTTGCGGAACACACTTTCCGGGAATTATTAAAAACAGAGACTGTCGTTCCATATTTATTTTTTACAGAAAAAAATGACAAAGAGAAAATTGAAAAATGGTCGGGAAACAAATTCATTCTTGAGTTACAGGAAGGAAATGACCTGGGGAATAGAATGTACAACGCATTTAAAAAAGTCATTAATAAAGGGTCAAAAAAAACAATTGTAATCGGCACCGATATACCAGATATGTCTTCAAACATTATTAGAAACGCAATGTATGCACTGGACAACTCCGATGTTGTGATAGGGCCCTCAAACGATGGCGGTTACTATTTGCTCGGTATGAAAAAATTATATAAAAATCTTTTTTCCGGTATTGAATGGAGTAGTGAATCTGTTTTGAGCTTAACACTGAAAAAAATAAATACTTTAAACCTGAGTTACACAATGTTACCTGAACTCATAGATGTTGACACTGAAGACGATTTAAAAATATGGCTTGACAAAGATTCAGCTAAAAAGAATAATATTCTTAAATCAACAATCAGGTCATTTTTATTAGATCACATTGAAACAAAATAATAATTAATAACATAACGGTATAAAAATGGAAACATATTATAAACCTGAAGATCTGCCAAAATTTGATACAATGAAAGAAGGAAGCCCTGAATTATGGGAGAAATTTTCCGATTGGTACGGAGCTGTCTTTGCTGAAGGAGCGCTTAGTGAAAGAGAAAAAACTTTAATAGCGCTTGCTGTAGCTCACGCGGTACAATGTCCATATTGCATTGATGCATATACACAAGCTTCCCTTGAAAAAGGATCAAACCTCGAACAAATGACGGAAGCGGTCCATGTCGCCTGCGCTATCAGAGGCGGAGCTTCTTTGGTCCATGGTGTACAGATGAAAAATGTTCATGCAAAGCTTACTATGTAGATAGAAAACAAAAATTACAAAACTTTGATAAGGGAAAACATGATAAAGGCTCGAAATAAAAGTATGAAGGCATTTGGTGAAAGTCTTGCAAATGCAAATGAACAATTGAAAATAATTAATCAACCGGATGGTCTTACCAGGTTTGAAGAAAAATTTAAAGAAACAGGAGAAAGCCAGCTGATATCGAAAGAGCCGGAAATATTTCAGATAAACATTGGTAAAATGTGTAATCAGGTTTGCAAACACTGTCACGTGGATGCCGGTCCGGACAGAAAAGAAATTATGACAAAAGAAACAATGCAGTATTGCATAAATGCTCTTGCAAAGACCAATATCCAAACTGTTGATCTTACAGGAGGAGCTCCAGAAATGAATCCTGACTTCAAATGGTTTGTTTCAGAAATTAAAAAATTGAACAGACACATAATGGTGAGATCCAATTTGACCATACTTGTTTCTAATGGTTTTGAAGATTACCCGAAATTTTTAGCTGATAACAAAATCGAGATTATTTCTTCACTCCCATATTACACAGCTTCCAATACAGATAGACAACGGGGAGAAGGCGTATTTGAAAAATCAATTAAAGCGATGAGAATATTAAATGAAATAGGATACGGAAAAGAGGAAAGCGGCCTTATATTTAATATTGTTTATAATCCAATAGGTGCTTTCCTACCTCCCAAACAGGAATCACTAGAGAAAGACTACAAGCGCGAACTCTGGAATAAGTTTGGGCTGGTATTTAATAATTTATATACGATCACAAATTTACCGATAAGCCGGTTCCTTGATTATCTGATAGAGTCGGGAAATTATGATAACTATATGAATAAGCTTATTTCTGCATTTAATCCCTCAGCAGCATTAAATGTAATGTGCAAAAATACTATATCAATTGGTTGGGACGGACAACTATATGATTGTGATTTTAATCAGATGCTTGAACTCCCGCTAAAAAATGGTTCACCAAGACATATCAAGGATTTTGATACTGAATTTCTTAATAACAGAGTAATTGTAACTGGGCAGCATTGTTTTGGTTGTGCTGCCGGAGCCGGTTCCAGCTGTGGTGGCGCTACCGCGTAATTACACTACAAATTGTTTAAATTACTCGCAGATTAATACTATCTTTTAATCACTAAATCTAATTTATATTTATAGGGAACAAGCATGGCGCAAAAAAACAGGCAAAAAGATCGTATTTATGGGAAACCAAAAGAGGAGAAGAAGCATCTAATAAATCCGAAGCATAAAAATACTGTGTGGACTATTATTATAGTAATCATTCTTGTGATCTTTTTTATTATAAATAATACAAGGAAAGTGCCCGATCACGGACCTTATCCACCGAATTATAACCAAAAAGCTGCACAGGAAAGATTACAACAAAACTGACTTAAAAAACCGGAGAAAAATGATGAATTATAGATTTTCAGATATAAGAAAGATTATTCTATCTACGTTTTTATTTTTATTATTCACAACAGCCGGCTGTGGGAATAAAAATGTTAGCAATAAACCTATTAAAGAAAATGCTACTTCTGATTATGCCAACACCAGCTACAATAATTCCGAAAAGGCACCAAACTTCATTCTGACTGATACAAATGGTAAACAGGTTAAACTATCAGATTATAAAGGCAAAATTGTAATACTTGATTTTTGGGCTACATGGTGTCCTCCATGCAGGAGAGGTATACCTGATTTGATAGAACTACAAAAAACATATAAAAAGAACCTCGCTATTATTGGCATATCACTAGACATTGATTCAAGAAATGATGTTGTACCATTTATGAAAAAGTACGGAATAAATTATAAAGTGGTTTATGGCAATAACGATGTAGTCCGGAAATATGGTAATATTCAGGCTATCCCAACTTCGTTCATAATCGATAAGAAAGGGGAAATCGTTACTTCTTTTGTCGGTTTGCAGAGGAAGGAAACCTATAAAGATCAAATAGATAAGCTCATAAAAAAATTATAATCTGAAATATTATATCCCCTTACATTTTTCTTCCTGAATTCTCAAAAGAGGTTTCAGGAATTTTTGTATTGTATTATAAATAAAGTACACCATTGATTATCTATGCTATTCTGGTAAATTTGGCTAACCACGTATTAATTTACCTTTTATAAAAGAACTATTGTATTTTCGGAATCACATATCTATTTTATTACGATACAATTCTTATAAATTAAACCACGGGGTAATTATGAAAAAACTATTTTCAATCCTTTCCTTAACTATATTAATTATAGTTTCCTTCAATTCCTTTGGATTTGCACAAGCAACTGGAACAATTGGAAAACTCTACTCAAGAGCAAATGCTGATCAAATTTATGGAAGAGTTAACTCGTCAGTTACTGTAAGCACACAGACAATTTTACAGACAATCGAAAAATCTCCAGATTATATAATGTTCAATATAATTAATGGAAATTTAATCATCCTTAATGGGAAAAGAGCGGTATTATATTCTTCAGATTTTTCAACCAAGTCCGTTTCAAGAAGTACTGTTTTTCATTATTTCAGTACAAGTAAGTTAAAAGAATTAATTCAACAAGGTGGAAACAATCCTTTTACTACTATAGAATTAAGATCTAATAATATACTTACAATAACAAATGGAAATGAAACTTTGGAAGCTAGTTTAGCCTGCCCTCCAAATTGCCCATAAAAAGGGAAGTAATGAATAATCTACTATTCTTAATTTATTTGGGTGTTATAGTATGGGCAATAGTTCCTATCAGGCAATTCAAGACAAAATATTTTTTCTATTTCTTATTTTGGGTTAGTGCTGATATTGCTACATTATTGGCACGTTTGGTTTTTCATTCCGGTACTAATTTCTTTTATGCCCCATGTTCTTTCTTGGCATTATGTGCGTTATTGGAATATAAATACATAAAAAAATACCTTATACCTTCAACAATTTTGTTCATAATAATTTGTGCCATTAGTATTGATACTTCCATAAGAGGAATTCCCGAATTTCAAAGGATGGGAATATCTATTTGTATAATTCACTTAATGATTTTACTTGTATTTTTAAAGCAGTTTATCACAGCGTATATTAAGAAAAATCTTATTAATATTTTCCTAATTATTTTAATATTTAGTGAAATAATGACAGTGACTAAATTTTTAAACTACCTGACGGGGTTTACAAATGACTATTTATATTATAATATCACTAATTCCTTCGAAATTATTTTTGGTGTATTTTTTGTCATATTTAAAGCAGATAACAAGCGACTCATTTTTCAGTTTAAATAACCCGGTACTCTATTCCGCTTTATTATTCCTAATAGTACTTGCCATTATATTTATCTTCTACAAATATGTAATTTCCCCAATGCGTTCACATTTTATGAAGGAAAAACATGACCTTCAGCATCAGCATACACAACTACTAGCTGCACTCGCAGAATATGACCCTGACCCTGTAATACGATTTGATAGTAAAGGGAAAATAATTATGCATAACCAGACCTGCAGCGAAGTATTCCCAGGTAATTATCTGACAGGTAAATTTCTATCAAACGTACTTCCAGAATTTTCCGAAGTTGATTTTGAATCCTGTATAAATAAAGGAAGCTATTTTTCAATTATCTGCACGCTGGATGAGAAATATTTTAATTTTAATGTAAGAGGTATACCGGAATTAAACATAGGGCAAATTTACGGAAGCGATATTACTAAATTAAAAACAGCTCTTGAAAAGTCCACAGAATCAGACAAGATAAAATCATTTTTCCTTTCACAAATGTCACATGAAATCAGAACGCCGATAAATGCTATAATGGGTTTTAATACTATTCTCAAAGATAATATGCCGGATACAAAGGACCCTGAACTACTATATTCTTTTGAAGCAATCGACATTTCCTGTATGAGATTAATTCGTACAATTGATCAGCTACTGGACATGTCACAACTGCAATCAGGAAGTTACGAAACTGAATTTGAGAATATAAATCTATATGAATTAGTGGAAGGAGTTGTTAAGAATTATAAACCTGAAGCAAATTCTAAAAATCTTGGCTTGAATTACATAAATAAACTAAAAGATAAACCGAATGTATTAAAGGATAAATATTCAGTAACCCAGATACTTTCCAGTCTGCTCGATAATGCTGTAAAGTATACTGATAAAGGTGACATCAAAGTGGTTATTGATAAAGACAATAGTGATAAAATTAATATATCAGTAATAGACTCGGGCATAGGAATGTCACAAGATTACCAAGAGAAAATTTTCAGCATGTTCACGCAGGAGTATATGGGGTATAACAGAAAATATGAAGGTAATGGTCTCGGGTTAGCGCTTTGTAAAAAATTTGCCGATCTCAATGATATTTCAATAGAAGTGAAAAGTATGCAGGAAAAAGGCTCAACATTTACAATTACTTTTAATTAAAAGCAGGGGTATAAAAATGGAAGTCGGGGAGAAAACAATATTAATAGTAGAAGATGACAAACTAAACCAGGAAGCGTTAAGAATATCCCTTAAAAATAAATATAAAGTTGAGACATGCGATTCTGAAAAACCTTTTTTTGATAAGCTATTCTCAGGAAAAATTGATCTTATAATTATGGACATCTCACTGAATGGAAATAAAAACGGCCTAGAATTAACAAAAGAAATAAGGAACAATTTACTTTATAAAAACATACCTATAATTTGTTTAACTGCTCATGCAAGAAAAGCAGATGAGCATAACGCATTTTCGGTTGGGGTTGACGTATTTATAACGAAACCTGTTAATAACAATATTGTGATGAAAGCAATCGACGAATTATTAAAGAAAGATTAAAATTTATTACAGACCATCCCTCAAAAACTTTGGTTCTTCTAAAGTAAGTATCAGAGAGATTCTATGTGTACCATCCAAATTTTCATCAGATGATCCGTTGAACTTTGCATAAGAATAATCGATATTCAGCTTAGGTAATTTTACTCCGGCGCCAATTGTAAATTGGTTTACATCATTATAACCTGCCCTGATCATAAAAACGTTTTTAAAATTGTATTCCATCCCTACGTGCCTGTCGTAACTAATTGGACCTGTATAAAAGTTAGCGGCATATTGCCTATCTTCAAATCTTACATCTATATCTACAGATGGTAAAAAAGTTCCTCCAAGAAATTCAAATTTATATGCCCCACCAACTTTAATAGTTGGAGAAATCAATTCATTTCTGCCTGTATTCCAGGCAACGAGTGTAGTAGTTACGTCCTGAATATTTGCTCCGAGGACCAAGTTATCCATAGGCTTATACTGTGCCGCTACATCAAAACCGATTCCCGTAGCCCCATATTCCGCAAGCACCTCTCTTATAATTTTTACGCTTGCTCCATAGGTAAATGTATCAGAAAGCTTTTTTGCAAAAGAAAGATAAATAGCCCAATCCTGATTACTGAACTGTGTAATCTTACTATAGTCAAGTCTGTCATCAAGAATATTTAAAGTACCATCGCCGTTGGCGTCAACAAGTGCATTTCTTGTATCCGGGATTCCATCAATCGCCAAACGAATAATGCTTAAACCAAGACTCATATCCGTTCCATAAGGAATTGCAACAGCGGCGTAATCGTAATTTACAAGAGAGCCGAACCTTTCTTCGTGCATTAATGCAATCTGCGGATAATTTATATTTATAAGACCGGCCGGATTATAATAACCTGCAGTTACGTCATTAGCAGCAGCTACATAAGCGCCACCCATCCCCGATGCACGACCTCCAACACCAATTGCTAAAAATTCACCTGCGTATTTTGCAACCGTGGTTTGTGGATAAACCTGAAATGCAAAAAGAAAGATAAAAAAGGAAAGGAAAGTTATTCTTTTATAAACCAAATTGCGGCTCCGAATAATATACTGTTATTACGTAATTAAAATTACAAAAAAATATTGATAAAACGAGCGACAAAAACAAGGGTGATTTTTCTTTCAAAAAAGATCAAAGTTTACTGTTTACTCTACTACTTAAAACTTAATTAAAGATTCATCATAATCTTCTACTTTGTCAAAACCCAATAAATTCAGAATTGTAGCGGCTATATTACTCAATCCAGGATTTTTCACATTAGCCATTTCATATTCATTATTGTACTGCGGATCATAAATAATAAACGGGACAGGATTTAATGTATGTGAAGTTTTAGGAGTTTTCATACCGTTTTTTTCTGTGTACATTTCATCGGAGTTTCCGTGATCTGCAGTTATAAGTGCAATCCCTTTTGTTTCATCAATTATTTTTAAGAGTTTGCCGACACAATCATCGGTAGTTTCAATAGCAATTATTGCGGCTTTCAGGTTACCTGTATGTCCAACCATATCTCCATTCGGAAAATTTATCCTTCCGAATTTAAAATTGTTTGATTCTAATAATTCAGAAGTTTTATCAGTTATCTCATAAGCTTTCATCTTTGGAGCTTTATCAAATTCAATTTTATCCGAGGGAATTTCAATATATGTTTCCAAAGTTTTATCAATATAACCTGACCTGTTACCGTTCCAGAAGTAAGTAACGTGCCCATATTTCTGCGTTTCGGAAATTGCAAATGATTTTACTTGCTCTGCACAAAGATATGCGCTGATAGTTCTATTAATCTTTGGAGGAAAGACCAAATAATTTTTTGGAATTAGAAGGTCTCCATCATATTGCATCATCCCTGCGTAATAAACATCTGGATATCTTTGTCTGTCAAATTTATCGAAATCTTTTTCTTCAAAAGTTCTGGAAATTTCAATTGCTCTGTCACCTCTGAAATTAAAACAGACAACAGAATCTCCATCTTCAATTGTTCCAACAGGTTGATCATTCTCATCTACTATTACAAATGGATCAAGATACTGATCAATTATTTTTTCATCTTCCTTATAAAAAGTTTCAATTGCTTCTTTAGCTGAATGAAACTTTCTTCCAATACCAAGCACGTGTGCTTTCCATCC
>Ga0315540_10000373_pt1 | contig 25233 bp, 13 predicted proteins | sample SalMarSW160110MG_FD_203677 | JGI IMG/M metagenome (GOLD analysis project Ga0315540, IMG submission 203677) | Salt marsh sediment microbial communities from the Plum Island Ecosystem LTER, Massachusetts, United States - Salt Marsh Sediment SW1601-10 ...
GCTACCAGACCACCGGCTACTTCGCCCCCACCGCGCGCTACGGCACGCCGCAGGACTTCATGTACTTCGTCGATCACCTGCACCAGCAGGGCCTGGGCGTGATCCTCGACTGGGTGCCGTCGCATTTCCCGACCGACGCGCACGGGCTGGCGTACTTCGACGGCACGCACCTGTACGAGCACGCCGACCCGCGCCAGGGCTTCCACCCCGAATGGGGCTCGAGCATCTTCAATTACGGCAGGAACGAGGTACGCGGCTTTCTCATGTCCTCGGGCCTGTTCTGGCTCGACAAGTACCACCTCGACGGGCTGCGCGTGGACGCGGTGGCGTCGATGCTCTACCTCGACTACGCGCGCAAGGAAGGCGAGTGGATCCCCAACCGTTACGGCGGCAGGGAAAACCTGGAGGCGATCGATTTCCTGCGCCAGATGAACGAAGCGGCCTACCGCGACCACCCGGACACCGTCACCATCGCGGAGGAGTCGACCGCCTGGCCGATGGTGTCGCGCCCGGTTTACGTCGGCGGCCTGGGTTTCGGCATGAAGTGGAACATGGGCTGGATGCACGACAACCTCTCGTACATGAAAGAGGACCCGATCAACCGCAAGTACCACCACGGCAAGCTCACCTTCTCGCTGATCTACGCCTTCAACGAGAATTTCGTGCTGCCCCTGTCGCACGACGAAGTGGTGCACGGCAAGGGCTCGCTGATCGGCAAGATGCCGGGCGACAGCTGGCAGCAGTTCGCCAACCTCAGGGTGCTGTTCGGCTACATGTGGGCCCACCCGGGCAAGAAGATGCTGTTCATGGGCGACGAGTTCGGCCAGCGCCGCGAGTGGAACCACGACGACCAGCTCGAATGGTGGGTCAACGATCGCCCCGAGCACGCCGGGTTGCAGCGCTTCGTCAAGGACCTGAACCGGGTCTACCGTGAGGAGCCCGCGCTGTACCAGGTCGATTTCTCCTGGGAAGGCTTCGAATGGATCGACGCGAGCGACGCGCTGTCGAGCGTGATCTCATTCCTGCGCAAGCCCAAGCCGGGCGCCGGCGCGCCGCTGCTGGTGGTGTGCAACTTCACTCCTTTGCCGCGCACCAACTACGTGGTGGGCGTTCCGCAGCCCGGGTTCTGGCGCGAAATCGTCAACAGCGACGCGGCCGACTTCGGCGGCGCCGGCTGGGGCAACCTGGGTGGCGTCGAGTCGGCGCCGGTGGGCGCGCACGGCCGCCCGAACTCGATCAGCCTGACCCTGCCGCCGCTTTCCGCCCTCATTCTCAAGCATGAGCCGCATGGCTGAGACCCGGCGCCCGCGCAAAGGCGACGACGACGGCCGCGTGCGTGCGGTGATCGACGCCGTGTTGCCGTGCGTCGACGGCGGGCGCTTCGCCGCCAAGCGCATCGCCGGCGAGCGCTGCGAGATCGAGGCCCACTGCCTGACCGACGGGCACGACGTGCTGCGCGTGGTGCTGCGCTGGCGCGCCGAGGACGAAAAGGACTGGCGCGAGGTCGAGATGAAGCCGCTCGGCAACGACCGCTACAGTGCCGCCTTCGTGCCGCCCGCGCCCGGACGCTACCGCTATACGGTGACCGCCTGGGTCGACCATTTCGAGTCCTGGCGCCACGAGCTCGAGCGCCGCATCGACGCAGAGGACATCCGCAGCGCCGCGCTGGCCGGCGCCGAGCTGATCGAGGCCGCCGCCGGGCGCGCCGCCGACAAGGACCTCAAGACGCTGCTCGACTGGGCCGCAAGGCTGCGTGCCGGCGCGGGCAAGAAGTCCGGCGACGCTCGGACGCTGCAGGCGCTGGCGCTGGACGAGACCCTGGCCGAGGTCGCGGCGCGCTACCCCGATCGCGGGCGCGCCGCGACCTTCCCGCTCGAGCTGCCGCTGATGGCCGACCGCGAGCGCGCGCGCTACAGCACCTGGTACGAGCTGTTTCCGCGCTCGGCCTGCCCTACGCCGGGCAAGCACGGAACGTTCAAGGATGTCGAGGCACGCCTGGCCTACGTCGCCGAGCTCGGCTTCGACGTGCTTTATTTCCCGCCCATTCACCCGATCGGGCGCGAAAAGAGGAAGGGCAAGAACAACTCGCTCACGCCGCAGCCGGACGACGTCGGCAGTCCGTGGGCAATCGGCGCGAAAGAAGGCGGCCACAAGGACATCCTGCCCGCGCTCGGCACGCTCGAGGATTTCCGCCGCCTGGTGAAGAAAGCGGCCGAGCACGGGATCGAGATCGCGCTCGACATCGCCTACCAGTGCGCGCCGGACCATCCCTACGTCAAGGCGCACCCGGAGTGGTTCCGCATCCGTCCGGACGGCAGCGTGCAGTACGCCGAGAACCCGCCCAAGAAATACCAGGACATCTATCCGTTCAATTTCGAGAGCGAGGACTGGCAGGGCCTGTGGGCCGAGCTGAAGAGCGTGCTCGACTACTGGATCGAACAGGGGGTGAAGATCTTCCGCGTCGACAACCCGCACACCAAGGCCTTTCCGTTCTGGGAATGGGCGATCGGCGAGATCAAGCGCAAGCACCCCGAGGTCATCTTCCTGGCCGAGGCCTTCACCCGGCCCAAGGTGATGCACCGCCTGGCCAAGCTCGGCTTTTCGCAGTCCTACACCTACTTCACCTGGCGCAACACCAAGCACGAGCTGACCGAGTACTTCAGCGAGCTCGCGCACGGCCCCGGGCGCGAGTACTTCCGCCCCAACGCCTGGCCCAACACGCCCGACATCCTGGCCGAGAACCTGCAGTTCGGCGGCCGGCCGGTGTTCATGGCGCGCCTGGTGCTCGCCGCCACGCTCGCCGCCAGCTACGGCATCTACGGCCCGGCCTTCGAGCTGATGGAGGCCGCGCCGCGCGAGCCCGGCAGCGAGGAGTACCTCGACTCGGAGAAATATCAGCTTCGGGCCTGGGATCTCGATCGCCCCGACAGCCTGCGCGCCTTCATCGCGCGCGTGAACCGCATCCGGCGCGACAACCCGGCGCTGCACTCGGACGGGAGCCTGGAGTTCGTGCCGACCGACAACGAGCAGCTCATCGCCTACCTCAAGTCGGCGCCCGGGAACGACGACGTGGTGCTGACCGTGGTCAACCTCGACCCGCGCAACACGCAGTCGGGCTGGCTCGAGCTCGACGCAGGCGCGCTCGGCATCGACCCCGACAAGCAGTTCCAGATGCACGACCTGCTCTCCGGTCAGCGCTTCCTGTGGCAGGGCGGGCGCAATTTCGTGCAGCTCGACCCGCAGCGCGCGCCGGCGCACATCTTCCGCCTGCGCCGGCGCGTGCGGCGCGAACAGGACTTCGACTACTTCCTGTGAGGCGAGACCTGCAATGAATGCGCCCGCGACCGGCAGCGTCGAGACCCGCACCCGCGAAGAAAGCGCGGCGGCGGCGTCCGACCCGCTCTGGTACAAGGACGCGGTCGTCTACCAGCTGCACATCAAGGCCTTCTTCGACTCGAACGACGACGGCCTGGGCGACTTCCGCGGCCTGACTTCGAAGCTCGATTACGTCAAGGACCTCGGCGTCAACACGATCTGGTTGCTGCCGTTCTACCCCTCGCCGCTCAAGGACGACGGCTACGACGTCGCCGACTACCACAACATCCATCCGCAGTACGGCACGCGCCAGGACTTCCGCGGCTTCGTGCGCGAGGCGCACCGGCGCAACCTGCGCGTAATCACCGAGCTGGTGGTCAACCATACGTCGGATCAGCACCCCTGGTTCCAGGCCGCGCGCCGCGCGCCGCCGGGCTCGCCCAAGCGCGACTACTACGTCTGGAGCGACTCCGACGCCAAGTACAAGGGCACGCGCATCATCTTCACCGACACCGAGAGCTCGAACTGGACCTGGGACCCGGTGGCGAAGGCGTTCTACTGGCACCGCTTCTTCAGCCACCAGCCCGACCTCAACTTCGACAACCCTCAGGTGATGAAGGCGGTGCTGCGCACCATGCGCTTCTGGCTCGACATCGGGGTGGACGGGTTCCGGCTGGACGCCATTCCCTACCTGATCGAGCGCGAAGGCACCTCGAACGAGAACCTGCCCGAGACGCACGCGGTGCTGAAGCACATCCGCGCCGAGCTCGACAAGAAGTACACCGGCAAGCTGTTCCTCGCGGAGGCCAACCAGTGGCCCGAGGACGTGCGCGAGTACTTCGGCGACGGCGACGAGTGCCACATGGCCTACCACTTCCCGCTCATGCCGCGCATCTACATGGCGATCGCGCAGGAAGACCGGCACCCAGTGGTCGAGATCATGCAGCAGACCCCGGAAATTCCGGACAACTGCCAGTGGGCGATCTTCCTGCGCAACCACGACGAGCTGACCCTGGAGATGGTGACCAGCAAGGAGCGCGACTACATGTACCGCATGTACGCCGCCGACCCGCGCGCGAAGATCAACCTCGGCATCCGGCGGCGCCTCGCGCCGCTGATGGAGAACGACCAGGACCGCATCAAGCTGATGAACAGCATGCTGCTGTCGATGCCCGGCTCGCCGATCATTTATTACGGCGACGAGATCGGCATGGGCGACAACATCTTCCTCGGCGACCGCAACGGCGTCAGGACGCCGATGCAGTGGACCCCGGACCGCAACGCCGGCTTCTCGCGCGCCGACCCGCAGCGCCTGTACCTGCCGCCGATCATGGACGCGATCTACGGCTACGAGGCGGTCAACGTCGAGGCGCAGCTGCGCGAGCCCGCGTCGCTGCTGAACTGGATGAAGCGGCTGCTCTCGGTGAGAAAGACGAGCCAGGCCTTCGGCCGCGGCAAGCTCGTTTTCCTGCGCCCGGGCAACCGCAAGATCCTGGCCTACCTGCGCGAGCTGGGCGAAGAGGCGATCCTGTGCGTGGCCAACCTGGGCCGCTCGGCGCAGCCGGTCGAGCTGGATCTCTCGCGCTTCAAGGGCCGCGTGCCGGTCGAGATGATCGGGCGCACGCCCTTCCCGCCGATCGGCGAGCTGCCCTACCTGCTGACATTGCCCGCCTGCGGCTTCTACTGGTTCCGGCTCGCGCTCGACGCCGACGTGCCGCACTGGCACGAGGAGCGCCTGGCGCGCGAGGACCTGCCGATGCTGGTGCTGTTCGACGGCTGGACCAGCTTCTTCCGCGAGCGCGTGGTGCCGTGGCGCATCCGCATGGCGGAAAAGACCCGCGCCCAGCTCGAGAACGAGGTGCTCGCGCGCTACATCGAGACCCAGCGCTGGTACGGCGCCAAGGGCGAGAAGATCGCCCACGCGCGGCTGGCCGACCACGCGCTGTGGGAGGCAAACCGCGCCAGCTGGATGCTGGCGCTGCTCGAGGTCGACAGCGGCGGCGAGCCGGCGTCCTACTTCGTGCCGCTGTCGCTTGCCTGGGAGGAAGGCGACGAGGAGCGCCTGCGCAGCCTGTCGGGCGCGGCGATCGCCAAGGTGCGCCAGCAGGCCAACGTCGGCCTGCTCGCGGACGCGCTCGCCGACGAGGCCTTCTGCCGCGCGGCGATCGAGGCCATCGGGCGCGGGCTCGAGCTCGCCACCGGCCAAGGCGAGACCCGCGGCACGGTGCGCTTCGCCCCGACTCGCGCCTTCGCCGAGCTCGCGGGCGAGGGCTTCGCCTCGCTGCCGGTCAGCCGGCCGCAGGCGCAGAGCTCGAACACGGTCGTCACGCTCGGCGAGCGCCTGTTCCTCAAGGGCTACCGCCGCATCCGCCCGGGGGTCAACCCCGAGCTCGAGGTCGGGCGCTTCCTGACCGAGGTGGCGCACTTCCCGAACTGCGTGCCGGTGGCCGGCGCGATCGAATACACCGCCGCCGACGGCACCCCGATGACCCTCGCGCTGCTGCAGGGCTACGTCGCCAACCAGGGCGACGGCTGGAGCTACACCCTGGACTACCTCGAGCGCTTCTTCGAGGCGCAGCGCGCCGCCGCCGCGCCGCCGGCCGCGGACGCGCACGGCGCCTATATGTCGCTCGTGCACACGCTCGGAACGCGCACCGCGGAGCTGCATCGCGCGCTGTCGCAGCGCACCGGCGACCCGGCGTTCGAGCCCGAGCCGGTCGCGGCAGACGATCTCGCGCGCTGGAAGCAGCGCGTGCACGACGAGGCGGCGGCCACCTTCGAGCTGATCGAGCATCGCCGCAGCCAGTTTCCGGCGCCGGCGCGCGACGAGATGCTCGTCCTGCTCGAGCGGCGCCAGAAGCTGCTTGCGCGCATCGACGCCTGCCCGCCGCCGGGGCACGGGGCGTCCAAGATCCGCTACCACGGCGACTACCACCTCGGGCAGGTGCTGCTGGACAAGAACGACTTCGTCATCATCGACTTCGAGGGCGAGCCGGCGCGGCCGCTGGCCGAGCGCAGGATCAAGCACTCGCCGCTGCGCGACGTGGCGGGAATGCTGCGCTCGTTCAACTACGCGCAGTGGACCGCGCTGCGCCACGCGGCGCAGGCCCACGGCGACGACGCGCAGTTCGAGCCGCTCGCGCGCGCCTGGGAAGCGGAGGTGCGCCGTACCTTCCTCGGCGCCTACTATGAGGCGGCGCGCGGCGGCGGGCTGCACGAGTGGTTCGACGACGTGCGCGGGCTGCTCGAGCTGTTCGAGCTCGAAAAAGCGCTCTACGAGCTGCGCTACGAAATCAACAACCGGCCGGGCTGGGTTCGCACGCCGCTGCTGGGCATCCTGGCGCTGGCCGGCTGACACCGAAGGGGAACGATCATGGACAAAGTCGACGTGATGCTGGAACCAGTGCGCGTATTCCTGACCCAGATCGGCGCTTTCCTGCCGCGCCTCGCGCTCGCGGTGGCGGTGCTGATCGCGGGCTGGCTGCTGGCCAAGGTCGCGCGCTTCGCCGTGGTAAGGGGGCTGCGCGCGATCAACTTCAACGTGCTTACCGAGCGCGCCGGGATGGACGGCTTCCTCAAGCAGGGAGGGATCGAGTCCGACACCACCGACATCTTCGGCCTGCTGGTGTACTGGCTGGTGATCCTTGCCGCGCTGATCATTGCCTTCAACGGCCTGGGTCTGACCTACATCACCGACCTGCTGCGGGTGGCGATGCTGTTCGTGCCCAAGGTCATCGCCGCGCTGCTGATCCTTGCCTTCGGTTCCTACTTCGCGCGCTTCGTCGCGAGCGCCATCATCGCCTACTGCCGCAACGTCGGCATCCAGGACGCCGACCTGCTCGGCAAGCTGGCGCAGTACGCGATCGTCGCCTTCGTGGTGCTGATCGCGCTCGACCAGGTCGACATCGGAGGCGACATCATTCGCGAGAGCTTCCTCGTCATCCTGGCCGGGGTGGTGTTCGCGCTCGCGCTCGCCTTCGGCCTGGGCGGCAGGGACTGGGCCGCGAGGCGGATCGAGCGCTGGTGGCCGAAGGACGGGAAGGACGCAGAGCGGTGATCGAGCCGATTATTTACCGTGACTCGGCTATGATTGCGTCCTTTCGCGGCCAACCCCTGCAGTGACCCCCACCGGTTCGAGTCCCGCTTCCGCCCCGATCGGCGCGGTCTGGCCCGGGCGTCCCTATCCGCGCGGCGCGAGCTGGGACGGCGAAGGGGTCAACTTCGCCCTGTTCTCGGAATCGGCCGAGAAGGTCGAGCTGTGCATCTTCGACGAGGCCGGGCGGCGCGAACGCCAGCGGATCGAACTGCGCGAGCGCACCGACGCCGTCTGGCACTGCTACCTGCCGGAGGCGCGCCCCGGGCTGGTCTACGGCTACCGCGTGCACGGACCCTACAAGCCCGAGCAGGGACTGCGCCACAATCCGAGCAAGCTGCTGGCCGACCCCTACGCCAAGGACTTTGTCGGCTCGCTGCGCTGGAGCGACGCGCTGTACGGCTACACCGTCGGCCACAAGCGCGAGGACCTCGCCTTCGACCGGCGCGACAGCGCGGCCTTCATGCCCAAGTGCCGCGTGCTCGAGACCGCGTTCACCTGGGGCGACGACCGCCGCCCCGACGTTCCCTGGCACGAGACCGTGATCTACGAGATGCACGTGCGCGGCTTCACCATGCGCCACCCCGAGGTGCCGCAGGCGCTGCGCGGCACCTACGCGGGACTGGCCACCGCGCCGGTGATCGAGCACTTGAAGCGCCTGGGCGTCACCACCGTCGAGCTGCTGCCGGTGCACGCCTTCATCGACGACCGGCGCCTGTTCGAGATGGGGCTGCGCAACTACTGGGGCTACAACACGCTCAGCTTCTTCGCCCCCGAGACCCGCTACTCGGCCTCGGGCAAGGTGAAGGAGTTCAAGACCATGGTGAAAACGCTGCACTCGGCGGGCATCGAGGTCATCATGGACGTGGTCTACAACCACAGCTGCGAAGGCAACCAGCTGGGGCCGACGCTCAGCTTGCGCGGCATCGACAACGCCGCCTACTACATCCTCGCGCCGGATAGCCCGCGCCACTACACCGACTACACCGGCTGCGGCAACACGGTGAACCTCGAGCACCCGCGCGCGCTGCAGTTGGTGATGGACTCGCTGCGCTACTGGGCCGAGGAGATGCACGTCGACGGCTTCCGCTTCGACCTCGCCTCGGCCCTCGCGCGCGAGGGCGGCGCGGTGCAGCCGCTGGGGGCGTTCTTCGACGTGGTGCGGCAGGATCCGGTGCTCAACCGGGTCAAGCTGATCGCCGAGCCGTGGGACCTCGGCCACGGCGGCTACCAGGTGGGCAATTTCCCCCTCGGCTGGGCGGAGTGGAACGACCGCTACCGGGACGGCATGCGCGCCTACTGGAAGGGCGACGGCGGGCAGATCGGCGAGTTCGCGCGCCGCTTCACCGGCTCGGCCGACCTGTACGGCCGCTCCGGGCGCCGGCCGCACGCGAGCATCAATTTCATCACCGCGCACGACGGCTTCACGCTGACCGACCTCGTTTCGTACAACGACAAGCACAACGAGGCCAACGGCGAGGACAACCGCGACGGCCACAACCACAACCTGTCGTGGAACTGCGGCGTCGAGGGCCCGAGCGAGGACCCGGTGATCCTCGAGTTGCGCGCGCGCCAGCGGCGCAACTTCCTCGCTACCGTGCTCCTGTCGCAGGGCGCGCCGATGCTGCTCGCCGGCGACGAGCTCGGGCGCAGCCAGCAAGGCAACAACAACGCCTACTGCCAGGACAACGAGCTCAACTGGCTCGACTGGACGCCAAGCCGGGAGAAGGACGACCTGGTCGGCTTCATCGCGCACCTGGCCGCGCTGCGCCGCGCGCACCCGAGCTTTCGCCGGCGCGACTTCTTCGAGGGCCGGCCGCTGCACGGCGGCGGGGTGAAGGACATCCAGTGGCTCAAGCCCGACGGCAAGGAGATGAGCGACGACGAGTGGGAGCACGAGTCGGCGCGCAGCCTGGGGGTGTACCTCTCCGGCGCCGGCCTGACCGACGTCGACCGCTACGGCAAGACCAAGCACGACGACGATTTCCTGCTGCTGTTCCATCCGCACCACGAGGATTCCGCGTTCGTGCTGCCGGCGATTCCGGGCGAGCCCTGGCGCGCGCTGTTCGACACCGCGCAGGAGCCCGCCATGCCCGATGCGCGCAAGCACTATGCCGCGGGCGAGACCTACACGTTGCGGGCGCGCTCGCTGGTGCTGCTGACACGCCCGGCCGGGCCGGCGTGAAGCGCGCCCACGCGATGCCCTTCGGCACCGAGCTGGGCGCCGGCGGGGTGCGATTCCGGCTCTGGGCGCCGGCGCAGGATCGTGTCGCGCTGGATCTCGAAGGATCCCGTCATGAGATGAATCGTCTCGACAACGGGTGGCACGAATTGCTCCTCGCGCAGGCACGCCCCGGAGGCCGCTACCGCTACCTGCTCGCCGACGGCCTCGCGGTGCCCGATCCCGCCTCGCGCTCGAACCCCGACGACGTGCACGGCGCAAGCGAGGTCGTCGACCCGCTGGCCTACGAGTGGGGCGACGGCGCCTGGCGCGGCCGCCCCTGGCACGAGGCGGTGGTGTACGAGCTGCACCTTGGAACCTTCACCCCCGAAGGCAGCTTCGGCGCGGCGCGCGGCCGCCTGCGCGAGCTCGCCGAGCTAGGCATCACCGCCGTGGAGCTGATGCCGGTGGCGGACTTCCCGGGCAAGCGCAACTGGGGCTACGACGGCGTGCTGCCGTTCGCGCCCGACGCCTCCTACGGCACGCCCGACGAGCTCAAGGCGCTGGTCGACGAGGCGCACGCGCTCGGGCTGATGGTGCTGCTCGATGTGGTCTACAACCACTTCGGGCCCGAGGGCAACTACCTGCACGCCTACTGCCCCCCATTCTTCAACCCCGCGCATCAGACGCCCTGGGGCGCAGCGATCAACTTCGACGGACCGCAGTGCCGCGCGGTGCGCGACTTTTTCGTGCACAACGCGCTGTACTGGGTCGAGGAATTCCATTTCGACGGCCTGCGCCTGGACGCGGTGCACGCGATCCGCGACGACTCGGCCGAGCACATCGCGTGCGAGATCGGCCGCGCGCTGCGCGAAGGCCCCGGGCGCGAGCGCGAGGTCCACCTGGTGCTCGAGAACGACGCCAACCAGGCGCACCTGCTCGGTTCCTGCGCCCGCGCGCAGTGGAACGACGATCTGCACCACGTGCTGCACGTGCTCGCGACCGGCGAAGCCGACGGCTACTACGTCGACTATGCGCAGGCGCCGCTCGAGCGCCTCGGGCGCGCGCTGGCCGAAGGCTTCGTCTACCAGGGCGAGCCTTCGCCGTTCCGCGACGGCGCGCCGCGCGGCGAGCCGAGCGCCGCCCTGCCGCCCACCGCCTTCGTCTCTTTCGACCAGACCCACGACCAGGTCGGCAACCGCGCCTTCGGCGAGCGGCTCGACGCGCTGGCCGGGCCGGCCCAGGTCGAGGCCGCGCTCGGCTGCGTGCTGCTCGCGCCGCAGGTGCCGATGCTGTTCATGGGCGAGGAGTTCGCCGCCGCGACGCCGTTTCAGTTCTTCTGCGACTTCGGCCCCGAGCTCGCCGCCGCGGTCACGCGCGGCCGGCGCGGCGAGTTCGAGCGTTTCGCCTCCTTCGCGCAGGAGATCCCGGACCCGAATGACGCGGCCACCTTCCTGCGCTCCAAGCTCGACTGGTCGGCGCGCGACCCTGTGCGCCTCGCGCTGGTGCGCGAGCTGCTCGCGGCGCGGCGGCGCCACCTCGTGCCGCGCCTTGCCGGCGCGCGCAGCGGAACATATTCGATTCATGAAGGAACATTGAACGTAACCTGGCCGCTCGGAGGCGGCGCGCGCTGGAACATGAGCTTCCGGCCCGGGGGCGGCGTGCCCATGCCCGCGGGCGAGCCGGTCTACTGCGCCGCCGCGCTGTGCGTCGCGCTGGAAGCGCCGTGAGCGAGGCGCGCGCGCTGCTCGAGCGGCTCAGCGGCCAGGCCGGCATCGCCGTGCGCTGGCACGACATCTGGGGCAAGGCGCACGACGTGCCGGAAGCCAGCCTGCAGGCGCTGCTCGCCGAGCTCGGCGTCGAGCGCGACGCGCATGTCTCGCACTGGCGCGACGCGCTTCCGCCCGCGGCGGCGCTGCGCGCGCACTCCGCGCCCTGGCGCCAGCGGGTACGGGTGCCGGAGGGCGCGCACCTGCGCTGGCGCATCGAATTCGAGGACGGCACGCAGCACGCCGGAGAAGCCGATACCGGCAAGCTCGACGCGCTCGAGACGACCGAGATCGACGGCAGGCGCTATGCCGCCTACGACCTCGAGCTCGCGCTCGAGCTACCGCCCGGCTACCACCGCTTCACGCTCGATGGCGCCGCGGGCGAGACGCTGCTCATCGCCGCGCCCGAGCGCTGCTGGCGCCCGGCCGCGCTCGAGGATGGCGCCACGCTGTGGGGCCCGTCGCTGCAGCTGTATTCGCTGCGCTCGCGCCGCAACTGGGGCATGGGCGACTTCACCGACCTGCTGCACCTGGTCGAGCAGTGGGCGGCGCGCGGCGCGGGCGTGATCGGGCTCAACCCGCTGCACGCGCTGTTTCCCCACAACCCAGCGCATGTCAGCCCCTACAGCCCCTCCTCGCGCCTGATGCTCAACGTGCTTTATCTCGACGTCGAGGCGGTCGACGACCTACGCGACTGCGAACCGGCGCAGCAGCTGCTGCGCGCGCCGCGCTTCGAGGCACGGCTCGCGGCGCTGCGCGACGCGCCTCTGGTCGACTACGCGGGCGTGCGCGAGGCGAAGTTCGAGCTGCTCGAGCTGCTGTACGCAAACTTCCGCGCGCGCCATCTCGAGCGCGGCAGCACGCGTGCGCAGCAGTTCCGCGCCTTTCAGGCCGCGCGCGGCGAGCCGCTTCGCCGGCACGCGCTGTACGAAGCGCTGCAGGAGAGCTTTCACCGCGCCGACCCCGTGGTCTGGGGCTGGCAGGTCTGGCCCGAGGCCTACCGCGACCCGGCCGGCGAGGCGGCGACACGCTTCGCCGCCGAGCAGCTCGAGCGGGTCGAATTCTACGAGTACCTGCAGTGGCAGGCCGAGCGCCAGCTCGCGCGCGCCGCCGAGCGCTGCGCCGCGCTCGGCATGGCGCTGGGCCTGTACCTCGACCTCGCGGTCTCGGTCGACCGCGCCGGGTCCGACGCCTGGGCCGCGCAGGACGTCTACGCGCTGGGCGCGAGCGTCGGCGCGCCGCCGGACGACTTCAATCTCAAGGGCCAGGACTGGGGCCTGCCGCCGCTGCGGCCCAACCGCCTGCGCGCGACGCGCTACGCGCTCTACATCGCGGCGCTGCGCGCGGCGATGACCCACGCTGGCGCGCTGCGCATCGACCACGTGATGGGACTGATGCGCCTCTACTGGATTCCGCGCGGCGCGTCCGCCGACGGCGGCGCCTACGTGCACTACGCGCTGGATGAGATGCTCGCGGTCCTCGCGCTCGAGAGCCACCGCAACAAGTGCCTGGTGATCGGCGAGGATCTCGGCACCGTGGCCGACGAGATGCGCGCCGCGCTCGCGCGCGGCGGGGTGCTGTCGTACCGCCTGCTCTGGTTCGAGCGTGACGGCGCGGGCGAGTTCAAGCCGCCCGAGCAGTTCCCGCGCGAGGCTCTGGTCGCGGTCAGCACGCACGACCTACCGACGCTCGCCGGCTGGTGGGAGGGCGACGACCTCGAGCTGCGCGCGCGCCTGGGCCTGTACCCGGACGAGTCGGTCCACGCCGCGCAGGTCGCCGGGCGCGCCGCCGACCGCGCGCGCCTGTTGCGCGCGCTCGAGCGCCGCCAGCTCGCGCCGCCCGAGCCGCCGCGCGGGCTGGCCACCGCGGTGCACGCCTACGTCGCCGCGGCGCCCTCGCGCGTGATGATGCTGCAGCTCGAGGACGCGCTCGGGGTCAGGGAACAGGCCAACCTGCCCGGCACCACCGACCAGCATCCGAACTGGCGCCGCAAGCTGCCGCTCGCGCTGGAGGACATGGCCACGCAGCCGGACATCGAGACGCTCGCCGGCACGCTCGCGCGCCTGCGGCCGCATCCGGTGCGCGAGTCCGCGGCGGTGATAGGCGCCAGCGCGCGCGTTCCGCGCGCCACCTACCGGCTGCAGTTCAACCGCGACTTCACCTTCCTCGACGCGGTGGGTCTGGCGCCCTACCTCGCCAAGCTCGGCGTGAGCCACGTCTACTGCTCGCCGATCCTGCGCGCGCGCCCGGGGAGCGCGCACGGCTACGACGTGGTTGACCACAACCAGATCAACCCCGAGCTCGGCGGGCGCGAGGGCTTCGAGCGCTTCGTCGCCGCGCTGCGCGCCCAGGACATGGGCCTGCTGCTCGACGTGGTGCCGAACCACATGGGCGTCATGGGCGCCGACAACGCCTGGTGGATGGACGTGCTGGAGAACGGCGAGGCCTCGGCCTACGCCAGCTACTTCGACATCGACTGGCACCCGGTAAACACGGAGCTCGAGGGCAAGGTGCTGGTGCCGGTGCTGGGCGAGCACTACGGCATCACGCTCGAGCGCGGCGAGCTGGTGCTCGCCTGGGAGCCCGACGCCGGCAGCTTCGCGGTGCGCTATCACGAGCACCGCTTCCCGGTCGCGCCGCGCGAGTATCCCTCGATCCTGGCCCTGGTCGAGCGCGCGCTGGCCGCGCAGCCCGCGACCCGCGCCGCGGTGGACGAGCTAGCGGGATTGCGGGCCGCGTTCGGCGGCGGCCCGGCCGAGGAGGCGCCCGCGCTCAAGGAGCGCCTGATGCGCCTGGCGCGCATGCAGCCCGACGTGGCGCGCGCGATCGATGCCGCGCTGACCGAGCTGAACGCGCCGCCGGGCGACGCGCTGCACCGGCTGCTCGAGGCGCAGCACTATCGGCTCGCGTTCTGGCGCGTAGCCTCGGACGAGATCAACTACCGGCGCTTCTTCGACATCAACGACCTCGCCGCCCTGCGGATGGAAAACGAGGCGGTGTTCGAGGCCACCCACGCGCTGGTGCTCGCGCTCGCGGCCGACGGCGCGGCGGACGGCCTGCGCATCGACCATTCGGACGGCTTGTACGACCCGAAGCAGTATTTCGAACGCCTGCAGCAGGCCTACGCGCGCGCCGCGGCCATCCCGCTGCCCGCGCCCGAGGCGCCGGAGGCGCGCCCACCGCGGCCGCTGTACGTGGTGGCCGAAAAGATCACCGCGCGCCACGAGCACGTGCCCGAGAGCTGGGCGGTGCACGGCACCACGGGTTACCGCTTCGGCGCGGTGGTGAACGGGCTGTTCGTCGATCCTGCCGTGAGCGGGCGCCTCGAGCGCACCTGGCGTGCATTCAGCGGCGAGTCGTTCGACTTCGACGAGGCGGCCTATCGTGGCAAGCACGCGATCATGCGCGGCGCGCTCGCCTCCGAGCTGACCGTGCTCGCGACCGAGCTGCTGCGCCTCGCGCACGCCGACCGGCGCACGCGCGACTACACCTTCAACACCCTGCGCCGCGCGTTGGCCGAGGTCGCCGCCTGCATGCCGGTCTACCGCACCTACATCGCGGGCAGGCCCTCGACCCAGGACCGGCGCTACGTCGACTGGGCGGTGGCGCGCGCCACTCGTCGCAGCCGCGCCGCCGACACCAGCATCTTCGGCTTCGTGCGCCAGGCGCTGCTCGGGCGCGCGCCCGCCGGCGCGCCGCGCAGCCTGCACGCGCAGGCGCGCGGCTTCGCGATGAAGTTTCAGCAGTTCACCTCCCCGGTCGCCGCCAAGGGCGTCGAGGACACTGCGCACTACCTCTACAACCGACTCGTGTCGCTCAACGAGGTCGGCTCCGACCCGGACATGTTCGGCTTCGCGCCGAGCGCCTTCCACGGCGCGAGCGCCGACCGCGCCGCGCGCTGGCCGCACACCATGCTCGGGACATCCACGCATGACAACAAGCGCTCGGAGGACGTGCGCCTGCGCATCGACGTGATCTCCGAGATGCCCGCGCCCTGGCGCCTGCTGTTGCGGCGCTGGAAGTCGCTCAACCGCATGAAGCGCAGGACGCGCGAAGGACGCCCGGCGCCGTCGCGCAACGACGAGTACCTGCTCTACCAGACCCTGCTCGGGACCCTTCCCCCGGGCGAGCTCGACGACGCCGCGCTGGAGCAATACGCCGGTCGCATCGAGCGCTACATGCTCAAGGCCGCGCGCGAGGCGAAGGACCGCACCAGTTGGATCAGCCCCAACGAGGAGTACGAGGACGCGCTCGCGAAATTCGTGCGCGCGCTGCTCGGGCGCGCACAGCACAACCCGTTCCTCGACGACCTGCGCGCGCAGGCCGCCACCGTGGCATGGTTCGGCGCACTCAACAGCCTGTCGATGACGCTGATCAAGTACAGCTCGCCCGGCGTACCCGACCTGTACCAGGGCAACGAGCTGATCGACTACAGCCTGGTCGATCCGGACAACCGCCGCCCGGTGGACTACGTCCTGCGCCGCCGCCTGCTGGAGGAGGTGCGCGACATCGCCCAGCGCCCCGGCTTCGCCCCTGCCGCGCGCGCGCTCGCCGAGCACCCGTTCGACGGCCGCGCCAAGCTGCTCGTGACCTGGCGCCTGCTCGAGCTGCGGCGCGAGCTGCCCGCACTGTTCGCGGAAGGGACCTACGAGCCGCTCGAGGCCGGCGGCGCGCAGGCCGCGCACGTGCTCGCCTATGCCCGGTGCCACGAGTCGGGCACGCTGTTGATGATCGCCGGGCGCCTGTTCGCCAAGCTCATGGGCGAGCCGGGCAACCTGCCGCTCGACGCGGCGGTGTGGCACGACACCCACGTCGCGGCCGGCGGCCTGGCCGAGGGCACGCGGCTGCGCAACCTGCTCACTGGCGAGACGGTGACCGTGCGCGACGGCAGGATCGCGCTCGCGCACGCGTTCGCGAGCTTTCCCGGCGCGGCGCTTTTCGTTTCCGGTCGTCCGTCATGAGTTCCCTGACGCTGCGAGACATCGAGGCCGCGGCGGCGCGCATCGCCGGCGCGCTCGAGCGCACGCCGATGCTTCACAGCCGAACGCTTTCGCACCTGACCGGGGCCGAGGTCTGGCTCAAGTTCGAGAACCTGCAGTTCACCGGCTCGTTCAAGGAGCGCGGCGCGCTCAACAAGCTCCTGTCGCTGCGCGAGGACGAGCGCCGGCGCGGGGTGATCGCGATGAGCGCGGGCAACCACGCGCAGGGCGTGGCCTACCACGCCGCGCGCCTGGGCATGCGCGCCGTGATCGTGATGCCGAAGGGCACACCCAACTCCAAGGTCGCCAACACCCGCGTGCACGGCGCCGAGGTCGTGCTCGAGGGCGACACGCTGGCCGACGCCGCGCGCCACGCGCGCAAGCTCGAGGCGCGCGACGCGCTCACCTTCATCCACCCCTACGACGATCCAGCGGTGATCGCCGGCCAGGGCACGGTCGCGCTCGAGATGCTTGAAGACATGCCCGAGCTCGACGCGCTGGTGGTGCCGGTCGGCGGCGGCGGGCTGATCGGCGGTATGGCGCTGGCCGCCAGGGCGATCAAGCCGCGCCTGCGGATTTACGGCGTCGAGTCGCAGACCTACCCCGCGATGTACCAGCGTCTGGCGGGCCTGGCGGTCGAGGTGGGCGGCGACACCATCGCCGAGGGCCTCGCGGTGCGCGACGTGGGCGAGCTCACGCTTGCGCTCGCGCGCGAGCTGGTGGACGAGGTGCTGCTGGTGGCCGAGGACACGATCGAGCAGGCGATCGTCGCCCTGATCGAGATCGAGAAGACCGTCGCCGAGGGCGCAGGCGCGGCGGGCCTGGCGGCCCTCTTGCAGCACCCGCAGCGCTTCGCCGGCCGGCGCATGGGGATCGCGCTCACTGGCGGCAACATCGATACCCGGGTGCTGGCCGCGGTGCTGATGCGCGGCCTGGTGCGCGACGGGCGCCTCGCGCGCCTGCGCGTATCGATGCCGGACGTCTCGGGCAACCTGGCCAAGGTCGCGCAGCTGATCGGCGAGGCCGGCGGCAACATCGTCGAAGTGCAGCACCAGCGCCTGTTCGGCACCGCCTCGGTGCGCACCCCGGAGGTCGAATTCCTGCTCGAGGCGCGCGACCGCGCCCACAGCGAAGCGATCGTCGCCGCCCTGCAGGCCCGGGGCGTGCGGGTCGAGCGCCTCGGCCAAGAGAAATCGGGGTCAGAGTCGAATTAACTAATTCGACTCTGACCCCAATTAATCCCTTCGGTCAGCTGCTGGCGAAGATTCCGTCCAGCCGCTCGATGTCGTTGATCACCTTCCACTCCGAGGCGCCGGCGGCCATGACGCGCTTGTGCCACGCATCCAGCCGGCCGAGGTAGCGCCGCGGGTCGATGTTGTCGCTGTTCAACTTGGTGACGTTGAGCGCGATGATGCGGATATGATCGAGCCGGATCGGAAAGTTGCGGATCGTCACCTTGTCGAGATCTTCCTGCATGTCGGAAAACACGATGATGGTCTTGGTACCGGCGCCGGTCTCGTTCAGGAATTCCGCGCCCTGGATCAGCCCGCCGGTGATGTCGGTGTGGGCGGTCGCCTGCACGGTCCTGAGATAGCCCTCCGTCTTGGCGCGGAAGGCGCGCTTTTGCGCGTTGGCTTCGCTCGGGCGGGTGTCGAAGGTCGCCTTGGCGACGATGTCCTTCTCGCTGAAGCTGCGGCTTTCGACCTTCGCCACCGCGAGCGAGTCGCCGGGGTTCAGGGTGCCCAGCAGGTAGTTGATTACCCGCTCGGCCTTGCCGGCTTCGCGCGCGTAGGTGCCCGAAGTGTCCACCAGCACGTAGACCGCCTGCGCGTGGCTGCGCGAGTCGCCGCAGCCGGAAATGGCGAGCGCCAGGGCGGCGACGGTGAGTGAAGCGGCGAGCGTTCCGATTCGCATGATCGCCCCCTCAGGACAACGGATGCAGGGTCGTTTCGCCCGGGTCCAACCGCTGCGCCGCGGGCGCGCGCGTGCCGCTGCGCCGCGAGCGCAGCGCGTGCTCCAGCACCAGCGGCAGCACGATCAGCACGTCGTAGGCGTGCACCAGCGCGCGGCTCACCTGCCGCACCAGGTTGGAGAGCACGCGCAGCGCGAAGGCCGCAGCGGCGAAAAGGTTCACCAGCAGCGCGCCGCCGACGGTACGCGCCGAATGAATGAACGATTCGAGCGGCACCGCGACGAAGGCGAGCGCGAACGGCAGGATGAAGCCAAGCACCATCTGGCCCGCGGTCGGAATATGGCCGAGCCAGCCCTCGCTCACTACCGCGTGGGTCGCGGCGAGCGACTGCAGCAGCGCCTGCTTGTCCTGGATCAGCATGTCGCGCATCAGGGCGAGAGCCGACTCGATCCCGGCCAGCGTCAAGAGCAGGGTGAGCGAGATCCACACCATGCGCCGGCGCATGCGATCGTTCAGGTTCGCGATGCGCGGGAACAGGTGAGTGATGCGCAGCGACTCCATCGCGAACAGGCCCATCGAGGCCTCGACCAGGATGATCACCAGCGCCGCGACCTCGGAGGTACGCAGCGTCGCGGTCAGGTAGTCGCTCGCGCCGACCATCTCCGACATCGGCAGGGCGATCAGCTTGAAGTTGACGAACGCGCCGCCCAGCGCCACCGCCATCACCAGCGCGGCGATGAAGAACTGCGTGAACGCGGAGTGCGTCAGGCTGCTCTCAGCCTCGTCGCTGCGGGCGGCGATCTCCTTGTAGGTCGCCATCTGCGCGTCGACCGCGGCCGCGGCGTCCTGGATGCCGGTCATGTTCTTGTCGACCTGCTTCATGGTCTTGTCGAGCGAGCGCCAGTACGGCATGAAGCCTTCCAGGATGCTGTGCCGCATCTGGTAGGCGCGGCGGTACTCGGCCAGCGCCTTGTCGTGGATGCCCTCGATCGACTGGCGGATGTCGGTGAGGATCTTCTGCACCACCTCGCCGCCGCCGGTCTTGATCTTGGCCACCGCGGCAAGCGCGTCGACCCAGTCGGGCGGCGGCGGCGGCACCTCGCCGCACTTCTTGTAGTCCTCCTCGACCCGGGTGATCTCCTCCAGCAGCTTGCGCTGCAGCGTGGGATAGCCCTGCAGGTCGCGCTGCACCAGTAGCGCCAGGCGCTCGAACTCGCGCTCGATGCGCTGGCCGGTCTCGCGCCGGCCCTGCGCCAGCAGCACCGCCTTGTTGCGCGCCTTCATCTCGGCGGCCACGCCGAACAGCCAGCGCGCCCCCAGGCGCAGCGGCCCGCCGAGCGCCTGGCTCGCCGAGCGCAGCAGGCCGTGCATCGGCACGCGCGCCGCGTACAACGCGAACATCGCGATCAGCGCCAGCACCAGGATGGACAACGCAGCGTTGTCCGGCCAGATCATCCACATTCTCGGATCACTCACGGCACCCCCCTTTGGGTCCACCAGGCGAGGCAACCAACATAGACCTGTCGCCGCCCGCGCGTTGGAGAATGTGAGACGGTTTGCGACCTAGTTCTCGCATTGCGCCGCGTTGTCGTTTCGCGGCGACGCACACGGGCGCGTACTAATACACGAAGCCGATTAATCGTAATCGGGGTCAGAGTCGCATTTCGGCGAAATGCGACTCTGACCCCGATTTGTTATCCGAATGTCCTATTGCTTTGCGTGGCACGCAGCTCGGTCTATGCTGGCCGTGCAAAGAGGGGGTCGCATGATGTCGCAGCGTGGCGCGGGGGGCGCCGTGTTGGGTCACATGTCCGGGGAAGATTTCGTCTGGACGCTGGGGCAGCTGTGCGCACTGCACCGCGTTCCGTTCGACCCCGGGCTGTTCCTCGGCCAGTTCCCGCCGCCGTACTCAAAGGAGAAGCTGTTCGCTGCGCTCGGCGCGCTCGGCTTTCGCGCCGGCCGCGGCAAGACCGCCCGGCTCGACTTCAAGTCCGCACCGTTTCCCTGCATCGCGTTCCAGCGCGCGGCAGAAGGCGAGCCCGAGGCGCTCGCGCCGGTGATCCTGGCCGGCAGCGACGATACGCAGCTGGCGTTCTTTCAGCCCTCCAGCCGCGAGCCGCAAACCCTGCCGCTGGCCGAGTTCCGCGCCGCCTTCGAGCCGGAGGTGCTGCTCTTGCGTCGCGACGCGAAGCCGGCCAACGACCCTGACGACGCGCGCGCGCGGCCGCGGGCCTTCGGCTTCAAGTGGTTCGTGCCCGAGCTCTTGCGCCACCGCCGCATCTGGCGCGAGGTGCTGCTCGCGTCGCTGGCGATCCAGCTGGTCGGCCTCGCCACCCCGGTGTTCACCCAGGTGGTGATCGACAAGGTGGTGGTGCACCACACCGAGAGCACGCTCTGGGTGGTGGGCCTGGGCCTGGCGATGTTCATGGCCTTCGGCGCGGTCATGACCTGGATGCGCCAGTACCTGGTGCTGCACACCGGCAACCGCGTCGACGCGGTGCTCGGGCACTCGGTGTTCCGGCACCTGTTCCGCCTGCCGCTGCCCTACTTCGAGGCCCGCCAGACCGGCGTACTGGTCGCGCGCCTGAACGCGGTCGAGCAGATCCGCGAGTTCGTCTCCGGCGCCGCGGTGGCGCTACTGCTCGACTGCCCGTTCCTGTTCGTGTTCCTGGCGGTGATGTTCTGGTACAGCTGGAAGCTGACCCTGGTCGCGCTCGCAGTGCTGCTCGCAATCGTGGTCCTGAGCGTCGCGGTGACGCCGCTGTTCCGCGCCCGCCTCAACCACCAGTTCCTCACCGGCGCGCGCAACACCGCCTTCGTCACCGAGTACGTCTCGGGCATGGCCACAGTCAAGTCGCTGCAGATGGAACCGGTACTCGAGGAGCGCTACGGGGGCCTGCTGGCGCAGTACCTCGCCGCGGGATTTCAGACGCGCAGCCTCGCCAACTCGTACAACGTCGCCGCCAACGCGCTCGAGCAGCTCATGACGCTGGGCATCCTCGTGTTCGGCGCGCTGCTGGTGATGGACAGCGCAGCGCTCGCCGCCCTGGGTGGCGCCACCTTCACCATCGGCATGCTGGTCGCGTTCCAGATGTTCGCCAGCCGCCTGTCGCAGCCGATGCTGCGCCTGGTCGGCCTGTGGCAGCAGTTCCAGCAGGCCGAGATCGCGCTGCGCCGCCTGGGCGACATCATGGACATGCCCACCGAGCCGCACGCCCTCATCCCCCAACGCGCGGGCGGGCCCGATGCGCGGGCCGGGCGGATCGAGTTCCAGTCGGTGTCGTTCCGCTACTCCGACAAATACCCCTGGCTTCTGCGCAACCTCGACCTCGTCATCAAGCCCGGCCAGCTCACCGTGCTGATCGGCCCCAGCGGCTGCGGCAAGAGCACACTCGCCAAGCTCCTGCTCGGCTTCTACCCGCCCACCGATGGCCGCATCCTGATCGAAGGCCAGGACACCCGCAGCATGAGCGCCAACGAGCTGCGCGCCGCCTTCGGCGTCGTGCCGCAGGAAACCACCCTGTTCTCCGGCAGCGTGTACGACAACCTGCAGATGGCCAACCCGCAGGCCGATTTCGGGCAGATCGCCGAAGCCTGCCGCATGGCCGAGATCCACGAATTCATCGAAGCCCTGCCCCAGGGCTACCAGACCCCGCTCGGCGAGCGCGGCGTCGGCCTCTCCGGCGGCCAGCGCCAGAGGATCGCCATCGCCCGCGCGATCCTCAAGAACCCGCGCGTGCTGATCTTCGACGAAGCCACCAGCAACCTCGACCCCACCACCGCCGAGAGCTTCGCCCAGACGGTGAACCAGCTGAAAGGCAAGGTCACCATGCTTTTCATCGCCCACCACCTCCCGCGCGGCCTGAAGATCGACGAAGTGATCCAGTTCGGCGGCAGCGGCGTGACGAGCCTGCGCGGACTAGACGACGGACGGCAAAAGCCGTGATCCACGCGCACGTCGATCCGCGCGAGTTCCAGCCCGGCCTGGTGCGGCTGCAGGAGCTGCCGCCCAGCCCGCTCGGGCGGCGCATGCTGTGGGCGCTGCTCCTTTTCCTCGCCGCGCTGCTCGCCTGGGCGGTGTTCGGCCGGCTCGACATCGTGGCCGTGGCCGAGGGGCGCCTGGTGCCCGACACCTACCTCAAGATCGTGCAGCCGACCGACGCCGGGGTGGTGAAGGAGATCCTGGTCAAGGAAGGCGAGCTGGTGCGCAAGGGCCAGATCCTGATGCGCATGGACGCGGCGCTGTCGGAAGCCGACCTGAAGATCCTTGCCACCGACTTCCAGAACAAGCGCCTGTCGCTGCGCCGCATCGACGCGCAGCTCGCGGGCACGCCGCTTACGCGCCGCGCCGACGACCCGCCCGAGCTGTACGCCCAGGTGCAGGCGCAGTACCTCGCCAACCGCCAGTCCTACCAGAGCGCGCTGGCGCAGGAGCGCGCGCTGCTCGCGAAGGCGAGAAGCGACCTGGTCGCCGCGCAGGCGATCAAAAAGAAGCTCGCCCAGGTGCTGCCCTACTACCGCGAGCAGGAGACGGCCTACGCCCGGCTCGAGAAAGGTGGCTTCGCCGGGCGGCTGATGTTTACCGACAAGCAGCGCGAGCGGATCGAGAAGGAGCAGGACCTGCACGCGCAGGAGGCGGCGATCGACTCGGCCGCGGCCACCATTGCGCAGGAAGAAAGGAAGATCGCCCAGATCAGCGCCGACTACCGGCGCCAGCTGCAGACCGAGCGCATCGACGTCGCCAACCAGTTCGAGCGCGCAGGCGAGGACCTCGCCAAGCAGGAACACCGCCACGGCTACCTCGAGCTGCGCGCGCCGCAGGACGGCCTGGTCAAGGACCTCGCCACCCACACCGTCGGCACCGTGGCGAGCCCCGGCACCATCCTCATGACCCTGGTGCCCAGGAACGAGAACCTGCGCGCCGAAGTCTGGGTCAGGAACGAGGACATCGGCTTCGTGCGCGAAGCGCAGCCGGTCAAGGTCAAGCTCGCCGCGTTCAGTTTCCAGAAATACGGCATGCTCGAAGGCAGCGTGGCGCAGATCGGCGCCGACGCGGCCAAGCAGGACGACGCCCGGCGGCTCGCGTATCGGACTCTGGTCAACCTGAAGAGCCAGTCGCTGGTCGCCGACGGCGTGAGATACCGGCTCTCGCCGGGCATGGAGGTCAACGCGGAAATCCACCTCGGCACCCGCACCGTGCTCGAGTACCTCCTCTCGCCGGTGCAGAAGGCCTTCCAGGAAGCCGCACGGGAGCGATAAATAATCGGGGTCAGAGTCGAATTAACTTTTAATTCGACTCTGACCCCGATTATTCCTTCACGCGGGAACGGAGATCTCGATGAGGTTGAGGTCGGGGTCGCGCACGTAGACCGAGCGGATCGGGCCGGCGGCGCCGGTCTTCATCACCGGGCCTTCGATGATCGGCGCGCCGCTCCCCTTGAGCTTGGCGATGACCTCGTCGAGCGGCACCGCGGCGATGAAGCACAGGTCGAGCGTGCCGGGCGCGGCGACGTGGGCGCGCGGCGTGAACTCCTTGCCCCATTCGTGAATGTTCATTTTTTGCGCGCCGAAGCCGAGCGCCATGCGCTTTCCCTGCGGGGTATCGAAGTTGGAAAGCTTCATTCCGAGCACATCGCGGTAGAAGCGAATGCACCCGTCCAGGTCGCGCGTGGTGAGGACGATGTGGTCGAGGTGGTCGATCATAGGATTCCCTTTTCGCGCAGGGTGGCGATTTCGGCCTTGGTATAGCCGGCTTCGCCGAGCACTTCGTCGGTGTGCTCGCCGAGCTTGGGCGCCGCACGGCGGATCGCGCCGGGGGTGGCCGAGAGCTTGGGCACCACGCCGGGCTGCTTGAGCGGCTCGCCGTCGCCGGCGATGCCGTCGACGAGCATGCCGCGCGCGGCGTAGTGCGGGTCGGCGGCGATGTCCGCCGCGCTGTAGATGCGCCCGGCAGGGACTTCCGCCTGCTCCATTTTTTGAAGCACTTCTTTTTGTGAGTAGCGTGAAGTCCACTCGGCGATCGCGTTGTCGATCCGTTCCATCTGCGCCGCCCGGCCGTCGTTCTTGGCCAGCGCCGGGTCGTCGCGCAGATCCTCGCGCCCGATCGCGCTCATCAGGCGCCGGTAGAGGCTGTCGGCGTTGCCGGCGATCAGCACAAAGCTGCCGTCCTTGCACGGGTAGAGGTTCGACGGCGCGATACCGGGCAGGCTCGAGCCCGAGCGCTCGCGCACCACACCTTGCGCGTCGTACTCCGGCAAGAGGCTCTCCATCACGTTGAACACCGACTCGTAAAGCGCGACGTCGATCACCTGCCCGCCGCCGCCGTTCTGCATATGGCGCAGCGCCAGCAGCGCGCCGATCACGCCGTGCAGCGAGGCGAGCGTGTCGCCGATCGACAGGTTCGGGCGCACCGGCGGCCGGTCGGGATAGCCGGTAACGTAGCGCAGGCCCCCGACCGCTTCGGCGATCGCGGCGAAGCCGGGCCGGTCGCGGTAGGGCCCGCTCTGGCCGTAGCCCGAGATGCGCACCATGACGAGCTTCGGGTTCAGCGCCGAGAGCTGCTGCCAGCCGATGTTCCAGCGCTCGAGCGCGCCAGGGCGGAAGTTCTCGATCACGATATCCGAGCGCGCAGCCAGGCGCCGCACCGCTTCCTGGCCCTCGGACTTTCTCAGGTCGAGCGTGACCGAACGCTTGTTGCGCGACTGCACCTGCCACCACAGCGAGACGCCGTTTCTCATCCGGCGCCAGCGCCGCAGCGGGTCGCCGTCGCCGGGCGGCTCGACCTTCACCACCTCGGCGCCGAAGTCGGCCAGCGTCTTGGCGCAGAACGGCCCGGCGATCAGGCTCCCCAGCTCGAGGACCCTGACCCCCGCCAGCGGTCCGCTCATGCCTCGCGCCGCCGCAGCATTCTGAGCGGGTTGTACTCGAGCACGGTCTCGCCGCGCTGGTTGACCACCTTGTTGGCGAAGCGCACCAGCCCGCGGTCGCCCTTTGAGGTGAGGCGG
>Ga0315540_10000377_pt1 | contig 25048 bp, 25 predicted proteins | sample SalMarSW160110MG_FD_203677 | JGI IMG/M metagenome (GOLD analysis project Ga0315540, IMG submission 203677) | Salt marsh sediment microbial communities from the Plum Island Ecosystem LTER, Massachusetts, United States - Salt Marsh Sediment SW1601-10 ...
GCCCGTAGAGCTATCCATAGTGCCGATACAGTTGAACGAAAGGCTCGTATACACCCTCTACATGCGCGACATCACCGAGCGCAAGGAAGCGGAGCGGGAAATCCAGAGTCTGGCGCGCTTTGCGAGCGAGAGCCCCAATCCGATCCTGCGCGTGAGCCCTGCGGGGCGCGTGGTCTATGCCAACAATGCGAGCATGCCTCTTCTGACCCGCTGGGGCATCCGCCAGGGGGGCTTGCTGCCCCGCGAGTGGATCGGGGAAGTTGCCGACACCCTGGAGCAAGGTGAGCACCATGAGCGCGAGGCCGAGATCGCAGATCAGGTCTATTCCTTCCTGTTCGCCCCGTTTCCGGAGCTGGGCTACGTGAACATCTACGCGCGTGACATCACGGCGGTGCGCCGCGCCGAGCAGGAGTCCCGCCAGCATCAGACCGAGCTCGCACACGTGTGTCGCCTGAGCACCATGGGGGAGATGGCTACGGGTATGGCCCACGAGCTGAATCAGCCCCTCTCCGCCATCGTCAATTATGCCAACGGCTGCAGCCGCCGACTCCAGAGCAACCTCGGAGAGCGCCGGGATCTGGTGGATGCCATGGGCCAGATCACCACCCAGGCTCAGCGAGCAAGCGAGATCATTCGCCGCTTGCGGGCATTGGTGGGCAAACAGCCGCCGATTCGCGCCCAGGTCGATCTCAACCATCTGGTCAAGGAAGTCTGCTCCTTCGTGGAGTTCGATACGGCCAAGATGGACCTCGCCATCGAGCTCGATCTGGCGCCGGGGGAAATCCCCGTGGACGTGGATCTGGTCCAGATCGAGCAGGTCCTGCTGAACCTGGTGCGAAACTCGCTCGATGCCCTCCAGGATGTGCCACCCTCCGCACGGCGCCTCGTTCTGTGTACGTCCCTGACAGGGGAGGAAGCAGAGGTCGTCGTTCAGGATTCCGGACCGGGCATCGCTCAGGAACGCATGCAGTCCCTGTTCGAGCCCTTTTTTTCCACCAAGGAGTCCGGGATGGGCATGGGATTGCCGATCAGTCAGACGATCGTCGAGAACCACGGGGGAAGAATCTGGGCGGAGTCCAACCCCCGTGGCGGGGCGGTCTTTTTTGTTCACTTGCCGGTCGCGGAAGCGGCGCGCCAGCCGTTGCGGGCCGCCATCGGCTGAGCGGACGCCCTCGCATTCCGGCTTGATGGGGGAAAGTCAGGTATGAGCACCGAGCCAACAGTCTTCGTCGTGGACGATGATCAGGCCATGCGCAGCTCGCTCGAGTGGCTCATCGAGTCCATCGGCATGAAGGTCAAGACCTACGGCTCAGCAGACGATTTTCTGAGCAGCTACTATCCGGGCCGAGCCGGTTGTCTGCTCCTGGACGTGCGTATGCCGGGCATGAGCGGCCTGGAGCTACAGGCCCACCTCGCGCGGGAGGACTCTCGGCTCCCGGTGATCATCATCACCGGACACGGCGATGTGTCGATGGCGGTCAAGGCCATGAAGGCCGGTGCGGTGGACTTCATCGAAAAGCCTTTTCACGACGAGGACCTGCTTTCAAGCATCCGGAACGCCCTCGACTTCGACGAGAAGCAGCGCTCGCTCCAGTCGCAAAGGGCGCAGATCGCCACGCGCCTGGCGGAGCTCACCCCGCGTGAGCACGAGGTCATGGAGATGGTCACAGACGGACTGGCCAACAAGGAGATCGCAGCCTCGTTGGGGGTGACCGCCAAGACGGTGGAGGCGCATCGGGCAAGGGTGATGGACAAGATGCAGGCGGGCTCCCTTGCGGAGCTGGTACGCATGGTCCTGATTGCCGGCAGCGAGTAGCCAGCAGCCCCTCCTACGCCAGCCCCCATGCCGAGATCCAGGCCGGCCCGGGTCAGCCGAAGGGGTCGGGCTCATCCTCCGAGGCTTCCCTCATCAAGGCTTGCGCCGCGTTCGACAGGGTACGGGCGCGGTGCTGCACGAAGCCCAGTTTACGCACAAGCGAGAGCTCGGCGGTGCTGAGCGCGCACAGGCTGTCGTCCAGCATGGTACGGGGCAGCGCGCTCCAGCCCAGTCCGATGGACACCATGCTGCGGATTGTCTCCAGGTAGTTGGTCTCCAGGCGAACGGTCGGATACAGGCCGTGTGCATGCATCGACTGCTCGACCAGACCTCGGGTGAAGGTGCCCTGCGCAGGCAGGATGGCCGGATAGCCGGCCAGTGTGGCGAGGCCTTGTTGCGATTGCGCCGCCAACGGATGGTCGGTGGCGACGACCAGGGTGAGCGGATCATCCCACACCGATGTCGTCAGCAGCGCGGGCGGGGTGCGCTGCGGCAGGGTGACCAGGGCGAGCTCCAGCTCACCGTGCTCGACCCGATGACAGCCTTCTTCGGAGTCGAGAAAGTGTAGGTCGAGATCGACGTCCGGATAGCGCCGGGTGTACCGACGCAGCAGGCCGGGCAGGCGGTGCAGGCCGATGTGGTGCGAGGTACCGATGCTCAGCGTGCCGGCCACGCGACCGGACAGGTTGGCGAGCCGACGCCGACTTTCACTGACCTCGAGCAGGATGCGATGCGCGCTGGGCAGCAGGGCGCGGCCCGCCTCGGTGAGCTGCACGCGGCGCGCGATGCGGTCGAACAGGCGGGTGTCCAGCTCGTTCTCGAGCTGGCGGATACGCTTGCTGACCGCCGGCTGGGTGAGATGCAGCTGCGCGGCGGCTTCGGAGAAGGAGCAGCGCTCGGCGACGGCGGTGAAGGCTTGCAGGGCGTTGATGTCCACGAGAAGCGGCTGTGCTCAATGTATTCCTAACAGGAATCTAGCACATAAAAAAATGCCATTTGAGTTATATGCAGCACCGCACTAGTCTCTACCGCACACTGCTGAGGAGGTACATGGCATGGCAGGAAAGACGCTTTACGACAAATTGTGGGAGGCGCACCTGGTGCGCACGGAGGCGGACGGTACCGGGCTGCTCTACATCGATCGGCATCTGGTGCATGAGGTGACCAGCCCGCAGGCCTTCGAGGGTTTGCGCCTATCCGGGCGCGAGCTCTGGCGCACCAACAGCATCCTGGCGGTGCCGGACCACAACGTGCCGACCACCGACCGCGCCCAGGGCATCGAAGACCCGGTGTCGCGCCAGCAGGTGGACACGCTGGACGAGAACTGCCGCCTGTTCCACATCACCGAATTCCGCATGGATGATCCGCGCCAGGGTATCGTGCACGTGATCGGGCCGGAGCAGGGCGCGACCCTGCCGGGCATGACCGTGGTGTGCGGAGATTCGCACACCTCCACCCACGGCGCCTTCGGCGCGCTGGCGCACGGCATCGGCACCTCCGAGGTCGAGCACGTGCTGGCCACGCAGTGCCTGATCCAGAAGAAGTCGCGCAACATGCGCGTGCGCGTCGACGGCGAGGTCGGCCCCGGCGTGACGGCCAAGGACATCGCGCTCGCCATCATCGGCGAGATCGGCACCGCCGGCGGCACCGGTTTCGCCGTCGAATTCGCCGGCTCGGCGGTCCGCGCTCTGTCTATGGAAGGGCGCATGACGCTGTGCAACATGGCGATCGAAGGCGGTGCGCGCGCCGGCATGGTGGCCGTCGACCAGACCACCATCGACTATGTGCAAGGCCGTCCCTATGCGCCCAAGGGCGAACAATGGGAGGCTGCCGTGGCCGCTTGGCGCGAGCTGCACAGCGACGATGACGCGGTGTTCGACCATGAGGTCGTGCTCGATGCGGCGCAGATTCGCCCGCAGGTCACCTGGGGCACTTCGCCGGAGATGGTCGTGCCTGTGGATGCGAAGGTGCCGGATCCGTCCGCCGAGGCGGATGCGGTGAAGGCCGAGGGCATGCGCCGTGCGCTGGCCTACATGGGCCTGGAGGCCGGCACCCCGATCGGCCAAATCGCGGTGGACAAGGTGTTCATCGGCTCCTGCACCAATTCGCGCATCGAGGACCTGCGCGCCGCTGCCTCCGTGGCCAAGGGCCGCAAGGTGGCCGGCAACGTCAAGCTGGCGCTGGTAGTGCCTGGGTCGGGCCTGATCAAACGCCGGGCCGAGGAAGAAGGGCTGGACAAGGTGTTCGTCGAGGCCGGTTTCGAGTGGCGCGAGCCGGGCTGCTCAATGTGCCTGGCGATGAACGCCGACCGGCTGGAGCCGGGCGAGCGCTGCGCCTCGACCTCGAACCGCAACTTCGAGGGCCGCCAAGGGCAGGGCGGGCGCACCCACCTGGTCAGCCCAGCCATGGCCGCGGCCGCTGCGGTGGCCGGGCATTTCGTCGACGTGCGTTCCTTGTAAGGAGACAAATCATGCAGGCAGTTACCACGCATACGGGCAAGGTGATCCCCCTCGACCGGGCCAACGTCGATACCGACGCGATCATCCCCAAACAGTACCTCAAGTCGATCAAGCGCTCGGGCTTCGGCCCGAGCCTGTTCGACGATTGGCGCTATCTCGATCCCGGTGAGCCGGGCATGGACAACAGCAGGCGCCGGCCCAATCCCGACTTCGTGCTCAATGATCCGCGCTACGCGGGCGGCACCCTGCTGCTGGCGCGCAAGAACTTCGGCTGCGGCTCCTCGCGCGAGCACGCGGTGTGGGCGCTGGACGACTACGGCATCCGCGCGGTGATCGCGCCGAGCTTCGCCGACATCTTCTTCAACAACTGCTTCAAGAGCGGGCTGCTGCCCATCGTGCTCGACGAGACCGTGATCAATGCGCTGTTCGCCGCGGTGGCGGCAACGCCGAGCTACGCACTGACCATCGACCTGGCCGCGCAGACCCTGAGCACGCCTGACGGTCAGGCGTACCATTTCGAGATCGACCCGTTCCGCAAGCATTGCCTGCTGGAAGGTCTGGATGACATCGGCTTGACGCTGCAGCACGCCGACGAGATCCGCACCTACGAGGCGCGGCACCGTAAAGAGGCGCCATGGCTGTTCGCTGCGGGCGAGTGACTACGTCGAGGATGTGAGCGTCCCCGCATGGATTCCAATCACCGTAGCGGCAGCGGTCTTCCAGGTTTGGCGCACCGCGTTGCAGGCGCGGCTGCGCGAGCGGGTACGCACCGGCGAGGCTCTGGCGCTGGTGATGGTAGCATTCGGCGTGGTGATGATCGCCGCGTCGGAGATGGTCTGACTCGTCCCCAGCCCCTTCATGATGAGCCCTTACGAGGTTGAAGGTCCATGAGCCACCTGGTCATCCTGCCGATCCTGATCCCCCTGTCGGCGGGCGCCTTGCTCCTGCTCGTCGAGCGCCTGGGGCGCTCTGCAGAGCGCACAATCGGCGTCGTGGCTACGGCGGCGCTTCTGCCGGTCGCCTTGACTCTGCTCGTCCAGGCCGCCGGGGACGCACCGCAGGTCTATTACCTCGGGGACTGGCCGGCACCCTATGGGATCGTGCTGATCGTGGACCGGCTCAGCGCCCTGATGCTGACCCTCTCCGCCGTGCTGGCGCTGCCGGCCCTGCTCTATGCCCTGGACGGAGACGACGGAAGAGGGCGGCATTTCCATGCCCTGTTCCAGATGCAGCTGCTGGGGGTGAACGGCGCCTTCCTGACCGGGGATCTCTTCAACCTCTTCGTCTTCTTCGAGATCCTGCTCATCGCCTCCTACAGCCTCCAGCTCTACGGGGGCGGTGCGCCCAGGGTCCGCGCGGCCTTGCATGTGCTGGTGCTGAACCTCGTGGGCTCGGCGGTCTTCTTGGTGGCGATCGCCGCCTTCTACGCCGCCACCGGCACCCTCAACATGGCGGACTTGGCGACCCGGGTCGCGGCGGCCGGGCCGGACCAGGCGGGGCTCCTGCGGGCGGGCGGTCTGCTTCTGTTGGTAGTCCTCGCCCTCAAGGCCGCCCTCGTGCCCCTGGGGTTCTGGCTGAGTCCGGCCTACTCGGCAACGTGCGCGCCGGCGGCCGCCCTGTTCACGATCCTGACCAAGGTCGGGGTCTACGGGGTCCTGCGGGTCCATGGCCTGATCTTCGGCCCCGAGGCCGGTCACGCCGCCTCCTTGGTCGATCCCTGGCTGATCCCCATCGGGCTGGCGGCCATCGCGACCGCGACCCTCGGGGTGCTGGCGAGCCGTGAGCTCCGGCGCCTGTTGGCTTACCTGGTGGTCCTGTCGGCAGGCACCCTGATCGCAGCCCTCGGGCTGGCCTCCGAATCGGCCACCTCGGCGGTTCTCTTCTACACCCTCAACAGCACCCTGGTCGGGGGCGGACTCTTCCTGCTCGCCGACCTGATTGCCCGGCAACGCGGAGATGCGGGGGCGGACCTGGGCCGGCCGCGCTCTGTCGTTCAGCCAGGGCTGCTGGGGGCCCTGTTCTTCGTCGGTGCCGTGGGTGTGGTCGGGTTGCCGCCGTTCGCGGGCTTTGCCGCCAAGGTCTACATCCTCGAAAGCGCACTCTCCCGTCCCGCCGCAGGCTGGATGATCGGCCTGATCCTGGGGACCGGGCTGGTCGTGATCGTCGCCCTCAGCCGGGCCGGGAGTGCGATCTTCTGGCGCACCGGGGAGACGCCGCCGCAGGGCGAGAAGGTGGGTGTGCTCAGGCTTGCCTCTACCGGCGGTCTTGTCGCGGCGACGGCGCTCTTGATGGCCATTGCCGGTCCCGTCACCGAGTACACGCGTGCCACTGCTGCGCAGCTCGCCGATCGTGCGGGCTACGTGGAGGCGGTCATGGCCAACGAAGGGGTGAGCATCCCGGCCAGCCAACGGAGGTCTCCGCAATGAAGGTCCGCTACGCCTGGTTCCCTCATCCCTGGCTGAGTCTCCTGCTCCTGCTGGTTTGGCTGCTCCTGAACGACAGCTTGGCTCCGGGGCAGATCCTGCTCGGCGCCGTGCTCGGGGTTCTCATTCCCCTGTTCAGCAAGCGGTTCTGGCCGCAAACACCCGAGCTGAGGCGACCCTTGTCGGCGCTGCGACTGGCGGGGCTGGTGCTCTATGACATCGTCGTCGCCAATTTCGTGGTCGCGCGGATCGTGCTCGGACCTTCGAGCGCCGTCAAACCGGCCTTCGTGCGCGTGCCCCTGGACGTGACCGGCGATTTCGCCATCACCCTGCTCGCCAGCGTCGTCTCGCTGACGCCCGGGACCGTCTCGGCGGAGCTGGATGACCGACGCAGATACCTGCTGGTCCACGCCCTGAGCGAGGAGGATCCGGATGCCCTGGTGCACCGGATCAAGTCCCGCTACGAGAGGCATGTCAAGGAGATACTCGCATGCTGAGCACGGCCGTTTCCATTGCCTCCGCCCTTTTCGGCGTGGCGCTGCTGCTCAATGCCTGGCGGCTGCTGCGCGGCCCCGATGCCGTGGATCGCATCCTCGCCCTGGACACCCTCTACATCAACGCCGCCGCACTCATCATCCTCTACGGCATCCACATCAGGCGCCCCGATTTCTTCGCCGCCGCCCTGCTGATCGCCCTGCTCGGGTTCGTCAGCACCATGGCGCTGGCCAAGTTTCTGCTGCGCGGGGACATCATCGAATGATGCAGGGCTTGGCCGACCTGTTGACCGCCGCGCTCCTGCTCCTGGGGGCCGGATTCGCCCTGATCGGGTCGATCGCGATCCTGCGCCTGCCGGACATCTTCACTCGCCTGCACGGCCCCGCGAAGGCGACCACCCTGGGCGTGGGCGGGGTCCTGCTCGCGTCGATCCTCTACTTCTCGACTCACGGGGACCTCAGTCTGCATGAGCTGTTGATCAGCATCTTCCTGTTCATCACCGCCCCGGTTAGCGCTCATATGGTCGCCCGCGCTGCCCTGCACCGGCGCTGCAAAAGCATCGCGCCCCTTGCCGATGAGGATTGTCCCGTGTCTCCCGAGCATCGAGAGTCCCCGGCGGATCTCTCGGATGCGGAGGCGGGACAGGGGTCCAAGATCGGCTGACTGGACTTCCCTCATGGCGAATTCTTTCGACTGGCGGCTCTTCGAGACACTACCCGTGATTGGGATCCTCCGCGGCTACGGCATCGAGGAGGTCGAGAAGATCGTCCTCCACTCCGCCAACGGCGGTCTGTGCAACATCGAGATCACCATGAACAGCGAACATGCCGCCACCTCAATTCGCACGGCCAAGGAGCGGGCGGAAGGCAGGATGAATCTGGGAGCGGGCACCGTGTGCACCCTGGATGAATTGGATGCGGCACTCGCCGCCGGCGCGACCTTCATCGTCACGCCCATCGTCAATGCCGATGTCATCCTGGCCTGCAAGAAGGAGAAGGTGCCCGTCATTCCAGGCGGATTTACTCCGACGGAGATCTATCAAGCCTGGCAGTTGGGCGCGGACATGGTCAAGCTCTTTCCCGCCAACCGATTCGGTCCGGAATACCTGAAAGACATCAGGGGCCCTCTGGACCGAATAAAACTGGTGCCGACCGGAGGCGTGGATCTGGAGAACCTGCCTGCCTACCTAGAGAACGGCGCCTACGGCTTCGGCGTCGGCAGTCCGTTGTTCGACAAGCGACGGGTCGAAGCCGGAGACTGGGACTGGGTGGAGGGACAGGCGCGGCGGTTCGCCGCCCTGTACGAGAGCTGGACGGCCGAGAGTCGCTGCGGAGTGGTCGAGTAGATCCCGCGACGATCGATCCGGTCAGCCGAGGACCCGCAGCAGCCAGCTGCCGATGTCTTGGATCTCCTCCAGGCACACCGAATGGGGTATCGGATAGGTGTGCCACTCGATGTCGTAATCCAGGCCTTTCAAGTAGTCGCAGGATTGCCTGCCGGCTTCGACCGGAATCACCGGGTCCTGCGTACCGTGGGCCATGAACAGGGGGGTAGACGCATTGGCCGGCACGAGTCCCTCGGCTACTGCCGCCGGCAACGGAAGGTAACAAGAGATCCCCAGCACGCCAGCAAGAGGCTGCGGATAGCGAAGCCCCCCGTGCAGGGCGATGGCTCCACCCTGCGAGAACCCGGCCACGACGATGCGCTCCGGCGGGATACCGCTCGCGTTCTCCGCATCTATGTAGCCATGAAGAATTTCCCCGGACTCGTGCACGCCGGCCGCGTCGGCGCGACGCGCGATGTCGGCATCCAGGACGTCGTACCAGGCTCGCATGACGTAGCCACCGTTGATGGTAACCGGGCGCATCGGGGCGTGGGGGAGCACAAAGCGTGTATGCTCGATGAGCGCCGAGCCCAGGTGAGGCACGATCGGCTCGAAGTCGTGCCCGTCGGCCCCGAGGCCGTGCAGCCAGATCACGCTGGCATCGGCCGATCTCGGCGGCTGGACAACGACTGCGTCAGAGGGAAAACTCATCGAGATACGAGCTCCGTCAGGGAAGTAGGTTTGAGACCGGAACGGGCCGCCCGGTAGCGTGCAGCGGGGTAATTTGGCGGCTGTTGTCCAGAATTCTGCGGTCCCGGTATTTGCTGCCGCAAGGCTGTCGGTACACCTCGAGGGCTCGTGCTTCGAGATTCAGTATCCAGTATTCCTCTATCCCGTTGCGAGCATACATGGCTAGCTTTCTGGTGCGGTCAAACTCCACAGAGCTATCCGCCACCTCGACCACGAGCAGGGCCGTTTTCGGGTGGCTGTCACGGTAGTCTCGGGGGGAACCGACGACCACTGCGATGTCAGGCTCGGGCTCTGATCGGTCATCGACGGCCAGAGGAAGTTGTGCGCGAACGTCAAATCCTGAGCCAAAAGCAGCTCGGAGCGCTTCTTCGACCAAGCGTACTCCGGTACTGTGCAGGCTCCGTTGAGGTGCCATGTCCAAGATCTCTCCGTCGACAAGCTCCAAGCGCGTGCCGGGCCTGAATCCACCCGAGAGGATCATCTGCTCGTACTCGGTGCGCGTCCAGACATGAGTCCGATGAGCGGTGGCTGGCATTGGCTGGCGGCCTCGTGGAATGTCGGCTGAGTCGATGATCGGCGAGGGTCGACTACTGCGTCAAGGTGGGAGGCACGGGACGACAAATGACTGAGCTGACCCTCTTCGTCGGCTGGGGTGAGGTGGTGAAGCTCTACTACTGGCCGCACCTGCGCCCCCTCTACGAGTCCGGGCGGTTGATCCCGGTGATCGCCGAGACAGAGGCGAAATGCCGGGTGGTGCCCGGGCTGCTGCTGCCTTGGGGCTCGGTGGAGTTGGAGGAGATGATCTCCGCTGGCCGTTTCCGGCGCATCTTCATCCTCTCTCCCCCGGCGCTGCACCTGCCGCAGTTGTTGCACTGCGTGGAGCTGCTACGGTCTGCCGGGTCTCGCTGCGATCTGTTCGTGGAAAAGCCCCTGGGCCTCGACTACTCGGAGGCAGCTGCCCGTCTTCGCCGGCTCGACGCGACACCCCTCCCGGACGGGGTAGTGGTGCGCCACATCGATCACTACACGCAGAAATGGGCGGTGCGCTGGCTACGCGCCCATTTCGACGAGGTCACGGGGCTGCTCGGGCGGCTCACGGAGGTTCTGTTCGTCTCCCTGGAGCGCAGGGAGATCACCGACTCGCCCGTCTTTGCCGCAGGCTATGCCCGCGAGCACGGCATCCACGCCTGGGCTCTGCTCGATCATTGCATCCCGACCCTGGTACGCGAGGGACTGGACGTGGAGGCGGTGCACGCCTGGCGTCATCGGGACTGTCCCCCCATCTGCTCTGCCGAGAGCGCCTTCCGCATCGACTACCAGGCGCGCGGGCCGGCCCTGGCCGGGATGCCGGTGCGGATCTGCGCCGGCAAGGCGATGGCTGCCACCGACAAGCGGCTGGTGCTGCGCGGAGCCGATGCGGAGATCGTCGCCTACTTCAATAAGGACCGGATCTGCTACCGTGGCCCGGGTGGCGAGCGGTCGCTGGGTGACGACCCGCCAGACGACGACGGGGGATTGAACCGCCGGCCCGCCTACCGCACCATCATGGAAGGCATCTTCGAGCGGAATGCCGGAGAGGACGTGACCATCGGCCTCGAAGAGGGGCTGCTGGCCCTGGAGCGCATAGATCGCGCCGCTTCCCGTTTCCCCTCGCCGGTAGAGTACCCGCGGGGAGAGACGCCCCGGAAGATCGCCGGGCTGCTCGGCTGAGGGTCCCACGTGGCCAAGGTGCCCCCTCGGCAATTGCCCCGCCTGGGATGAGAGGGGATCCATGCCTGGAGCCGGCAGATTGGTACGGGGCTGTCGTCGGGAGCGCACCCTGCTTCTTCTTGCCCGATCGCCTGCCCGTTGCCCTGGGCTCTTCCGAGCCCGCTACTTGCCGTTGAGGTACTGCTCATCGCTGAACGAGTAGACCCAGCGAGGGCGAAACACCACGAGCACGGCCAAAGCCCAGCCGTTGAGGAATGCCTCGGGAAGGAACATCAGGGGGAAGTAGGGCAAAACCCTGTCGCTGAGCTCGGCGAAGCTGTAGGCACCGCTCGATACCAGCAGCCAGGTTACCAGGTAGCCGCAGGTTACTCCCACGAATCCGCCGGTCAGGAAGCCGTTGACAAGGACATAGACGAAGAACTGCTTGGGCAGGTACCAGCGGATCAGAATCAGCAGGATCTGCGTCAGGGTTACGGGAGCCACCCCGGCGACCACGGCATTCACCAGGAAGCCGTCCCAGCCCGAGCCGTTGTTGATGCAGAGGCCGGCCAGAGCCAGGGATGCGGCGATGACCGCCAGGGACCAGCCGAACATGAGGGTAACAGCGGTCAGCCCCAGCAGGTGGTAGGACAAGCCCGGCAACATGTCGGCATGCATATGCCAGAGGAGCAGCAACGCAACCGTAGCACCCAAATACACGTTCAGCTGCTCGGCGTTCCCGAGCCTGGACCAGGGGGCCATGCGCAGAGCGCTGATCAAAGCGAGCCCGTACAGGAGGGCCATCAGCCAGGTCAGAAGGGGGGGGAAGAGTGAGCTATCGACGGTCATGGTTCCTGACGGTATGCACGTAATCGGTCAACGATCATGGCCAAGGTGACATGCCATTCTATGGGGCGGCTCGACGCGACCCATGATCGTTCGCTGTCGTGTCTTGAATATTCCCATGGTGGGGATTTTCGAGGTCCCCTGAAATCCCCCTTCACTTCCGTTGCGGCGGATTCCTCTCTAAGATTGGCAACCATTGTAATGTTCCGCTAACCACCCGCGCTTCTCGCAACCGCCCCCGGGATTGTCGATGTTGCCCCTGATCGTCTGCGTTCCCTTCCTCGGCGCCCTGCTCCTTCCCCTAGCCGTCAGGCGGCTGAGGCTGCAGCCGGCATCGGCGGCCGGTGCAACCGCCGGACTCGCCCTTATCCTGCTGATCACCCGTATGCCCGCGGTGTACTCGGGACAGGTGCTGATCGAGAGCCATGATTGGATCCCGGCCATTGGTCTTGCCGCTTCGTTCCGGCTCGACGGACTCGGGCTCCTCTTCGCCCAGCTCATCCTCGTCATCGGGATGCTGGTGCTCTTCTATGCCCACTACTACCTGTCGGCGCACGAGGGCGGCCCCCGCTTCTATTCCTTTCTGCTGCTCTTCATGGGTGCCATGCTGGGCCTGGTACTCTCGGAGAATCTGCTCCTGATGCTCCTGTTCTGGGAGCTGACCAGCCTGTCCTCGTTCCTGCTGATCGGCTTTCGCCGGCGCGACAGCGAGGCGCGCCAGGGGGCGCGGCTTGCGCTCCTCATCACCGGCGGCGGAGGTCTCGCACTGCTCGCGTCCGTGCTCCTGCTCGGGCACCTGATCGGAAGCTACGAGCTTTCGGACCTGCTGGCAGCGGGGGGGCGGATCAAGCAGTCTGGGCTTTACCCATTGATTCTCGGTCTCTTCCTGCTGGGCGCACTCACCAAGTCCGCCCAGTTCCCCTTTCACTTCTGGCTGCCCCGCGCCATGTCGGCGCCTACACCCGTGAGCGCCTACCTGCACTCGGCGACCATGGTCAAGGCCGGGATCTTCCTGCTCGGGCGGTTTTCCCCGGTTCTCGCCGGGACGGATCTCTGGTTCTATTCGGTAGGTACGGCCGGACTCATCACCCTGTTGTTGGGTGCCTGGCTCGCCATCTTTCAGCATGACCTCAAGGGCCTCTTGGCCTACTCCACCATCAGCCACCTGGGACTGATCACACTGCTCTTCGGCCTCGGTACTCCCCTGGGGGAGGTCGCCGCCGTCTTCCACATCATCAACCATGCCGTCTTCAAGGCGTCCTTGTTCATGGCGGCCGGCATCATCGAGCATGAGTGCGGCACCCGCGACATGCGCAAGATCAACGGCCTGTTCAAGTACATGCCCTACACGGCCCTGCTGGCCATGGTGGCAGCGGGCGCCATGGCCGGCGTGCCGCTGCTCAACGGCTTCCTGTCCAAGGAGATGTTCTTCGGCGAGACCCTCTACCTGCACTGGCTCGGAGAGGCCTCCTGGCATTGGCTTCTCCCCGCGGCAGCGGCCCTCGCGGGTGCGCTGGCGGTCGCCTACTCCCTGCGCTTCATTCACGATGTCTTCTTCAACGGGGAGCCTAAGGGACTGAGCAGGACACCCCACGAGCCACCGCGCTTGATGAAGGTACCCGTGGAAATCCTGGTGGTGCTGGTCGTCGCCGTTGGCACCTTTCCGGGCCTCACGGTGCGCCCGGTGCTCGAATCCGCGGCCCAGGCGGTGGTACAGCGCCCACTGCCGACCTTCAGCCTGGCCATCTGGCACGGCTTCAATCTCCCCCTCGTCATGAGCATTTTCGCGCTCGCGGGCGGTGCCCTGCTCTATGCAAACCGCCGATGGGTGTTCGCCACCCACGACCTCATCCCCTTTCGAGTGAGCGGCAAGGCCCTGACCGAGGGCATCTTGGAGCGCGTGTTCGAGGCCGGGCACCGCCTCGACGCCCTGATCGACAACCGCAGCCTGCCGCGTTATGTGCTTTTGCTCCTTTTCTGCTCCGTGGCGGCGGGAGTCGCCGGTTATTGGGGTGAGCCCATCGGCGGCGATGGCCCCATGACTCCGATCGGCCTGGATGTCCTGGTCGGCGGACTGCTGCTCGGGACGGGAGCAATCGCTACTGCAGTCTGGCATCGACACCGACTTCGCGCCCTGCTGCTGCTCGGACTCGTCGGGCTGATGGTCTCCCTGTTCTTCGCCCGCTTCTCTGCGCCGGACCTGGCCCTGACCCAACTCCTGATCGAGATCGCCACCCTGATCCTGATCCTGCTCGCCCTCTACTACCTGCCCCGGGGCACTAGAGCGCACTCCAGTCCCGCCCGGCGGGCGCGGGACGCCCTGCTCGCCCTGGCGGTCGGATCCGGAACGGCCGTCCTCTGCTACGCCATGCTCACCCAGGGGTCGGACAGCATCTCCGCCTTCCACCTGGCAGAGAGCAAGCCGGGCGGAGGCGGTACCAATGTGGTAAACGTGACCCTGGTGGACTTCCGCGGCTTCGACACCTTGGGCGAAGTAACGGTGCTCGGTATCGCGGCCCTCGGCATCCTGGGAATGCTGGACGGCCTCTTCGTCCGGGGACCGGATCGAGACCCCCAAGGGAGGCCCTGGTCCCGCGATCCCCGCCCTTTGATCCTGGTCATCCTGTCCAGGCTGCTGCTGCCCATGGCCCTCCTGGTCGCCGTCTGGCTGTTCCTGCGCGGCCACAACGAGCCGGGGGGTGGGTTTATCGCGGGCCTGGTGGCCGGAGTCGCCCTGATCCTGGAGTACATCGCCGAGGGCAGCCGGGATACGGATCGGCGGATGCGCTGGAATCTCGTAGGTCTGATCGGAGTGGGAATATCGATCGCGACCCTCACCGGTCTCGGGAGCTGGCTGCTCGGGTATCCCTTCCTCACTAGCAGCTTCGGCTACCTGACCCTGCCGGTGATCGGCACCTTCGAGCTGACCAGCGTCATGCTCTTCGACCTGGGGGTCTTCCTCGTCGTACTGGGCACATTGCTGCTCGTTCTGTCCGGCATCGGGCGGCTGAGTCTCGCAGAGGAGGAGCATCCCTGATGGAGCTCGCGGTTTCCATTCTCGTCGGCCTGATGACCGCCAGTGGTGTCTACCTGATCCTGCGTCGGCGCACCTTCTCTGTCGTGCTCGGGATGTCCCTGCTCGGCTACGCAGTGAACCTCCTTCTGTTCGTCAGCGGCGGTCTGACCCTCGACAACGCTCCCCTGCTCGGACGGGGTTTTCGGGTCTACCCGGACCCCCTGCCCCAGGCCCTGGTGCTGACTGCCATCGTGATCGGGTTCGCCATGACCGCCTTCCTGATCGTGCTGGCCCTGCGCGCCCTGCGGGAGCTCGGTGACGACCGTGTCGACAGCGGAGAATCCTAGCCCGGTCTTGCATATGATTCAGGCATTCATCGGACTGGACCCCCGATGTCTCGAGCCAGTTAAAAGAGGAGACCGATCGATGTCCGAAGCCGCCCGGATTCACCACGTCAGTCTGATCGTCTCGGATACGAGCCGTGCCTTGGCCTTCTACCGGGACCTGATGGGGCTGACACTCGACACGACTCGTCCGGATCTCGGCTATCCAGGTGCTTGGCTATGGGTGGGGGAGCAACAGATCCATCTCTTGGAGCTACCGAATCCGGATCCCGTGCAGGGCCGCCCGCAGCACGGCGGACGCGACCGCCATTTGGCCCTGACGCTGAAGGATACCGAATCGTTCGCCCGGGACCTGGAGCAGGCGGGAATTCCCTTTACGCGGAGCCGCTCGGGGCGCCGCGCGCTCTTTTGCCGTGACCCGGACGGCAACGCGATCGAGCTGATGGAAGTCGCCTAGGGGCTGTTGACATTTGCCTGAGCGAGGGCGATTGCGAGGCATTTTTCGTGCTGGCAAGGCGCGGCGAGGAGGAATAGTGGACCTATTGCGACGAGCCGCAACGCGGTCAGCGCGGGAAAGGGCCGCAATCGGACCGTGAACGGTAATTGTCAACAGCCCCTAGAACCCCCGGTAATACCAAAGATTATCCCAGCCGGGGAGCGAATAGGGGGATGCGGATGGAGGTGTTTTTCCAGCTATGCCCGCCGCGTCCGTGCCGCGGGAAGGCGGAGGCTCTGCAGTGGATCGCGAGGTATCTTCCTGCCAGGGATCTGGCTCGAACCGCCATGGAGCCAGGTTGCGGAAGGCTTGGCGGTCACGCTCTATGTGCTCCATGAATGCCTCGTGGCGGCGCTGAGTCGCCTGGTCCCGTGCTTCCTTCTGTGCCGCCCCCCAGGGGTCGATCCAGCGTCGATGTGCATCCATCGCCTCCTTTTGGGCGCGCCGCCGGTCTTCACTCGCCTGCCGTTGTGCCCGAACCTCGGCGAGCCATTCGCTGATCGGCTCCGGCGGGGAAGCACCCGCAGGCGGAGCTGGGGGCTCCTGGGCCGAAACGGAGACGACGATGAGCAGTCCGGAGCAGAGGGCTAGCGTGAGTATTTGCAATTGTGGGGACATTCAATCCCTCGCACCGCCAAACCGGCTTGCATGAGACAGGGCGCGAACGAGTGAAGCGTTAATAAATTAACATATATCGAAATAATCAGGGGCACACTGCGGCAGATCAATTTTTGCTCAATCTCACCCTGGCGAAGGAGCACGTCTATTCCTGAGATAGGCCCAGCGTCCGGGGTGGGGATTCTTCAGGAGACTCGCTAAGTGCGGCTTGTGGGTGCCGGCGATCTCGCGCGCGATCGGGGTCTGGGCTGACGACTCCTGCAGCCACCCGAGCTCTGTGGCAATCGCCTTAGTCGATCAAAGCGTCTTCGAGGCGGCAACAGACCTGATCGCGGAGGCAGTTCAGGGCGTTCTGCTCCGTCACGGGCTTCCCGTCCGCCGTGGCGATGAAGAAGATGTCGTCCGCCTCGGCGCCGACGGTAGCGATCTTGGCGCTTTGCAGGCTGATTCCGCAGATGTCGAAAACGGCCCCAACAGCGGCGAGCAGACCCGGACGATCGAGTGTGACCAGACGCATGACCGTCCGGTCGTTGCGATCGTCCGTGGAGAAGCTCACCCTGGTCTTGGTCGGAAAATGGCGGAGCTGTCGAGGAACGGGGCGGGTTACCTGCAGATCCGGCTCTTCTTTCTCGGAGAGCTCCCGAATCAAGGCGTCTCGAATCTCCTGGATGTGCAGGTCATCGAGTATGGGTGAAGAGCCCCCCATGTCGAGCACGTAATAGGCGCTCAGTGTCATCGCATCGTCGGTCGTCATGATGCGCGCATCCATGACGCTCAGGCCGGAACGATCCAGCAAGGCTGTCGTGCGCGCGAACAGGTGCTCCCGGTCCGGCGAATAGATGAAGATCTCGGTGCCGCCTCTGTGGGTCAGGGAACGGATGGCGACTAGCGGCAGCCACTCCTCGGACGCCTGGAGGATCGTCCTGGTCTGCCAGACGATCTCGTCCGGGGAGTTGTGCAGGAAGTAGTCGAGGCTGAACTTGATCCATAACGCCTTGCAGCGTTCGGCACTGATCCCGTACTTGGACAAAAGACGCAATGCCTCGGTCTGTTTCTGCTGGATCAGCTCGTCCTGTGCCTGGGGGTTTTCCAGACCCCGGATCAGGGCACGGCGGGTGGCATGGTAGAGGTCCCGCAGCAGGGAGTCCTTCCAAGAATTCCAGCGCTCAGGGTTGGTTCCTCTTATGTCGGCCACGGTCAGGAGGTAGAGGTAGTCCAGGCGCGTGGGGTCGCCCACATCCGCGGCGAATGTCTGGATGACCTCCGGATCGCTGGTGTCCTTGTGCTGTGCCGTCAGGGACATGATCAGGTGTTTCTCGACGAGCCAGGCGACGAGATGGCTGTCGTAGTCGGACAGGTCGTGGCGGAGGCAGAAATCCAACGCATCCCTGGCCCCGATGAGGGAATGGTCACCGCCCCGGCCCTTGCCGATGTCGTGGAACAGCCCGGAGAGACAAAGCAGCTCGATCTTGGGAATGGAACGTGCGATGGCGCTGCACAAGGGATACTCCGCCGCCCGCTCGGGGGCCAGGAAGCGCCGCAGGTTGCGCATCACCCGCAGACTGTGCTCATCCACGGTGTAGACGTGGAAGAGATCGTACTGCATGCGACCGACGACTTTCGCGAACATCGGGATGTAGGCGGCCAGCACACCGTACTCGTTCATCCGTTGTATTGCATTGGTAATGCCCGGGTGGCGCATGATCTCCATGAAGAGACCGCGGGCCCGTGGGTCCTTCCGCACCTGGTCGTCGATGAAGTGGAGATGCTCGCGAATCAGGCGTGTCGTACTGGCCCGTACCCCCTCGATCTCCGGGTGAGTGTGCAGGATATAGAAGACTTCGATGAGCGCGACGGGGTCGTGACGGAAGACTTCGTTCCCCGTCACCTCCAGAAAGCCGCTGCGCGACTGGAAGCGATCGTTGATTTTGACCGGCGGTCCGAGCCGATCATGGAGCAGGATGGCCTCCTGGAAAAGCTGCAGCAGCATCTCGTTGAGCCGATTGAGGCCCATGACGGTACGGTAATACCCCTGCATGAACTGCTCGACGCCCAGGGTTGCGCTCCGGTCGGCAAAGCCGAGCTCTTCGGCAAGGGTACGTTGGTAGTCGAACAGCAGCCGGTCTTCGCTGCGGCCCGTGAGACGATGCAGGGCGAACCGGATGCGCCAGAGCAGCCGCTGACCCTCCATCAGGGCCTGATGCTCGTCCTCGGTCAGGAAGCCGTGAGTGACCAGATCGTGCAGGGTCTCGGCGCCGAAGTGGCGCTTGGCCACCCAGCCGATCATCTGGATATCCCGTAATCCTCCGGGGTTCTCCTTGATGTTCGGCTCCAGATTGTAGGCGGTATCACCGAACTTGTGCCAACGCGCCTGCTGCTCGTGGATCTTGGCCTCGAAAAACTCCTCGCTCGGCCAGATCCGGTCTGGGGCGGTGGCTGCACGCATACGCTCGTACAGGGCCGGGGAGCCGGCGAGCAGGCGCGCCTCGATGAGGTTGGAGATGACCGTAGCATCGGCGCTGGCCACCTGCACACAGTCTTCCACGGTCCGAACGCTGTATCCCGGCTTCAGCCCGATGTCGAAGAGGAAGGTCACGAGGTCGGCACAGGGGGGGGCGAGGGCCTGTTGCTCGGCGTCCTCCAAGAGGATCATGATGTCCACATCCGAGCCCGGATGGAGCTCCTGGCGCCCGTACCCGCCGACCGCCACGAGCGACGCACCCGCCGCCGTCGGCATGTGCCGTCGCCATGACTCCAGCAACAAGGCGTCCACCAGGAGGCTTCGGGCCAGCAGGAGGTCGCCGATCTCCACCCCCTGGTCGTAGCACCGGAAAAGGTGCTGGGTGCCCTCGCTCAGTGTGCGGCGAAAGGCCGCGATCGGATTGGACTGGGAATTCAAAAGCCCCTGCAGCCTGTCCCGTGCCTGTGTCCAGCAGGCGGCTTGCTGCCCGCCATCCATCATCGAGAGCTCGTTTGCTCGCGCTCCTCGGCGCGCAGGGTCAGAATCTCGTGGCCGTCCTCCGTAACCAGTACCGTGTGCTCCCACTGGGCTGAGAGGCTGCGGTCCTTGGTGACCACCGTCCAGCCGTCCGGCAGCAGCTTGATGTGCCGCTTACCGGCATTGACCATGGGCTCCACCGTGAAGCACATGCCCGGCACCAGGATCATCCCCTCGCCGGGCTTGCCGTAGTGCAAGATCTGTGGCTCTTCGTGAAATTCGCGGCCGATACCATGCCCGCAGTACTCGCGCACCACCGAGTATTGCCTTCCCTCGACAAGACTTTGTATGGCATGGCCGATGTCCCCGAGGGTGGCACCGGGCCTGACCTGAGCGATGCCGACCAACATGGCCTCCCGGGTAACCTTGGAGAGGCGCCGGGCGAGGATGGACGGCTCGCCGACGAAGAACATCTTGCTGGTGTCACCGTGGTAACCGTCCTTGATCACCGTGATATCGATGTTGAGGATGTCTCCCTTCTTGAGCCTCTTGTTGCCCGGGATGCCGTGGCACACCTGATGGTTGACCGAGGTGCAAATGGACTTGGGAAATCCCCGGTAGTTCAGAGGGGCCGGAACGACGCCTTGCACATCTACCATGAAATCGTGGCAGATATGGTCGAGCTCGCCGGTGGTGATGCCCGGGCGAATATGCTCATCGACCATTTCCAGGACCTGAGCGGCAAGGCGGCCGGCAATGCGCATCTTAGCGATCTCTTCGGCTGTCTTTACGGGTACGCTCATACTGCGGGAGGTTGCATCCACGTTAGCTAGAAAGGACCTGGAAAAGATTTAGTAGGCTGCTGGAGAATTGCTCGAACGAGACCAGCTATGGTATAAAAAGGGTGGCAGTTCGGCAAACGGGCCGCCACGTTGCCGTGGCAAATTGCGAAGCGGCAACCCACGGGAGCGAAAAACGTCAGTTTTTCGCTTTATTTTTGGGCTACCGGGCTGCTCCATGTTTTGGAGCTGATCTCTGACCGCGAGCAACGGCATCGGTCGGAGAGCCGGCCCTCTGTAAACCACACACGTATCGACACGGTGAGCCGGGTGCCCTGGATACGGGTTGCTCGCCGGGATGCGTGGAGGCCAAACCCGAGTTTGACGAGGTCGAAACAATGAGCGGTGTTTCCATGCGCGAGATGCTGGAGGCGGGTGTTCACTTCGGACACCAGACCCGTTATTGGAACCCGAAGATGGCAGCCTACATCTTCGGCCAGCGAAATAAGATCCACATCATCAACCTGGAGAAGACCCTGCCCCTGTTCCAGGAGGCGATGAGCTATCTCGGCACCCTGACCGCCAACGGTGGCAAGGTCCTCTTCGTCGGCACCAAGCGGGCGGCCCGGGATGCCATCCGCGAGCAGGCCCTGCGTTGCGGCATGCCCTTCGTCAACCACCGTTGGCTGGGCGGTATGCTTACCAACTTCAAAACGATCCGGGAGCGTATCAAGCGCCTGAAGGAGCTCGATGCCATGTTCGAGGACGGAACGGTCGATCGCTTCAGCAAGAAAGAGGCTCTGGGCCTGAGCCGCGAGCAGGCCAAGCTGGAGCGGAGCCTCGGAGGAATCAAGAACATGGAAGGGCTGCCGGATGCCTTGTACATCGTGGACGTGGGTCATGAGAAGATCGCCGTGACCGAGGCCAACAAGCTCGGGATCCCGGTGGTCGGCGTGGTCGATACCAACAACGATCCGGGCTTTGTGGACTATGTCATCCCGGGCAACGATGACGCCATCGGTGCGGTGCGTCTCTACATCGAGGGAGCAGCCTCGGCGGTGCTGGATGGGCGCTCGACTGCCGCTGCAATGGCCACGCGAGCTGAGGACGATTTCGTGGAAGTCGGCGACAAGCTGGTCGAATCCGAGCCCGCCGGGCCCGAAGTGGAAAAAAATCCCGAGCAAACGAAATCTGTAGAAGGGTAGCAGCCATGGCCGTTACAGCCGCGTTGGTAAAGGAGCTTCGGGAGCGCACCGGGGCCGGAATGATGGAGTGCAAGAAGGCCTTGGTGGAAACCGGTGGGGACATCGGTTCCGCCATCGAGCTGATGCGAAAGTCGGGACAGGCAAAGGCCGAGAAGAAGGCGGGGCGGATTGCCGCCGAAGGTATGATCGCAATGGCTGTCGCCGGCGATGCGAAGCGGGGTGTCATGATCGAGGTCAACTGTGAGACCGATTTCGTCGCCAAGGACGCGAGCTTTGCAGCCTTCACCGAAGCGGCGGCCGCACGCGTGCTGGCGACGGAGGTGGCGACTGTCGGCGAGCTGGGCGCTCTCCCCTTCGAGGAGGGTGGGGCGACCAGCTTCGCGCAGGCCCGTGAGGCCTTGGTAACGAAGATCGGTGAGAACATCCAGGTACGCCGTTTGATTCGTTTCGACGAGGTGCAGGGGGCACTCTACAGCTACCGCCACGGCGTGCGCATCGGCGTCCTGGTAGAGATCGAAGGCGGTGATGCCGTCCTCGGCAAGGACATCGCCATGCACATCGCAGCTACCAATCCCATGTGCGTGAGCGCAGACGAGGTGCCTGCGGAAACGATGGAGAAGGAAAAGGAGATCTTTCGGGCTCAGGCATTGGAGAGCGGCAAGCCCGAGAAGATCCTGGAGAAGATCGTCGAGGGGCGGGTGCGAAAGTACCTGGAAGAGGTGACCTTGCTCGGCCAGGCATTCGTCAAGGATACGGACCTGACGGTGGAGAAGCTGCTCCGGCAGAATGGCGCAAAGGTCCTGCGCTTCGCCCGCATCGAAGTCGGTGAGGGTATCGAGAAGAAACAGGAGGATTTCGCAGCCGAGGTCATGGCCCAGGCCCGCCGCGACTGACGGGAGGTTTCCAGCCAGTGTCGGCACCCAGGTATCGTCGCATCCTTCTCAAGCTCAGCGGCGAAGCCCTGATGGGGAGTGGTGCCTACGGCATCGATCCGGGCGTCTTGGGACGTCTGGCCGAGGAGGTGCGTGCCCTTGTGGCCGCGGGCACGCAGGTGGCACTGGTCATAGGCGGCGGGAACCTATTTCGGGGCGCGGGGCTGGCGCAAGGCGGTATCGACCGGGTCACGGGCGATCACATGGGCATGTTGGCCACGGTCATGAACTCGCTTGCCATGGGGGACGCGCTCGCGCGCCTCGGTGTGCCGGCGCGGGTCATGTCGGCTCTGAAGATCGAAACCGTCTGCGAGCACTACGTTCGCCGCCGTGCCCTGCACCACCTGGACGAAGGGCGTGTGACCATCTTTGCCGCCGGGACTGGAAATCCTTACTTCACGACGGATTCGGCCGCGAGCCTGCGGGCTGTGGAGATCAGTGCCGACCTGCTCGTCAAGGCGACCAAGGTCGACGGCGTCTATTCGGCAGATCCACTGAAGGATCCGGGGGCGGTGTACTATGGTCGCCTGACTTACAATCGAGCCTTGCGGGAAAACCTCCGCGTCATGGATGCCACAGCCATCATTCTGTGCCGGGACAACGGCATTCCAATGCGGGTGATGAACATCCACGAGCCGGGGGCATTGATGCGACTGGCTGGCGGTGAGGAGATCGGCTCCCTGGTGGAGTCTGGGGAATGAGATGATCGACGACATCAAGAAAGACGCCGCGGAGAGAATGGGCAAGAGTCTGGAATCCTTGCGCCATGAGCTGGCTAAGATCCGGACCGGGCGCGCCCATCCCTCGTTGCTCGACCACTTGGTGGTTTCCTACTACGGCTCGGAGGTACCCATCAAGCAGGTGGCAAACATCACGGCCGAGGATGCCCGTACTCTGGCGGTGACACCCTGGGAGAAGAGCATGGTTCAGGCGGTGGAGAAGGCCATCATGCAGTCAGACCTCGGACTCAACCCCAATACGGCGGGGATGGTGATCCGGGTTCCCATGCCGCCCCTGACGGAAGAGCGCCGGCGCGAGCTGATCCGGGTTGCCCGCCACGAGGCGGAGCAGGGCCGCGTCGCCATCCGCAACATCCGGCGCGATGCGAACCACGAGCTCAAGGAGGCGGTCAAAGAGAAGCTGATATCCGAGGACGAGGAGCGTCACGGCGAGGAGCTGATCCAGAACCTGACCGACAAATACGTCAAGGAGATCGACCAAGTACTCGCCGAGAAGGAAGAGGACCTGATGTCCATTTGATCTGCCCGTTTCCATCGCGAGCTGTGGATACCGACACATCGGCGGCCAATGAAGAGACCATCCTGCGGGTGCCGCGGCACGTGGCGATCGTCATGGATGGAAACGGGCGCTGGGCGTTGCAGCGAAAGCTGCCGCGCACGGCCGGACACAGGGCCGGAGTCAAGAGTGTCCGAGCGGTCGTGGAAGAGAGCGTTCGCCAAGGCATCGGTGTCCTGACCCTGTTCGCCTTCAGCAGTGAGAACTGGCGGCGTCCGAAATCCGAAGTGACCCTCCTCCTGGAGCTGTTCATGAGCACCTTGCGCGCCGAGGTGAATCGCCTCAACGCGAACGGCGTGCGGCTTCGCATCCTGGGCGAGCGAGGCGCCTTCCCGGAGAAGCTGCAGCGGCGCATCGCCGAGGCAGAGCAGGCGACCGGCGACAACTGTTCCCTGTTGCTCCAAATCGCGGCCAACTACGGGGGACGCTGGGACATCGTACAGGCATCGCGGCGGCTGGCCGCTCAAGCACAAGATGGCCGTATCGCCCCGGAGGACGTGGATGAGCAGCTCTTCTCCAGCCTCTTGTCGTTTCCGGACCTTCCGGACCCCGATCTGTTCATCCGCACGGGCGGGGAGCAGCGGATCAGCAACTTCGTGCTTTGGCAGGCCGCATACAGTGAGTTCTATTTCAGTGAGCTCATGTGGCCCGATTTCGGAGCCGAAGCCTATCGGGAAGCGCTGGCCGATTTTGCCCGCAGACAGCGCCGCTTCGGTTTCACCGGTGCGCAGATTGGTACGGGTGTCGACGACGCTGCCGATTCCCCAGAGGATGCGTAGAGGGTCGACACACCCCGAAAGGGGAGCCTGCGCCGAGCCGCGAAGCTCGCCCGATATCAACGCCTTGCTTCCGGGCTTCGCACCTTTGCGACGCGCGGAGAGTGATTCATCGGAACCGCCCTGCACCCCCTTTACCCTCGGGTCTTGGGTAGCGGGGTAGGAGCAGTCGTGCAGCCAAGCAAGCTGCATCAGCGGACTCTGACTGCGCTGATTATCATACCGGTGCCGATCGCGGCTGTCCTGCTGCTGCCTACAGAATACCTCGCCCTCTGCCTCGGACTGATTCTGCTATTGGCGGCCTGGGAGTGGGCCGCCCTCTCCGGCCTCGTCTCCGTCGTTGGACGCCTTGCCTATACCGCCCTGCTCGCCGTGAGTCTAATGGCCCTTTGGCACCTTCTCCCCCACCGGTGGTTTCTGTACCTCACCGAAGCGTCGGTGGTGTTCTGGTGCGCCGTTACCTCTTTTCTGCTTCGGGTGCGCGCCATCGAGCGTAAATCCGGACCGGACCCGGCAACCGCCCTGGCAGGGTTGGCGGTGCTGATCGGCCCCTGGGTTGCAATCGTCCAACTCCACACCTACCCATCGGTCGGCCCTTATCTGGTACTCTTGTTGTTCGCGCTCATCTGGACCGCGGACATCCTGGCCTATTTTGCGGGGCGTCGCTGGGGCCGGGCGAAGCTGGCGCCCAGGCTCAGCCCGGGCAAGACTCGCGCCGGCGCCTACGGGGCCGTTGGTGGCGCTGCCCTGTACGGCCTCGTCTCGGGCTGGATCCTGGCCGTGCCCACCCTGCACATCCTGCTGATGGTCGTGCTGTTCGTCCTGGTCGTATCGGCTTCGATAATG
>Ga0315540_10000378_pt1 | contig 25021 bp, 22 predicted proteins | sample SalMarSW160110MG_FD_203677 | JGI IMG/M metagenome (GOLD analysis project Ga0315540, IMG submission 203677) | Salt marsh sediment microbial communities from the Plum Island Ecosystem LTER, Massachusetts, United States - Salt Marsh Sediment SW1601-10 ...
CGGCTCGAGGATCAGGACGTCCGGGATGTCGGTCTTGATGACTTTCATCAGAATAGCCTCTCGTTCAGGACGCTCTTCAGGTACTGCCCGTAGCCGCTCTTTTCGAGCGGCTTGGCCAGTGCTTCGAGCTGCGCGGCGTCGATATAGCCCATGCGGTACGCGATCTCCTCGGGGCAGGCGACCTTGAGGCCCTGCCGGCGCTCGATGGTCTCGATGAACGCCGACGCCTCGAGCAGGGTTTCGTGCGTGCCGGTGTCGAGCCACGCGAAGCCGCGGCTCATCGGCATGACCTCGAGCTCGCCGCTTTCAAGGTAGGCGCGATTGACGTCGGTGATCTCAAGCTCCCCGCGCGCCGAGGGCTTGAGCTTGCGCGCGATGTCGACCACGCGATTGTCGTAGAAGTACAGCCCGACCACTGCGTAGCGCGACTTCGGGTGCCTGGGCTTTTCTTCGATGCTGACCGCTTTGCCCTGGGCGTCGAACTCGACGACCCCGTAGCGCTGTGGATCCTTGACCGGGTAGGCGAACACCGTGGCGCCGCGGCCGCGCGCGGTGGCGCGCTGCAAGAGCTCCGCCAGCTCGTTGCCGTAGAAGATGTTGTCGCCCAGCACCAGGGCGACCGGATCCTTGCCGATGAACTCGCGCCCGACAATGAACGCCTGGGCGAGCCCCTCGGGCCGCGGCTGCACCGCGTAGCGGAGGCTGATGCCCCACTGCGCGCCGTCGCGGAGCAGTTGCTCGAAGCGCGGGGTGTCCTCCGGGGTCGAGATGACCAGGATGTCGCGGATCCCGGCCAGCATCAGGGTCGAGAGCGGGTAGTACACCATCGGCTTGTCGTACACCGGCAGGAGCTGCTTGGAGACGACCTGCGTCACCGGGTAGAGGCGCGTGCCCGAGCCGCCGGCGAGGATGATGCCTTTCATGCCTGTCCTCTCGTACCGTAGTTGCGCTCCACCCAACTGCGATAGGCGCCGCTCGTAATGTCTTCCGTCCAGGCCCGATTGGCGAGGTACCAACGCACAGTTTTCTCGAGTCCGGACTCGAAGCTCTCCTGCGGCGACCAGCCAAGCTCGGCGCGGATCTTGCGGCTGTCGATCGCGTAGCGGCGGTCGTGGCCGGGGCGGTCCTTCACAAACGTGACCAGGTCCGCGTAGCGCCCGCCGGCGCGCGGCTGTACGCGGTCGAGGATGGCACAGATCTGTTGCACGACGTCGATATTGGTCCGCTCGCTGCTGCCGCCGATATTGTAGGTCTCTCCCGGCCGTCCCTTGTCGAGCGCCAGGCGCACCGCCGCGCAATGGTCGAGCACGTAGAGCCAGTCGCGCACGTTGTTGCCGTCGCCGTACACCGGCAACGGCTTGCCGGCGAGCGCGTTGTGGATCACGAGCGGGATCAGCTTCTCCGGGAACTGGTAGGGGCCGTAGTTGTTCGAGCAGTTGGTGGTCAGCGCCGGTAGGCCGTAGGTGTGGTGATAGGCGCGCACCAGATGGTCGGAGGCCGCCTTGGACGCGGCGTAGGGGCTGTTCGGCGCGTACGGCGTTTGCTCGCTGAACGCCGGATCGTCCGCGCCGAGCGAGCCGTAGACCTCGTCGGTCGAGACGTGCAGAAAGCGGAAGGCGGCTTTTTCGGCGGCGGGCAGAGCGCTCCAGTGCGCGCGCGACTCCTCGAGCAGGCTGAAGGTGCCCGTCACGTTGGTCTGCACGAACTCGGCCGGCCCCTCGATCGAGCGGTCGACGTGGCTTTCGGCCGCGAAGTGCACGATCGCGCGCGGGCGGCGCTCGGCGAGCAGCCGGCGCACCAGCGGCCGGTCGCAGATGTCGCCCTGCACGAACACATGGCGCGCGTCGCCCTCGAGCGCGGCGAGGTTCTTCAGGTTGCCGGCGTAGGTCAGCTTGTCGAGGTTGAGCACCGCCTCGCCCGTCTGCGCAACGGTGGAGAGGACGAAATTCGAGCCGATGAAGCCGGCGCCGCCGGTAACCAGGAGCATGGCGCAATTCTACTGGAGCGCCTCGGTGCGCTCCTTGGTGTACTGGATGCGGTACAGCCTGGCGTAGGTGCCGTCCTGCGCCAGCAGCTCGGCGTGGCGGCCGGTCTCGACCACCCGTCCGCGCTCGAGCACCACGATGCGGTCGGCGTTCTCGATCGTCGACAGGCGGTGCGCGATGACGATCGTGGTGCGCCCGCGCATCAGGATTTCGAGCGCGGCCTGCACCTGGCGCTCGGACTCGGAATCGAGCGCCGAGGTGGCCTCGTCGAGGATCAGCACCGGCGCGTCCTTGAGCAGCGCGCGCGCGATCGCCAGGCGCTGGCGCTGCCCGCCCGAGAGGCGCAGGCCGTTCTCGCCGATCAGGGTGTTCAGGCCCTCGGGGGTCTCGCGGATGTAGTCCATTGCGTGCGCGGCTTCCGCCGCCGCGATCACTTCCTTCTCGCTCGCGCCGCCGAGCCGGCCGTAGGCAATATTCGCGTAAATGCTGTCGTTGAACAGCACCACGTCCTGGCTCACCAGCGCGATGTTGGCGCGCAGGCTCTCGAGCGTCAGGCTCTGGATGTCGTGGCCATCGAGCAGGATGCGCCCCGCGGTCGGGGTGTAGAAGCGCGGCAGCAGGTTGACCAGCGTGGTCTTGCCGCCGCCCGAGGTACCGACCAGGGCCACGGTCTCGCCCGGCCTCACCGCCAGTTCCACCTCGGCCAGCGCCGGCTCGGTGCGGGCCGGGTAGACGAAGCCGACCTTGTCGTACACCACCTCGCCTCGCGCGCGGCCGAGCTTGAGCGTGCCGTGGTCCTCCTCGGGCGGCGTGTCGACCATCCCGAACACGCTCTCGGCCGCGGCCAGCCCGCGCTGCAGCGGCGCGTTGATGTCGGTCAGGCGCTTGAGCGGCGCGAGCAGCATCAGCATCGCGGTGATGAACGAGGCGAACTCGCCCACTGTCGCGCGCGTGCCCAGCAGCCCCTTCAGCTCTATATAGACGATGATCGCGAGCGCCAGCGCCGCGAGCACCTGGGTGATCGGCACGATCGCCGTCGCCGGCACGATGTAGCGCATGTTGAAGCTGCGCACCATCTCGTTGGCCTTGGCGAAGCGATTGGCTTCGTAATCCTGGCCGCCGAATACCTTGACCACCTTCTGGCACTCGATGGTTTCTTCCAGCACGTGCGCGAGCTCGCCCATCGCGTGCTGCGTGCCGCGCGCCATGCTGCGCAGCTGGCGCGAGAAAAGCCGCACGGTGAGCATGACCAGCGGACCGATCGCGAGCGCGATCAGGGTCAGCTTCCAGTTCAGGTACAGCATCCAGCCGAGAAGCGCCGCGACTGCGATCGAGTCCTTGGTCAGCACGGTGACCACGGTCGTCGCCGCCCCGGTGACGCCGGCGACGTCGTAGGCGACCTTCGACAGCAGCGCGCCCGAGCTGTGGTCGTCGAAAAAGCTGCTCGGCATGCGCACCAGGCGCGCGAACATCGCCGCGCGCATGTCGAGCACCACCCGGTTCGCGACCCAGGCCATGAAGTACGACGAGGTGAAGGTCAGCAGTCCGCGCACGACGAATATGCCGACCAGGGCCGCGGCATAGAGCACCGGCGACCACGTGCTCGCGCCGTGCGCGGCGGCGAAGCCGCCGTCGAGCAGCGGCTTCATCAGCGCGGGGAACAGCGGCTCGGTCGCGGCCGCGCCGATCATCCCGACCAGCGCGAGGCCAAACACTTTGGCGTGCGGCCACACGTACGAAAGCAGCCGCAGGTACAGCCCGCGGCTCTGCTCGCGCAGGTCGGTCATCGTCAGCGCGGCCCGGTTCGGCCCGGCAGCGGCACCAGCGGCTGGACCTTTTCCTTGCGCGACTCGACCCGCTTGACGAGCCGGGCCGCTCGGCGGCTGCCATTCTTCGCCGCCTGGCGGAACCAGGTGTAGGCCTCGACCGCGTCCTTCGCGACGCCGCGGCCCTCGGCATACGCCAGGCCGAGCGCGTACTGCGCCTGGGCGTGGCCCTGAAGAGCGCTGCGTCGCAGCCACACCACCGAGGCCTCGTCGTCGCGTTTCACGCCATAGAGCCCGCGCGCATAGATCGCCGCGAGCAGGTATTCGGCGTCGCGCTGGCTGTGTTCAGCCGATTTGCGCAGCCACGCGAGGGCCTGCTTGTCGTCCTGCTGCACGCCCATGCCGTTGCCGTAGAGCAGCGCCAGCCGGTATTCGGCGTCGCGGTCGCCCGCCTCGGCCGCGGCGCGGATGAGGCGCACGCCTGCGGCAAGGTCCTTGTCGATCCCGCGCCCTTGCAGATAGAGCATGCCGAGCAGGTACTCGCCGTGCGGCTCTTTCTGCGCGGCAGCCTTTTCGATCCACTGCCTGCCCGCGGGCAGGTCCTGCGCGGTGCCGGTGCCCTCAGTCAGCATCTCGCCGAGATTCGCCTGCGAGCGCGCATAGCCCATCTGCGCCGCCTTGCGGTACCACTTGAGCGCCTGCTTGTAGTCTCTCAACTTGCCCGGCGCGCGCTGGTAAATGACGCCCAGGTCGTGCATCGACAGCATGTCGCCCTGATCGGCCGCCTTATGGAACCACTCCAGCGCGCGCTCGTCGTTGCGCGGCACGCCGCGCCCGGCGCTGTACAGGGCGCCCATGAAGCGCTGCGCGACGAGCTCGCCCGCCTTGGCATGCTTCTCGAGCGCCTCGCCCGCCTGCACGTTGCCCTTCGCCGCTTGCGTCGCGAGCGTGTCGGCATCGTGCTCGGTGAGCGTGGTGGCGCACGCAGCCAGGCTGCACAGGGCGGCACACAGCAGCAGTTTCCAGCGCATGTCCGGATTGTAGCGGCTGGCGGGTAGAATTGCCGCGGCCGATCATGAAAGTCAGCGGATTCACGTTCCTGCGCAACGGTAGCCTGCTGGGCTACCCCTATGTCGAGAGCATCCGCTCGGCGCTGCCGCTGTGCGACGAATTCGTGGTCGCCATCGGCGAGGGCGAGGACGACACGCTCGAGCGGCTGCGCGCGATGAACGAGCCCAAGCTGCGCCTGCTCGAGACGCGCTGGAACGAGCGCATGCAGGACCGCGGCTACGTCTACGCACAGCAGAAGATGATCGCGCAGTTCAACTGCGGCGGCGACTGGGCGTTCTACCTCGAAGGCGATGAGGTGCTGCACGAACGCGACCTCGAAGCGGTGCGCGGCGCCATGCGCCGCCATCTCGACGACCGCCGGGTCGAGGCGCTGGTGTTCGATTACCACCACTTCTTCGGCAGCCCGGACTGGGTCGCCGTCGGCCCGGGCTGGTACCGGCGCGCGCCGCGCATCATTCGCAACACGATCCGCAGCTATTCACCCGATGGCCTGTTCTTCGTCGTCATGGAGCGCAACAAGCGCGGCCGCTATCCGCGCGCCGCGCTGGCTGGCGCGACGATCTATCACTACGGGCATGTGCGCAGCATCGCCGCGATGCGCGAGAAGAACGCGCGCGTGGGCAAATACTGGAAGCACGATCACCCCCTTTTTCACGGCTACACCATCGACCCGCGGCTGCTGGCGCCGTTCGCCGGCGAACATCCGGCCGTGGTGCGCGAGTGGCTGGCCACCCAGGCCGAGCGGCACTACGCTCCCGACTCCGCCTACATGCCGACCGCGCGCGACCTGAGGCACCGCCGCATGATGGCGCTCGAGCGCCGGTTCGGTTGGGACCTATCGAAGAAGCACTACAGGCTGTTGCGCTGACGGAAAACCAGGGATCACGACGTACGCATCATGGCCGCTTGCAGCACTTCGAACACCTGCTGCGGCGTAATCCGGGCGAGGCAATGTGTCGCCGAACGACAATCCGGGACGTTGCCGTCGCAACTGCATGCTCCACCCGTCAACGAATGATGCTTCTGTCCGACCGGCGCCCACTGCACAGCGCGTGATGGACCGAATAACGAAATCGTCGGCACACCCAATCCTGCGGCGAAATGCAGCGGCCCGGTGTCGCCCGACACGAACAGCGCGCCCCGCTGCAGTACCGCAAGGAACAGCGGAAGCTCGGCGATGAGCGGCAGTATCTCCGCATCCGGTGCGAGCGCCTTCAGTTCGGTCATCAGCGATCGTTCGCGCTCGCCCCTCGCCGTGGTGAAGATCACTCGGTGGCCCGCGACGGAAGCCAGCCGAAGCAATTCGGCCCAATGCGCCAGAGGCCATTCCTTCTTTGGCTGGCTGGAGGCGATGTGATAAAGGATGGTCTGCCTGCCGGGAAGGATCTTTGCAGCCTCCTCCGCCAGCGCGGGATCGGCACGGACGTCGGCTTCGAGCGATCGAGGCAGCGGCACGCCCCAGCCGGCCAGGAGCCGGGCGAGTCGCACGGACTCGTGCATGAGGCCCGCTTGCGGCGCGGCGCGATCGGTGTAGAGAAAGCGGCGACCAACGAAGCCGCCGTGCTCTGCCCAGCCGAGTCGCCGGCGGGCGCCGGCGAGGAAACTCAGAATGGCGCCGCGGTCGTTGCCGGCGAAGTCCACCGAGCGGTCGAAGCGCTCGCGGCGCAGGGCACGGATGAGCGGCAAGGTTTCGCGCATGCTCGCGCGGCCGCGGCGGCGCGGCATGGCCCAGACACGGGTCAGCCATGGCAGATGCTCGAACAGCGGTGCGATCTCCGCGGGCGCCAGCAGGTGAATGTCCGCCTCGGGATAGCATTCGCGCAGCGCTCGTAGCGCGGGCGTCAGCAGCACGGCGTCACCGAAGTATTTGAACTGCAGTGCGAGGATTTTTTCGCGCTGGGAGGGCATGATTCAGAATCCTGGCATCAGAGTTGAGACAATGTCGACGTCGTCCGAACAAATCGCCCTCAGATTGAGCCGTTGGTTCGGCCTGATGTGCGTGTTCGGCATTGCCTGGTCAAATGCCTTCTTCCGCGTCGGCCTGGCCGGATTGCTCGTTTCTTCCCTGTTCAGCGGCGTCTACCGCCATCATGCCCGCTCCTGCCTGCGCCAGCCCCTGACCTGGCTGGCGCTGGGATTCTTCCTGATGGTCCTGGCGAGCGCCCTTGTCGCCGGACACCCCGCCGAAATGGCGTTCTACGACGTCGAACATTACCGCAAATTGCTGCTGATCCCGGTCTTTGCGGTCGTATTCCCGAGCGCGCGCGAACACCGCCGGCTGCTGATCGCCTACGGCCTCGGCACGATCGTATTGATGCTGCCGACCTTGCTGGACGGTTTCGGCATCTTCCACGCGCTGGGGATCAATTTCGCCGCGTACCGCAACGCGGCCTACGACGTCTCGCTTCACGGCGCGCCGAACCTGGTCTACTGGCGCATGCAGATCGTGCACGGCTTTCATGTCGACGTACTGCTCGCCATGGCGGCGTTCGGCGCCATACTCAAGCCCAAATGGCGCGTGCCTTTGGGATTGCTATGCCTATTGTGCATCGTGGATGTTCTGCTGTTCATCTACGGACGGATGGCGTTGCTCAGCCTCGTACTGGTGGTCTTATGCGTCGCAATCTATCTGCTTCCCACCCTTCGGCTCAGGTTCGTGGGCACGATCGGACTACTGGCGCTTGCCTGCTCGGCCTATTTCTTTATTCCCGACGTCAACACTCGAATCGATTCGATTCAGACCGAGGCCGCGCGCTATTTCGAAAAAGGGGACATTCAAACTTCCGGAGGCGAGCGGCTGTACTACTGGAAACTCGCCGCGCAAATGTGGCGCGATGCGCCACTCCTCGGCCATGGTGCAGGAGCGTTTCGCGAGGAGCTCGTCGCCAGGCACGGCCCGGGCGCGCTTGTTGGCTATCGGCACCCGCACAGCGAATACCTGATGCAGCTCGCGGAATTCGGCCTGGTCGGCCTCGGCCTGTTCCTCGCCATGGTCGTGATCATGCTGAACTCGGTGCGCAAGATCGGCGACCGCTGGCTGGCCGCGAGCCTGACGGTTGCCATCCTGGTGTTCTGCCTCAACGCCGTGACCGACGCTTCCCTGCACAACGACTGGGAGGGCTGGACATTCGTCGTTCTCGCCTCCATCGCCTGCGCCAGCCGTTGCTTCCCCCGACGATGAGATTCCTGCCCGAGCCCATTCGCCGCATGGCGCACGAATCCGTGACGCAGCCGCTGGCCAGCCCGGTTGCGAGCAACGCCTCGGCTTATCTCGCCGAGGTCGGCGAGCACAAGCTGGGCTGGCGCGCCTTTCGCAGGGAACTGGTATACGGCCTGAGCGGACAGGAGCGCTACCGCATCGACCGGCTGCGCGACAGGTGCCGGCGCGGCCTGTGGATGTATTTCGGCGTGCCGCAGATCGGCGATGCGCTGATGGATCTCGCGCCGCGCAGCCTGTTCGCCGATGCGGGCGTGGCGGTTGATCTCGTCACGCATGCGCACCTGACCGACCTGTTCCGCGGCGACCCGTGGTTTGCCGGCGTGCTGCCCGATCCGTCGGCGATCGAGGGCGCTGCGTACGACTTCGTCATCGTCCCGAGCCACAAGCACCGCTCGCTGAAGATGAAGCAGCGCTATCTTCCGCGTCACCCCTGGTTCTCGGTGCACGCCCGCTTTACCGGGCCCGAGTTCCATCGCGCCGAATTCGCCGTCCGGCGACTGGCCGATTTCCTGCAGCTGGCACTGACGCCGGAAACGATCGCCAGGCATGCGCGCCAGAAGCTCGGGGGCGCGAGCCCCGCGCAAGGCGCTGTGGAGGTACCGTTGTCTTCGAACGCGATCGCACTCGCGCTGGGCGGCGTGCGCGAGGGGCGCACGTATTCGCGCTGGCCTGATGTTGTCCACGAGCTGGCGTCGACCGGGTTCGACACCTTCGTGCTGTTGGGCAGCGAGAACGGCAAGGCGGCGGCACGCGAAGTCCTGACCCGCCGCGACACGTCGATCCGCATTCACGACTTCGTAGGGAGCACCAGCCTGAGCGCGTGCCGCGAGTTGCTTTCCCGCTGCGCGCTCGCCATTGCGGCCGACGGGGGCCTGATGCACCTCGCGATAGCGGCCGAGCGGCCGGTCGTATCCCTGTTTCAGAGCAATATCCTGCCTCAATGGCGCTTGCCGGCCGCGGACATCGAACTGGCGCTCCGGTCGGCCACGCCGAATGTCTCCGACATCGCACCCGATCGGATTGCGGGTGTGGCGCGCGAATTCCTGCTTGCCCGGGACCGCGACGGCTAGATCGTCTTGCGCGCGATGACCTGAATCTGTGCCAGGGCATCTCGCGTCGTCTGGTCGAGAGGAACGCCCCAGCTCACGCCGATCTCTTCCAGGCGTCGCTTGATCTTCGGACCCACGCCCGGGATTCTGCGTGCGATGCTTTTCAGAGTCTTGAAGCCCCGTATCTTCCTTCGCCTGCCGCCCCTGAAGTTCAGGTTGTGCAGATAGCCGATGTCCTGGACATCGGCGGAGATCAGAGTCGCGCCGGGCAGATTCCGGACGAGGTCCCGGACATTGAAGGAAACCGGCGACCAGGATGAATCGCCGTCGAGCCTGAAAGTGGCCTTGTGATCGGGATTGAAAATGCTCGGCCAGAAGCCCTGTTCATACAGGTCCTCGTGGGGAACGACCAGCACCAGATATCCGCCGGGCTTGACCAGCCGCCACCACTGCCGGAGCGCCTCTTCCGGGTCGAACAAATGCTCGAGGCAATGGCTGCTATGTACCGCGTCGTAGCTTTCGGGCGTCCTGTATCGGGTGATGAAGTTTGCGTCGCCATCCGCGACGTCGAATATTTCGACCCACGGACAGACCGGATCGGTTCCCGCGCCGATGTCGATGACTCTGCCGCTCAGAAATCTCTTTTCGAAATCGGGCCCCCGCACTTTGCGGGTCTTCGACGCTTCGTCCATCGCACAGTCACCCCTGGCCGCGCGTCAGCGTCCGGTACAACTCCGTCAGCTGCTTCGCCGTCTCGCCGACCCCATAGCGCATCGCGCAGGCACGCGCCGCTTCGTGCGTGCGCGCATCGCGCATCGCCTGGTCGGCCTCGCCCAGCAGGCGCGCGAGCCCGAGCGTGTCGACCGGATCGCACAGCCAGCCGTCCTGTCCGTCGCGCAGGATTTCCGCCGCGCCGCAGCGCCGTCCCACGATGGCGGGCAGTCCCATCGCCAGCGCCTCGAGCACACCTTCGGGGACGGCCTCCGAGCGCGCCGGCAGCAGCAGGCAATCGGCCGCGGCGTAGACCTGGCGCAGGTCGTCCGAGGCGCCGAGAAAGCGCACCCGCTCCCCGATTCCGGCCTGCCGCGCGCGCGCGGCGAAGCGCCCGGCATCGGGATCGGCGCCCGTGACCGCGAGCCACAGATGCTTCTCCCCGGTGGCGGCGAGCGCATCGATCGCCGCCCCGAGTCCGTTCTCCGCAAAGCTCGGGCCGACGAATGCGAATACCGTGTCGCGCTGATGTGCGCCGAGCGCCGCACGCGCGGCACCGCGGCGCGCCTCGCGCTCGCGCGGGTGGAAGCGCTCGAGGTCGACGCCGTCGTAGATCACGTGGAGTTTTTCGGGCGCGACGCGGAATCCGTGCAGGATCGCCTCGCGCATGCGCTGCGAGGCGCACACCACCGCTTGCAGCCGCGGATGCTCGAACATCTCCTTTTCGGCCGCTTGCGCGTAGCGCACGTAGGGGCCGGACAAGGCGCCCGCGGCCGCCGCCAGCGGCGCGGCGGCGCGGTACACGTCGCAGCCCGGGATGAGCTCGTGCGACTGCACCAGGTCGAAGCCCTGGCGGCGCCACGCGGCGCGCGCGGCGCGCGCGAACGACGCTTCGCGCCACAGCCTGCCGAGGCCCGGCGGGTCGACCTTGAGCAGACGGCGCGCGCGCCAGTCGTCGGCGCTGCGCGCGATCAGCGTCGGCTCGAATCCTGCCGCCTCGAGCGCCGGCAGCACGCCGGCGATGAAGCGCTCCGGGCCGCCGCGCGCGTCGTAGCGCGTGCGCACGATCGCGAGCCTGGTTTTCGTCGTCGCCATGCGGCGAAGATACCACTGCTGGCGCTAGCGCAGCGCATGCTCCGCGCTAAGGAACCAGGTCCGGCCGGCCTGTGGGTAGGCGCACACGTCCGTCGCGCAACCGAACGATCCGACGATGCCGTAGCTGTAGTAGCGCTTGTCGAATATGTTGTCGAGTGCAGCCGACAGGCGCCAGCCGCCGACGCTGCGGCTGAGCTTCAGGTCCGCCAGGGCGTAGTCCGGCATGAGGCCGGGATAGGCGTTCGCCTGGTCGTTGTCGTAGCGCTGCCGCCCGACGTAGCGCGCCGAGGCGACCAGTTGCGTGCGCGGCGCCGGGCGCCAGGCTGCCTGCAACTGCGCCAGCGCGCGCGGCACCAAAGGCACGTCCTTGCCGCTCACGTCGACCCCGCCGTAGGTACCGGTCTCGAATTTCGCGCTTTGCAGCACCAGGCTGCCCGACAGTTCTACGCTCGGAGAGACCCGCGCCTCGCCGAAAAGCTCGAAACCGGCGCGGCGCGTCGGGGAAAGATTGGTATTGGCGCCAAACGGGACCACGATCGGGCTGAAGTAGATCTCGTTGTGGAGGTCGATCTCGTAGGCGCTCGCGCGCAGGCGCAGCCCCTGGTCGCGGTATTCCAGCCCCGCGTCGCGCTCGCGCGCGGTTTGCGGCTCGAGCAGCTTGCCGCTGGCGGTGAATCCGTCTTCGTCCACGGTCGCGACGCGAAAGCTGGTGCCGAGCCTGCCGAAGGCGGTCCAGCGCTCGGATAGCGCGAGCTGCACGCCGAGCTCCCCGGCGTGCGGGCTGCGGGTCTGCTGCTGGTCGCTGGCGAAGAAACCCGCCTGCGCGAGCCGGGTCGAGACCCTTTGCGTACGCCAACCGAGGGTGAGCTTCACCGCCCGCGCGACCTGCGCGCTCGCCTGGGCGTAGAACGCGCTGTTGTCCTGCGACGCGCTGGTGCTCGAGCTCGGGGCGGAAATCGATGCCGGGTCGGCGGCGAAGGCGCGATCGAAATCCCAGCGGCTCAGATCGACGCCCAGCACCAGGCTGGTGGGGATCGAGGCGTCGGATGTCCAGCGCATGCGCGGCGCGAAGCTCAGGCTGCGCAGCTTGGCCTCGTAGTAGGAAAACAAGCTCACGTAGTTCGCGCTCGACAACTGGTCGCGGTAGCCCAGATCGGCCGCCAGCTCCACGCTGCCGAGCCGGCGGCTGCCGAGCAAGGTCACAAAATTTCCGTCCCGGGTCGTCCAGTCGTTCGGCGTATCGGTGCCGCGCGGGTCGGACGCGAGCTGGTTCTGGTCGCGCACGCCGGGCAGGCGCAGGCGCTGGGCGTCGGCGCCGAATTTGAGCGCGAGCGTGCCCTCGGCGCCGCCAAGGCGCACGTCGCCGGTGACGTTGTCCTGCCGCACCCGGTTGTTGGCGCGATAGTTGTCGCTCTCGTAATGGCTGCCCGAGACGAGCCCGCCGGCGCGCGCGCCGGCCAGGTTGACGCTCGCGCGCGCATCCAGCGCGCCGTACGATCCGGCGCCGGCGAACAATGAGGCTCCCGTGGCGTTCGCGCGCGGGCCTTTGGTGATGATGTTGATGGTGCCTCCGGCGGCGCCCCCGCCGTATAGCACCGAGCCCGAGCCGCGCAGGATCTCGATGCGCGCGATCGACTGCAGCGGAATGGCGGAAAGCTTGGTCGAGCTCAGGTCGTTCTCGTTCAGCCGCACGCCGTCCAGCAGCACGAGCGTGTTCTGGTCGCCGGTGATGCCGAAGCCGCGCAGGTCGAGCTGCAGGTCGGGGGAGCCCGAGTTGTTGCGCGCGTACAGTCCGCCGAGGTGGGTGAGCACCTCCGGCAGCGTGCGCGCCGTGTCACGCGCGATGTCGGCGGCGGTGATGACGGTCATCCCCACCGGAGCATCCAGCCGCCGCTCGGGAAAGCGCGTCGCAGTGACCACCACCGCGTCGTCGTCCTTCTGAGCCCATGCGGGCAGGGCAAACAATGCAAGCGCTACGGCAAGCGCGGAGGCGACGGAACGCACGGAAACCCTCCCTGGCGTCGACCCCGACGCACGTAAGTTGGTTAGTAAGCGCTTCCAAGGCCGGTCTCCGGACTCGCAAGTCTTGGCGCCCCGCCTTCCCGCGCGAGAGGGACTCGCGCAGTGGCACGCTGGGGCGCCCGCACTTGCTTACCGTTGCGGGGGCAGTACAGGCATTGCGGTCCGGCGAGCCGGCCGCGCACCTGTTTCCCGTTTCATCCGCGACGCGGGGAACGCGCCGCAGACACCTTGCAGCGAGGAAATTATAGGTTAGAAACGTTCCAGCCGCGCCGTGTAGCGCTCAACGACGAGTCGGTAGAGGCGACCCCCGATCTGCACGTGGGCGAATTCGGGCTGGCCCAGCACCACCGCCTCCGCCGCGCCCTTGGCCCGGAAACCGAATGCGCCGCCGGCGATCAGGTCGGCCAGCAGCCGCTCCAGCTCGGGCGCCGGAATGGCGTCGCCGGATTTGTCGACCAGTTCACAGATCCGGCCTCGGGCGGTACGGCCTTCGACGCGCAGGCCCATGTCAGACTCCTTAGCAATGATCAGGAAACACATGCAAAACGGGCCGTTATTTCTTGACGCAGCTTGAATTTTGAAACATAGTTTACGCGTGGAAGCCGAGTTCAACTCGCTCGAGGCCAAGGTTGCCCAGTTCGTCGCTCTGTGCGAGCGGCTGCGGGCGGAGAACATCCATTTGCGCCAGGAACTGCTGTCGGCCCGCAACGACGCCAAGCGCCTGAACGAGAAGATCGACGGCGCCAAGCTCAAGCTGGAGAAGCTGGTTTCGAGGCTTCCTGGATAGCGAATCGATGGCGGACGGCGCGAAAACGATCGACGTCGAGCTGCTGGGGCGCAGCTATCGCGTGGCGTGCAAGGATGGCGAGCGCGAGGCCCTGATGCAGGCCGTGGCCTATCTCGACGGCAAGATGAACGAAATCAAGGCCGCGGGCAAAGTGGCGGGCGGCGAGCGCATCGCCGTCATGGCAGCCCTGAACGTCGCCCACGAGCTGCTCTCGACCAAGCTGGGCGGCGGCTACGACATCGGGCAGATCAAGCGCCGCATCGCGACCCTCGAAGGCAAGCTCGACTCCGCGCTCGCGCAACAGGAAAAACTGTTCTAGCGTCCGGCGTTACAATACGGCTATCGATCGACGCCCCCTGCTGTGTTCGATCGGGCTCATATTTTCCGAACCGATAGCTTCCTTAGGTTGCGGCCCATGGGTCACTGTTGCGATCGTCCCACGCTTGCGTGCCGGACGGACCTGATGTGACCGGTAAGCAACCACCCTGATTAGCAGGGTTCGGGAGCCGAGCCCACCGGCACGAGCGGGGGGCACCCCCAACGAGAAGATGAATTACTGGCTGATGAAGAGCGAGCCCGACGAGTGCTCGATAGACGACGTGCTCGCCGCACCGGGGCGAAAAACGCCCTGGACCGGTGTGCGCAATTACCAGGCGCGCAATATGCTGCGCGACGAGCTGCGCGTCGGCGACAAAGTGCTGTTCTACCACTCGAGCTGCGCCGAGCCGGGCATCGCCGGGCTGGCTGAAGTCGCCTCCACCGCGTACCCTGATCCGACCCAATTTGCGCACAAGAGCCCTTACTTCGACCCCAAGGCGACCCGCGCCGCGCCGCGCTGGTTCAGCGTCGATGTGCGCGCGATGCGCAAGACGCGCCTGGTGCCGCTGGCCGAGCTGCGCGCGCACAAGGCCATCTCGGGCATGGCAGTCCTGCGACGCGGCAACCGGCTCTCGATCACGCCCGTGAGCGCGGCCGAGTGGCGTTTCATCGAAGGAAGTCTGCTTTGAGCGCACTGCAGAACGACGCGCTGCTGCGCGCGCTGGCGCGTCAGCCGACCGAGTACACGCCGATCTGGCTCATGCGTCAGGCCGGGCGCTACCTGCCGGAGTACACCGCGACGCGCGCGCGCGCCGGAAGCTTCCTCGCGCTGGCCAAGAGCCCTGCGCTCGCCACCGAGGTCACGCTGCAGCCTCTCGAGCGCTTTCCGCTCGATGCCGCGATCCTGTTCTCCGACATCCTCACCGTGCCTGACGCGATGGGGCTCGGACTGCACTTCGCCGAGGGCGAAGGCCCGCGCTTCGCGCGCCCGCTGCGCGACGAAACCGCGATCGCCGCACTCTCGGCGCCCGATCCCACGCGCGAGCTGCGCTACGTGCTCGACGCGGTGCGCGAGATCCGGCGTGCGCTCGGCGGCCGCGTGCCGCTGATCGGCTTTTCGGGCAGCCCGTATACGCTCGCCTGCTACATGATCGAGGGCTCGGGCAGCGGCGACTTCGCCGCGCTCAAGACCATGCTCTATGCGCGCCCGCAGCTGCTGCACCGCGTGCTCGAGGTCAACGCGCGCGCGGTGACCGACTACCTCAACGCGCAGATCGAAGCAGGCGCGCAGGCGGTGATGCTGTTCGACACCTGGGGCGGCAACCTGAGCCACTCCGGCTACGAGGAATTCTCGCTCGCGTACTCGCGGCGCGTGATCGCCGGGCTGAAGAAGGAAAACGAGGGACGCCGCGTCCCGAGCATCCTGTTCACCAAGGGCGGCGGACAATGGCTCGAGGCGATCGCGGCCAGCGGCTGCGACGCGGTCGGGCTCGACTGGACGGTGGACCCGGCGCGCGCGCGCGCGCTGGTCGGCGCGCGCGTTGCCCTGCAGGGAAATCTCGACCCGAGCGCGCTGTTTGCGCCGCCCGCGGCAGTGCGCGGCGAGGCACGCAGGGTGCTCGATGCCTTCGGCAGCGCGCCCGGACACGTCTTCAATCTCGGCCATGGCATTTCGCAACACACTCCGGTCGAGTCCGTAGCCGCGTTGGTGGACGAAGTGCGCACTTACAGCCGCAAGCTGAGACGAGAAAAAGGCTGAGAGATCGCTCAGCTCCCTTGACTTATTCACAAAAATCGTATTTCCCTCTCGCCGCAGGGCGATTTTTCGCCTCCCCTCTCAGGGGCTTCGCAAGCCCATGGATTTAATACGTATTTTCGCTACCCACAGGTGGGATCGAAAATTCTGGGTGCGCCGCAGCAGCCGTGTTACCGCCCCGTGACGGTCTTACCCACATATTTATCCACAGAAGATTGTGGATAGCAAATTTTGCCTTTCTGGCGCAATGGGTACGCACATCATCTCAACATTTCGATTCAACTCCTGAAGGTAATCCGTTGCCTGCGCGGGAACTTTATTCGACTCGATTCGGGCTCTCCCAGTGGCGCTAAAGATCCTGCGCGTCGCGCTCGATGTGCCGCTCGCGAGCTTGTTCGATTACGCGCAGCCCGAAGGCGTCGAAGCCGAGGTCGGCGACCGCGTGGTGGTGCCGTTCGGCGCGCGCCAGCGCCTGGGCGTGGTCATCGAGCGCGCGCAGGACAGCGCCTACCAGGCCAAGCTGAAGCCGATCGCCGGCGTACGCGACGACGCGCCCCGCCTGGGCAGCGAATGGCTCGCGCTGATCCGCTTTCTCGCGACTTACTATCAGCGCCCGCTGGGAGAAACCGCTATCGGCGCGCTGCCGCCGCGCCTGCGCTCGCTGAAAGCCCTGCCGCGCGCGGCGCGGCGCGCGCAGACCGAACCGGCCGAGGCGCCGCCCGGGGGCGGCTGTTTCGTCGCCGTGCACACGCTGAGCGCGGAGCAGCAGCAGGCCCTTGGGCGCATACGCGCCGCGTTGGGCGGCTACAAGCCGTTCCTGCTGCACGGGGTCACCGGCAGCGGCAAGACCGAAATCTACCTGCACCTGGTCGCCGAGGTGCTCGCGCGCGGCGCCCAGGCGCTGGTGCTGGTGCCGGAAATCGGACTCACGCCCCAACTCGAGGCGCGCTTTCGCCATGCCTTCCCCGACGCGCGCATCGCACTGATGCACAGTGCGCTCGAGGACACGGCGCGAACCGCGGCCTGGCTCGCCGCCGCGCACGGCGAGGCGGGGATCGTGCTCGGCACCCGTCTCGCGGTGCTTGCGCCGCTGCCGCGGCTCGGGCTGGTGGTGGTCGACGAGGAGCACGACACCTCTTTCAAGCAGCAGGAAGGGCTGCGCTACTCCGGACGCGACGCGGCCGTCCTGCGCGCCAAGCTCGCCGGATGCCCTGTGGTGCTCGGCACCGCGACGCCTGCGCTCGAGACCTGGTTCAACTGCAGCGCGGGACGCTATGAGCGCATCGCGCTCGAGCAGCGCGCCGCGCCCGGCTCGCGTCTTCCCGCGGTGCACACGATCGACCTGCGCACCGAGCCGGCCGAGCACGGAATCGCCGCTCGCCTCGCGGCGGCGATCGGCGAGCGCCTGGCGCGCGGCGAGCAGAGTCTGATCTTCATCAACCGCCGGGGGTACGCCCCGGTGCTCGGCTGCGAGGCCTGCGGCTGGGCCGCAGGCTGCGCCCGCTGCAGCGCACGGATGGTGCTGCATACCGCAGACCGGCGGCTGCGCTGCCACCACTGCGGCGCCGAGGAGGCGATTCCGCGCGCCTGCCCGACCTGCGGCAACGCCGACCTGCGAGCCGTCGGACGCGGCACGCAGCGCGTCGAAGAAACCCTGGCGGCGATGTTTCCCGCCGCGCGCCTGGTGCGCATCGACCGCGACAGCGCACGCCGGCGGGGGGCGCTGTCGCGCACGCTCGAGGGCGTGCGCCGCGGCGAGGCCGACATCCTGGTCGGCACCCAGCTGCTCGCCAAGGGGCACGACTTCCCAGAACTGACCCTGGTCGGCGTGCTGAATGCCGACCATGCGCTGCTGTCGACCGACTACCGCGCCGCCGAGCGCCTGTTCGCGACGCTCGAGCAGGTCGCAGGGCGCGCCGGGCGGCGCGAGCGTCCGGGCGAGGTGCTGATCCAGACCCGCTACCCGACGCATCCGCTGTTTGCCGCGCTCGCGCGCCACGACTACGCAGGCTTCGCCGCCTCGCAGCTCGCCGAGCGCGAAACGGCCGGCTTTCCGCCGTTCGTGGCCGAAGCCGTGCTGCGCGCCGAAGCCAAGACTCTCGCCACTGCCCTCGCGTTCCTGCGCGAGGCGGCCGGGCTGGTGGCGGTGCCGCAGGAGGTGCGCGTCTACGATCCGGTGCCGAACGTGATCACGCGCCGCGCCGACCTCGAGCGCGCGCAACTGCTGGTGCAGTCGCGCTCGCGCCCGGCGTTGCAGGAGTTTCTGCAGCGCTGGTCGGAAAAGCTGTTCCAGCAGGCGCCGCGCGACGTACGCTGGCACCTGGACGTCGACCCGATCGAATTCGACTAGCGACCGGTATAATTCGCGCCTTTTCCCATGGACGACCCCAAAGACATCCTCAGGCGCATCCTCGAGCACGGCGTGCGCGCCATCGCGCCCGAGGCGCAAGGGGTCGAAATCCACCTCGAGCGGCCGAAGAACCCCGAGCACGGCGACTACGCGAGCAACGTCGCGCTGCAGCTCTCGAAGCAGCTCAAGCGCAAGCCGCGCGAGATCGCGCAGCAAATCGTCGACGCGACGCGGGAGTCCTTTCGCGACGGCATCTTCTCGCCGCCCGAAATCGCCGGCGCCGGGTTTCTGAACGTGCGCCTGAAGCCCGCCGCCAAGCTGCAGGCGGTGCATCGGGTGCTGGCCGAGGGGCAGGATTACGGCCGCGGCCGGCCGGCGCGGCCCGAGTCGCTGCAGGTCGAGTTCGTCTCCGCCAATCCGACCGGACCGCTGCACGTCGGCCACGGGCGCGGCGCGGCCTACGGGGCGAGCCTCGCCAGCCTGCTCGAGTTCGCCGGCCATCGCGTCGCGCGCGAGTTCTACGTCAACGATGCCGGGCGGCAGATGGACATCCTCGCGCTGTCGGTATGGCTGCGCCACCTGCAGGCGCGCGGCAGCGTGGTGCCCTTCCCCGACGACGGCTACCGCGGCGACTACGTGAGCGGCATCGCCGCGCGCCTTGCCGACGCGCACGTGGCGCGCTTCGTGCGCGACGCCGCGGCACTGCCGCAGCCCGGGCCGGATGCGGATCCCGACGCGGCGCTCGATGCGCTGATCGCCGCCGCGAAGTCGCTGCTGGGCGAGGACTGGCGCGACCTGCACCGCTTCGCACTGGAGGAAATGCTCGCCGACCAGCGCGACGACCTGGCGCGGTTCCGGGTCGAGTTCGACCGCTGGTTCTCGGAGCAGTCGCTGTACGACTCGGGCGCGGTGGCGAAGACGGTCGAGCGGCTCGAGGCGGGGGGGCAGCTCTACCGCAAGGACGGTGCGCTGTGGTTCCGCTCGAGCGCCTTCGGCGACGAGAAGGACCGCGTGGTTCAGCGCGAGAACGGGCAATTCACCTACTTCGCGTCCGACATCGCTTACCACGCCGACAAGTTCGAGCGCGGCTTCGAGCGCGTGATCGACGTCTGGGGCGCCGATCACCACGGCTACATCGCGCGTGTGCGCGGCGCGCTCGCAGCGCTCGGCCTGCCGCCCGAGCGCCTGACGGTTGCGCTGGTGCAGTTTGCGGTGCTCTACCGCGGCGGCGAGAAAGTGGCGATGGGCAAGCGCTCGGGCGAGTTCGTCACCTTGCGCGAGCTGCGTGAGGAGGTGGGAAACGACGCGGCGCGCTTCTTCTACGTCATGCGCAAGTCAGACCAGCACCTGGACTTCGACCTCGATCTGGCCAAGAGCGAGTCGCAGGACAACCCCGTGTACTACGTGCAGTATGCGCACGCCAGGGTGTGCAGCGTATTCGCGCAATGGGGCGGCGACCCGGGACAGCTGGTGCGCGCGCCGCTCGCGTCGCTCGCCCATTCGCGAGAACTGTCTTTGATGCAGCGCCTGGGCGCGTTTCCGGAGACGATCGAGTCGGCCGCGCGCGAGCTCGCGCCGCACTCGCTCGCGTTCTACCTGCGCGAGCTCGCGGGCGAGTTCCACAGCTACTATAATGCGGAGCGCATTCTGCTCGACGACGAGGCGCAGCGCCTGGCGCGGCTCGCGCTGTGCGCAGCGGTGCGACAGGTGCTTGCGAACGGGCTGTCGCTGCTAGGCGTCGGTGCACCGGAGAAAATGTGATGGCCAAGGCGAGAATCTCCCAGGCGACACGCAACAAGTCCGGCGGCGGCTTCCTGCTCGGGGTCTTCATCGGGCTATTGATCGGGCTCGCGATCGCGCTTGGCATCGCGTTCTATCTCAACCGGACTGCGCTGCCGTTCAGCGCCAAGTTGCCGCGCTCCGCCAAGGACGCGGGCAAGACCGAGAAGCTGCCTGCGATCGCAGGCATGCCGCAGGACGGCAACGCGGGCGGCGGCACGACGCCGAAGTTCGATTTCTACAAGATTCTGCCCAAGGGCGAAGAGCCAGTGACCGAGAAGCAGCTCAAGGAGAGTATGCGCGCGGCCGCCAAGGGCAAGTCCGACAGCGGAACCGACATCTACTTCGTCCAGACGGGTTCGTTCCAGAACCCCGCCGAGGCCGACAATCAGAAGGCGAAACTCGCCATTCTCGGCATCGATTCGAGCGTGGAGCCGGCGGCGCTGCCGGACAAGGGGACCTGGTACCGGGTACGGATCGGGCCTTACACAAAGCTTGACGACATCAACCGGGTGCGACAGACGCTGGCCCAGAACGGAATCACCGCCAGCGTGGTCAAAGTGAAGAACCCACCTTCCGCAAAGGCACAGTGATGAATCCGAACCGCCGCCGCATTCTGCTCGCGCTTGGGCTCGCGCCCCTGTCCGCCCCCCTGACCGCGCTCGCCCAGGCCGCGCCGGCGGCCGGGCAGTACATCGAGCTCAACCCCCCGCTGCCGGTCGAGGTCCCGGGCAAGATAAACGTCATCGAGTTCTTCTGGTACGGCTGCCCGCACTGCTACGACCTCGAGCCGCTGATCGAGCCCTGGGCCAAGAAGCTTCCCGCCGACGTCGCGTTCCGGCGCGTTCCGGCGGTGTTCAACAACCCGCAGTGGACGCTCGATGCGCAGATCTTCTACGCGCTCGACGCGCTCGGTCTGGTCGAGCGGCTGCATCGCCCGTTGTTCGACGCCATCCATCGCGATCACCTGCGCACGGCCGACCCCACCGCGCTGCATGAATGGCTGCAGAACAAGGGTGTCGACGTGAAGAAGTTCGACGCCGCGATGCGCTCTTTCGGCGTGCAGAGCCGGGTGCGTCGCTCCGCTCAGCTCTCGATCGCCTACCAGATCACCGGCACGCCGGCGATGGCGGTGCAGGGCCGTTACACCATCAACTCGGACGCGGTTAAGAGCCACGAAGCGCTGCTGTCGGTCACCGACTACCTGATCGGCGTGGAGCGCAAGAGCATGGCCGGCAAGGGCTGAGCGCCGGCCCGCGATGCGCGCGGTGATCACGGGCGCATCCGCGGGCATCGGCGAAGCGCTCGCGCGCCGCTACGCCGGCCCGCACAATGCGCTCGGGCTGATCGCGCGCCGCAAGGAAGCGCTCGAGGCGCTCGCGGCAGGCCTGCCGGGGCGCAGCGCGGTCTATCCCCTCGATGTCACCGACGTGCAGGCGCTCGCGCGCGCGGCCGAGGACTTCGTCGAGCGCTTCGGCCCGCCCGAGCTGGTGATCGCCAATGCCGGCGTATCGGCCGGCACACACGGCGAGGCGCTCGGCGACACCGCCAAGCTGCGCCGCCTGCTCGAGGTAAACGTGATCGGACTCGCGGCAACGCTTGCCGCGTTCGCCCCGGCGATGCGCGCTGCGGGTCGCGGCACGCTGTGCGGCATTGCCAGCGTATCCGCCTTTCGCGGCCTTGCCGGCGCCGGCGCATACTGCGCCTCCAAAGCGGCCGCGATCACCTGGCTCGAGAGCCTGCGGGTCGAGCTGCGCGGCAGCGGCGTGTCGGTGGTGACGCTGTGCCCGGGTTACGTCGACACTCCCATGACACGGATCAATCGCTATCGCATGCCGTTCCTGCTGCCTGCGGACGAGGCTGCGCGCCGCATCGCGCGCGCAATCGATGCCAAGCGGCGCCTGGCCGTGATTCCGTGGCAGATGGCGCTGGTGTCCTATCCGCTGCGCGCGCTTCCAGGCTGGCTCTACGATCGCCTCGCCGCCCGCGCGCCGCGCAAGCCGCGCAACGCGAAAATCTAAAACCGGGGACAGACCCCGATTTCCTTCGGAAATCGGGGTCTGTCCCCGGTTTTACTTGCCCAACCTGAGCATGGCGTAGCTGCCCGGCGCGTCCTCGAGCGCTTTCAGCGCACCGTCGCCCGGCACGCGCGCGGGCACCTTGTCGCCGGCGTTGCGCGCCTCCATCCAGCCCTGCCAGTCCGCCCACCAAGAGCCTGGGTGCTGCGCCGCGCCCGTGAACCATTCCTCGGCCGTCGCGGGCATCGCATCGTTGGTCCAGTAGTGATACTTCTTCGCTGCCGGCGGGTTGACGATGCCGGCAATGTGGCCCGAGCCGCCGAGCACAAAGCGCACCGGACCGCCGAGGTACCTGGCGCCCTTGTAGGTGGTTTTCCACGGCGCAATGTGATCCTCGACGGTCGAAATGAAGTACGCCGGCAGCTTCACCTTCGACAGGTCTATCGGCACGCCGGCGAGCTTGATTCCGCCGGGGACGCCGAGCAGGTTCTTCAAGTACATGTTGCGCAGGTAGAAGCTGTGCATCTTGGCCGGCATGCGGGTCGAATCCGAATTCCAGTACAGCAGGTCGAACGGGAACGGGTCCTTGCCAAGCAAGTAGTTGTTGATGACGAAGGACCAGACCAGGTCGTTCGCGCGCAGCATGTTGAAGGTGGTCGCCATCTCCGAGCCCTTGAGAAAACCGCGCTCGTTCATCTTCTTCTCGAGATTGGCGACCTGCTCCTCGTCGATGAACACGCCCAGCTCTCCCGGCTGCGAGAAATCCAGCAGGCTGACGAAAAAGGTGGCGCAGCCGACCCGGTCGTCGCCCTTGGCCGCGAGATACGCCAGGGTGCAGCCGAGCAAGGTACCGCCCAGGCAATAGCCGATGACGTTGCACTGGGCTTCGCCGGTCGCCTTGCATACTGCGTCGATCGCTGCCAGCGAGCCCTCCAGCATGTAATCCTCGAAGCCCTTGTCGGCGAGGCGCTGGTCGGGATTCACCCAGGACACCACGAACACCGTGTGTCCCTGGCCGAGGGCCCAGCGGATGAAGCTGTTGCTCTCGCGCAGGTCGAGGATGTAGTACTTGTTGATCCAGGGCGGAATGATCAGCAGCGGGCGCCGGAACACTTCCTGTGTCGTCGGCTGGAACTGGATCAGCTGCATCAGGTCGGTCTGGAACACGACCTTGCCCGGCGTGCCGGCGACGTTCTTGCCGAGCTGGAACGCGCTCTCGTCGGTCATGCTGATGCGCAGCTGCCCGTCGCCCTTTTCCATGTCGCCGAGCAGGTTGTTCAGGCCTCTGACCAGGTTCTGGCCGCCGCTCGCGAGCGTTTCGCGCAACACCTGCGGGTTGGTCATGACGAAGTTAGACGGCGCAAGCGCGTCGACGTACTGGCGGGTGAAAAACGCCACCTTCTTCTGCGCTTCCTCGGGCAGTCCCTCGACGTGCGAGACCGCGCCCTGGATGTGGCGCGAAGCGATCAGGTAGGACTGCTTGACGAAATCGAACAGGAAATTGCTCGACCAATCGTCGTCCTTGAAGCGCGCGTCGCCCTTGGCCGGCGTGGCGACCGGCGCGCTGTGTTGCCCGAGCAGCTTCATCCAGCTCGACTGCCACAGTTGCGCGTAGTCGAACCACATGCTCATCGAAGTCGCGGCAAGCGCCGTCGGATTGGCGAGCATGCGCGCGTACAGCTCCATGTACGCCTTGCCGATTCCCAGCTCGTCGCCTGCGCCGCCGAGTTGCGGGTGCCTGTGCGCATACTCGCCCAGCATCCTGGCCGCGCGCTCGGCCACCTCGCGGTAGACCTGCGCCAGGTCCTCCGGTGCGGCGGGGACGCCTTCGTCCATGCGTAAACCTCCTACGCCAGAGTGTAGCGCATCACCTCATCCGGCCCTGCGGCGCGCGACAGGCGCCCGGCATAGTGCAAATAGTGCAGGTGCGCGATCGCCTCGCCCATGGCGAAGAACATCTGATGGTTGTCCAGGGTGCGCCGGAACAGGACCCCGATCAGGTCGTAGGCGCTGCGCCAGCCGTCGGCGCACGCGGCCGCAAGCTCGGCCAGCCGTTCGTCGTGATGGGCCTCGAGCTCGCCGACGCGCTCGTGGGCGCCGCGGAACGGCAGGCCGTGCGAGGGCAGCACCAGGATGTCCGGCGCGAGCTCGCGGTAGCGCCGAATCGACTCGAGAAAGAGCCGCAGCGGATCCCCCTCGGGATCGATCGACCAGACGCTGACGTTGGTCGAGATCGTCGACAGCAGCATGTCGCCCGCGATCAGCAGCTTCAGCTCCTCGCAATAGAGCGACGCGTGCTCTGGCGCGTGGCCGTAGCCGACGATCACGCGCCAGTGCAGCCCGTCGATCAGGACCCGGTCGCCGTCGATCACCCGCCGGTAGGTAAGCGGGAACTCCGGCACCAGCTCACGGTAGGGGTTGCCGCGCCGGGCCATCTTCGCGGCCAGCGCGTCGTCCAGGCCGTTGCGGCGGAACACCCGCAGCACCGCCTCGGTCGTGTAGCCGGCGCCGCGCTCGCGCACGGCGTGCGCGGTGAGGTACTCGCCCTGGGTCATCCACAGCTCCGCGCCGAAGCGGTCGCACAGCCAGGCCGCGTTGCCCGCGTGGTCCGGGTGGTAATGGGTGACGACCACTCGCCGCACCGGCTGCGCACCGATCTTCTCCTCGATGATCTGCTGCCACAGCGCGCGCGTCGCGGCGTTGCCGATTCCGCTGTCGACGATGGTCCAGCCCGGTTCGCCGTTCGCGTCGTCGCGCAGCAGCCACAGATTGATGTGGTTGAGCTGAAACGGCAGCGCCATGCGCAGCCAGTACACGCCGGGAGCGACCTCGGCCACGCTGCCCGGCGCGGGCGGCTCGGAGAACGGGAATTGGAGGGAGGAAGCGCGCGCCACGATGCGGGGGTAGAATTCCGCGCGACCGGTGCCGCGCAACCGGCATTGTAGTGCTTTCGCCGCGACATGACCGCCCAACCGCCCTCGCCCGAGCCGAAGGAACGCTCCGAATACTCGATCGGCGACCTCGCGCGCGAATTCGACGTCACGCCGCGCGCGATCCGCTTCTACGAGGATCAGGGCCTGCTCGCTCCCCAGCG
>Ga0315540_10000379_pt1 | contig 24952 bp, 26 predicted proteins | sample SalMarSW160110MG_FD_203677 | JGI IMG/M metagenome (GOLD analysis project Ga0315540, IMG submission 203677) | Salt marsh sediment microbial communities from the Plum Island Ecosystem LTER, Massachusetts, United States - Salt Marsh Sediment SW1601-10 ...
ATGGACATTCTGTGCCGGTGTCATCAACCAGTCATTAAAAGAGGGAGGTCAGCCCATGAAAAAAAGGATACTCCTGGTAGACGACGAGAAGGATTTTGTAGAGGCCTTAGCCGAACGTCTGAGAAATCGTGATTTTGATGTCACTACGGCCTTTACCGGAGAAGAAGCCTTGGAAAAACTGGCTGAATACAATTTCGACGTGGCCATCGTGGATGTCCGGATGCCGGGTATTGACGGCATAGCGACGCTCAAGGAAATAAAGAAAATGAAACCCCTGACGGAAGTACTCATGCTGACCGGACACGGAACAGTGGAAACCGCCATAGAAGGGATGAAACACGGGGCCCATGATTTTCTAATGAAACCCACTGAAATGCCTACCCTTCTGGAAAAAATAGGCAGCGCCTGCGAACGCAAGGCGGAGCAGGAAGAAAGGATCAGGAAGGCGATGGCGGAAAAGCTCTCCACATCGCCTTTGAGTGTCCTGGAGTGAGAGGTTGCATGGCCATATAAGAAACGGGACAGGAGCGGCTGGTGACGTCCCTCTTTCGCAAGTAAAAGGAGGTTCAGGTATGCTTACTCCCATAGTTATGCTGGTAGACGATGAGGCCCCTTTTGTGGAGACAATGAAAAAACGCCTTGAAAAGAGAAACCTCAACATCCTCACAGCCTCTAACGGTGAAGAGGCTCTGGCGACGCTCGAATCACATCAGAATACTGATGTTGTTATCTTGGACGTCAAGATGCCCGGTATGGATGGGATTGAAACCCTGGGTGAAATCCGGAAATCCTTTCCACTGATAGAGATTATCATGCTTACGGGGCACGGGACCATAGAGTCGGCCATTGAAGGCATGAAACTGGGGGCCTTCGATTATCTGATGAAACCGTGTGAAATAGAACAGCTCATGGCAAAAGTCCAGGAAGCTACTCAAAAAAAACGGGACCATGAAGAAAAAATCAGGGAAGCCCGCGTGAGGGAAGCACTCTCCGAACACGGGTTGGAATAAGGAGTCAGGTCCAGGATCCTCCTATGGAGGCTGCCGAGGGATTGTCATGTGGTCCAAAATCAATTTGAGAATCAGAGTCTATACGACCCTTTCCCTCCTTGTGCTAATCACCCTTCTGGGCGGCGTGGTGATGGTCTGGTATACCTATCAGATGCAAGGACTAATGAACCAGGTCATCGACAAGAATCTTACCGCCTTTGAGGCGGCGGTAGACCTTGAAACGGACCTCTCCACCCAGAAGGGATTTGTTTCCTATTATTTCATTGATGGCAATCCCGCGTGGCTGAAAATGCTGGCCAAACACCGTCTGACCTTCAAGGCACAGGTCGAAAAGGCACTGTCACTTGCGGAGACAAAGGAACAGAAATCTCTCATTACGAGTATTGGAACGGAATATGCCGAATATACCACACTGAAAGACCAGGTGATCGGGTACTACAGGCAGGGAGAAATGGAAAAAGGAATGCGCCTCCACGAAACGCTCCGGCCGCTTTTTTCCGGTATCCTGGACCTGTGCGGGAAGTATAAGGAGTTTTCCAGGAAAAGTATTCAGGAAGTCAGACAGAAAAGTGCCATCCAGGCCGGAAAGCTGAGAGTCGTTGCCGCAACAGCCATCCTTATCGTCCTGATTCTGGGGATACTTCTTGCATTTGTCCTGGTGCACGACATATTGGAACCGGTGCGTCGATTGGCACTGGAGACCATACGCGATAAGAAATTGCGCAGATCCGGAGACGAAGTGAGCACCCTGAAAAAGAGCGTCCACGGTCTGATTGAAGAATATGATCATACCTATATTGAACTGGAAAAAAGCAGGGAACATCTCCTGCAATCAGAAAAAATGGCCATGGTGGGAAAGCTGGCGGCAGGGACATCCCACAGCATCCGCAATCCCCTCACCTCTGTAAAAATGCGTTTGTTTTCTCTCGGCCGGAGTCTGAAACTCAACCAGGCCCAGCAGGAAGATTTCGATGTCATTTCAGACGAGATAGGCCACATCGATACTATCTTGCAAAACTTTCTTGAGTTCTCGCGCCCGCCCAGGCTGAAATTGCAGATGATTTCCCCATCAGAGGCCGTGGACCAGACCGCATTGCTGTTGCGGCACCGCCTTGAATCCTGCAATGGGACACTTACTATTGAAAGGACAAAGCAGCTTCCTGAAATGCGGGCTGATCCGGAGCAATTAAAAGAGGCGTTTGTGAATATAGTGGTGAATGCGTGTGAAGCCATGAAGGACGGTGTCGTTATTACCTTCAAGGAGGAAGCAAAATCCATTGACGATGGAAACCAGGCGGCCGTTATACGGATCACGGACAACGGCCCGGGAATCCCTAAGCGTATTCGGCAAAAAATTTTCGAACCGTTTTTCAGCACCAAAGAAGAGGGCACCGGTCTTGGCCTCAGCATTGTTGCCAGAATCATTGAGGAACACGGGGGAAACGTTGCCGTCGAGTCTGACGAAGGGGAAGGGACATCTTTTATTATCATGCTGCCTATAGACATCCCGAAAGGAGTCTCTTGATGAGCACGATCCTGATTATTGATGACGACGATCAGTTGCGCATGAGTTTTGAAAAACTTCTTCTGGAAGAGGGATACGAGGTAAAAAGCGCTGCTTCAGGGGAAGCGGGCCTCAAGGTTATCTCATCCGATCTCCCTGACCTGGTCATCCTTGATATGCGTCTCCCCGGCATGAACGGCCTTGAAACCTTTCAAGCCATCCATCAGATCGAGTTCAAGCTTCCTGTGGTAATTATGACAGCCTTCGGGACTACTGAAACAGCTATCGAGGCAACCAAGCTGGGAGCCTTTGATTATATCCTGAAGCCCTTTGAAATCCCTGAGATGCTGCTTGTCATAAAAGAAGCCCTCAAAGCGGGGCGTTTTATGCGGTCCCCCGTTGACATGGACGTGTCACCGGATCATGCCTCACGGGATGCCATTATCGGGAAAAGCAAGCTGATGCAGGAAGTCTACAAGGCCATCGGCCGTGTCGCTCCCACCGATGCGACAGTTCTGATTCGCGGAGAATCCGGTACAGGCAAGGAACTGGTGGCAAGAGCAATCTACCAGTACAGCAACCGGTCCAACATGCCTTTTCTGGTGATCAACTGCGTGGCCATCCCCGAGACCCTTCTTGAAAGTGAGCTGTTCGGGTACGAAAAAGGTGCCTTTACCGGGGCATCACATCGCCGTGTCGGCAAAATAGAGCAGGCCAACAGGGGTACAATCTTTCTGGATGAAATAGGAGACATGCCTCTCAGTATCCAGTCGAAAATCCTGCGCCTGCTCCAGGAAAAGAGTATCGAACGGCTTGGTGGACGCGGAACCATCCCTGTAGATGTGCGGATTATCGCTGCCACCAATAAGGATCTAAAAACAGCCATTGCCGAGAGAGGTTTTAGGAAAGACCTCTACTACCGGCTCAAGGTTGTCGCCATATCATTGCCGCCGCTTCGCGACCGCAAAGAAGACATTCCCCTTCTCGCCGATTATTTTCTGGCGCTCTTTGCCCGGGATGGAGACTCGGTGAATCCCGGGCTCACGAAAGATGCAAAAGCCATGCTTTCAAACCATACCTGGCCCGGCAACATCCGTGAACTGGCCAATACCCTGCAGAAGACATTGATTTTCAACCGCGGTGCGCCCATAACCAGCGAAGATGTTGCTTTTGCCTTCAGCGACAAGGAAACAGGCAAGGCTAAAATGGGAGAAAAAGGTGATGAAGCCATACGAAAATGGGCACGACAGATTTTGATGGATCGTTCTGAGGAACATCCTTTTGAGATCTGTATGGACCGGTTTGCGGCCATCCTCATCTCCGAGGCGCTGAACATGACTGTCGGAAACCGATCACAGGCCGCCAAACTGCTCGGCTTTTCCCGCCCTACCCTGCATGCCAAGATAGATAAGTACCACCTCAAACTGGAGACCTCTGTGACAGAGGAATAGAAGGTCTTCACCCTGATCACGATTCAACCTACAGAAAATACATTCAGCGGTTTTCCCCTCATCCCTTCGCAGCATAGGGCATTCCCCATCTCAAAATCTGGTTTCCTTTGAACCGTGGCATAGTGCTTCTTTACACAATGTAAAAGAAGCCGACATCTTCCCTTCACCCATACAAATCTCCATCTCGCCTGCTTTTGACGTATTTTCTAACAGTTATGCAGACATAACATTCTTCGAAAACATGGCATGGCCCTTGCTCTATTGAAGAACTAGGTCGAATGCTTCACGGTTTTAAGTCCGCGGTTGATCTTTTTCTGATCCTTGCCCTGCTCCCCGGGGGAAAGAGATGGAACTCAGCCGCCGTTTTTCCGGCAATAAGGAGAAGCCATATGAAAAAGATAAGCAAAATCATGGTTGCCGTAGATTTCTCCCGATACTCGAAAAGGGTCCTGGAATGTGCGGGTGCTGTGGCAGAAGGCATGAAATGCGAACTGGTCATCGTCAATGTCATCAACAACAGGGACATCGAGGCCCTGCAAAGGGCAGCGAAGATGACCAAGAAATTCTCTATCGAGGGATGGGTGAAAACACAAAAAGAGGAGCGTTTGGAACTCCTACAAGGGTTAATCAAAGAGACATCTCTTGGGCATTTTCCCATGAAGATTCTTTTCCGCACAGGAGTGCCCTTCAAGGAATTGATGAAAGCCGTAGAGGAAGAAAGACCTGATCTCCTGGCGATGGGACCCAAAGGCCGTACGGATCTTCCGGATGTCCGATTGGGCTCAACCGCGGAAAAGGCATTTCGACGGTGTCCTGTTCCGGTTCTAAGCATACGCGAATAGGGTGAATAAAAGATCCTTGAAGTAAAATAGGTCTAAGGAAAACGGGGAATGCATTCCTCATGAAGATGAGAACCCCTGCGTCATTTTTTAAACAGCGTGAAAAAATGAAAGGACCAAAATCATGGAAAAAACAGATGTCCTGGTTATTGGTGGAAGCGCCGCCGGTATTGTCGCGGCGACAACAGGCAAATCATTTTATCCGGACAAGGATTTTCTGGTTATCCGAAGGGAAGAACAAGTGATTGTCCCCTGTGGAATCCCGTACATTTTCGGATCACTGGATGGTAGTGAACAAGACATCATCCCTGATGCAGCCTTGACCGGTAAAGATGTGCGGCTCAAGGTCGACGAAGTAGTTTCTATAGACCAGGAGAATAAGGTCTGTAAAACTGCTGACGGCACAGAGATTGGTTTTGAAAAGCTTGTATTGGCCCTTGGTTCCAGCCCTGTTATCCCTAAATGGCTCAAAGGGGCTGATCTGGAAAATGTGTTTACAATACCCAAGGACAAAATATCGATAGATGAGATCAAGGCGAATCTTAAGAATTGCAATAAGGTAGTTATCGTTGGGGGCGGTTTCATCGGTGTTGAAGTGTCGGATGAGATAAATAAACTCGGTAAAGATGTCACTATAGTCGAGATATTACCTCACCTACTGGAGCTTGCTTTTGATAAAGAGCTTGCGATGAAGGCTGAAGAACTTCTTGAATCCAGGGGCATACACATAAAGGCCGGTCACGGGGTCAGGGAAATACTTGGAGACAGGAAAGTCACCGGAGTGCTGTTGAATGATGGGGAAAGACTCGAGGCCGATGCAGCAATCTTGGCCATGGGTTATCATCCTAATGTGGGGCTTGCCGAAAAAGCAGGATTAAAACTGAACGATCTGGGATTTATCGGCGTGGATGAGTATATGCGGACGAGTACCCCGGACATTTTTGCCGTGGGGGACTGTGCTGAAAAGAGGAGCTTTCTCACGAGAACGCAAAGGGGAATAATGCTTGCCTCCACCGCCTGTGCGGAAGCGAGGGTTGCAGGCATGAACCTGTATAAACTCTCCGCGGTGAAAACATTTGGCGGGACCATTGCCATGTTTTCCACCGCCATCGGAGACACTGGCTTTGGCGCAGCAGGTGTAACCGAAGACCTGGCAAATGAAAGAGGATTCGACTACGTTACCGGGACTTTTGAGGGGATTGACAAGCACCCTGGGACACTGCCCGGTACCCATAGGCAGATTGTGAAACTGATTGTTGCCCGGGAGTCCGGGGTAATCATTGGTGGAGAAGTGATAGGCGGGCCAAGTATGGGAGAGGTGATAAATCTCATTGGCTTTGCGATTCAAAACAGGATGAGTGTGATTTCCATCTTGACTGCCCAGATCGGAACCCATCCGCTTCTTACCGGGCCACCTACGGCATATCCCCTCATCAAGGCGGCAGAGATCGCTGCAAAAAAAAGGAGAGGTGTTAACTGAAATTTAAGGCGATATGAAAAAGATAATGAAAATGAAGGCGATCAGAAAGGAAGAACACATGGATACATCTGCAGAAAGAATAAAATATGTCCCCGGAACATATGCAAGAGCAAGACCTGGAGCGGCGGAGATTGCTGAGAGATATATACGGGAGTGGGACCAGGCAAGACTCAAGAGAACGAAGGTTCCCCCCAAGGAAGACTTTCCACCCACCATTTGCTTTTCTCGAAAGATCGGCGCTGGTGCTGTTGAAATTGCGGACCTCCTGGAGGAAAAAATCGGCCTCCGTGTGGTGGACCGCCAAATTGTGGAGCATATTGCCGCCCATGCCGACTTGAGAGAAAAAACGGTTGATCTGTTTGATGAGCGATATCCCGGGAGGATGAGGGAATTCCTATCACTTGCCTTCGGGGAAAAAGCATTTATCAAGAGCGACTATACCGGGCATCTTTTTGAGGCCTTGTTTTCTCTGGCAGGTCTGGGACCCACCATTATGGTGGGGCGGGGTGCACATTTGGTATTACCCCGCGAAAGTGTATTGGCCGTAAGAATTATTTGTTCCAAGGAATATCGCGTTCAGCGGGTGGCTCGTATACTTAAAACAGACGTTGAAAAGGCAAGGAAGAAGTTGGATCAAATGGACAGAGAGCAGAGTGACTTTTTCAAGAAAGTCTATGACAAGAAAGACGCATCGCCCTATGAGTTCGACATGGTTGTTAACTGTGATTTCCTCAATAAATCACAATCGGTTGCAGCGATCATTGCAGAGGCCTTTGAAGAAAAATTTGGAGCCATGTCCAGTGGCAAGGGATGACCACATAGCCGGCACGAAAGGAGGTATATCATGGCAAACAATTTTAGAATACTGATCCATAGAAACGATGACAATCTTCACATGAAACTGGCCGGAGATTTTGATGGGACCTCGGCATATGAACTGCTGGACCACATTGGGAAGTCCTGCCCGAAATTCGCAACGATTTTTGTCCATACGGGTTGTCTGAAAAGGCTAATCCCTTTTGGCGTGGGTGTGTTTAAAAACAACCTGAACGATTATAAGAAGAGGCACGTTCACCTGGTTTTTACCGGTGAGAATGCCGCTCAGTTTTCGACATAGAATCAGATGATAAACTCAAGCTCAGGGGAATGACATGGATGGAAAAGATTATACCGCTCACCTCGTCAGGACACTGGTTTGTCGGTTGATCCAAGAGGGTTTTGATCCCCAAGACATACCGGAATTTGTCAAATATCTGTGCCGGAAAATTCTTTTGCAACCACCTGTTAACTTGGAAGAAATCAACGATGTGCCCAAAGCATCCGGGGAAAATGGGTTCCGGATTGACAGTGATCTTCTCAAACTTATCAGAGCCTGCCTGGTGGAGATCAGCCTTCGTATCCCGGCTTATTTGCGGCCAGGACCTCCGGATGCGCTCATGTCTCGACCTACGTGTCGAGGACCAACGACTCTTTACGGTTACATCAACGTAGATCGGAGAGGAGATAACAGATGCTAGTCATGAATTGGATGAGCAATCCTGCTATTACAGTGGATCAAAACAACTCCTTGATAGATGCTATGGAGGTGTTGGAACAAAACAACATTATGATGGTGCCCGTGATGAAACGTGCTGAGTTGGTTGGAATCATCTCGGACAGGGACCTCAAGAAATCATTTGCTTCCAGCGTTACTCCCCTGGCGATACATGAGCTTTTTTATCTCATGTCCAAGATAAAGGTGAATGACATCATGAGCAGAAACCCTATAACTGTGCCTGTTGATTACACCATAGAAGAAACAGCCGAAGTGCTTCTGAAGAACAAGATTTCAAGTGTCCCCGTCCTGGACGAAAACAGGGAGCTTGCCGGAGTCATAACCCAAAGGGACATCTTCAAGGCGCTTATGTCGCTTACCGGAATTGGAAAACGGGGCATCCAATTCGCCTTTCTGCTGGAAGATCGCCCAGGATCCATCAAAGAGATTGCGGACATTATAAGGGGATACGATGGAAAAATGGTCAGCATCTTAAGCAGGTATGACCAGGCACCTGAAGGGTACCGTTTCGTCTACATTCGTATCTACGGAATCGACCGTACCGAACTTGCTTCACTTAAGAGAGCCCTTAAAGAAGCAGCCACTGTCCAATACATGGTGGACCATAAGGAAAACAGCAGGGAAATCCACCTGGAAAGGGAGAATAGCCATGGCAAGGCAGGAAAACAAAAGAATATTGATAGCCCTTGATGGTTCGAGGCGTGCGCTAAAAGCCGTAACTTATGTCAGTAATATTCCATCTTTTCAGAAAATGGAGGTCGTTCTATTACATATCTTCTCCAGGGTGCCGCAAACTTATCTGGATTTTGAGAGCCAACCCATCTGGGCTCAGGAAGTAAGGGATGTTCGCGGTTGGGCAATACAGGAGAAAAGCGACCTTCATGACTATATGGAAAGGGCAAAACAATGTCTTGCAGAGGCAGGCTTTCACAACGATGCAGTTCAAATAGATATACGGGAGAAGGAGGTAGGCATTGCCAGGGACATCATTGAAGACACCAAACGGGGAAAATATGCTGCCGTCATAGCCGGACGAAGGGGAGTCAGCAGGCTGAGCAGTATTCTCCTGGGAAACGTTGCCTTTAAGCTTCTTGAGAGGCTTTCCTTTGTACCCCTGGCCCTGGTCGGCACAAACCCGCAGCCGGGCAGGATCCTAATAGGAATGGACGGATCGGACAGCTGCATGCAGGCCGTGGATACGGCTTCAAGTTATTTTCGAAACACCTCTTTCAAGGTAATGCTGTTGCACGTTGTCAGGAGTGAAGATCCTGCGGTCATCAAAGAAGCAAGCGAAAGGATTGAGCCGGTATTTGAAGATGCAAAGAAGCGTCTGGTTAAGAGCGGCTTTGAATCGAGCAAAATTGCATCCAAAATAGTGGCCGACGCCGAAAGTCGTGCCAGCACCATTGTTGAGGAAGCCCAGGCGGGAGCCTATGGAACCATTATTGTCGGCAGGCGCGGGCACTCCCGTGTTCATGATTTTTTCATGGGCCGGGTGAGCAACAAGGTCGTTCAACTTGCCGTTGAACAGGCTGTGTGGGTAGCAGGTTAGGGTTCGAAAATGCTCAAAGACAAGAAATATATATCCATCCCGTTTGATGATAAAAAACTGATGGAAAGGAACGTGGCCTTGTCCATCCTTCATAACATGAGCAATTTTCTGGCCTCGTCCATGGATAAACAGGAACTTTTGAACGGTGCTTTGGCCAGAGTCCTGGAGGATTTTGATTTTGTGGCCGGGAGGATCTATCTCATGGAAGACGATGGCCGGCATCTCTTTCTTGCAGCACATTCGGAAATCAAGACCACCGGGCTTGAACGAATGGACCTTGATGAAGGGTTCTCGGGCAAGGCCGCACGCACGAAATCCTTCATCGCCCAGTATGTATCCGACCTGGAAGATAAGACCAGGGCCGCCCTGCTCAAGAGCAGGGGTTTCAAGATCGTCATTTGCGTACCATTGATAACCATGAACAAAGTGGGAGGAATTATGAATCTGGCATCAGACCGGGCCATCGAACTCGATCAGAACAAGATTGACCTTCTCACCCAGGTAGGCAACCAGATAGCGGTGACCATCGAGAATGCACGCCTTTTCAACGATCTCCAGGAAAAAATCCACCATCTGGATGAGAGGAAAAAGATGATCAAGTTTTTTGCCTATTCCATCGCCCATGACCTGAAGAGCCCGGCCATCGGCATACACGGCTTTTCAAGACGCCTCAAGGAAAAATGCGGAGAGGAACTCAATGAGAAGGGAAAAAGATATTGTGATGAAATTATAAAGCTGGCGGATCATATGGTTATGCTGCTCGAAGAAATGAACTGCTATATTGCCACCAAGGAGGTGCAGCCACATTTCGAGGGAGTCCGGCTGAAGAGAATGACCAGTACGATCAAATCTGAATTTGCGGCCCGCCTGAAGGCTCGCGGCATAAAATTTAGTGAACCTGATATCGATCCTGGAATCGTTGCCGATAAGGAATCTCTCACCAGGGCGTTCAGGAACCTCGTGGACAACGCCCTGAAGTATGGCGGAAACAATCTGCGGACAATCAACATAGATTACGCCCAGAATAAGGCCTTTCACATCCTCTCCGTAAGCGATGACGGCATAGGAATATCGACGGAAGACAGGGGAAAAATGTTCGAGGCCTTTCAGAGAAACCACACATCCCAAGGGACAATGGGCTCCGGGCTGGGACTTGCCATCGTAAAGGGAATAGCCAATAAACACGGCGGTAATGCCTGGGCCGAGAGCACGGGTGCTCAGGGTATTCGTTTCAATATTTCCATTGCCAAGGATCTGAAACTCACAGCAGAAGATACAACACCGTTAGAGGAGAAGCCGGAAATACCAGTTTCAGTTTGAGAATCAATGCGATCCACTGGAAGGAAGGAACGGATGGCACGCCCATACCCCGAGCAATATGAGATGAGGACAAGCACATCGGGTGGGGTCAATATCTTTGTCAGGCCCATCAAGCCGGAAGATGTGTCCCTTCTGGTAGAGCTGTTTAACAGCCTTTCACGCCGGAGTATTTACTACCGTTTTTTCGGCCCTATGAAAGGACTGCCTCCAGATATGCTGGCCCGTTTTACACAGATAGATTATGACCGTGACATAGCTCTGCTTGCGCTTGCCATGAACGGCAAGCACCCAACCGAAAAGCTGCTCGGAGTGTCTCGCCTTTTTCGTGATCCTGACGGGAAAAACGCAGAGTTTTCCGTGGTAGTCAGCGATCCATGGCAAGGAAAAGGTATTGGGGCTGCACTCATGGCAAAGCTCATAACCATCGCAAAGGAACGCGGCGTAGAATATCTGTGGGGAGCAGTGCTGGCGGAAAACACCCAGATGCTCACCTTGGGGAAAAGCCTGGGGTTTTCAATCTCCAGGACAGGCTTATCCTATCAGTACAAATTGGAAATCGACTTGAAATCCATGTCGGGGGACATGTAAGGGATTGACCCGCCGGCTAGGAGACCTTGGAATCAATTTTTCACATACCCGTCGTGACATTGGCATTTATTCTTGCCTTGGCAACCGCTGGTCAGTCAATGCGGATATTTCCCTGATAAGGGGTTACACCGTAAGGGATTTTGTCCAAGGTGAAGCCGTATGGCTTTGTGATCATCGGGTCATCATAAACGGTTCGAAGCAGATCCTCCCGGACACGCGGATGGGCAATACTCGCAATGGCCACGGCCTTGTTTCCAACGCTCATTCCCCTTAGATCGGCAATTCCATATTCGGTGACAATCACAACGCCGTCATAGGCGGAGGCCGTGAGACCTACGCCTGCTGGATGCCGTTCGACGATCTTTGACCCGCCTTTGTTGGTGATGCTTTTCATGGCGATAATGGGCGTGCCGATTTTGGGATCATTGATGGCGCGAATAAAATCCGGTTGACCACCGACCCCGCTATAATATCTCCTGGGATCGACGAAATCGGCCCAGACATTTCCAAAGAGGTCTACACCGATGGCGGTGTTCACCGAAATGAACGGGGCGTTCTTCCGGATGGTCTCTGCCCCATTTGTATAGGAAGAAGGGCGCATCTGGACCGAAGCCCTCATGTGGACAAAATCATAGAGTTCTTTGGAACCCATAACCAGGCTGGTTGTACTGTACCCCATATTGGCGCGCTTCTTTCGGTTGGTTACGATCCCCAGATTTTGCAGCATCATCAGGCCGTCCCCATAGAGTTCGGTCTGAACGCCCAGGTCCTTATAGCCCGCATCCTTGATGGTTCCGATCACGGCATCCGGAATCTTTCCGATCCCGACCTGCAGGGTGAAGCCATCGTTGATGAAATGCTTTGTGATTAATTCTCCGATCCTTCTTTCAGCAGGACTCAGATTCCCAAAGTCGGGTGCATCGAATGCATAGACCGGCTTAACCCCTTCTTGGATCAAATAATCAATGGACGATGCATCAACGACACTTTGACCCAGGGTAAAGGGCATGGAGGGATCCAACTCCGCAATGACGATTTCGGCATAATCAATGGCCGTGTGGAGCGCTTCTACAGAAAGGCCGAGACTGTATTCACCGGTGTGCAGGCTTTGGGATACCTTCATGATCACCACATCCGGTTCATATTTCATGTCCCGCCCGATCAGGGTGTCCAGGTTGGCAAGGGTACAGGGTAAATAATAGGCGTGGCCCTCATTGGCGGCTTTACGTACGGACTCACCTGAAAATATGGAATAGGCCATGACCCTGTCCTGGAGACCGGGCTTGACGTAGGGAACCGGTCCCTGGAGCAGGAGATGGACCATTTTCAGAAAGGGCAGTTTCGGGTTCCCGGCCTCGACCGCATCGGTCAGGGCTTCAAGGGATGCGGTCGGGGTTGCCGAATTCGATCCTACATAACAGGTAACGGTATCCCGGCCTTTGAACCTGGATGCCAACACCTTTCCAATTTCGTGTCGTTCAATTATTCTGGGTTCAGATTTCATTCAATTTCTCCGAGGCCATTATATTTTATCTCTTTTGGTAGAGTTTGATTTTTATGCCTTTGAAAATATCTCCGTTTTTCAAATTTCTGTTTCGGCCCATGTAATAATAGGGCCTCCATTCTTCAATGACAAGCTCATTATCTTTTGACCAGCCTATTCCCATGTAACCCTCCGGCAACAAATAATCCGACAAGTCTCGCCGTTCGTAAACGATCTAGTTCGCTGGGATGATAGCCCAATAAATCCTACTGTAACCTAATCCGGTTATATGAAATTTAAAAGTTATCAATTTATGTGTCTTGTTGTTCGATATTTTTTCCTCAATCAGGATAAAGGGGGGAGATGGTGTGGAAGCCTGCGGGGGAGTACTTTACACTTTGCAAAGAAGACGGACAGGTCTCCCAGGTATCCAACCAGTTGAATTCTTTTCCGTAAGTCGCTCTAATACTTGTTATTTCAGCTTGTTATACCCTATGCCCTATAGGTCATGTTCATGGCACAGGCCTTGCTTTATAAGAATGGCAGGATGACGCAGATGGCTTTTTTTAGCCCTTCCAGCAGAAAAGGTTTGTTTTAGAAAAGGAGACAACAAATGAAAAATGTGAGCAAAATTATGGTTGCAATCGACCTCTCGGACTATTCAAAAGAAACCCTTGGATATGCGGCGGATCTGGCTGCGGAACTGAAGACCGACCTGGTCATCGTCAATGTCATCAACCAGAGAGACATCAATGCATATTACAGGATCGCACAAGTAACCACTCAACTGGCCGGAGAAGACTTTGTCAAAATGAGGAAAGAAGAACGCGGAAAACGAATCCAGGAATTGATCGAAGAATGTTCCTGTCATGATCTCCCGATCAAGACCGTCATTCGAACGGGGATACCGTTCCAGGAATTGATGGAGGCTGTTAAAGAAGAAGGAGCGGATCTTCTGGTCATGGGCACAAGAGGTCGAAGTAACCTCAGAGGCGTACTTTTGGGTTCTACTGCTGAAAAGACCATTCGCAGGTCGCCTGTTCCGGTACTCAGCCTGCGGAGCAACAATCAGGAAAAGGCATTCAGGGAGTGAACCAGACAACCTGAGTAGCTACAAAAGCTGAAGAAAAGGGGAGGTGTTACGATGCTGGTAATAAATTGGATGAATAGAGAGGTTTTCACCGTCGGTGTTGAAGATTCCATGGCGGATGCCATCGCACTGATAAAAAGAAACCACGTGGAAATGCTGCCTGTCATGAAGGGGAAAAAGCTTGTGGGGATAGTCACTGACCGTGACCTCAAAAGGGCATCGGCTTCCGATGCCACAACATTGGAAGTTCATGAGCTCCTTTACCTTCTTTCGAAGTTGAAAATCAAGGCTATCATGAGCAAGAACCCAATCACAATACCCTTTGACTTCACGGTGGAAGAAGCGGCCGAGGTCCTCCTGCACAACAAGATCTCAGGCGCCCCGGTAGTCGATCACGAAGGCAGGATCATCGGGACAATCGACAAAGAGGCATTGTTCAATGTCTTGATCTCCCTGACCGGGATAGAAAAACGAGGCATAGAGTTCGCCTTTCAGTTGGAAGATCGCCCCGGCTCCATAAAGGAAGTAACCGATGTTATACGAAAATACGGCGGGCGCATGGCAAGCATCCTGTCCGCCTATGAAGGAGCGCCGGAGGGATACCGCAAGGTCTACATCCGCATGTACAATGTCGACCGGGCAAGATTGATGCAGATCAAACAGGAACTCGCCGGCACCGCTCCCATGCTCTACATGGTGGATCATCGGGAAAACAGGCGTGAAATCTACTGAACCGGTGTGTTGGCCAGAGAACAGGTGATCTGCTGGGTGGTGGATTGATGCCCGAGACGGTATCAGATGAACAGGATATTTCCATGAAGCACCAATATACGATCCTGATAGCGGATCGAAATCCCCATGTCAGGGCATTTCTCAAACGCGAGATGACAGCCGAAGGGTATCTGATCCGATTGGCCAATACCGGCCGCGAGGTGTTGAGATGGGTCTTTGGACATGAACCCCTTCACCTGCTCATCATGGATCCCGACCTGCCGGATGTGGAAGAACATGACATCTTAAAACAAATGGAAAACCGGATACCTGAACTGCCCATCATTGTCCACAGTTTTACCCCTGACTTTACCAGAGGCCCTGGGATATTGGATACGTTGGTATTCGTGGAAAAGGGGGGAAAGAGCATTGAAAAACTGAAAGAGATAACCGCTGAGATGCTGCATGAAGCCAACCCGTAACACTTTGAGACTCTTGAAGAAAAAAGCCCGTTGCAAGGAAAAAACTTGAATGAAACCGGATAGAGAAACTCATGGCCACTATTACCATTTCTTGACCAGAAAGATGGTCTTGATCATAGCCCTTGTCTCCCTGGCCCCCCTGTTTCTGGTGAGCGGCATCATCCTTTACCAGTTTCATGTCTCTTACCAGGAAAAAGTGTACGACCACCTCGGTGAACTGGTCCAGAAACACACGCAAAATATTGACGGGTTTCTTAAAGAAAAACTTGCCGACATCCGTTTTCTGGCTGAGACCTTCGGGTTCGAAGATTTGAGTGACGAGTCATCCCTCAGGGATAGACTCGAAACCCTGCAGAAAAACTATGGCCCGGTCTTTGTAGACCTGGGAGTCGTTAATGCCCAGGGCCTACAGGTAGCCTACGCGGGCCCTTTCAAACTTGAAAAGGCCATCTATTATGAGGCGGATTGGTTCAAGAAAGCCATGAAGACACGCTATTTCATCAGTGATGTTTTTCTCGGACTTCGGGGACTTCCTCATTTCATTGTGGCCGTGCGGGACAACTGGAAGGGGGAACACTGGATTCTGAGGGCCACCATTGATTTTGTGGCCTTCAATAATCTTGTGGAGAATATCCACGTGGGCAAAACTGGTTTTGCCTTCATCTTCAATACCAAAGGAGAGCCGCAAACCAAACCATTCCTGGATATCATGCCGGACAAGAAGACCTATATGCATTTCTTAGAACAAGGCAAGCCCGGAAAAGACGTGATCAATGTTGCAGAAGCCCGGGATGATTTCGGAAAGAAAAAGATCTATGTCTCCACCTTCCTGAAAGACGGGAACTGGATGATGATATTCCAGCAGGATTCCTCCGACGCCTTCTCGGACCTCACAAGGGCCATGGGTGTCACGCTCTTAATCCTCCTGCTGGGGGCTTTTGGGATCGTGACAACGGCCATCATCCTTTCAAAAAGGATGGTCAGCCGGATTTCCAGGGCGGACCAGGAAAAGGAACAGATGAACGAGCAGATCATCCAGACCGGAAAGCTGGCATCTGTCGGCGAACTGGCAGCGGGCATTGCACATGAAATAAACAATCCGGTAGCCATTATGGTGGAGGAAGCCGGCTGGATCGGAGACCTCCTGGAAGAGGAGGAATTCCGGAAGAGTGCGAATCTGGATGAGTTTGCAAGGGCGCTCAAACAAATCAAGACACAGGGGAAACGCTGCAAACAAATTACCCACAAGCTTCTGAGTTTTGCAAGAAAAACAGACCCAAGGGTCCAGGACGTCAAGCTCAACGATCTTATTGCGGAACTGGTGGAACTCTCGGCACAGAGGGCAAAATACGCAAAGGTGATGATCAATACCCGGCTCAAGCCAAATCTTCCTTACTTAATGGCATCCCCATCGGAATTACAACAGGTCCTGCTCAATTTGATAAACAACGCCTTGGATGCCATGGAAAAGACAGGGGGGTTTTTGAAAATAGCCGCCCGGTTGGAAGGGGCCAAATTCATCATTGAAATATCCGACAACGGTCCTGGAATCCCCGAGGCCACTCTCGAGAAGATATTTGACCCCTTTTTTACCACCAAACCAGTTGGAAAAGGAACCGGCCTGGGGTTGTCCATCTGCTATGGAATCATCAAGAAAATGGGCGGAGAAATCAAGGTCATGAGTACCATGGGAAAGGGAACAACCTTTATCATAATCCTCCCGGCAAAGAGCGGACCTGGTAAATCACTCACCCGGAGAGGGAAAACCGCCCATGGGCAACTGGTTGAATTTCCACACACCTCCGATAGCAAGGAGTCGGAACATGAACGATACTAAGATCCGTTTGAAGGAGCCCATAAGTTTGCTCCTCGTCGATGATGAGAAAGGGTTCGTGGACATCATTTCCAAAAGGATGTCCAGGAGACACATCGAGGTGACAAAAGCCCTGAGCGGTGCTGAGGGCATCCGAGCGCTTCACGGACAGGATTTCGATGTGGCCGTTCTTGATCTTAAAATGGAGGATATGGACGGCGTTGAGGTCCTGAAGATATTCAAAAAAATGGTCCCTGACATGCCGGTCATCATGCTGACCGGCCATGGCTCGGAACAGGCCGCAAGGGAGGGTATTCAGTTCGGCGCTCTTGACTATCTTACAAAGCCCTGCGAACTCGAAGACCTTCTCCACAAGATTCACGAGGCCACTGGCAGAGGGAGGTGATGGGCATGGATCCATTCAAGGTCCTTTTTGTGGACGATGAGAGGGGTTTCCTGGAAATATTGACAAAGCGCATGAAAAAGCGTGCGGTCGATGTCGTGGAAGCCGGCAGCGGCGAAGAGGCGCTGAAGTTACTGGATGAAAGCAGGCCGGACGTGGTGGTCATGGACGTGAGAATGCCCGGAATGGACGGCATTGAGACCCTGAGGGAAATAAAGAAGCGCTATCCCCTGGTTGAGGTCATTATGCTCACCGGCCACGCCAGTGTAGAGGTGGCCATAGAAGGCATGGAACTGGGCGCCTTTGATTACCTCATGAAACCCATGGATATCGATGAGCTGTTCTTTAAACTCCAGGACGCATACAAGAAGAAATTCCTGCATGAACAGAAAATAAGAGAAAAGGAGGGGATACTTTGAAAAGAGGGACAAACTTATATCAGGCCTTGCTTGCAGCATCAACCGCCCACGCCAGGTGGGAATATGAGACGTCCATGAACATCATCAGGAGCAAAAAGAGGCTCCTGGTTCTCGGGCTGCTGTGCCTGCCCTGCGTGTTCTTTGCCGTGGCCTTCGCCTCGGACCAGCTTCCAACAATCCTTGGGGGCCACAAAGCCTACAGCCCGGCCTATTCCACGTCGGGATTGCTCTGGGTTTCCACGATAATCGGTCTTATGGCGGGTCTCATCACCGGCTGCATCGGGGCCGGCGGAGGTTTTATCATAACCCCTGCCCTGATGAGCGTGGGCGTCAAGGGCATCCTGTCAGTTGGCACGGACCTTTTCCACATCTTTGCAAAGGCCATTATGGGCACCACCATACACAAAAAGCTGGGCAATGTCTCCGTAGGGCTGGCCATTGCGTTTCTTGTGGGTTCCCTTGCAGGGGTGAGTTGCGGGGGTGTGCTCAACCGGGCCATCTACGAGATCAGTCCCGTGCTCAGCGATTTCTTTATTACACTGATCTACGTGTTTCTGCTGGGTTTTTTGGGTGTCTATGCGCTTCTTGATTTTCTGAAAAACCGCAAAGCCGGGGCGGAAGTGGGTGCCCATGCAGGAGAGAGTCCCAAGGGAATGGAGGCCGCAAGCGGCAAGAAAGGCCTTCCGGCAAAATTGCAGTCCGTTAACATCCCGCCCTCCATAATATTTGACAGGGACCTGGTGCCGGGGGGCAAGAAGATTTCCGCCTGGTTTGTGGCTATCTGCGGTTTTTTTGTGGGAATGGTAGCCGCCATTATGGGTGTCGGCGGAGGGTTTCTCACCTTCCCCATGTTCGTCTATGTCCTCGGCGTTTCTTCATTTACCACGGTGGGTACGGACATCTTCCAAATCATCTTCACGGCGGGATACGCCTCCATAGGCCAGTACGCCTTCTATGGCTTCATCTTCTATTCCCTGGCCATGGGCCTGCTCGTGGGCTCGCTCATCGGTATCCAGGTAGGGGCGCTGGTCACGAAAGTCGTCAAAGGCATATACATTCGCGGTTTCTATGCCACGGCTATCCTGGCCGGATTTTTAAACCGTCTCTTTGCATTGCCTGGGAAGCTGGGAGAGATGCATATCATCACTATCTCCAGGCCCCTCGCCCATACCTTGGATCAGATTGGAATGTGGGTCTTCTTTATCGTCATCGGTATCTTCGCCGTCTGGGTGATTTCCACATTCTTCAAAAACATAAAACGACTCAGGGAGGTATAAACCATGTTGATTCGAGATAAAAAACACTTTACCATAGGGCTTATCATGCTGATCGTATTTGCATCAGTATTAATAGTGATGTCCCTTCCCATTTTTGGAGGCAAAAACGCCTTTGAGTCGGCAGACAATCTTTACAACTCCATTGCCAAGGGATCGAGTTATAAGATACCGCAGCTCGAAAAACAGGCCGAAGGGTTCAAGGGAACTATCGTGGATTGCGCAATCGACGCAAAGAGTATTCCCAATATGGATCTTGCAAGGAATATGGCTGCCATGGCGGGAATCCAACTCTCGCAGTCAGAAGGCAAGCTCAAGCTGAAAGGTGACCTGGGCAATATGGCTCTGGCAGCCCTCAAGGACTCCGACCTCATGTATTATGACAAGGAAACCCGGGTTTCCAATAAATACGCTGCATCCGGCAAACAGGTCCTCTTCACGTGGTGGAAGTTATTGAAAGAGACAGGGAGCGTTCTGAAACGACAAAAGGAGGTCAGCCAGGCCTCTTTCCTGGATGAAGTCGTGAAAAAAGGTATAGAGGTGGGTTACAACTTTTCCGGCATTGTACCTGAAAAAGCATCCTCCAAGGCGGGCACCCTGGCCTTTTCTCTCACGTTCTATGTCCTTTACACGATCTGGTGGGGCTTTTCCATATTCTTCCTCTTCGAAGGTTTCGGCCTCGCCATGGAAGCCGGCAAGAAGGAAGAAATGTAACGAATCAGGTTCAAGGATCAAGGGATCAGGCCCCCAAGACCTTGAACCGTGAACTCTGAACCCTGAACCTGTTAAGGCTTATGAAGATTGACAACTGGCTTAAGAACCTTTTTCATAAAGGCGCCCCGGGAAAAACGCTCTCTCCCGATGATATAGAATCCCTTCGGACGGCCTTCCAGGCCCGTTACCACAATTTCAAACTTCTCCTGAATGCCAACAACAAGGCCCTGGAGGTCATGGCCGAACTGGAAGAGGCCTTGCGCGGCTCCACGCCCTTTGGAATGGGCTTCGTCAGGTCGCGGATAACCGCCATCTCCACCAGTGTTTTCCAGATCATCAAACACCTGAATGAGCTGGCCCCTCATAAATATGAGGCCCTGTCCGAGCGCTTCAAAGAGATCCAGGCAAGAATGAGCCCCTTTCTGAAAGTAAACGAGGCCCTAAGACAAGGCCCCCTCGTCGTCTCCCTGCGAGATTGCGGAAAAGCCATAGCCGACCAGGTAGGGGCAAAAGCCGCAAACCTTGGGGAGATCGGCAGAGGACTTCACCTGCGCATTCCAAACGGCTTTGTGGTCACTGCCACAGGCTATCAGCGGTTTCTGAACCACAACGACCTGAGGTCTGAGATCCAGAGGCGTATCCAGGCCGCAGGCGCTGAAACCATGGACCAGCTTTACACCCTCAGTGCATCCATTCAGCAACTCATTATCCAGGCACCTGTTCCTTCCGAGCTGGAAGGAGAACTCCAGAGGCATTACGCCCTGCTCGAGCAGGAAGAGGGTGAAGACGTACGCGTTGCCATGCGGAGCAGCGCCCTGGGTGAAGACCTGGAGGGCCTGTCCTTTGCGGGGCAGTACCGATCGGAGCTGAATGTAAGCAGTGAAAATATCCTGCAGGCCTACAAGGAAATCGTCGCCAGCAAGTACAGCCTTCAGGCCATGGCATACCGGCTGAACCGCGGCATACGCGAGGAAGACGTGGCTATGTGTGTCGTGTGTATGACGATGGTGGATGCCGTTGCTGGAGGAGTGGTGTATTCCAGAAACCCCGCGGCCGTCGGGGGGGATTCAGTGGTAATTAATTCCGTCTGGGGTCTCCCAAAGGCAGTGGTTGACGGGACTACGCTCTCGGATCTCTTTATCGTTTCCCGGGGCGAAACCATGAAGATCCTGAGAAAAGACGTCGCCCGAAAAAAACAGAAGTTTGTGTGTTACCCCCATGAAGGTATCCGCCGAATGGATACGACCGCGCATGAGGCGATCACGGCCTCTCTGAGCGACGGGCAGGCCGTAGGCCTTGCCGATATTGTCCTGCGCCTTGAAGAATATTACGGAACTCCACAGGACATGGAATGGGCCATAAAAGAGGACGGCTCTATTATCATCCTACAATGCAGGCCGCTGCAGCACATGGAAACTCGACAGAAAGAAGGAAAAGCAGCACCAGTGGAAAAGGACCCTGTTTCCGCAATGTTGAAAGGAGGAGTCGCAGCAAGTCCCGGTATCGCAGCCGGCCCTGTCTTTCTGGTAAGAAAGAATATGGATCTGCTTCAATTCCCTGACGGCGCCGTTCTGGTTGCCGCCCAGGCCCTGCCCCGATGGGCCCCCCTCCTGAGTCGTGCCGCGGGCGTCATCACGGAGCAGGGAGGGATTACCGGTCATCTAGGCACGGTGGCAAGGGAGTTCGGGGTTCCTGCCCTCTTCGGCGTCAAGGATGCCATGACTGTCCTCAGGAACGGGGACATGGTGACGGTGGACGCAGACAACCTGAGGGTCTGCGAAGGACAAGTCGATGCATTGATGAAAACCCGGGAAACCCCGCTGAATATCATGAATGGCAGTCCTGTCTATGAGACCCTGAAAGGTGCATCCAACCATATCATACCTCTGCACCTCCTTGATCCGGACGCACCTGAATTCAATCCCGGACACTGCAGGACATTGCATGACATCACGCGGTTTTGCCATGAAAAGGCCGTGATTGAGATGTTCCGCTTCGGAAAAGACCATCGTTTTCCCGAACGGTCCAGCAAGCAACTTTACTGTGATGTCCCCATGCAGTTCTGGGTCATCAACCTGGACGACGGTTTCAAGGAGGAGGTCGCTGACCGGTGGATTCTTCTTGAAAATATCTCCTCTGTTCCCATGCTCTCCCTCTGGCAGGGGATGACGGCCGTCCCCTGGGAAGGCCCGCCGCCGGTGGATTCCAAGGGGTTTATGTCCGTGCTCTTTGAGGCTACCGCCAACCCGGCATTGGATCCCTCCACAGGCGCTTCATATGGCATGCGCAATTATTTTATGATCTCAAGAAACTTCTGCAGCCTTCAATCCAGGTTCGGTTTCCATTTCTCCACCGTGGAAGCCCTTGTGGGAGAAAGGGCTCTGGAAAACTACATCAGCTTCCAGTTCAAGGGCGGCGCGGCAGACCTCCAACGGAGGATCTTTCGCGCACGATTCGTAGCAGAAATCATTGATCAGTATGGCTTTCGGACTGAACTCAGGGAGGACGCCGCATTCGCAAGACTGGAAGGATATGAGCAATCCTTCATGGAAGAACGCCTTCGCGTCCTGGGGTACCTCATCATTCATACCCGGCAACTGGACATGATCATGGCAAACGGCGCCGCCATGAATCACCAGCGGCAGAAAATCCTGAAAGACCTTCGTGATATCACCCGCGCCGGGAATCCATCCTTTTCGATCTGTAAAAAACCCTGACAGGTTACCCTCTCCTGAAGCTCGCGACAGTCTTTTCTTGGAAATCTTTTATTTACCGTTATATCAATGATATAACTCATGTTATCCCGCTCCTCTTCTTCCTGGCATCGTTTTTGCTCTGTATAAAATTGATCGTTTCACAAAAGATTAAAATCGCAACATTCCCACGAAAGTGCGAGCCCATAATTATTCAGAACCACTGGGCCCCGCCTTCGCAGGAATTATACAAGAAAATGAGAGGCAAAGTCACAATGGTTTTTTTGCGATTCTCTAATCGGGAAAAAGGTCACAAAAAAAATGTGAAGAAGAGGTGCTATGATGACAAACAAGACGAAACGCAAAATTCTGGTGGCTCTGGACGGGTCGGATCGGGCCTTTGAGGCGGTAAGGTACATCAGCGCCCTGCCGCCTTTTCAAGAAATGCATGTGGTACTGTTTACCGTGCTCGACAAGGTTCCTGAGATCTACTGGGACCTGGGCCAGGGTGATATGTACGACCATAGAATCAAGGAAGTCCGGGCATGGCAGGCCATGAAACAGCAGGAGATCGAGGCATACATGAAGAATGCCCAAAGGAATCTGCTGAAATTCGGGTTTTCAGAGGACGCCGTCTCCGTGAAGATCCAGCAGATGAAAACAGGAACCACCAGGGATATCATCAAGGAGGCAAAGCGCGGCTATTCGGCGATAGTGATCGGCAGAAAAGGGCACAGCAAGATCAAGGAGTTCATTCTCGGGAGTGTCACTAACAAGCTGTTGGCGAGTCTGGACTTTGTCCCCCTATTTGTGGTCGGGAGGTTCCCGGCGTCCAGAAAGGTGCTGGTCGCCATGGACGGTTCGGATGCTTCGATTCGCACTTTGGACTATCTGGGTGAGACCCTGCGAAACTGCGATTGTGATGTGACCCTGATCCACGTGATTCGAAGCGAGGAAAAGGATTTTGTGGAAAGGGCCGAGAAGAGAATCACTCCCGTTTTTGCTATGGCCACGAGCCATCTGGAAAGCTGGGGATTCGGCCCGCGCCATATCAGCACCAAGATCATTACCGGTGCGGTGAGCAGGGCCGGATCGATAGTACGGGAAGCAGAGGAAGGTGGCTATGGCACTATCGCAGTAGGCAGGCGGGGGATATCCCAGGTGCGTGAATTCGCTTTTGGCAGGGTCAGCAATAAGGTTGTCCAGTTGGCCGGGGAACAAGTGGTTTGGGTGGTAAACTGATGCCCCAGACGGGACCAGATGAACAGGATATTTCCATGAAGCACCAATATACGATCCTGATAGCGGATCGAAATCCCCATGTCAGGGCATTTCTCAAGCGCGAGATGACAGCCGAAGGGTATCTGATCCGATTGGCCAATACCGGCCGCGAGGTATTGAGATGGGTCTTTGGACATGAACCCCTTCACCTCCTCATCATGGATCCCGACCTGCCGGATGTGGAAGAACATGACATCTTAAAACAAATGAAAAACCGGATACCTGAACTGCCCATCATTGTCCACAGTTTTACCCCTGACTTTACCAGAGGTCCTGGGATATTGGATACGTTGGTATTCGTGGAAAAGGGGGGAAAGAGCATTGAAAAACTGAAAGAGATAATCACTGAGATGCTGCATGAAGCCAATCCGTAACACTTTTAGATTCTTGAAGAAAAAGCCCGTTGCAAGGAAACAACTTGAATGAAACCGGATAGAGAAAGTCATGGCCACTATTGGGTCAGCAGGATAAAGGCTTCACGCGACCTGAGGCTTCGTTATGAAGGGATCTACAACCGTGAGGAACGGCAAACTGACGGGAGCACCAAAGATCTGGACGACCGGAACCGGTATCGCATCCGGGCAAGGCTCTTCTTCGATGCCCCGATTACCGAGGAGACTTCCACCCATTTCATGATCTGCAGCAACCAGGACTCGAACAGGGGGGCAACCACCACCAATCAGACATTTACCAATGATTTTAATGACAAGGGGATCTACCAGCACAGGGCGTACGCCACATACAAACCCAAAAGTCCACCTATTCCAAAGAGGATCTCGAGCTTCCAGTCGGGTGCAATTGCCAGACCGGTATAGGCATACATGGGCGTTTAACTTGCTTCAGGGCGCTGGAAAGGGAGGCCGATAGGTACATCAAAAAAGTTCAAGCAAAGGCAACTTACAAAACGGGATCCATGCCGAAGCGGACCCATTTGAACCGTTTTTGAACCTTTTCGGATATATTGCCACCCACCCTTGCCATAAAGAGGTTTTCAGGCCGCAACATGACATTGGGTTCATTGGTCTGGAAAATCCTGAACCCTTCCCGGCTGAATATGTTTATGAGCATATCCCGATACTCCATAGCCGACAGGCGCTTGCCGTCGATGTCCCATGTCCATGAATATCCCACCATGTAAAAGATACGTTCATCACTCAAGGGATGATTCACCAATAGTCTGAGAATATGATTGGACAGTCCGAGGGAACGCCAGTGGATACTTACCTCCAAGGCTGCCACTTCCATCATCACGCGTTCTCCAACCTCGTTCCAGCGTTCTTCAGGTAATGG
>Ga0315540_10000380_pt1 | contig 24948 bp, 25 predicted proteins | sample SalMarSW160110MG_FD_203677 | JGI IMG/M metagenome (GOLD analysis project Ga0315540, IMG submission 203677) | Salt marsh sediment microbial communities from the Plum Island Ecosystem LTER, Massachusetts, United States - Salt Marsh Sediment SW1601-10 ...
GCGCCACCCGGAACAGACGCGGCCGGGCGCCGGCGATCTGTTTTCGGTGGCTGTTTCCCAGGCACCAACGTTCGACCAATTTCATGCCCTGATAGATGCGGCGGGTGGCCGATCTATTTCCTGAAATTGGGCAAAAAAGTTTTGGAATAAATTCATAGTCCAGCGTCTCTATGTCAATAACCCGGCACTCTCGCCGGCGACAGATACCGTTGTGGATCCCGAGGGAGGGAGTTATGCAAAGACTCACGAAATCCTGGACTTGGCTTGTTGCCCTTGTATGTCTGGGTCTAACCAGTCAGCTCTGGGCGGCGCCCGCCGAAAAGCCCTTTGCTGAAAAGAAGGTCGTTCTGCAGATCAGCGATGATGACGCGTCCAAGCAGACACTGGTGCTCAACGTGGCCAGTAACCTCGTAAAGCACTACGGGCCGGACCAGGTGGATGTTGAAATCGTCGCCTTCGGGCCAGGGTTGCGGCTTTTGTTCGCGGATAACTCGAACGCGGGACGGATCGACAACCTCGCGGAAAACAGCGGGGTTCGTTTCAGTGCCTGCTCGAACACCATGAAGAAGGTCACCAAGAACCTGGGCTATGAACCGAAACTGGACGCCAATGCCACGCCGGTGAGTGCAGGTGTCGTACGCATCCTGGATCTCGTCAGCAAAGGCTACGTTCTGATCAAGCCTTAAGCTAACGAAAGATTGTCCTGTAACCACCATTTTTTGGGAGAGAAAGATGCAGAAATTACACCTGGCACTGGCGGCGGTTCTGGCTGCCGGTACTTCCCTTTCAGCCAACGCGACGAACTGGCTGAAGTTGCAGGGTACCGAAGCGGCGGGATCAACCGACCGCTTCAAGCTCTGGGGCTTTATTCAGCCTGAATACGACTACACCAGCAATTCCAAATTGCCGGCCGGGCCGTGGAACGGTCAGAAAGCGGTGTTCAACCAGATCGGTCCCGACTTGAACTCCAGTTCAACGTTCAACCTGCGGCGCGCCCGTCTAGGTGTCCGTGGCGCCAACTTCCCGCTCGACGGCAAGACCAACTACTTCCTGCTGTTCGAAGGCGGTGACAACGGCGTCACCAAGTTTACCGACGGTGGCTCGGCGGTAGCGATGACCGATGCCAGCGTGACGCTGAACTATATCCCGCACGCCCGAATCCGCGTCGGTCAGTTCAAGTATCCCGGTGAAGAGGAAGGTCTGCAGGCGATCCATGTGTTCAACTACATCAACTTCACCAGCGTCACCGACCAGCTGTTGCTGGAGCGTTTCTTCGACGGTGACGGTTCCAACACCCAGGATGAAAACGAGCCTGTTGCATTCGGTGCGTTCCGCGATATTGGTATCCAGGTTTTCGACTGGTTCAACTGGCTGGGCATGGAGCATACCTACGCTGCCATGCTTGGCAATGGTTCCGGTATCGACAGGGAGGATAATAACAATGAAAAGGACTACTACCTGTACTGGGCATCGGAAAAGGTCTTCGGTGACAGCAAGGGCGCCCGCCGCGAGGGCTGGAAGTTCCTCGGTTGGTACGAGAAAGGCCAACGCTCCCTGGAGTTCGTCAATGGTGTAGCCGGAAAACAGGACTTCGATCGCAAGCGGTACGGTGTCGGTACCACGTTCCGCAAGGGCAAATGGCGTGCGGCCGCCGAGTACATCTGGGCCGATGGTATGGTGCTCAACGGTACCGACGGCGGTGCAGTTCCCGGCAGCCGGAATAATGCCGACACCGCGACGGCCTCTTTCAACATCTCGCCGGACGGCAAAGCCGACGGTTACTACTTGGACATGGGCTACAGGGTGATACCACGGTTGGAGCTCGACCTCCGCTACGATTATCTTGATCGGGTGAAGAATCAGGATCCGAACGAGCGCGAATTCAACACCTGGACCGTCGGGGCCCAGTGGTGGTTCAACAAGAAGACCCGCGCTCTGGTCAACTATGAAATACGCGACGCCAAGGCGCCGAATTTCTCGTCCTCGGCACCGCCGAACCAGATCCTGGACGAGGTGGACAACCGTATTTCGGTCCAGCTTCTGGCAATCTTCTAAGGCAGTCTGCGACGGGGCCGTTCGGCCCCGTCGCCCATTTTTCCACGGAGCGAAGCACCGGATTCTTCGGCCGGGGAACCTTCCTGATAGCATCTGGGCCGAGTACTATTCGGTCTTCAATAATTCAAACACAAGGGGGAGCGATAGCATGCAGCGTATTCTGTGGCTACTGGTTTTATCGGTGTTGTCGGTGCCGTTTGCCGCAGCCGACGACAACGGCCTTATCACAATGAAGAGTCCTTATAGCGTCGATGAAACGCTCGATCGCTTCGAGCAGGCGCTCAAGAGTAAGGGAATGACCATCTTCACCCGCATCGACCACGCCAAGGGCGCGGAAGGTGTCGATTTGAAGCTGAGGCCGACGACGGTCCTGATATTCGGAAATCCCAAAATCGGTACACTACTGATGCAGAGCAACCAGACTGCCGGCATCGACCTGCCCCTGAAGCTGCTGGCCTGGCAGGACGCCGGCGGGCAGGTGTGGATCGCCTACAATGATCCTGGCTACATCGCCGAGCGGCATGACATCAAGGACCGTGACCCGGTGATTGCAAAGATGCGCAAGGCCATGGGCAATTTCACCGCACAGGCGATCGCCAAATAGGCAAAAAAACAGCGCGGGCCGATTGCTTACCGGACCCGCGCTGTTGGACAAAGCGGTTTCGAAAAATCAGATTTCCGGTATGTCGTCGACCTTGACGTAGGTCCAGCCTGCCTGCAGGCGGTTGATAATATGGTCGATGGCGGTCTTGTCGGTGTCGATGTCACCAATTATCTTGGGCTCGATGCCGAGTTTGCGCAGGGTGCGAATACCGTTGGCACAGGCAATGAAATGCACATTGCTGTGATGCTGCATCATGGCGACAACCTGTGCCTTGAACGGTGACTTGTCGGCACGCATGAGGTCCAGTCCGCCGGAGTTGGCAATGACCTCGATCTGGCTTCCCGGCGCCTGGTTGCTGTCGAGGAAGTTTTCAACGTATCGCAGGGCAGCCGAGAACTGCTCCGGGTCCGACTGACTGACATGCAGGATGACGTGATTGGTGCTGGGCGTATGGGCCGTGGCCAGCGCACCGGCCTGGGACGGGTGTGACAGCTGCTTGCTGACATAGTACCCAAGTACGCCGCTGCCGAAGCTCACCGATGCCATTAGCAGCGATGCCGCCACTCCCACCGCGTAACGTCTCCCAAACAGACCTCGCTTGGGTGCCGGCCCGACGGCCGACGGTGCCTCGGCGCGCTCGAAGCCAACCTTGATGAGATCCTTGGCGCGGCGCACGAGATAGACACGCTCGCGCGTCTCCGCATCCGCTTCCATGGCGGCAATCACGCTTTCGCAATGAACGGCATCCAGCTGTCCATCGACAAAGGCGTTAACCATCAGATCATCGATGTGTTCAATGTGCTTTTGCCTCATGGCGCTATTTCACTATTCGAATATGTTCTCTGCCGGTCTGCGGTTCAACGGCAGGGTTTTCCAGCCGCGCAAGCAGGTTCTTTCTCGCCCGGTGCAGCCGGCTCATCACCGTGCCGATGGGTATATCCAGGATCTCCGCGACGTCGCAATAGGAAAACTCCTCCAGGTCGACCAGGGAGATGACCTGGCGCTGCTGCGCCGGCAGGCTCGCCACCGCCCGGCGGACCCGGGTAACGATCTCGATCTCGTGGCAGTGACCCAGCGGCTCATCGTCTTCACCGGGCATCTGGTCGTCAAGCTCGTCGTGGCACTTCTTGCGTCGCAGGTGCAGCCGCCAGTTGTTGTTCAGGATGCTGTAGAGCCAGGCGAAAAGCCTGGTTTCGTCACGCAGCTGTTTGATGTTCGTAATTCCGCTTGTCATGGTTTCCTGTGCCAAATCATCAGCTAACATTTCGTCGCCACACCAAGCCAGAGCGACGCGGTAGAGGCGGGTGCGTGATTCCGCAATACGGCTTTTCAACGACAGCGTCGCGCAATAATCTTTTTTGCCCATAGTGATGACTAGATACTCCGGCTTGAGGTTTTATTCTGTCTGGCAGTCGTTTTGTCCGAATTAATCCAGATTATTCGGCTGCTCCGTAAAAACTCATGTTTATCAATACAGTAAGCCATGCCAATGTTTCTCGGGGCGCAAATTCACGGCAATCTGCCGGGCTTCCCGGGCATAACAGCACCGAAGCGCCTCGATCTGAGGTTATCGACAGTCCAATGTGAATGCTGACGACGCCGTAGCGGGCGTGCGCGTAACCGGGGTGGTGGGTGACTCCCGGGTGCGGCCTGTCGGATACAGCGTTGGCCCCCCCAACCCGGTGTCCGTAAGTCCGGCCGCATGGGGTACTGTAACACGGTGGGCGGCAAACGCGGCCTGCTACAATGCCGCTACCCCGGGGGCCGGCCCCGGCTGAACAGACCAGGTGGAATCCGGCGCAATGCGCATCGTAAACAGTGTGCTCGGCGACGCCAGCGGGGGACGCTGGCAAGTGGCCTGCGATTACAGCCGCTTGCTCAGTGCGCAGGGGCACCGGGTGCTGATGCTGTTAGGCCGGCGACAACGGCTCGATGCGGCGCGCCTGCCGCCCGGCGTCGAGGTCGAGTTGATCGACAACCATGGTCACTATGACTTGCTTGCAGCCTGGCGACTGCGGCGACTGCTGGTCGGGTTCGCCCCGCAACTGGCGGTTGCCCATTGCAGCCGGTCGGTCGCACTGCTCAAGCGCGCGCTCGGCGGCCGGGCGCCCGTGCTGGCCGTCAGCCACAGCCACAAGATACGCCGCCTGCTGCCGGCCGATGCCTGCGTGGCGCTGAACCAGGCCATCCGCGCACGTTTCGCCATGGCCGCCAACGGTAAGCCCTGTTTTGTGATACCCAATGGTGTTCAAATCGATGCGCGTCACGCACCGGGCCGGCGCCAGTCCCACCGTCCACTGCGCATCGCCGCACTGGGTCGCTTTGACCCCGTGAAGGGCTTCGATGTGTTCATCGATGCCCTGGCATTGCTCAAGGAGAGCGGCCGGCAATTTCAGGCCGTACTGGGCGGTGCCGGTGCGGAGCAGCGCGCCCTGCACGGCCTTGCCGCGGCCCGGGGTCTGGCCGCGCAATTGACCTTTCCCGGCTGGGTGGAGGACGTCGACCGCTTCTACACCGAGGCAGATATTCTGTGCATACCGGCGCGCTCCGACGCTTTCGGTCTGACGCCGTTGCAGGCGGCGCGCGCCGGTACACCGATGGTGTTGTCCAATGCCGAGGGGCATCGCGACATGTTCGAACCCGGCCGCGAGGCGTTGTATGCGGACGTCGGTGACGGCCGCCAGACAGCCGATCAGCTGGCGCGGCTCATGGACGATCCACAGCTGGGTGAAGGCCTGCGCCAGGCGGCTTTTCAAAAAGTGTTGGATTGTTACAGCGAGTCCGCCATAGCTGAAAGACTTTCGTATATTGTTGATAATGTAGTTAATAAGTCAAATATCTAATATTACATATCACTATATAATAGTAACTTGACAACAAAGTTAATGCGTACACTGATTTTACCGTCCAAACCGACGGCATGCGGTGAGCAGTGGGTGGGCGGCGCCTTTTTGCGCTATAATTCCGCGTCTTTTCATTCCCTTAATCAGGTCAGATAACCCATGGACTTCAAGCACAGGTACGCGGTGATCGTCGTCGGTGGCGGCCATGCGGGCACCGAGGCGGCGCTGGCGGCGGCACGCAGCGGCGCAGACACTCTGCTGCTGACCCACAACCTGGAAACCCTCGGCCAGATGAGCTGCAACCCCGCCATCGGCGGCATCGGCAAGGGACATCTGGTGAAGGAGATCGACGCACTCGGTGGTGCGATGGGCCGGGCCGCGGATGCCGCCGGCATCCAGTTCCGGCGGCTGAATGCCAGTAAAGGGCCCGCGGTGCGCGCTACCCGTTGTCAGGCCGATCGCCAGCTCTACAGACAGGCGATTCGCACGATGCTGGAAAACCAGCCGAACCTGACGCTGTTCCAGCAGGCGGTCGATGATCTGATCGTCGAAGCCGACCGGGTGACCGGCGTGGTGACGCAGATGGGTTTGCGCTTTTTCGCCGACTCAGTGGTGCTGACTGTCGGCACGTTTCTCGGCGGCTGCATCCACATCGGCCTGTCGAACTACCAGGGCGGCCGAGCCGGCGATCCACCGGCCAACGCGCTGGCACGGCGCCTGCGCGAAATGCCGTTGCGCGTCGAGCGGCTGAAAACCGGCACCCCGCCGCGTATCGACGGCCGCACTATTGATTTCGCCCGACTGCGTGAGCAGCCGGGAGACGATCCGATTCCCAGCTTTTCTTTCATGGCCACCGGCACGGAGCACCCGCGGCAGGTCAGCTGCCACCTTGCCGCCACCACCGAGCGCACCCACGACATCATTCGTGCCGGTCTCGACCGCTCACCCATGTACTCCGGGGTGATCGAGGGTGTCGGGCCGCGCTACTGTCCGTCCATCGAGGACAAGGTGGTGCGTTTCGCCGACAAGGCTTCGCACCAGATATTCGTTGAACCCGAGGGCCTGGCGACCAACGAGATCTATCCCAATGGCATTTCCACCAGCCTGCCCTTCGATGTGCAGAACGACCTGGTGCATTCCATGCCGGGTTTCGAAAACGCCGTCATCACCCGCCCGGGTTACGCCATCGAATATGATTTTTTCGATCCCCGCGATCTCAGGGCGACCCTGGAAACCCGCTGCATCGAGGGTCTGTTCTTCGCCGGCCAGATCAACGGCACTACGGGCTACGAAGAAGCAGCCGCGCAGGGCCTGATCGCCGGGTTGAATGCCGCGCGCCGGTCGTGCGGCGAGGACGGCTGGACGCCGCGCCGCGACCAGGCGTACCTCGGCGTAATGATCGACGACCTGATCACGCGCGGGACCAACGAGCCCTACCGCATGTTCACCAGCCGCGCCGAGTACCGCCTGCTGTTGCGGGAAGACAATGCCGATCTCCGCCTGACCGGGATGGGCCACGACCTCGGCCTCGTGGACGGGCCGCGCTGGCGGCGTTTCTGCACCAAGCGCGAAGCCATCGACCGCGAGCAGCAGCGTCTTCAGGGGTTATGGGTACGCGCCGGCAGTGCCGCCGCCGACCGCCTCGCGGCGCACAGCGGCGAAACGCTGACCAGCGACCAGCGCGCCGCCGACCTGTTGCGGCGCCCGGCGCTGAGTTACGCCGGTCTTATGGAGCTGGAGGGGGTCGGACCCGGTTGCGAGGATGTCAAGGTCGCCGAACAAGTCGAGATTCAGGCCAGCTACCACGGTTATATCGCGCGTCAGCAGGCCGAGATCGAGCGCCAGCGGCGCCATGAAGACAAGCGCCTGCCGGCGGATTTCGATTACTGTCACGTCAAGGGTTTGTCCACCGAGGTGCGGGAGAAGCTGAGCAAGGTTGCGCCCGAAACCATCGGCCAGGCGGCGCGTATCCCGGGCGTGACGCCGGCGGCCATCTCGTTGCTGCTGGTGCATTTGAAAAAGACCGGTCCGGCGCGCAAGTCGGCGTGAGTCCGGCGGCTGCTTTGAGCGAGGATTTGCAGGCGCAAATCGCGGCGGGCTGCCGCTCCCTGCCGCTCGCTTTGGGGGCCAGCGCGCTGGCGCAGCTCGCCGACTATGTCGGCCTGCTGGCGAAATGGAGCAAGGTCTACAATCTCACCGCGGTGCGGCAGCCACGGCATATGGTCACCCGCCACGTGCTGGACAGCCTGGCGGTCGTCCCCTTTTTGATCGACGGCAGTCTGCTGGACGTGGGTACGGGCGCGGGACTGCCCGGTGTGCCCATCGCCATCGCCCGCCCGGATCTCGCGGTGACCCTGCTGGACGCCAACGCCAAGAAACTGCGCTTTGTGCGTCAAGCGGTCGCCGAGCTGGGGCTCGCCAATGTCGAGGTGGTGCAGGCGCGCATGCAGGAGTACCAGCCGGGCCGCGCATTTGATATGGTGATCAGCCGGGCGGTATCCAGCTTGGAAGAGCTCTACCGGCAGTCACGGCATCTGCTGGCCGCGCGGGGTCGCATGCTGTTTATGAAAGGCGCGCTGCCCGAAGAGGAACTGGCGGTATTTGCGCCCGGGCGTGAGATGCTGCATATCGAACGCCTGGACATACCGGGCCTGGACGCCGAACGCCACCTGTTGTGGCTGGACAAACAGGGCTGAATGATTCCGATGACTCGCATTATCGCCATTACCAACCAGAAAGGCGGCGTGGGCAAAACCACCACCTGTGTGAACCTGGCCGCCTCGCTGGCAGCGACCCGGCGCAAGGTGCTGCTGATCGATCTCGACCCGCAGGGCAATGCCACCATGGGCAGCGGTGTCGACAAGCGCGAGGTGGCGTTCAGCGGCTATCACCTGCTGCTCGAGGACGAATCCATCGAGCAGATTATCGTCCAGGCCGACAGCGCGGGCTATCATCTGATACCGGGCAACAGCGACCTGACCGCGGCGGAAGTCCAGCTGATGCAGCTCGACGGCCGGGAGAGCCGCCTCGGGCGGCGGTTGCAGCCGGTGGTCGGGCGCTACGATTATATCCTGATCGATTGCCCGCCTTCGCTCAACATGCTGACGCTGAACGCATTGACCGCCGCCAGCGCCGTGTTGATACCGATTCAGTGCGAGTACTATGCGCTCGAAGGGCTCAGCGCCCTGCTCGAGACGGTCGAACAGATTCGCGAGGCGGTCAACCCGGGGCTGGAAGTCGAAGGACTGTTGCGCACCATGTACGATGCGCGCAATAACCTTGCTAACGAGGTTTCCGATCAGTTGCTGCAGCACTTCGGCGACAAGGTGTACCGCACCATCATTCCGCGCAATGTGCGCCTCGCGGAAGCACCGAGTTACGGCGCGCCTATCATTAAATATGATAGCGCCTCGCGCGGAGCCATAGCCTACCTGGCACTCGCGGCCGAACTGGTGCGGCGGCAGAAAGAGCGCAGTGAGTCCCCCGCCGATGGATCCCCGGAAGAGGCCGTGGAGGCCTTTTCATCAACATCCGATACCCCTGCGGCCTGATGGCGCGCGAAGCTGAAGGCTGATTATGGCAGCAAAAAAACGAGGACTGGGCCGTGGGCTGGACGCGCTGCTCGGCCCCGCGAAGACCCCGGCAGCAAGTCCCGCGCAAGCCCCGGCCGCGCCGGTGCGGGCCGATGACGTGGACGGCGAACTGCGTACCCTGGGCGTCGAGCGCCTGCGGCGCGGCAAGTATCAGCCGCGCATAGACATGCACAACGAAAGCCTGGAGGATCTGGCGGACTCGATCCGTGCCCAGGGCGTGGTGCAGCCCATCTTGGTGCGTCCGGTCAACGGCGGCGACTACGAAATCATCGCCGGCGAGCGCCGCTGGCGGGCCGCGCAGCTCGCCGGCCTGCAGGATGTCCCGGTGGTGGTGCGCGGCATGGACGACCGGACCGCCATTGCGGTCGCCCTGATCGAAAATATCCAGCGGGAAAATCTCAATCCCCTGGAAGAAGCCCACGCCCTGCAGCGCCTGATCGAGGAGTTCGAAATGACCCATCAACAGGCCGCCGAAGCGGTCGGGCGTTCGCGCGCCGCCGTCTCCAACCTGTTGCGGCTGCTCGAATTAGGTGAGATTGCCACCGCCATGGTGCAGCGCGGCGAGCTGGAAATGGGCCATGCACGTGCGCTGCTCGCGCTGCACGGCACGCTGCAGGCCGAGGCCGCCCGCCAGGTAGTGAAGAAAGCCCTGTCGGTGCGGGCCACGGAGCGCCTCGTCAAGCACATGCTGGTCGACAGCAGGCGGCCGCCGGAGGCGGCGCGCCCGGTGCGCCGGGATCCCGACCTGGTAAGCCTCGAGCAGGACCTCTCCGACAAGATCGGGGCGCCCGTCCAGGTGCAGCACGGGGCCCGGGGCAAGGGCAAACTGGTGATCGCTTACAACAGCCTGGACGAGCTCGATGGCATCCTCGAACATATCCAATAGGGATAGCGGGGATACCCCAACAGATATATAAAATGTTGACCCCAACCAGCGCCGGTCCTTATAATCGCGCCCGCTTCACACGGCCAATGCCGGTGGTCGGGCTGCGTCCATGACCGTTGGGACGGGCTCGGGCTGAGCACCTTTGGATACGGGGATCGGCAGGCTGTTGCTGTATCAGTCAGTACTGATTGCAGCCGTATCAGCCCTGTTTCTTGTCATCTACAGCCCGTTTGCCGCGGGTTCCTGCGGATTCGGCGGTGGTTTGGCGGCTGTGAATGCACTCCTGGTGGCGCGCTGTGCCCGTCGTGATGCCCGCGCCCCGGAACGCACGCCGCAGCAAAGTCTGGCGGCTGTTTTTTTATGTGTCGCTCAGCGGTTTCTGGTCGTCACCCTGTTGTTTGCCTTCGGGCTGGGTGTATTGAAGCTGAAACCTCTCGCACTGCTCGCGGGCTTTATCGCCGGCCAGCTGGTGATGGTCATCATCGGAACGCAACAGTTAAAGCAGAAGTAGAGTCATGTCCGCCGCACCCGAAACTTCAGCCGAATATATCAAGCACCACCTGACCAACCTGACCTTTGGCAAGTTCCCCGAGGGACACGAGCATGCCGGTCACTGGGGGTTCGCCCACAGTATGCAGGACGCCGCCAGCTTCGGTTTCTGGTCGGTCAATGTCGACAGCATGCTGTTTTCCATCGCCCTCGGCCTGTTCTTCATCTGGATATTCCGCAAAGCGGCGAAGACCGCCACCGCAGGGGTGCCCGGCAGCTGGCAGAACTTCGTTGAATGGGTTATCGAATTTATCGACGACAGCGTCCGAGGTTCCTTCAGCGGCAAGAACATGCTGGTCGCGCCCCTGGCGCTGACGATCTTCATGTGGATCTTCTTCATGAACCTCATGGACCTGATCCCGGTCGACTGGTTCCCCGCGGTGGCCGGTCTGCTTGGTGTGGGGCACCTCAAAATCGTGCCGTCCACCGACCCGAATATCACTTTCGGCCTGTCGTTGTCGGTGTTCGCACTGGTGCTGTTCTACAGTGTCAAGATTAAGGGCCCGGGCGGTTTCGCCGGTGAGCTGACGCTGATGCCCTTCCAGACCAACAACAAGATCGTGCAGGCGCTGTTCATCCCGGTTAACTTCCTGCTGGAAGGTGTTACGCTGATCTCCAAGCCGGTTTCTCTCTCCCTGCGACTGTTCGGTAACATGTATGCCGGGGAAATGATTTTTATCCTGATTGCTCTGATGTACGGGGGTGGCGTCGTGCTCGGTGCATTCGGCGGCCTGTTGCAGCTCGGCTGGGCGATCTTCCATATCCTTATTATTACCCTGCAGGCCTTCATATTCATGACGCTGACTATCGTCTATCTGGATATGGCTTCCCAGGAACATCACTGATTCGATCACTCATTAACCAATTTGAACTTCAACTTTTAGGAGACAAACAATGGAAAACGCTCTGCTCTACATTGCCGGTGGCCTGATGATGGGCCTGGGAGCACTGGGTGCCGCGGTCGGTATCGGTATACTGGGCGGTCGCTTTCTTGAGGGCGCAGCCCGTCAGCCGGAGCTTATCCCGATGCTGCGCACCCAGTTCTTCATCGTTATGGGTCTGGTCGACGCCGTGCCGATGATCGCCGTCGGTCTGGCCATGTACGTCATGTTCGCCGTTGTCGGCGGATAAAACGCGCTGTAACGACGTTTTATCCATTCAAATATTGCACGGGGTGCAAACATGAATTTCAACGCGACACTGATCGGACAAAGCATCACCTTCCTGGTGTTCGTGTGGTTCTGCATGAAGTTTATCTGGCCGCCGATCATGAATGCGCTCGCCGAACGCAAGGCAAAGATCGCTGAGGGTCTGGCAGCGGCGGATCGCGGCAAGCACGAACAGGAACTGGCGAAGAAACGGGCCACCGAGACCCTGCAGGAAGCCAAGCAGCAGGCTGCCGAAATCATCCATCGCGCGGAAAAGCGTGCCGCCGATATCGTCGACGAAGCGAAGCACGATGCTGTCGAGGAAGGCAACCGCGTGAAAGCCGCGGCGCAGGCCGAAATCGAGCAGGAAGTGAATCGTGCACGGGAAACCCTGCGCGGCCAGGTGGTGGAGATCGCGACGGCGGGTGCGGCCCGCATTCTCAAGCGCGAACTCGATGCCTCGGCCAACGACGAGCTGATCAAAGATCTGGTTACCCGGATCTGAGGTGCACGCGATGTCTGATTCGAGCACCCACGACGAAACGCTGTCCGGCGACGCGGCACTGGCGCGCCCTTATGCGCGCGCCGTTTTCGAGCTGGCCAGGTCACAGGGCAGCCTTGCGCAGTGGTCCGACAGCCTTGCGCTGATGGCGGCCGTCGTCCGCAACGACACCATGCGCGCGCTGCTGGACAATCCGCGGCTGACCCGCAACGACGCGGCCGACCTGCTGATCCGCGCCTGTGGCACGGACATCGGCGACACCGAAAAGAACCTGGTGACAATGCTGGCGGAAAACGACCGGCTGTCACAGGTGCAGATGATCGCCGCGCTGTATAACCGTTTGCGCGACGAAGCCGAAGGAACCGTGGAAGCCGAAGTCATCTCCGCGCTGCCGCTCAGCGAGGCGCAGAAAACGGCAATCGCCAACGCGCTGAAGGCGCGCCTCGGCCGCGACGTGCACCTGAATTGTTCTGTGAACGAAGGCCTGGTAGGCGGAGCAGTGATCCGCGCAGGCGACCTGGTAATCGACGGGTCGGCTGTGGAGCACCTGCGCCAGCTGTCCAGTGCCCTGGTTCACTAATAGAGGACGCAAGCAATGCAATTAAATCCATCCGAGATCAGCGAACTGATCAAAAAGCGCATCGAGGGGTTCGAAGCCACCTCCGAGGCACGTAGCGAAGGCACCCTCGTCAGTCTGACCGACGGCATCTGCCGTATTCACGGCCTGGCCGATGTCATGCAGGGCGAAATGGTCGATTTCGGCAACAACCTGTACGGCCTGGCACTGAACCTGGAGCGCGACTCCGTGGGCGCGGTGGTACTGGGCGACTACAAGACAGTGTCGGAGGGTGACAAGGTCAAGTGTACCGGCCGTATCCTCGAGGTGCCGGTGGGAGAAGCGCTGCTCGGCCGCGTGCTCGATTCCCTGGGTAGTCCTATCGACGGCAAGGGGCCGATCGAAACCCCGCTGTCCTCGCCGATCGAAAAAATCGCGCCGGGCGTCATCGAGCGTAAATCGGTTGACCAGCCGGTGCAGACTGGCCTGAAAGCCATCGACAGCATGGTACCGATCGGTCGCGGCCAGCGTGAGCTGATTATTGGCGACCGCCAGACCGGCAAGACCGCGGTGGCCATCGACGCCATCATCAACCAGAAAGGCACCGGGGTTAAGTGCATCTACGTCGCCATCGGCCAGAAGAATTCCTCCGTGGCCGGCGTGGTTCGCAAGCTGGAAGAGCACGGCGCCATGGATCACACCATCATCGTCTCGGCCGGCGCTTCCGATTCGGCCGCCATGCAGTACATCGCCCCGTATGCCGGTTGCGCGATGGGTGAGTACTTCCGTGACCGCGGCGAAGACGCCCTGATCATCTACGACGATCTCACCAAGCAGGCCTGGGCCTATCGCCAGGTGTCGCTGTTGCTGCGCCGCCCGCCGGGCCGTGAAGCCTACCCGGGTGACGTCTTCTACCTGCACTCGCGCCTGCTGGAGCGTGCGGCGCGCGTCAATCAGGAGTACGTGGAGAAGATGACCAACGGCGAGGTCACCGGCAAAACCGGGTCGCTGACGGCGCTGCCGATCATCGAAACCCAGGCTGGCGATGTATCGGCCTTCGTCCCGACCAACGTGATCTCCATTACCGACGGCCAGATCTTCCTGGAATCTGATTTGTTCAACGCCGGTATTCGCCCGGCCATCAACGCCGGCCTGTCGGTATCGCGCGTTGGCGGCGCCGCGCAGACCAAGATCATCAAGAAGCTCGGCGGCGGTGTGCGTCTGGCGCTGGCCCAGTACCGCGAGCTGGCGGCGTTCGCGCAGTTTGCCTCCGACCTCGACGAGGCCACCCGCAAACAGCTGGAGCGCGGCCAGCGCGTCACCGAGTTGATGAAGCAGGCACAGTATGCACCGATGTCGGTGGCTGAAATGGGGCTGTCGCTGTTTGCCGCCAACGAAGGCTACCTGGATGACGTGCCGGTCAACAAGGTGGTGGACTTCGAAGCCGCACTGATGGCGCATTTCCGTTCGGCCTATGCCAGCGATATGGACAGCATCAACAGCAACCCGGACTACAACGATGAAGTCGAGGGCAGACTGCGTGCCATTATCGAAGACTTCGTTGCGACCGGCGCCTACTAGGCGGTCCCTAACCAAGCAGGAAAAGTTCTATGGCTGGCGCGAAAGAAATACGCACGCAGATTAAAAGCATCAAGAACACGCAGAAGATCACCAAGGCTATGGAAATGGTCGCGGCGAGCAAGATGCGCAAGGCTCAGGATCGCATGCGCGCCTCGCGCCCCTATGCCGAGAAGATGAAGACCGTGGTGGCTCACATGGGCAAGTCCCATCCGGAGTACAAGCACCCCTACCTCATCGAGCGCGAAGCGAAACGCGTCGGACTGATCATCATATCAACCGATCGCGGCCTGTGTGGCGGCCTGAATGTCAACCTGTTCAAGAAGGCTTTCGCCTCGATGAAGCAATGGCGCGAGCAGCAGCTTGAGGTCGATCTGGCGGTGATTGGCACCAAGGCGATGGGTTTTTTCAAGCGCCTCGGCGGCAACGTGGTGTCGGAGAACTCGCGCCTCGGCGACGCCCCGAAGATCGAAGATCTGATCGGTTCGGTCAAGGTCATGCTGGATGCTTATGACGCCGGTGAAATTGACCGCGTCTACCTGGCCAACAACGTGTTCGTCAACACCATGACCCAGGCGCCGACGGTAGAGCAGCTGCTGCCGGTGGTGGGCGATGAAACCGACAAAGAGATTGCCCACCACTGGGACTACATCTACGAGCCCGGCGCCAAGGAAGTTATGGACGGCCTGTTGATGCGCTACATCGAGTCGCTGGTCTACCAGGGGCTGGTCGAGAACATCGCCTGCGAACAGGCGGCGCGTATGGTGGCGATGAAGGCGGCCTCCGACAACGCCGGCACACTCATAGACGAGCTGCAGCTGGTCTATAACAAGGCGCGCCAGGCGGCGATCACCCAGGAGCTGTCGGAAATCGTCAGCGGCGCGGCCGCAGTTTGATTTTTCAAAGGCCCAGAGCGACCGGTCTGGATGCCTGTAGAAATGAATTTTTATTTAAGAGGACTTCCGCATGAGTTCCGGAAACATTGTTGAAATCATCGGTGCCGTGGTCGACGTGGAATTTCCGCGCGAGTCGGTGCCCAAAGTCTACGATGCGTTGCTGGTCGACGATGCCGGCCTTACGCTGGAAGTACAGCAGCAGCTCGGCGACGGTATTGTTCGCACCATCGCCATGGGCTCGACCGACGGCATCAAGCGTGGCGTCAACGTTGCCAATACCGGCGCGCCGATTTCCGTACCGGTGGGGCAGGGCACCCTGGGTCGCGTCATGGACGTGCTCGGCAATCCCGTGGATGAGGCCGGTCCGGTCAACGCTGACAAGAAGATGCCCATCCATCGTCGCCCACCCACCTATGAAGAACAGGCGGCGAGCCTCGAGATTCTCGAAACCGGCATCAAGGTTATCGACCTGATCATGCCGATCGCCAAGGGTGGCAAAATCGGTCTGTTCGGCGGCGCCGGCGTGGGCAAGACCGTTACCCTGATGGAGCTGATCCGTAACATCGCCGTGGAACACTCGGGTTACTCGGTGTTCGCGGGTGTCGGTGAACGTACCCGTGAAGGTAACGACTTCTACTACGAAATGAAGGACGGCGGCGTGCTGGACAAGGTGGCACTGGTTTACGGCCAGATGAACGAGCCGCCGGGCAACCGGTTGCGCGTGGCGCTCACCGGCCTGACCATCGCCGAAAATTTCCGCGACGAAGGCCGCGACGTGCTGATGTTCATCGATAACATCTACCGTTATACCCTGGCCGGTACCGAAGTGTCCGCTCTGCTTGGTCGTATGCCTTCGGCGGTGGGTTACCAGCCGACGCTGGCGCTGGAAATGGGCGAGTTGCAGGAGCGTATTACCTCCACCAAGACCGGTTCCATCACCTCGTTCCAGGCCGTGTACGTGCCCGCGGACGACTTGACCGACCCTTCCCCGGCCACCACCTTCGCACACCTTGACGCCACACTGGTGTTGTCGCGTCAGGTCGCCGAGCTGGGCATTTACCCGGCGGTGGACCCGCTCGATTCCACCTCCCGCCAGCTCGACCCGCTGGTGGTCGGCAACGATCACTACGATACCGCGCGTGCCGTGCAGGGTACCCTGCAGCGTTACAAGGAGCTGCGCGACATTATTGCCATCCTGGGTATGGACGAGCTGTCCGAAGACGACAAACTCGCCGTGTCCCGCGCGCGCAAAATCCAGCGTTTCCTGTCGCAGCCGTTCTTCGTCGCGGAAACCTTTACCGGTACGCCGGGCAAATATGTTTCGCTGAAAGATACCATTGCCGCCTTCAAGGGCATCGTCAATGGCGATTACGACAGTCTGCCCGAGCAGGCCTTCTACATGGTTGGCACCATCGATGAAGCCGTGGAGAAAGCCAAATCGCTGTAAAGCGGCGGGGAGGGTCTAAACTATGGCTATGACCATACATGTTGATATCGTCAGCGCCGAGGCGGAAATTTTTTCCGGCACGGCGAACATGGTATTTGCCCCGGCCGAGATGGGGGAGGTCGGCATAGCGCCGCGCCATACCCCGCTGCTGACCCGCCTCAAACCCGGCGAGGTCAGGGTCCAGGTGGAAGGGCAGGAAGAGCAGTATTTTTATGTTTCCGGCGGCATTCTGGAAATTCAGCCGCACGTGGTGACGGTGCTTGCCGATACCGCCCTGCGCGCCAAGGATCTGGACGAGGCGGCGGCGCTCAGGGTCAAGGAGCGTGCCGAGAGAGCCATCGCCGACAAGGCCAGCGACTTCGACTACGCCAAGGCCCAGGCCGAGCTGGCCGAAGCCAGCGCGCAACTGCATGCCATCCGTCGCATGCGCGACAAGAGCCGGCGCTAGCCGCGGGGCGGTCACTGCGGGCCCGGTGGCCTTCGTCGCCATCGAGCCTGACTGCCTTCACAACCACCTGTTACAATAACCCCATGTCAGCGCCCACAGTCAGCAAGCACAAGGTGGTTGCCATCACCTACTCCATCATCGACGAATCGGGAGTTATTCTCGAGCAGTCCGATATCCCGGTCTATTATGTCCACGGCGGACCCAACGACATGTTTCCGGATGTGGAAGCGGCACTCGAGGGCTGCGAACTCGGCGATTCCATCGAAGTGGTCCTGCCGCCGGAAAAGGCTTTCGGCTATCACGACCCGCAAATGACGTTTACCGATGACATCGACAATGTGCCGCCGCAGTTCCGGCATGTCGGTGCCGAGGTGCAGATGCAGAAAGACAGCGGCGAAACGCGCTCGTTCTTTGTATCCAAAATCGACGAGAACAGGCTCACAGTCGACGGTAACCATCCGTTTGCGGGCAAAACCCTGACCTATGCGCTTACCGTTGCCGATATCCGTGATGCCAGCGAAGACGAAAAGCGCAAGGGCGTCGCCAAACCGATTGTGCACTGAGCGGCACTGGAGCTGACCGGCGTGTATTTCGATCCGGTTGCAATCTTGCCGTATTATGCGCCCATTGTCGGGGGAAAGACCTTTAACTCAACAACAGTGTTTTATCCATGAGACTCAGCGTCATCATTCTCGCGGCGGGCCAGGGCACACGTATGCGCTCGCTACTGCCCAAGGTGCTGCACCGCCTGGGTGGCCGCCCGTTGCTGGCGCACGTTATCGACACGGCGCGCGAGCTCAAACCCGACAGCGTGCATGTCGTCTATGGCCACGGTGGCGACCAGGTGCGCGAGGCGCTGGCCGATTCGCCGGTCGAGTGGGTCGAACAGGCCGACCAGCTGGGCACGGGCCACGCGGTGGACCAGGTCATGCCCCGCATTGCCGGCGACAGCGTGGTGCTGGTTCTTTACGGCGATGTGCCGCTCATTACCGCCGCGACCCTGGCGCCCATGATCAAGCAGGCCGGGCGGGGCAAGCTCTCGGTGCTCACGGCGAAGCTTGACAATCCCTCAGGTTATGGCCGCATCATCCGCAGTGCCAATGGCAAGCTGGTGGACATTGTCGAACAGAAAGATGCCGGCACCGAGCAGCTGCGCATCCGGGAGATCAACACCGGCTTTCTGGCCGCGCCGGCCGGATTGCTGCGCGGCTGGCTGCAGAAGCTGGATAACCGCAATGCCCAGGGCGAGTACTACCTTACCGACATTGTCGGCATGGCGGTGGATGACGATGTGCCGGTGGAGAGCGCGACCGCGGCTGACACCGACGAGATCCTGGGTGTCAACGACCGCGTCCAACTGGCGCACCTCGAGCGCGTCTATCAGCGGCGGCTGGCCGAGGTGCTGATGCGTGCCGGTGTGTCGCTGGCCGACCCCGCGCGTTTCGATCAGCGCGGCGAACTGGAGGCGGGCAGCGACAGCTTTATCGATGTCAACGTGGTGTTCGAAGGCGAGGTGCGTTTGGGTGAGCGGGTACGAATCGGTCCGAACTGCGTTATCAGGAACGCGACCCTTGGCGACGACGTGGAAGTGTTTGCCAGCACGGTGATCGACGACGCCCGCATCGGCAACGCCTGCCGGATCGGCCCGTTTGCGCGTATTCGGCCGGAAACCGAACTGGCCGAGCGGGTGCATGTGGGCAATTTCGTCGAGGTGAAGAAGTCCCGGGTGGCCGCCGGCTCCAAGATCAACCACCTGAGCTACATCGGCGACACCCGCATGGGTGCGGGCGTCAACATCGGTGCCGGGACCATCACCTGCAATTACGACGGCGCCAACAAGCACGTGACGGACATCGGTGACGACGTATTTGTGGGTTCGGACACCCAGCTGGTCGCGCCGGTCAAGGTGGGCGACGGAGCGACCATCGGGGCCGGTACTACCGTGACGCGCGACGTACCCGCGGGCCAGCTGACGCTCAGCCGCTGCGCGCAAAAATCCATCGAAGGCTGGTCGCGGCCGGTCAAGAAAAAGCCCTGAACGGCGTCTTTAGTGCCCGGGCGCCGCGCCGCTAAGTTGCATGAACTCCACAACGGAATCCTCTGAATGTGCGGAATAGTCGGTGCCATCGCCCAGCGTGAAGTCGCCCCCATCCTGATCGAAGGTCTGCGGAGACTGGAATATCGAGGCTATGATTCCGCCGGTCTGGCGGTGCTCAACGGGACCGGGCAACTCGAGCGTCTGCGCACCACCGGAAAGGTCGCCGAGCTGGCCGCCGCCTTCGATCTGCACCCCGTGCACGGAACCAGCGGTATTGCGCACACTCGCTGGGCGACCCATGGCAAGCCCAGCGAGAACAACGCCCACCCGCATATCTGCGGCAACCGGGTCGCGGTGGTCCACAACGGCATTATCGAAAACCACGAGGCGCTGCGTGCTGCGCAGAAACAGCAGGGCTTCCGTTTTACGTCGGATACCGATACCGAAGTCATTGCGCACCAGATTTTTCACTACCTGGATCAGGGCGAGGCGTTTCTTGCCTCTGTGAGACACGCCTGTAGTGACATGCAGGGCGCCTACGCCATCGGGGTCCTGAACACCTCTGATCCGGACCACCTGATCGCCGCGCGCCGGGGCAGTCCGCTGGTTATCGGTATCGGCATCGGCGAGTATTTCATCGCTTCCGATGTCGCGGCGCTGTTGCCGGTCACCCAGCGCTTCGTTTTCCTTGAAGACGGTGATGTCGCCGACCTGAGCTGCGCGGGTCTCACCATCTACGACAGTGCCGGTGAAGTGGTCACGCGCCCGGAGAGGCGCTCCGAGTTGTCGGCCGACGCGGTCGAGCGCGGCGAGTTCCGTCACTACATGCTCAAGGAAATCTACGAGCAGCCACGCGCTATCGCCAATACCCTGGAGGGCCGCGTCCACCAGGGGCGGGTGCTGGAGGCGGCGTTTGGTGCGGGGGCGAGCGAGATCTTCGACAAGGTCCAGGGCGTGCACATTATCGCCTGCGGTACCAGTTATCACGCCGGCCTGATCGGGCGCTACTGGATGGAATCGCTCGCCGGGATCCCTTGCAGCGTGGAGGTGGCCAGCGAGTTCCGCTACCGTAAACCAGTGGTGCGAAACAGTTCGCTGATTGTCACGATTTCGCAGTCCGGTGAAACCGCCGACACCCTGGCGGGCCTGCAGGAGGCACGCCGCCTGGGCTTTGGCCAGTCACTGACCATCTGCAACGTGCCGGAGAGTTCCCTGACGCGCGCCTCGGACCTGACGTTGATGACCCGGGCCGGCCCCGAAATCGGCGTGGCGTCCACCAAGGCCTTCACCACCCAGCTGGTCGCGCTGATGCTGTTGACGATTGCGCTGGGGCGGCGCTTTTCCATGAGCGAGGAGACCGAACGCAGCTTGGTCGCCCAGCTGGAGCACCTGCCGCGCGAAATCGAAGACATTCTGCAGCTCGACGCCCAGATCACACACCTGGCGGAACATTTCGCCGACAAGCAGCACGCCCTGTTCCTGGGGCGTGGCGCGCAGTATCCGGTGGCCATGGAAGGGGCGCTGAAGCTGAAGGAAATTTCCTACATCCACGCCGAAGCCTACCCCGCGGGGGAACTCAAGCACGGCCCGCTGGCATTGATCGACGCCGACATGCCCGTGGTGGTGGTGGCGCCCAACAACGACTTGCTCGAAAAGCTCAAATCCAACCTGCAGGAAGTCAGCGCGCGCGGTGGCCAGATGCTGGTTTTTGCCGACGAGAATACCGGCATGGCGTCGGATGGCACCAGCACCGTATTGCCCGTCGCGCCAACCGGCGATTGCGTGGCGCCCATCGTGTTTACTGTGCCCTTGCAGTTGCTGGCCTACCACGTCGCCGTTCTCAAGGGCACCGACGTCGACCAGCCGCGCAACCTCGCGAAGTCCGTCACCGTCGAATAGCCAGCAGCCTTTTCGCATCGAGGTGTGCCCGCAGTTCAAATGGGTTCAGAAAACAACAAAAGAATTCCTTGCAGCGCCATTCAAATCGAAGAAGCAGATAATGGCGTTTTTATTGGAGTCCGCTATTTAGAAGGGGGTAACGGTGTTGTAACGCCAGAAGTTATTGAGCTTTATGAAGGGCCGAATGAAGACTTTGGCTTGTAACAAGCCATTCGTACGGGACCGGAGAGTTCCTACGGTTTGGTTGACACCCTGACCTAACCGTTATGTGCCCTAGGGGATGATTATGAGAGTATGGAAAGATATATTCTGGGCTTGCGCACTATTGTTTGTCATCCAGTCGGGTACTACTCCGTTTAGTTCTGCCGGGACGCTATGGGATGTGGCGAGATTGATCATCAGTGGGCTTTCATTAGTTCCTCTCTATGGTTATGCGTACCGAGTAGCAGTAGGAAACAGAGCGATAGCAATTTTAATTTTTGGCTACAACGCGATATTTGTAACTATTGCCTTGCTGTTTGCTGCCCACGTGCTTATAACTGGGTGGAGCTTGTTTATTCTATTTTTGGTATCCCTTTTGTTGGCGCTATCGTTTGTTTTTCTGTATCCGCAGTATAAATATGCGTTTGACTCAGATGATCTCTGGGGTGCAAGCGCATAGCCCTGCGCCCTGTTCGCCCCTGGGGGCCGGGACGCGGAAAAAAGCGCCGTGCCCCTGGTGTGCGGCGTTGCCGCTGATCTTATATTTTCGAGAGCGAGATAGTTATTGAAAAAATCAACGAAAGCAGCTCTATTGTCAGCTTTTGTATTTCCTGGTGTCGGGCATGTCTACTTAAAAAAGTATACGGCGGGAGTTTCGCTGGGGGGCGTTTCATTTGCTGCGATTTATTATTTGGTGGCAAAGTCTGTAGAGACTGCTCTCGAAATCACCGGAAAAATCCAAAGTGGTGATGTCCCATTGGATATCGGAGCGATTACGGAGCTGGTATCACAACAATCAAGTGGCACTGATGCCCAAATGCTGAATATTGCCACGACCGCCCTGGTCATTTGTTGGCTAATCGGTATTGTTGACTCCTATAGGGCTGGTCGTGTGAGAGAAAAAAGCGATGAAGCGTCGGGCAACAGACAAACATAACAAGGCACCCAGGCCGACGCACTGAATAGCGCAGCCGGGCTTGAACGTTGGGTGTAAGAATGAGGTGCAAGCCGTGAAATTACTGCAACCTGTCGTCGCAACCGTATTCGTGCTGGTTACATCGAGCATATCGACAGCGGCCGATGATCCCAGACAATTGGTCGATCTTCCGAAAATGATGCAACAGCATATGATGTCAAACATGCGTGATCATCTGGCGGCGATTAATGACATATTGATGCATCTGGCAAAAGGGGAGTTGGACGAGGCAGCAGGGATTTCAGAAAGGCGTCTTGGGATGAGTTCGCTCGAGGTGCATGGGGCGAGTCACATGGCCAGGTTCATGCCAGAGGGCATGCGCGAGGCCGGCATCAACATGCACAGAGCCGCGAGCCGCTTTGCTCTGAAAGCGCAAGAAGGTGAAGTATTGCCAGCTTACGATGCTCTGTCCGGGATTACATCTGCATGTGTTGCGTGCCATGCGGCGTATCGTATTCGATGAACAAGATGGCGCCTGGCAATGCCACGCGCGAGTCTGTCTGCTACGGGCTCGTTGTGGGTCTATCTGGCCGCTGAATGGGAGGACCTGGTTAACCTGTGTGTCTCCAGGTGATCTATGGCGTGTTTTTGACCGTTCTTGCCGCAACGTCGTATCGCGTGATTATCCTGGGGGCGGAATCGGTGCCAGCGTACGGCCTGAAACGCCGGTCTCACCGGAAATTCGGATTTTTCGGGTGGATCCTGGCATTGTATCTGGTCTACCTGATGGTCTGCATGATACCTGCAACGGTAATTTTTACGATGACTGCCAATCTGGCAGGCTCTGGCACAGCGCCTGCGTGATGGTGATAGAAATCGCAGCATTGTGATTGTCGTACAATGAGTTGGCGAATGATAAGGCGCAACAGCAGCAGCCAGGGCGCCTCTGGCGCACACGCCTCCCCGACCGCGAACCCTATAAAACAACTGCTTATATGGGGTTTAGATAAGGACTATATTCCCTTCATTCACAAGGAAATATGGAAAAACTGTAGCGAAAATGTTACAGTATCGCGCTTGTCCCCCAAGATGTCCGGAAAGTACGCGAGGAGTCAATTTGTGACTAAGGATATGATGTTCTTCTGCATTCCACAGCAGGCCTACATGCGCACGGAGAACTGCTGCAACCTGCGCAAACGTCCTGCCGGCAAGGCTCCTGCTGGCGCGCAGCCCATGCTGCGGGCCTGTGAAAAATGCACCATGTACCCATTGGTCGACAAAGAAAAAGTGCCAACGGTATCACTGGACGCCTACCTTGGTGGCAGTAAGCCGAAAGTGGCGAACATCCACACCGCGGCCAACAAGAAGCTCATCCAGGCCGAACTCAGCGGTTAACAATTCTGCGCCGGCGCCGTATATCGGCGCTGGCTTCTCGTATTTTACTTCCGCCCTGCCGTGACCGGCCTGACCCCGTCCAGGCGCAACGCTTGTGCACCCCGTGCGGCTTTGCCACTATAGCCACGAGTTTCTACGGCACGGTTTAGTGTAATGAGTCCTTACTACGGCGTGCGTCGCTTCGGCCCTTATCTCGGCGTCATACAGGTTATCGACGTGGGCGATGCCTGCGCCTATTCCACCAATGGCCGAACCTGGCGGGTTCGCCAGCAGACTGCGTCCGGGCGGTTTCGCTGGGGCGTTACCCAGGTCTCCGGCGAGGACCTGGGCGAGGTACGCATCGTCAATGCCGATAACCTGGTGGATGCGCTGAAGCGCCAGCCGCCGGTGCCTTTCCCCATACGCGACCGCTTCGAACTCTGGCTACTAAACCGCAAAACCCGCAAACCGCTGGCGTTGCTGCGCACCCGCTACAAGGCGCTCGATATGGAACAGGTCACCGATCCGCACTGGCGCCCCTTTCTGATGACCGATACCGGGTTCGTTTCTCCGACGCTGGCGGCGCAGGAGAAAAACCACCCGCGTAACGGCTGGCCGATCCCCCACCGTGACCAGCTGGAAAGCCAGGTCAATGTCGCCTCCCGTCCCATGCCCGCGGCACAGTGGTTCGAGCGCCACAGCGACGGCAGCGGCACGGGGCGTAGCGGCCTGCGTCTCCAGGACGATGAAGAGGGTCGCACGCTGGTGGCCGAGGAGTTTCCGGAACTGTTGATCAGTGAAGACTGGGACAATGAACTCCAGCGAGGCCTGGTGGATGACTACCACGACTGGTATGCCGCATCGCTGCTGGCCCACCAGAATCTCAGTACCGCGACGCGCGAGCGCCTGGAAAAAGCCGCCTGCAAGCGGCCCAAACCCTTGCTGGCGGTGTATCCGCTGATCCCGGAAATCCTCGACCGCGACGCCATCGACGTGGCGCTGGTCAGCGCCAGATTGATGAACGCGTCCTGATACGCCGCTCGACCCCGTCAGGCGATTGTCACATCGGCTGACAGGTAAACATCCTGGATCGCATTCAGCAGATTCACGCCGTCGGCCATCGGTCGCTGGAAAGCCTTGCGACCGGATATCAGCCCCGTGCCGCCAGCGCGCTTGTTGATGACTGCCGTGCGCACCGCCTGCTGCAGATCGTCCTTGCCCGACGCACCGCCTGAATTGATCAGTCCGGCGCGCCCCATGTAACAATTGGCCACCTGGTAGCGGACCAGGTCGACCGGGTGGTCGCTGGTCAGCTCTTCGTAGACCCGGGGATGCGTCTTGCCGAACTTGATGGCGTTGAAGCCGCCATTGGTTTCGGCGAGTTTCTGTTTCACGATGTCGGCCTCGATGGTGAC
>Ga0315540_10000381_pt1 | contig 24924 bp, 21 predicted proteins | sample SalMarSW160110MG_FD_203677 | JGI IMG/M metagenome (GOLD analysis project Ga0315540, IMG submission 203677) | Salt marsh sediment microbial communities from the Plum Island Ecosystem LTER, Massachusetts, United States - Salt Marsh Sediment SW1601-10 ...
TCCAGCAACAGGCGGCAGCGGTTCTCGACCGAGCCCCCGTAGATGTCGTCGCGGTCATTGACCCGCGAGTTCAGAAACTCATCGAACAGATAGCCGTTCGCCCCATGGATCTCGACCCCGTCCATGCCCGCTTCCAGGGCATTTCGCGCCGCCCGGACGAATGATCGCTCGACGCAGGCGATACCATCGGCATCGAGGGCTCGGGGCGGGCTAGTCGGCACATACGCGGGCCGTCCCTCCTCGTCGTAGCCGAAGCAGACGGCACCTTCCGGTTGCTCGTCGGTGGGACCCTCGGGGGCTCCCCCCTCCGGCTGCAGGCTGTGGTGTGAGATGCGCCCCGTGTGCCAGATCTGGACGAAGATCCGACCTCCTTCCTGATGTACGGCCTGGGCCACCTGGCGCCAACCCGTGATCTGCTCCCGGGTGTAGATTCCCGGTGTCCAGAGATAGCCGCGAGCCGAGTCCGATACGGGCACACCCTCGGTGACGATCAGCCCGGCAGTGGCGCGCTGGGCATAATACTCGGCCATCAGGGCCGTCGGCACATCGCCCTCCGCGGCGCGGCAGCGGGTCATGGGCGCCATGACCATCCGGTTCCTCAACGGTAGGGATCTCAGGTCGTAGGGTTGGAACAGCTTGTGGCTCATATCGCTCTTACCTGTTCGACTGTTGGGAGCTTTTTACAATCCTGCCGGCGCGGGCAATTCAGGAATCCTTGCTCGATGCCGATCCAGCGGGCTCGGCGACCAGACGCCGATAGATCTCCCGGGCCGGTCCTGCCACCTCCGGTGCCACCTGGCGCAGATAGTCCGCGCTGCCCGCGGCCGCGGCGGCGAGAGCCTCGCGCAGCGGACGCCAGCGCTCGCCGGCCTCGCCGGCGTCGAGTAGGTCACGGGTCTCGGCAGCCTTGCCTTCCTGAACGGTCTCCTGGAACAGTACCAGCATGTCGTCCCAGATGGCCTCGAGGTAGGACTCTCCGCCCTCGTTTATGAGACGCCGGATCAAGGTGGCGGCGGCGAGCCAGTCACCGAGGCGGACCAGAATGCAGGCCAGGGTGTGGACGTAGTCTAGCCTCTCGGGTGCGAGTGCCAACGCCCGTTCCGCCAGGGCTTGGGCCTCGTTCTCGTCGTGACCCTGTTGGTAGAGCAGCCAGGCGAGGCCATTGTAGCCAGCGTCCGCGTCCGGATCGATCTCGACGGCGCGTCGGAAAGCCTGCTCGGCCTCGTCGTAGCGATCGAGATGTTGGTGGAGAAGATAACCGAGAGCGAACCACAGGTGCGCATCGCTCGGTGCGATCTCGATGGCCCGGCGGTAAGCTAGCTCTGCATCCTCGTAGCGGGCGAGATATTGGGTGAGTAGTTTGCCGAGGTTATTCCACGGGTCGACATAGTCGGGATCGAGATCAATGGCACGATGGAAGGCTTGCTCGGCCTCTTTATAACGACCGAGATGCTCAGAGAGCAGAATTCCGAGGTTGTTCCACGGGTGGGCATCGCCTGAATCGATCTCGATGGCATGGCGATAGGCCTGCTCGGCTTCTATGTAGAGGCGAAGAACGTCCTGGAGCAGGATGCCAAGGTTGCTCCAGGGCGTTGCATAATTCGGATCGATATCGATGGCTCGACGGTAGGCCTGCTCGGCCTCTTTGTACCGGGCAAGATGTTCCTTTAGCAGGATACCCAGATTATTCCACGGCATTGCCGAGTCCGAATCGATATCGATAGCTCGACGGTATGCCTGCTCGGCCTCCCCGTACCGGGCAAGATTCTCTTGTAGCAGATTGCCGAGTCCGTTCCATGGGCCGGCATAAGCAGGATCGATGTCAATGGCACGGCGGTATGCCCGCTCGGCCTCGTCGTAGCGGGCGAGATGGTTTTTGAGCAGGTTGCCAAGGCCGTTCCAAGGCCAGGCAAAATTCGGATCAATGCCAATGGCGTTGCGGTAGGCCTGCTCGGCATCTTTGTAGCGTGCGAGATGCCTCTGAAACAAGTTGCCTAGGTCATTCCACGGGCTCGCGAAGTTCGGATCGATCTCGATCGCGCGCTGGTAGGCCAGCACGGCTTCTTCGTATCGGGCAAGATATTCATGAAGCTGGTAGCCACGAAAGTGCCATGCCTCTGCCGTATCGATCCGGGAGGCCGTCAGTGCTTGCAAGGCATGTTCGGCTTGCTTGGGTCCGGTTTTCCCGCGACTCAGCCAAGCCATAGCCAAAATATCCGGGTTATCCAACCGCTCTACTGCTGCGGCAGCGCCTTCCGTGTCTTTGCTATCTTCCATGTCCCCCTCTGCGATGGCCCGGTAGAGCCCGAATGGATCGATGCCGAGGCGTTTCTCTAAGCCCGCGTAGTCGTGTGCGAGCACCCGCTCTGCCTCCAGCCACCGCTGCGTGGGCAGGGTTGCGGCGTGGTTGCCGATCGCACGCTTCCTGGCAAGCGAGAGGAATGGACTGCCCAGAACGCGTAGCAGAATTCCTTCGCGGTCCAGATCCAGCTTTGCCTCGTTCAAGGCCGCCGAGATTCGCTCGCGCGCCTCTGCCAGGATCTGCAAACGCTCCGCTCGGTTGGCAAGTCCCGCGTCCTCTCCGCCCAGGTCCAGAAGCTCAGAGAGTCGGCGGCTGGTCTCGCCATCGTCTACCAGTCCGCGCAGGCCGTGGGTCTCCAGGGCCGAGCGCAGGGGTGTCTCGTCGATGCACTGGGCCAGGGCGAGGCTGTACTCGGCTTGGCGCTGTCCGCCGCGCCCGGAGTGCCCGGCCAGACCGAGCTGGTGGCGGGCGCGCGAACGCAACTCGTCGGAGGTGTAGAAGATGCGCAGGAAGCGCACCAGCCAGGTGAGCCGGCGGCGTACCCGGCGGCTGGCTCGCATCAGGTACCAGATGTTGAAGAAGCGCTCGGCGAGCTGAAACAGGGTGCGCTTGCCCCGGAAGGGGGCGGTTTTCTCCACTACGCCCTGATCCTGCAAACGTTTGAGCTGGGCCGAGATCAGGTTGACCTCCCAGCCCAGGCGGTCGGCCAGCATCCGGGCGCTTGCCGGGTCCCAGTGCAGGGCCAGTGCGTCCACCAGGCGCTGACCGAGCTCGGACAGCTCTTCGAAGCGGGCCTTGTAGAGCGGGGTGACCCGGTCCAGCAGGCCCTCCAGGTCGGTGCGCACGTCGCCGGACGGTCCCTGGGCGAGCACCCCGTAGAGCAGCACCGCAGTGCGCGGGTTGCCGCCGGTCAGGGTGTGCAGGGTGCGAATCCGTGCCGGGTCCCGTTCCACGAGCTCGGCCACGGCAGGGGTGTTGCCGAGCTCTGAGAGGCGGATCAGGGTGACTCGCAGCTCCTCTTCGGTGAATCCCTTGAGCTCGTCGATGCGGAAAAAGTCGTAGAAGGCGGCATCGTAACGATAGCTGGCCTCGATTGCGCCGGCACTGGCGGCGAAGACCAGGAGCTCCGGGTGGGATTGCAGGGCTTCGCGCAGGGCCCAGTCTTCGTCGCGCAGGCGTCCGAGGATGAGGTCGGCGTTGTCGAGCAACAGTAGCAGGCGCCGGTCCAGCCGGCGGGCACGCTCCAGCAGGGCCTGGAGCAGGGCGGCGGTATCGGCCCCGGTATGGCTCAGGGACTCGATCTGGGCATCCAGCTCGTCGGCCTGTTCCAGGCGACCTGCCCGCTCCAAGGCATCACCGAGGGCGTCGAGGCAGTTGAGCCAGAGGTCCGTGAGTCCGGCAATGTTGTACTGCTCCTCGGGGAAGGTCAGGGGCAGCCAGGTCGCGGACAGCTCCGGGTCCTCTTCTATCGCGATGGCTAGACGCCGTAGCAGACTGGTCTTGCCCATGCCGCGCTGGCCGAGGATCAATCGGTGCTGGGGGATGGCCCCGGGCCGTTCCCGGCGCAGGTCGGCGAGCATGCGCTCCAGCAAAGGCAGACGTCCGACGAAGTAGCGTTTGAGCTCGTCTCGGCTCAACAGGTCCGGGTTGTAGACCGCCACCCCGTGCAGGGCCCGGTCCGGCTCGTCCCGGGGCAAACGGCTAGGCTTCATGGCGCCACCCGCTTGAGCCAATAGCGGCGCAACAGCTCTAGGCGGAAACGCCAGCGCCCGTCCACCATTACCAGATAGCCGTCGCTCTCCAACACCTCGAGCAGATAGCGCAGGCGCTCCTCGCGCGGCTCGAGGTCCTGGATGTGCTCGGCCAGGGCTTGGGACAGAGTTTCGCGGCTCGCACCGGTGGGATCGCGAGCGCACTGGCTGAGCAGGTGCACGGCTTGGCCGTCCTCTGGGCTACCTAACTCGTCGTGGAGACGCTGGCGCCAGTAGTCGAAGTAGCCCTTGTGGGCAGGGAGCAGCAGCTCCTCGAAGATCTGCTCGACCAGATCGGTCGAGGGCCTTGCGCCGTCTTCGACCCGGTCGCGCAGACGGTCGAATAGGATCTGCAGGTAGTAGGGCACGGGCCAGCCGATAGCTGCGATGATGGCCTTGCGCACCGGCCTCGTGAGCCTGATGTTTTCGCCCGCGGCAAGGGCGGCGAGGAATCGGTCTGAGGTTTCGCTGTCGAAAGCGCCGAGGGGCGCGGGGACCAGGTCGTTGACCGTGTCCCCGATCCCGTGGCGCGCGGCGACAGTGTCCAGGCCGATGGAGCCAGCGAGGATCCAGCGGATGTCGGCATGGTGTTGCTGACGCAGATCCCGCCACCAGTAGAGGAAGCCGCGCACCCGCTCCAACCCGTCGTTACGCTTGAGTAGTCCGAGGAGGAAAACAGGCACCTCATCCACGGCGATGAGCCAGCGGCCATCCAGGTCGCCGATGGAGCGGGCTAATGCTTCGCCGAGGGCTCGCCAGTCGGCGGTCTCGCCGGAGGCGAGCTCGATGCCGAGAGGTCCGAGCTTGAGGGACTTGATGCTTGGCAGCAGGCCTTTCAGCGTGCCCTGAACGGACTTGACCAGCGTTGGCTCAGCGGCGGCCAGGGCCTTGGACAGCTCGCGCACACAGGCAAGCTCGTCCGGGCAGGCGGCGAAGCTCAGGGCGAAGGCTCGAAAGCCTTGATCACCGGCCTCGGCGCAGAGCTTGCGCATCAGCGACGTCTTGCCGATGCGTCGAGGGGCAAGCAGAAGCAGACTGTCGCTGTCGAGAAGGCGCCACATCCGGCGACGCTCGGATTCGCGGTCGAAGAAGTCCTCACCCTCTACCGGGCTTCCAATTACTGTGCGCATGTTCCGTTGCCTTCTGCAATAATTTTTTTGTACAGCGATGAGAGTGTACAACAAATATGTTTTAATAGTTGCGAACAATTGCTTCTGAAGCGACCCGATAGCGTTGATCTCAGTGCCAAATCGGCATCACCCAAACACAGCCCGGACTTCCCCTTTCGGATCCCCGCACGTGTCGCTGCAGGTGCATCCAAGGGTGACCGGTTGCTGGTTGCACCCATTGGCGAGCTGTGCCAAGCACCGCTCGATGCTTCCCGGGAATCCGGACTCTGAGATCTGAATCGGCCCGCGCACAACCGAGCACTAACCGGGCCCGATACTGCGCAAACGGTGATCTGGAGTCGATCGGCCTCTGCAGCTTCAGGCTCGGGGATGCTATGCCACAGCCGTCTTGCCCTTCCTCGCGTAGATCCTCTTCTCTGTCGCGACCATATCCAAGGGCACATCCCAGGGGTTCGCGGGCAGTACCTCCACCCGCTGGCATTCGTGGGCAAGCCCCACCAGCAAGGGTCGGCGCCAGCAGCAGCGTTGGCTGAGATAGGCGAGGGTACGGTCGTAGTAGCCGCCGCCCATGCCCAGCCGGTTACAGTCGGTGTCGAAGCCTACGAGCGGAACCAGCAGCAGGTCCAGGGCCCAGGGCAGCCGGATGCGCCGGTTGCGCAATCTGGGCTCGGGGATACCGAAGTGGTTCTTCTCCAGGGGTTCGCCTGGGCTGTATTCCAGAAACCAGAGCTTCCTGTGAGGATGAGCCCGGAGTACCGGCAGAGCGCAGCGTTTGTGACGCCTGTGGGCCAGACGCAAGAGGGGCAGGGGATCGATCTCCCCATCCGAGCTCCAGTAGATTCCGATGCGACGGGCTCGAAGGAATGCAGTCTGTCTGGCCAAGGAACGGGCCAGGGCGTGGGAGTTACGGCGCTGCTCGATGGGGCTGAGCAGCCGACGCTCGCCGCGCAGGCGACGCCTCAATACACTGGAGGGAATCACGGAAGGGGCGTCAGAAACGACATCCCCCGCACGTGCCGACGCATGCCTTCGTTCCTGAACCGAGCGGTTCAAGTGGGAGCAGTGGCTTTGGCTTCAGGCTTTCCGCTCGTGGCGGACGTGCGCAACAGCCTCACCATTTCTGCCCCCAGGGTATGAATTAGGCTCAAGAAAATACCCAGGCCGCAATCGAGCACCGCAGGGGATGTCTGTCTTAAAGGCTATACCGATTCGTCCTGTGCGTCCAGCTGATGTTGCGTGGCCAGAGTATCACCGAGGCGCTGCTGAAGATCGCCCAGACGACGGTCGAGGTCCTGATCACCCTGTGCCCGGCTGTCTTGGAGCTTGAGCAGCTCGTAGGTGATATTCAGGGCTGCAATGACGGCGATCCGGTCGGCCCCCACCACGCGTCCGGTTTTGCGGATTTCGCGCATCCGCTCGTCGAGGATACGCGCGGACTCGCGCAGTCCTACCTGTTCGTCCGGCCCGCAGGCCACACGGTACTCCTTATCCAGGATACGAACCGACACTGCAACCGGCTCCTGGCTCATATTCCCTCCTCCATTGATTTCAGGCGTGTGATCATGGATTCCACCCGCCCGCGGGCAAGCTCCGTTTTTTCGATGAGCTCGGCGCGCTCCGCGACCAGGTGATCCTGACGCACGCGTAGCGAGGTGTTCTCTTCTCTCAACTGACGGCAGGTCCGGATCAGCTCGTCCACCTGCCGTTCCAGGGTATCGAGGTCGAATTTCGGCACGGAACATGCCTCCCGAGAAACTATTCGGCGAACTATAGAAGGCACTGGCTCCGGGGTCAATCGATCTCGCGCCGTGCTATGATGCCTATCGCCTTATTCGGTCCCTACTGCGCTTTCCTTTATGCAACAATCGGCTCTGGCAGTCGACTACCAAGAGCTCGACGCTCGGCTGGCCGGCTCGGCGCTCAGCCCGAGTGCTGCCGAAGCCCACGGTATGCTGTGCGCCATGCTTTGCTCAGGCGAGTCGGGAGCGGATGAGTCCTGGATCACCGAGCTGCTCGCCGGCAGGGACGATGCGGATTCCGCGACCGGGGAGTGCCGGCGCTCTCTGATGGACTTGGCGGCACGTACCTGCGATGAGATCGCCGGTCCGCGGATGTGCTTAACCCCCTTTTTGCCGGATGAGACACGGCCCCTCGCGGAGCGGGCCCTGGGCCTCTACGATTGGACTCGAGGCTTCCTGTACGGACTGGGGCTTTCGGGTGTGGATCGGGGGCGGCTCTCGGAGCAGGGGAGGGAGGCGTTCGACGGCGTCGTTTCCATTACGCACCTGGACCTCGACGACCTGGACGATTCCGAAGACAACGAGCAGGCACTGATGGAGCTCACGGAGCTGGTCCGGGTGGCGGCCATGCTGGTGTACGAAGAGCAGGTGCATCCGCAAGGACCGCGAGTATGAAGCCGGCGGAGCACAAGCGGCGGCGACGGCGCCTGGCCGCTGTTATGGTGCCCGGCAGTATGGCTGTTTTCCCGGCGGCGGACGAATCCGTTCGCAACCGCGACGTGCACTATCCCTTCCGTCAAGACAGCGACTTCTTCTACTTGACTGGTTTTCCGGAGCCGCAGGCACTGGGGGTCCTGGTCCCCGGCCGCAAGGAGGGCGAGCTGGTCCTTTTCTGCCGTCCGCGCGATCCCGAGAAGGAGCTGTGGGAGGGCGTGCGGGCCGGCGTCGAGGGCGCACTCGAGCATTACGGTGCCGACGAGGCCCACCCCATCGACGAGCTCGACGAGATTCTGCCCAAGCTCATGGAGGATCGTGAGCGGATCTATTATCCGGCCGGGGCAGACCCAGAGCTGGATCGACGCCTGATGGAGTGGGTCGGGGTGACGCGCGGCAAGGCCCGCGCGGGTGTGCGCGCCCCGACGGAGCTCGTCGTCCTGGAGCGGTTGCTCTCGGAGCAGCGTCTGATCAAGAGCAAGGCCGAGCTTGCGGTCATGCGTCGGGCGGCGAGCATCTCCGCCGATGCCCATCGCCGGGTGATGCGGATCTGCAGGCCCGGAATGTGGGAGTATCAGCTCGAGGCGGAGCTGGTGCAGGAGTGCGCTTCCCGCGGCGGGCGGTTTCAGGCCTATCCTCCGATCGTGGGCAGCGGAGCGAACGCCTGCGTGCTCCACTATGTGGACAACCGGCACCAGCTGAAGGACGGGGATCTGGTGCTGGTCGACGCCGGTTGCGAGCTGGAAGGCTATGCCTCGGACATCACACGTACCTTTCCGGTCAACGGCCGTTTCACTTCCCCCCAGCGTGAGCTCTACGAGCTGGTGCTCGCGGCCCAGCAGGCGGCGATCCGCAAGGCGGTTCCCGGAAACCGCTGGGATGATCCGCACAAGGCCGCCGTGCGCACCCTGACCGCGGGGCTGGTCGAGCTGGGAATCCTGGAGGGCGGTAAGCAGGCTGTGCCAAAGCTGGTCAAGGAGGAGAAGTACAAGCCCTATTTCATGCACCGCACCGGTCACTGGCTGGGCATGGATGTGCACGACGTCGGCGAGTATAAGGTCGAGGGCAAATGGCGGCGACTCGAGCCGGGTATGGTCCTCACAGTGGAGCCGGGGCTCTACATCCCGGCGGATCGGACCGAGGTTCCGGAGCCTTATCGCAATATCGGTATCCGTATCGAGGACGATGTCCTGATCACCGGCGAGGGCAACGAGGTCCTGTCGGTCCGTGCACCAAAAGCGGTCGAGGACATCGAGTCCTGGATGAGGGGCGGGTGATGGATGACTATGATTTGGTGATCGTCGGCGGCGGGCTGGTCGGGGGCAGCCTGGCCTGCGCCCTGGCCGGCACCGGTCTGCGGGTGTGTGTCCTGGAGGCGGTTCCGGTCCAATCGAGCGAGCAGCCCAGCTATGACGAGCGGGTCATCGCCCTATCCTGGGGCAGTCGCCGCATCTACGAGGGAATCGGGCTCTGGTCGGCGATCGCTCCGGGTGCGGAGCCGATCCGGGAGGTTCAGGTGTCGGACCGGGGTCGGTTCGGCTTCACGCGATTGGATCATCGCGAGGAGGGTGTGGATGCGCTGGGCTATGTCGCACCGGCGCGCCTGCTCGGTCGTGCCATCCATGACGGCCTCTCCGGTGTCGAGGTGCTCTGCCCGGCGCGGCTGTCGCGCTTTCGGGTTGAGCCGGATCGCGTCGATCTGGAGGTCGACGTCGGCGGGGCCCCGCGGTCCATCGGGGCGCGCCTGCTGGTGGCCGCCGATGGTGGGGATTCCGGGATTCGCAAGGACCTCGGCATCGCGGTGCGGGAGCGCGCTTATGGTCACAACGCCCTCATCACGACGGTGGCGCCCGAGAGTCCCAGGCCCGGCGTGGCCTTCGAGCGTTTCACGGAAACCGGTCCCTTGGCTTTTCTGCCCATGGCCGAAGGGCGTTACTCAGTCGTTTGGACCGCGCGCGAGGAGGAGACTCCCGGGCTGCTCAGCCTGTCCGACGAGGATTTTCTCGCCGGGTTGCAGCAGCGTTTCGGTTATCGGATGGGAAGATTGGGGCGTATCGGGCGCCGGTTGTCCTATCCGCTCAAGCTGATGCTGGCGCGCGAGTCGGTGCGCCCGCGTCTGGTGCTCATCGGCAATGCCGCTCACACCCTGCACCCGGTGGCCGGTCAAGGCTTCAACCTGGGACTGCGAGACGTGGCGGCACTGGCCGAAGTTCTGGCGGAGGCTGGGCGCGAAGGTACCGATCCCGGAGGAGGGAAGACCCTGGGCGCTTACCGGCGCCTGCGCGGCCGGGACCAGCGCCTGGTGGCCGTCGCCACCGATGCCCTCGCCCGGTTGTTCGTCAATCCTTTGCTCCCGGTGCGCTTGGCCCGGGACCTGGGCATGCTGGGGCTGGATCTGACCCCCGGTCTGCGTCACCTGGTGGCCCGGCGTTTCATGGGTGTGGGGGGAAGCCTGCCGCGCCTCGCCCGCGGCCTGTCCCTGGAGGACGGACATGGGTAAGCAGTACCTGCAGACGGATATCCTGGTCGTCGGAGGCGGCATGGTGGGTGCCGCCTTCGCCTGTGCCTGTCTCGGACAGGGCGGCCGCGTCGCGCTCCTGGAGACGCGGGAGCCCCGGCGCTCCTGGCCGGCGGGGGAAGTGGACCTGCGCGTGTCCGCCCTCAACCGCGCCAGCCAGCGTATCCTCGAGCGGCTCGGCGTGTGGGAGCGGATCCTGCAGCTGGGGGCGAGCCCTTACCGGGAGATGCACGTCTGGGATTCGGTCGGCGGCGGCAGCATCCACTTCGACAGTGCCGACCTCGGCGAGAGGGATCTCGGGCACATCGTGGAGAACCGGGTTATTCAGCTCGCCCTCTGGGAGCACTTGGAGCGCTCGGGCGAGGTCGACTTGCTTTGCCCTGCCGCCCTGGACGATCTCGAGCTGACTCGGGATGCCGCCCTGGTCGACCTGGCGGACGGCCGACGGATTTGTGCGCGCCTCCTGGTGGGGGCGGACGGGAGGGAGTCCGGGGTGCGGCGACGGGCCGGCATCGCAACCCGGGGCTGGCTCTACGATCAGCAGGCCATCGTCGCCAATGTGCAGACGGAGGCGTGGCATCGTGAGACCGCCTGGCAGCGCTTTCTGCCCACGGGTCCCCTGGCCTTTCTGCCCCTGCTCGATGGCCGTTGCTCCATCGTCTGGTCGGCCACCGCCTCCCGGGCCGAGGAGCTCCTGGGGCTCGGTGACGCGGATTTCCGCGCACAGCTCGAAGAGGCAATCGACGGCCGCCTAGGGGCAATCGGCGACATCGGTCCACGCGCCGCTTTCGAGCTGCGGATGCAGCACGCCGAGCATTACGTCGAGCCGCGCCTGGCCTTGATCGGGGACGCCGCCCATGCCGTGCATCCGCTGGCAGGGCAAGGTGTCAACCTGGGATTTCTGGATGCGGCGGCGCTTGCCGCCGCCCTCATCGAGGCCGGACAGAAGCGCCGGGACATCGGTGAGCTCTGGGCCCTGCGGCGCTACGAGCGCGCACGCCGGGGTGACAACATGCTCATGCTCGCGGCGATGGACGGGTTCAAGCGCCTGTTCAGCAATGCGGTCACGCCGCTGGCGGTCGCGCGCAGCCTGGGTCTGTCGCTGGTCGACCGGGCTGAGCCCGTCAAACAGCTCTTCATGCGCCATGCCCTGGGGCTGGGGGACGACATGCCGCCCCTGGCACGGCGCTGATGCCGCTTTGCAACAATAGCGTGATAAGATTCGATCGCTCAGTGCTCAGCAAGCGGGGATTTTCCGCCATTTCTCTACCCCTTCCGAATTTTGGGCTTGGTCCTGACAACCTTGGTTGGTTAATCTTAGGAGCCGTGGGCCCGGGAAGGCCCTGCAGCGTCCCGCCGAGGTGATTGTCCGTGGCCGAGATCCCCGACATTACAGATACCGAGCGCTGGATACTGGGGACCACGCTCGCGGAGCGCTACGGTCAGGAACCGGAGATTCAGCTCGGTGATGCCGAGATTCGGCTGAGTCCGTCCGACCGGGAGGTTGCCCCTTGTCCCGTGATCCACTGGCGCGACGAGGAGGGTTGCAACTTCGTCGTCTTCAAAACGGGAGATCGCATTTACCGGTGCCAGTTCTTTTATCGCGGCTATCAGCAGTACGGAACTGGGGTGAAGGAGTACGACGACCTGTCCGAGTGCCTGGTCTCTTTGCTACAGGTCCAGGCCGACTATGTCGCAAAAGAACGTGGAGAGATCGAATCCAAGAGACGCCCGAGATGAAGCGGCACGACCGCTCCCGGGTGTGCTCCGAGCCATCGATCGTTGCCTGGGAGGAGGGGCTGTGATCGAGAAGACCCACACTTGAAACAACTCGAAAAGAGGGGAGCCATGACCGCGAAAAACGCCTTTTATGCACAGTCCGGCGGAGTAACCTCCGTGATCAACGCCTCTGCCTGCGGCGTGATCGAGACCGCACGCCAGCATCCCGATAAGATCGCCAACGTCTACGCCGGGCGCAACGGCATCATCGGTGCGCTGACCGAGGACCTGATCGACACGAATCAAGAGTCGGCCGAGAACATCGCCGCCCTTCGCCATACGCCCTCCGGCGCCTTCGGCTCATGCCGCTACAAGCTCAAGAGCCTGGAGGCCAACAGGCGCGAGTACGAGCGCCTGATCGAGGTCTTCAAGGCCCATGACATCGGCTACTTCTTCTATAACGGGGGCGGGGACTCCGCCGACACCTGCTACAAGGTCTCCCAGCTCTCCGAGGCCATGGGCTATCCGGTCCAGGCCATCCATGTTCCAAAGACGGTGGACAACGACCTGCCCATTACCGACAACTGCCCGGGCTTCGGCTCCGTGGCCAAGTACATCGCTACCTCCACCCTGGAGGCATCCTTCGACGTACGCTCCATGTCGGAGACCTCCACCAAGATCTTCGTCATCGAGGTCATGGGCCGCCATGCGGGCTGGATCGCCGCCGCCGGCGCCCTAGTCGGCGATCAGGGCATCCCGGTGCTGACTCTGTTCCCCGAGGTCGAGTTCGACCAGGACAAGTTCCTGGCCGCCGTCAAGACGAAGGTCGACGAGTACGGCTACTGCACCATCTGCGTCTCCGAGGGTTGCCATTGGCCGGATGGGCGCTTCCTGGCCGAGCAGGGTACGAAGGACGCCTTCGGTCACGCCCAGCTCGGCGGTGCCGCGCCGGTGGTGGCGAACATGATCAAGGACGCGACGGGCTTGAAGTTTCACTGGGCCGTGGCCGATTACCTGCAGCGGGCCGCCCGCCACCTGGCCTCCAAGTCCGATGTCGAGCAGGCCTATGCCCTGGGAAAGGCGGGGGTGGAGTACGCCTTGCAAGGTCACAATTCGATTATGCCGACCGTGGTGCGCAAGTCCTCGGACCCCTACGTCTGGGAGATCGGCGAGGCGCAGCTGGCCGATGTCGCCAACGTGGAGAAGTTCATGCCCAAGGACTTCATTACCGAGGACGGTTTCGGCATCACCGACAAGTGCCGGGAGTATCTGTATCCGCTCATCCTCGGCGAGGACTACCCGCCCTACCAGAAGGGTCTGCCCAAGTATGTGACCCTGATGAACGCGCCGGTTCCCAAGAAGCTCCCCCCGTTCGAGCTGTGAGGTGACAAGGGGAGGAAGGGGTGTGCGGCAACCCCTTTCTCCCGCCCGGCAACCGGGGTCGGTCGATGACGTTTGACCGGGCGCGCGAGGTTCTTCTGGAGCAGCCGTAGTTCGGCAGCGGCTACAACCAAAACGCCGTACGCCTGCTCCTGTAGCGGTTCAACGTGAGCACGGACAGGAGGCAGGGGATGCCTTGATCCGCGAGCTCGACCTGGAAACTGGGTTCCGGTTACGCGCCGGGAGGGACTTCACCGGGGTGGGCCGTAAATAGCTAGCGACTGCTGATCCTTGTGCTGACGGCCAATATATTCGCGCGTGGTGCGTGGATTCTGGGCGGTATCTCGGATGGCCGTATTCTTGCGTATCTAACTCAGGCGGCACCAGTATGGGATGCATTGTGTCTCGTTTCGAACGGAGTGCCGTCGCTGTCTTCACTTTTCCCGTTAAACCCAAGCCTTCCAGGCTTCCCCAAAGGTAGCGATACCGGGAGTGGCGATGAGCAACTACCATCTGTATCTGTCGACAATACCCGAGGCGCTGATTGCCTCGCAGTTGGAGCCGGCGGACTTCGGCCATTACTACGCTGTGGGTCGGTATGGCCGCGTTTTCGGCGAGGCCATGTTCTTCGAGGTGGACCCTTCCTTCCGTTCGGAGGACTTCCCCTTCGCGCTCGCCGACGAGCGCTGCGTGACCCAGCCCGGCGGCGTGCCCAAGTCGTCGACCTATCTCGGGATATACGATGTCCTGGCCCGCATCCCGATCTCTGCCCTGGGTAATCTGTATCTCGTGACGGACGACGGCAGGACCCTGGAGACCAAGCGGGCCGACTATGCGCCGGATACCCACACCCCCCTCTTCCTGTACCAGGAGTTCAGTCCCATCACCCCACTGGTGGCGAGCCGTCTGGAGCCGTTGGCTTTCTGCCATTCCATCACCGACCGCTCACAACCGGTAAACGTGCCGCGCCTGGTCTTTTCAGACCTCGAGCTTGGTGGCCTTGCTCATGACCCGATGCACGGCAACGCCGATGATCTACCTTATCCGGCGATCCGCCACCTGCGCGACGTCCTAGCGGGCTTCGAGACCAACACCAAGGACAGCAAGTTGGTGCTGAAGTGGGTCAAGCGCGGGGTCATCTATCGAACGGTGAAGCAAGGCTTTTTCGTCGGTGACCATGAAGACTTCGCCTTCTATCGCTTCCCGACCCGGCAGGAGCTCGAAAGAGACCACTACGATTGGTGGCGTTCGGCCCAGGTGAACCACATGGAGTAGCGCATTCAACAGCACTGTTCGAGCAAAATTCAATAACGTCAATCGTTCCAAGCTCAATCCGTTGCCGAGGAACTCTCGGCGCCCAGCCAAAGGAGCTGAACTCCATGAACGAACCGGTTTTTTGGTTAGCCCCGATCGCGTCCGTCTTGGCCTTGCTTTTCGCCTGGATCTTCTTCTCCAGCATGAAGCGTCGAGATGAAGGCACCGAGACCATGCGCAAGATCGGCGCCGCTGTCCGCAACGGCGCCATGGCCTATCTGCGCCAGCAGTATCGCGTCATGGTCATCGTTTTCCTCGTGATCGCGGCCTTGTTTGCCTACTTGGCCTACGGCCTTCACGTGCAGAACGAGTGGTTGCCGGTCACCTTCCTCTTCGGCGGCCTGTTCTCGGCATTGGCCGGCTATTTCGGCATGCAAACGGCCACCCTGGCATCCACCCGCACGGCGGCGGCTGCCCGTTCTTCCCTGGGAAATGCACTGAACGTCTCCTTCCGGAGCGGAGCGGTGATGGGGTTGGTGGTCGTGGGTCTGGGACTCGGCAATCTGGTGGTCTGGTTCCTGCTCGCCGATCACTTTCTGCCGGGGGGGGCGGACAGCGGCATCCACCTCGTGATCGTTTCCAATACCGTTCTGACCTTCAGCATGGGCGCGTCCCTACAGGCGCTCTTTGCCCGTGTCGGCGGCGGCATCTACACCAAGGCGGCGGATGTTGGGGCCGACCTCGTGGGCAAGGTGGAGGCCGGTATCCCGGAGGACGACCCCCGCAACCCGGCCACGATCGCGGATAATGTAGGCGACAATGTGGGCGATGTGGCGGGAATGGGCGCCGACCTGTTCGAGTCCTATTGCGGGGCCATCGTGGCAGCGGGTGCCCTGGGCGCGGCGGCCTATGTGTCTGACCCGGTGATGCAGATGAAAGCGGTGGTCGCCCCGATGGCGATCGCCGGTATCGGAATCATCCTGTCCATCTTGGGGGTGTTTTTGGTTAGGACCCGCGAGGGTGCCGACCAAAAGGAATTGCTGGGATCCCTCGCGAGAGGCATCAACACCAGCGCGGCCTTGATCGTCGTAGCGTCCGCTGTGGTCCTGTGGGTGCTTGGCATCGAGAATGTCTGGGGCATTTGGGGCGCCGTTGTCGTCGGATTGGTCACCGGCCTGGTGATCGGTCGCGCGACGGAGTACTACACCTCCGATACCTATCCTCCTACCCGCGGGATCGCTGCGGCCGCCGAGGGTGGCGCCGCTACGTGCGTGATTGCCGGAATCGGCGTCGGGATGATGTCCACCATCATTCCGGTCCTCGCGGTCAGCGTGGGTACCATGCTGTCCTTTCTGTTCGCGTCCGGGTTCGAACCGGCCAACATGAGCCAGGGCCTCTACGGAATCGCAATCGCCGCAGTCGGCATGCTGTCCACGCTGGGTGTCACCTTGGCTAGCGACGCCTACGGCCCGATCGCCGACAACGCCGGCGGCAACGCGGAGATGAGCGGCCTGCCTCCCGAGGTTCGCGAGCGCACGGACGCCCTGGATTCCCTGGGTAACACCACGGCGGCGACCGGAAAGGGCTTTGCCATCGGCTCGGCGGCGCTTACGGCTCTGGCCCTCATCGCTTCCTATATCGAGCTGATCCGGGAGGCGATGATCTCTGCCGGTCAGGAGGTGCTCACCCTCGGCGGCGGTCAGACGGTGCCCACGGCCAGCGCCACTCTGCTGCACTTCATGAACCACTACAATGTAACCCTCTTGAATCCAGTAGTGCTGATCAGTCTCTTCCTCGGGGCCATGGTCGCCTTTACCTTCAGCGGGCTCACGGTGCAGGCCGTCGGGCGGGCGGCGCAACAGATGGTCGAGGAGGTGCGCCGCCAGTTTCGGGAAGACGAGGGAATCCTAAAGGGGACATCCGAGCCGGACTACGAGCGCTGTGTGGCCATCTCTACTGTGGGTGCCCAGCGGGAGATGATCGTTCCCGCGATTTTGGCGGTGGCGGTGCCTGTGGTCGTCGGCCTGGTGTTCGGCGTCGCCGGTGTGATCGGCCTGCTGGTCGGCGGTCTGACCACCGGTTTTGTGATGGCGGTATTCCTATCCAATTCGGGCGGTGCCTGGGATAACGCCAAGAAATATATCGAGGCGGGCCATCATGGCGGCAAGAGCTCTGTCGCGCACCGTGCGGCTGTGACGGGCGATACGATCGGCGACCCCTTCAAGGACACCTCGGGTCCGAGCCTCAATATCCTCATCAAGCTGATGAGTATCGTCTCAATCGTCATGGCCGGTGTCACTGTGTCCTTCAGCTTGATGTAAGTCGGTGAAGATTCGACTTGCGTCTCGAGAAATCCCAGGGAGGGGATTTTTCAAGGTCCTCTGGAGAAGCGCTGTTTCAGCCCTGTAACGCGCTGGACGGGCAGGACGGTAGGGGAGCCCACCGCCCTTGCACCTGGAGGTCGATGTGACCAAAGCCCCCGAGTGTCACCGCCGGGGGCATTTTTTTCTGGCCGAGCGGAAGATCGCTGGACAGCGGGTATATAATCCCAATCGTTTCATGGTAATTGCCGGGTCGGGTCCGGCGATAGCCCCGTGCGCGGATGGATAGCCTTCGGAGTCAGGCGGGTGGTATCGGGGATCGCGTTTAGAGATCTTCCCGAATCAGCGGGGAGCGAGTGCGAATATGAGCCCTGAAGCTGGTTGGCCAATAGCCCATATCCGATAATATCTTGCAGAGGAGATATTCGCGATGTCCGTTGGCTTGATCTTTGCCGTGCTATGCGGGCTCGCCGCCATAGCGTACGGTTTTGTGTCGATACGTTGGGTGATCTCCCAGCCGGAAGGCAATGAGCGCATGAAGGAGATTGCAGCGGCTATCCAGGAGGGCGCCTCGGCGTTCCTCAATCGCCAGTATCTGACGATCACGGGGGTCGGCCTCTTTCTGATGGCCGTCCTTTGGCATACTCTGGGCATATCGACCGCTGTCGGGTTCCTGATCGGTGCGGTGCTGTCCGGGGCCGCCGGCTATATCGGCATGAACGTTTCCGTGCGCTCGAATCTGCGTACGGCCCAGGCCGCGTATCAGGGCATGGACGCGGCCTTGCATGTCGCTTTCCGTGGAGGTGCCATCACGGGACTGCTGGTGGTTGGGCTGGCGCTGCTGGGCGTGTCAGGGTACTACCTGTATTTGGTGCCGTCGGTCCCGGCGGAGTCGGCGGATATGAGCGCTTACGCGGAGGCACAGAGGCATGCCTTGCACGCCCTCGTCGGACTCGCCTTCGGTGGCTCGTTGATTTCGATTTTCGCCCGGCTCGGTGGTGGCATCTTTACCAAGGGCGCTGACGTGGGGGCGGATCTCGTCGGCAAGGTCGAGGCCGGCATTCCAGAGGACGACCCACGCAATCCCGCAGTCATCGCGGACAATGTCGGTGACAATGTCGGTGACTGTGCCGGCATGGCAGCGGATCTATTCGAGACCTATGCCGTCACCGTCGTAGCCACCATGCTGCTCGGTGGATTGCTGTTCAAGGAGAATACGTCCGATGCCATCGTCTATCCCCTGGTGCTGGGGGGCGTTTCCATCCTTGCGTCTATCGCCGGCACCTATTTCGTCAAGATCAAAGAGGGTGAGACCAGGATCATGCCGGCCCTCTACAAGGGCCTGATCGCTGCCGGCGCCGTTGCATTCGTTCTATTCATTCCGGTAACCATGATCTTCATGCCCGAGACCTTTGTCATCGACGGTCAGACGCATGTCCGTTGGGCCGTGTTCAGCTGCGCTGCCATCGGTCTCGTCCTGACCGGCTTGATGGTCTTGATCGCGGAGTACTACACAGGCACCGAGTTCAGTCCCGTCCAATCCATTGCCAAGGCGTCCACCACGGGCCACGGCACGAATGTCATTGCCGGTTTGGGCATCTCCATGAAAGCCACCGCCGCACCGGTGCTCGTCATCTGCCTGGCCATCTTTGCCACTTACCAGATGGCCGGATTGTACGGCATCGCGATCGCCGCCACGTCCATGCTGTCGATGACGGGTATCATCGTCGCATTGGATGCCTATGGTCCCATCACCGACAATGCCGGTGGTATCGCCGAGATGGCGGAGCTCGATGAGAGCATCCGCAACATCACCGACCCGCTGGATGCGGTCGGTAATACGACAAAGGCAGTTACCAAGGGCTACGCGATCGGATCTGCAGGCTTGGCTGCACTCGTCCTCTTTGCGGATTTCACCCATGCCCTGGCCGGCCAGGGGAAGGTGCTGTCTTTCGAGCTCGATAATCCAGCTGTCCTCATCGGACTCTTTATCGGCGGTTTAGTGCCTTACCTGTTCGGCGCCATGGCTATGGAGGCCGTTGGCCGTGCTGCCGGTGACATCGTCGAAGAGGTCCGGCGCCAATTTCGCGAAATGCCGGGCATCATGGAGCGCACCCAGAAGCCGAACTATTCCAGGGCGGTGGACATGCTTACAAAAGCGGCCATCAAGGAGATGCTTGTTCCGTCCTTGCTGCCCGTGCTGGCGCCCGTCGTCGTCGGCTATGGAATGCATCACCTCATGGGTGGCGATGCCGGTGCACTTGCCTTGGGTGGAATGCTGATTGGTACCATCGTCACCGGTCTCTTCGTGGCTATCTCCATGACCACCGGCGGCGCTGCCTGGGACAACGCCAAGAAATACATCGAGGACGGAAATTATGGCGGCAAGGGGTCCGATGCCCACAAGGCCGCAGTCACCGGAGACACGGTGGGCGATCCCTATAAGGATACCGCAGGCCCTGCCGTCAATCCCCTGATCAAGATCATCAACATCGTAGCCTTGCTCATCGTCCCGTCTTTGTGATCGGGGACCGTTGGAGCCGTAACCTCGTTTCCAACGCTCTATAAAGAGCAGAGGCTGAACCTTCTCGGAGAATCATCTATGAATTTGGATAGAGTCGGACCCGGAAAGAATTTCCCAAATGAATTCAATGTGATCGTTGAGATCCCGGCCCATTCCGATCCGGTCAAGTACGAGTTGGACAAAGAGACAGGCGCCATGTTCGTAGACCGCTTCATGAATACGGCAATGCACTACCCCTGCAACTACGGCTATGTTCCCCATACCTTGTCCAAGGACGGCGACCCGGTCGACGTCATGGTCGTAACCAACTATCCATTGATTTCGGGGTCGGTGATCCTGTGTCGTCCGGTCGGGGTGCTCAAGATGACCGACGAGTCCGGCGATGATGCCAAAGTCCTGGCCGTGCCGAACGACAAGATCTCGCGCTTGTACCGCAATATCCAGGATTTCCGTGATATGCCCCAAGTGATTTTGGAGCAGATCGCCCATTTCTTCGAGCACTACAAGGACCTCGACGAGGGCAAGTGGGTACGCGTCGATGGCTGGGGTGGTGTCGACGAGGCGAAGGAGGAGATCCTCGCGAGCGTCCGGATGTACAAGGATGCACCTGAAAAACCTGCGTTCTGAATACCTCTGCGGGGGACGGACACGAGAACTGTCACCAAGCTCCAACAGCGGCTGTCTTACCGAGAAGGCAAAGGCCGCTTCTGATTCGCCCGCGTATACGGGGCATTTCACATGAAGGTCTGTATCCTTTCCGACAGTCACGACCATAGGATCCTGCTGGAGGCGGCCGTTGTCCGGGCCAAGGCGGCCGGCGCCGAGACCGTTCTGCATTGCGGGGATGTGGTCGCCCCCAGCACCCTTCGTTGCCTGGAAAGGCATGGGTTGCCTGTGCATGTGATCCACGGAAACAACGTAGGGGATCTCTATACGCTCGGCAGGTTGTCCGCAGATGCAGACAGCGTCGTCCGGTACCATGGTATGGATGCCGGCTTGGAGCTAGGGGGACGGCGGATTTTTCTGGTGCACTATCCGCACTATGCCCGTGCCATTGCGGCAACCGGCGAGTGGGATCTCGTCTGCTGCGGGCACAGCCACGAGCCGGCGATCGAGCGTCTTCCGAACATTCTCGGTGGTCAGACCCTGGTGCTGAATCCGGGCACGGTCGGCGGTGTCGGCGGAGTCCCGGCGACCTTGATGATCGGGGATCTCACCAGCCTGGAATTCGAGATCCTGGAGCTCGAGAAGGGCATCGAGCGGCAGGCATTGTCATTGGCTGCGACCTGATGCCCCGACCATTGTCGTTCCGCGAGAATGACCGCGATATTGAATCCTCGATTCGCAGATCGATTCCCGATGAGTGACCTGACGCACTTCGACGACTCCGGACGGGCACAGATGGTCGACGTCGGGGGCAAGACGGCAACCCGTCGTGTGGCCGTGGCGGAAGGGCTGATCCGCATGAAGCCGGAAACCTTGGCCCTGATACGTGGCGGCGGGCACAAGAAGGGCGATGTCCTCGCGGTTGCCCGGGTGGCCGGCATCATGGGGGCCAAGAGAACCTCGGAGCTGGTGCCCCTGTGCCACCTCCTGACTCTGACGAAGGTTGCCATCGACCTCGAGCCCTTGGCCGAGACACCGGCCATCTATTGCCGTGCGGTCGTCGAGACCAGGGACCGAACCGGCGTGGAGATGGAGGCACTCTGCGCCGTCCAGGTGACCCTCCTGACCATTTACGATATGTGCAAGGCCGTGGACCGGGGTATGTGTATCGAGTCGGTCCGCCTGCTCGAGAAGGTGGGGGGGAAGTCCGGTCACTGGCGACGCGTGGACTCGGCTGGTGCTTGAGGTCCGCGAGGGGCGTGCCCCGTGTCTCGGGTAACTACTGATGCCCGACCTGGTGCTTCACGTACGCCGGATCCCTCCCTGGATCCCTTTTACCAACGTGCCCGCTTCATCGGAGCCGCCTCCGGCCTGGATCAGGTGCCGCCGGATACCGGTCGGGAAGTCGCCTTTGCGGGAAGGTCCAACGCGGGCAAGTCCAGCGCCATCAATACGATCTGCCACCAAAGACAGCTCGCGCGGACTAGCAAGACGCCGGGGCGGACCCAGCAGCTGGTGTTTTTCGGATTGGACGATAAGCGACGTCTCGTGGACTTGCCCGGTTACGGTTACGCCAAGGTCTCGGAGGAGGTAAAGCACCAGTGGCAGCGGCTGATGGCCTCCTATCTGGAGCGCCGGGGCTCTTTGGCCGGAATTGTCCTGGTGATGGACATTCGCCATTCCTTGACGGCATTCGATCTGCAGATGCTCGAATGGGGCCGGCAAGTGGATCTGGAGATGCTCCTGCTGCTGACGAAGAGCGACAAGCTCAAGCGTGGGGCGGCACGGCTGGAGCTGGACCGGGTTCGAAAAGCCGTGTCCCCCGAGGGAAGGCGTGTCCGGGTCGAGCTGTTCTCGGCACAGGAGCGATGGGGCGTCAAGGAAGTCCAGAGGTTGCTGGACCAGTGGCTCGGTGTGGAGTAAGCGATTGCCAGAGAAGAACATACCGGACGGCAGTTCGAGATCTTCGAGCGTCGCTGATTCGGGGGATGCACTCAATAAAGGGATGCTTGGACAGGCATGTCCGCCGCGATGGGTGCAGGCGTGTCCGGACGCTCTTGTAGGCACCCATGTAGCCGTTGCGCGATTGCGGCGCAATCCTTCATGCTTGCCTCGAAGACCTGCAATGTGTCCCCAGTCTCGCGCCCTGCACACAGCTCGACTAGCGCCGGGCTGAAGACGACGATACGCACATCATTCAGCGATAGTCGCCGTCCCGTTCTATTGAAGCGGCGAACCTTCGCCTCGGCAGTGGTCTCGGTCTCTTGCAGAGCGGCTTCGATGGACGTTTTTGGGCGACGGTCATCGGCGGCCTTGCGGCAGACCATCAGCAAATCCAGGTCGATCGGTGATTTTGCCGCGAGCTTCGGCATCGCCGTGGACATCTCGGCCTTGACGGACTGTGCCTGCGCCAGCGCCAGCTTGAAGCCGGCGGTCAGGACGGCTGCGGCTACCCAGATCCAGCCGTCCTTGCGGGTGTGGTGGTATGAAAAAACCAGCAAACCCTCGTCCTTCAACACCTGATGGCACACAGCGAAGACCGCGGTCAGCTTGTTCGAAAAGCGGACGGAGTCCGTGTCCTGCACCTCGCGCTGATTGCGAGTCGTTTCCTCTGTCGTAGTGGTCTGCCCTGCAAGGGTCGCATGGTGCCAGAGATAAATGAAGTTGCAATTCGCGAGCTAGGGCTGTATTCGTACAGGGATTCTGTACGAAATCAAATCAGATCATCTCGTTGAGGTGCTGGCCGTGATCCATAAACGGCGGCATATCGATCCAGAAGATATTCTTCCAAGAAGTGCCGAAGTTTCATTTTTAAAATAGACTGCAATAAAAAGTACGATGCCAGGCCAAATGAGGGCCTGTATGTATTCAAGTGTGAGCCTGGCTAATTCCATGGTTCTGATCCTTCAAGTGGCTAACAACGTCGGTGGCCTGCTGGTCGGCATGATAGGAGGAGCGCACCATGGGTCCGCTGGCGACGCTGGCAAAGCCCATGGCCTCACCCGCGATGCGCAGGTCTTTTAGCTCCTCCGGTGTCCAATAGCGCAGCACCGGGAGATGCTCCCGGCTGGGCTGCAGATACTGTCCCAGGGTCAACATGTCGCAGCCCCGGGCGCGCAGGTCCGACATGACCGCCAACACCTCTTCCCGCTCCTCGCCCAGGCCCAGCATGAGGCCCGACTTGGTCGGCACTCCGGGATAGCGTTCCTTGAAATTGCGAAGCAGCTGCAAGGAGCCCAGATAGTCGGCACCGGGTCGTGCTCGGCGGTAGAGCCTCGGGACGGTCTCCAGATTATGGTTGAAGACGTCCGGTACCGCCTCGCCGGAGAAGGCGTCCAGAGCCGTCGCCTCGCGGCCGCGGAAGTCCGGTACCAGCACCTCGAGCTTGACTTGCGGCGTTCCGGAGCGCACTGCCCGCAGACAGGCCGCGAAGTGACCGGCGCCGCCGTCACGCAGGTCGTCCCGGTCCACCGAGGTGATGACCACGTACGCGAGACCCATGACGGCGATGGAGCGGGCCAGATGCTCGGGCTCCGCAGGATCCGGAGGCCGGGGCTTACCGTGGGCAACGTCGCAGAAGGGGCAGCGCCTGGTGCAGATATCACCCAGGATCATGAAGGTGGCTGTTCCCTTCTCGAAGCATTCTCCCAGGTTGGGGCACTGGGCCTCCTCGCAAACGGTGGAGAGCTTGGTCTCGCGCAACAGCCGCTTGATGCGCGCCACCCCGGGACCGACCGGCGCCTTGGCGCGGATCCAGGACGGCTTGCGCAGGGGCGTCGCGGCGGTCTCGACCTTGACCGGAATGCGCGAGACCTTGTCCCTGCCCCGCTGGTGGGTCTCGGGAGTGGCGCGGGACGGGGCCGAGAGGGGAAACGGCTCTTTCATGGGTGATCCTGATCTTCCGGGAACGGCAACAGATGCCAGTCTATCGATCATGGGGCGAGTCGAGCCACCCCCGACGATCGATGAAAGGTCGCCTCGCCCCTGATCGTGCCCTCTACCCGACCCTCTCCCATAAAGGGAGAGGGGGCGAGCGTGCTTCGCGAATTTCATCGTAAATCCGGTGGGGGCTCGGCACCAAAGCCGATCCGGCCAGCGTCACATCTTCCGGCTACAATGCGCAATTCGCTGCCGGCAGGGCATAGGAGACAGGCAATGACCTACTGTTTGGGACTGGTCTTGGAGCAGGGGCTGGTGCTCGCGTCGGACTCGCGTACCAATGCGGGTGTCGATTACGTCACCACCTTCAGCAAGCTGCACGTATTCACTCCCGCCCCGGACCGAATCTTCGTCCTCCTGTCCGCGGGCAACCTCGCCACGACCCAGGAAGTACTGAATCGCATCCGGCGCGACCTGGACAACCCGGGCGACTGGACGCATCTGCTCAACGCACGCTACCTGTTCGAGGCGGCGGCCTACGTCGGCAAGGTAAGCCTTCAGGTTCAGCGCGACCACGGCCCGGCGCTTCAGCAAAGCGGCATGAGCGCCGAGACCACCCTCCTGCTGGGTGGGCAGATCGCCGGCGAGCCCCACGGGCTCTATCTCATCTATCCCCAAGGAAACTATTTCGCCGCCTCACCGGAGACGCCCTATCTGCAGATCGGTGAGAACAAGTACGGCAAGCCGGCGCTGGACCGCATCGTGAATCCCCAGTTGAGCCTGGAGGACGGCGCCCGCCTCTGCATGGTCTCGCTGGACGCGACCTCCCGCTCCAACGTCACCGTGGGACCGCCCTTCGAGGTCGCCATCTATCCCAAGGACAGCTTGGCACTCAGCCGCCGTCTGAAGCTGGATGAGGAATCCCCCCTGCTCGAGGAGACTTCGAAGAGCTGGAACCAGGGCATCCGCAACGCCTTCGAGAATCTGCCAAGGTTCGAGTGGGAGCTGCCGCCGGTGAGTCCGGGACAGCTCGCGAGCTAGGTCGCATTTTTCACCACAGAGACACAGAGGGCACAGCGAAAGAGAT
>Ga0315540_10000382_pt1 | contig 24917 bp, 28 predicted proteins | sample SalMarSW160110MG_FD_203677 | JGI IMG/M metagenome (GOLD analysis project Ga0315540, IMG submission 203677) | Salt marsh sediment microbial communities from the Plum Island Ecosystem LTER, Massachusetts, United States - Salt Marsh Sediment SW1601-10 ...
CATTTCGGACAAACGCTGCGGCTGCATATAAAACCATTTTACTACCTCGGCCGGACTCTCGTAGCCCTGCGCCTCCTGCTCGATCAGCGCGCGCACCTCGCCCGGCTTGGGCTGCAGCCCCTCGACGCGCGCCAGCTCGCCGATGATCAGGCCCAGCGCGACGCGCCGCTTGGCGGTTTCCTCGAACGCAGCCGGGTCGAGCGGCACCTGCTCCAGCTTGACGCCGCGCGCTTGCAGGTCGGCCGCCGCGCGCTCGACCAGCTGCTGCGCTTCCATCTGCACCAGCGACTTCGGCAGCTCGATCTTGGTCGCGTCGAGCAGCGTCTGCAGCACGTGTGCCTTGAGCCGGGCCTCGATGCGCTTGTTCACCTCGCGCTCGACGTTCGCCTTGACCTCGGCGCGCATCTTGTCCAGGTCGCCGTCGGCGACCCCGAGCGATTTGGCGAACTCGGCGTCCAGTGCCGGCAGGCGCGGCTCTTCGACCTTGCTCATCCGGATCGAAAAGCTCGCCGTCTTGCCCGCCACTTCCTTGCCCTGGTAGTCGTCCGGGAAGGTCAGCTCGAACGTCTTGCTCTCGCCGGACGTCATGCCGCGCGCGGCAGCCTCGAACGCGGGCAGCGTGCGGCCCTCGCCGAGGAGGAAGCCGAAACCCGTGCCTTTGCCGCCCTCGAACGGCGCGCCGCCGATCGTGCCCTCGAAATCGACCGTCACGCGGTCCCCGTCCTGCGCCGCGCGGGTCACCGGCTCGAAACGGGTGCGCTGCTTGCGCAGGATCTCGAGCGTGCGATCGACCGCCGCGTCGTCCACCGCCGTCTGCGGCCGATCGATGGTCGCGCCGCTGACGTCACCCGGCTTGAACTCGGGATAGACCTCGAACGTGGCGCTGAACTCAAGCGCCTTGTCGTCGGCGCCGTCGTGCTTCTCGATCTGCGGATAGCCCGCGACGCGCAGGTTCTGCTCCTTGACCGCATCGCTGAACGTCTTCTGCACCGCGTCGCCCAGCACCTCGCTGCGCACCTGCGAGCCGTACTGCTGCGCCACCAGCTTCATCGGCACCTTGCCGGGACGGAAGCCTGGCATCTTGACGTTGCGCGCGAGCTTCTTCAGCCGCTCGTCGACCTGCCGCTCGATCTCGTCGACCGGCACCGACATCGAAAGGCGCCGCTCGAGGGTGCCCAGGTTTTCCACGTTTGCCGCCATGCGTATCGCTTCCTCGTAGTCTTGCGCAATCCCGCGGATGGTGCGAAGGGTGGGACTCGAACCCACAAGCGTTTCCGCGCTGGAACCTAAATCCAGTGCGTCTACCAATTCCGCCACCTTCGCCCGAAGCGAGTACTGCAAAAGCGCTCCATTATACTGTGGAAAACGTCCTGCCCTTCGCGCGCGCAGCGCGTTTTCCCTTTAAGAATCAAACCGTGTCCATCGAGCACTACGAGAACTTCCCGGTCGCTTCGCTGCTGCTGCCCGCGGCCGAGCGTGAGCCCGTGGGCGTGATCTACCGCTTCGCCCGCAACGCGGACGACTTCGCCGACGAGGGCGACGCCGCCCCTGCCGAGCGGCTCGCGCGCCTCGAGGCCTACCGCGCCGGGCTAGGGCGCATCGCGCGCGGCGAGGACTCGGACGACCCGGTGCTGCGCGCGCTCGCGCCTCTGGTGCGCGAGCGCGGGCTTCCGCTCGAGCCGTTCTACGACTTGCTGAACGCATTCGCGCAGGACGTGGTGAAGCCGCGCTACGCCGACTTTGCCGAGCTGCTCGAGTACTGCCGCCGTTCTGCCAATCCGGTCGGCCGCCTGCTGCTGCACCTGTTCCGCGCCGCCACGCCCGAGAATGTCGCCCAGTCCGACGCGGTGTGCAGTGCGCTGCAGCTGGCGAATTTCTGGCAGGATGTGGCGCTCGATTACGCAAAGGGAAGGATCTACCTGCCGCAGGAAGAGATGGCGCGCTTCGGGGTGAGCGAAGCGCATATCACCGAGCGTCGCTGCGACGATGCCTGGCGCGCGCTGCTCGGGTTCCAGATCGAGCGCACGCGCGCGATGTTCCGCAGCGGCGCGCCGCTCGGGCGCCGCCTGCCGGGGCGCATCGGGCTCGAGATCCGCGCCACGGTCCAGGGCGGCCTGCGCGTGCTCGACAAGCTCGGCGCGGTCCAATGCGATGTCTTTCGCCGCCGCCCGGTCCTCCAATGGTACGACTGGCCCCTGCTTCTTTGGCGCGCCTTGTGACCCCGGACGAGTACTGCCAGCAAAAAGCGGCCGCAAGCGGCTCGAGCTTCTACTACGCCTTCCTGTTCCTGCCGCCCGAGCGGCGGCGCGCGATCACCGCCCTGTACGCCTTCTGCCGCGAAGTCGACGACGCGGTGGACGGCATCTCCGACCCGCAGCTCGCGCGCGCCAAGCTCGACTGGTGGCGCGCCGAGATCGCCAATCTGAGCGCCGGCAGGCCGCAGCACCCGGTGACGCGCGCGCTGGCGCCCGCCGCGGCGCGCTTCGAAATCAGCGCCGAACGCCTGAACGAAATCGTCGATGGCATGCAGATGGACCTCGAGCAGTCGCGCTACCTCGACTTCAAGGGCCTCGAGCGCTACTGCTATCACGTGGCGGGCGTGGTCGGCATCCTCTCCGCTGGGATCTTCGGCTATTCGGATGCGCGCACGCTCGAGTACGCGCAGCAGCTGGGCACCGCGTTCCAGCTCACCAACATCATCCGCGACGTGGGCGAGGACGCGCGCAACAACCGCATCTACCTGCCGCTGGAAGACCTCAAGGCGCACGGCGTCACTGCGGCAGACATCCTCAACGCGCGCTACGGCGATGCCTTCGCCGCGCTGATGCGCTTCCAGGCGCGCCGCGCGCAGACCTACTACGACAAGGCGCTCGGCGCGCTGCCGCAGGCGGACCGGCGCGCGCAGCGGCCGGGACTGATCATGGCCGCGATCTACCGCGCACTGCTGGCCGAGATCGAGCGCGACGGCTTCAGAGTGCTCGACCGGCGCACCTCGCTCACTCCGCTGCGCAAGCTCTGGATCGCCTGGAAGACGTGGATCGCCGCGTAGCGATCGTCGGCGCCGGCTACGCCGGCATGGCCTGCGCGGTGACGCTCGCGGATCGAGGCGTGCCGGTCACGCTGTACGAGTCGGGCCCGGTTGCCGGGGGGCGCGCGCGCCGGATCGTGTCGCAGAGCCAGGCGCTCGACAACGGCCAGCACATCCTGATCGGCGCCTACGGCGAGCTGTTCGGCCTGATGCGGCGCGTCGGCGTGCCGGACGACGCGCTGCTGCGTATGCCGCTCGAGCTGCGCTACGCCGGCGCCTTCGCGCTGCGCGCGTTCCGGCTGCCGGCCCCGCTCGGGCTGCTCGGCGGGTTGCTCGCCGCGCGCGGCGTGCCGTTCGGCGAGCGGCTGGGCGCGGTTCGCTTCGTGCTCGCGCTGCGGCGGCGGCGCTTTCGCCTGGAACAAGACTGCACCGTCGATGAGCTGCTCGCGCATCACGCCCAGGGGGGCTCCATCGCGCGCCACCTTTGGCGCCCATTGTGCGTCTCGGCGCTCAACACGCCGCCCGAGCGCGCAGCCGCCGGCGCCTTCCTCGCGGTGCTGCGCGACACGCTCGGCGGCGCCGCGGGGGCGAGCGACCTCCTGTTGCCGCGCGTCGACCTGAGCCGCCTGTTTCCCGAGCCGGCCGCGGAGTGGCTTGCCGCCCGCGGCGGCGAGCTGCGGCTCAACTCGCGCGTGCGCGACCTCGAAGCCCTGCGGCGCGAGCACGCGGCGGTGGTGGTCGCGGTCGCTCCGCACCAGCTCGCGGCGCTCGCGCCTGCGCTCGCGCCGGACTACGAGTACCAGCCGATCTACACGATTTACCTTCAGTACCCCGAGCACGTGCGCCTGCCGCTGCCGATGCTCGGCCTGGACGCCGGGCTGGTGCAGTGGGTGTTCGACCGCGGCGCGCTGCTCGGCGAGCGCGGCAGGCTGGCGTGCGTGATCAGCGCGCAGGGCGATCACCAGCGGATGGAGCACGACCAGCTCGGCGCCGCTTGCGCGCGCGAGCTGGCGCAGGCGCTGCCGCGGCTGCCCGCGCCGCTCGCGTCGCGCGTGATCGCCGAGAAGCGCGCCACGGTCGCATGCACGCCGGGCGTCGCGCGCCCCGGTCCCGAAACGCCGTGGCCCGATGTGTTTCTCGCGGGCGACTACACCGACCCCGAGTACCCGCCCACGCTCGAAGCCGCCGCGCGCAGCGGCGTGCGTGCCGCGCGTGTCTGCTATTCTCGAATTCAATGAGCTGGGATCCCGCGCAATACCTCAAGTTCTCGGGCGAACGGCTGCGGCCCGCGCTCGACCTGCTGGCGCGCGTGCCCGCTTCCGCGCCTCGCGCGGTAGTCGACCTGGGCTGCGGCGCAGGCAACCTGATGCCGCTGCTGCGCCAGCGCTGGCCGCAGGCTCGCCTGACCGGCGTCGACGGTTCGCCGCAGATGCTGGCAAAGGCCCGCGCGGACCATCCGGGGATCGAGTTCATCCAGGCCGACGTCGGCGCCTGGCGCCCCGCGCAGCCGGCGGACGTGCTCTACAGCAACGCGACGCTGCACTGGCTGGGCCAGCACGACAGCCTGTTCCCCGATCTGCTAGAGGCGGTCGCGCCCGGGGGCTGGCTCGCGGTGCAGATGCCGCGCAACTTCGGCGCTCCGTCGCATACCGCGGTGCGCCACACGATCGAGAACGGCCCCTGGCGCGCGCGGCTCGAGCCGCATTTGCGCCTGAACCCGGTGGCCGAGCCGCAGTTCTACTGGCGGCTTCTGCACGACAAGGCCGCGTCGCTCGAGATCTGGGAAATCGAATATCTGCAAGTGCTGCGGGGCGACAACCCGGTGGCGGAGTTCACCAAGGGAAGCTGGCTCAAGCCCTTCCTCGACAGGCTAGAGGAACCCGAGCGCAGCGCCTTCGAAGCGGACTACCGCGCGCGCGTACTCGCCGCCTATCGGCCCGAGGCGGATGGCAGAACGCTGTTTCCCTTCCGACGGCTGTTCATCGTGGCGCAGCGTAGCTAGAGACTGCGCAAAGCCTGCACCGCCTCGTCGACCCGCTCGACCGCGACCAGCTCGAGCCCGGCGATCGGCTTGAGCCGGTTCGCCTTCGGCACGATCGCGCGCTCGAAGCCGAGCTTGGCCGCCTCCTTGAGGCGCTCCTGGCCGCGCGGCGCAGGGCGCACTTCGCCCGCGAGCCCGACCTCGCCGAACACCGCCACGCGGCCGGGGATCGGCCGGTCGGTGAGCGAGGACACCACCGCGAGCGAGACCGCGAGGTCGGCCGCCGGCTCGGCGATGCGCACCCCGCCGACCGCGTTGACGAACACGTCCTGATCCACGGTGGCGATGCCCGCGTGCCGGTGCAGCACCGCGAGCAGCATCGCGAGCCGGTTCTGCTCCAGCCCTACCGACAGCCTGCGCGCGGTGGGCGCCTGCGCCGCGTCGACCAGGGCCTGGATCTCCACCAGCAGCGGACGCGTGCCCTCGAGCGTCGCCAGCACGCACGAGCCCGCCACCGCGCGCTCGTGCTGCGACAGGAAAAGCGCCGAAGGATTGCTCACTGCGCGCAAGCCCTTCTCGGTCATCGCGAACACGCCCAGCTCGTTCACCGCCCCGAAGCGGTTCTTGATCGCACGCACCAGGCGAAAGGCGGAGTGCGGGTCGCCTTCGAAGTGCAGCACGGTGTCGACGATGTGCTCGAGCACGCGCGGCCCTGCGATCGCGCCCTCCTTGGTGACGTGCCCGATCAGCAGCAGCGCGGTGCCGCTGCGCTTGGCCAGCCGCGTGAGCTGGGCCGCGCATTCGCGCACCTGCGCCACCGATCCGGGCGCGGACTGCATCTGCTCGGAATAGAGCGTCTGGATCGAATCGATCACCGCCACCTGTGGCCGCTCGGCCTCGAGCGCGGCGACGATGCGCTCGAGCTGAATCTCGGCCAGCAGGCGCACCCTGCCCGCCGGCAGCGCGAGGCGCCGCGCGCGCAGCGCGATCTGCTCGGCCGATTCTTCGCCCGAGATGTAGAGCGAGGACGATTCAAGCGCCGAGACGCATTGCAGCAGCAAGGTCGACTTGCCGATTCCGGGGTCGCCCGCGAGCAGCGCCACCTGCCCGGCGACCAGTCCGCCGCCGAGCACCCGGTCGAGCTCGCCGATGCCGCTCGGCAGGCGGCCGAGCTCGCGCGTCTCGATCTCGGCCAGCGGCACCGGCGCAGCGGCCGGCACCGGCGGGGCGTAGCGGTGCGCCGATGCGCGCTCGGCGAGCGTCTCGGAGAGCGTGCCGGCCGCGCCGCAGGACGGGCAGGCGCCGAACCACTGCAGCGCGCTGGCGCCGCATTCGGAACAGACGTACACCGATTTCGCGCGCGCCATCACGGCACCTCGAGCACCGGCACGCGCGGCGCGAGCGCGCACAGCAGCTCGTAGCTCAGCGTCCCGGCCGCGGCCGCCACCTCGTCGGCCGACAGGCCCTCGCCCCACAGCGTCACCGGGGAGCCGATGCCGACGCCCGGAATGCCGGTCAAATCGATGCAGATCATGTCCATCGACACCCGGCCGACGATGCGCGTGCGCACGCCGCCGACCAGCACCGGAGTGCCCGTGGGGGCGTGGCGCGGATAGCCGTCGGCGTAGCCGCAGGCCGCGACCCCCACCGTCATCTCGCCCGCGGCCTCGTAGGAGAAGCCGTAGCCGACGCACTCGCCGGGCTGCAGTCGCTGCACCGCGATGATCTCACTGTGCAGCGTCATCGCCGGCGCAAGCTCGAGCTCGATCGCGCTGCGGTCGGAGAACGGGGAGCAGCCGTAGAGCATGATCCCGGGCCGGACCCAGTCGGCGCAGGTCTCGGGAAAACGCAGCAGCGCGGCCGAGTTGGCGAGCGAGCGCGGCGCGCCCGCGAACGGCGCCACGATCTTCTCGAACCAGGCGAGCTGCGCCGCGACTCCGCGCACGCCGTCGGCGTCGGCGAAATGGGTCATCAGCGTCACCGTGCGCACCTGCGGGTTGGCCTCGAGCGCGTTCCACGCCAGGCGCACGTTGTCGAGTGCGAAGCCGAGCCGGTTCATGCCGCTGTTGACCTTGAGATAAGCATCGATCGGCGCGGTGAGCGGCGTCTTGGCCAGCATCTCGATCTGCGCCGCGCTGTGCACCACCGGCGTCAGGCGGTACTCGCACACGAGCGCCAGGTCCTGCGAACTGAAAAATCCTTCGAGCAGCAGGATCGGCTTTTCCACTCCGGCCAACCGCAGCCTGATCGCCTCCTCGAAGTCGAGCAGCGCGTAGCCGTCGGCGCCGGCGAGCGCGCCTGCGGCGCGCCGCAGGCCGTGGCCGTAGGCGTTGGCTTTGATCACGGCCCAAATCTTGGCGCTTCCTGCATGCGCGCGCGCGCGCTCGAGGTTGTGCGTCAGCGCACCGAGCGAGATGGAGGCGCGGATCGGTCGCGGCATGCGCGCTTCAGCGCTGCTCGACGATGCGGAACACCGGCGCCTTGGCGCGCTCGTCCATCAGGCCGAGCGCGCTCACCAGCGCCGCGGCCACCCGGTCGGTGCTGTCCTGCATCTGCGGCCATTGCTCGCGCGCGGCGTCGATCAGCGCGCCGATGTCTTCGGGCAGCGGCCGCTCCTCTTCCATTACCATATCCTCGAGCATGCCGGGCTTGAGCTCGGGCCGGAACAGCAGGCCGTAGCCAAGCTCGCCGGTGCGGAATGCGAGCCAGCGTCCGTCTTCGTCCGCAGCCACCGGCTCGAGCCCGGCGCCGAGCTCGGCGCGGCCGTTGGCCATCACCAGCACGCGGCGGCCGTCGATCGCGCGCGCCACGGGATCGTCGGCCACCAGCGCATGCGCGAGCGCGAAGCGCGCGTCGTGCTCCGGCTCGGCCGACAGCGCCGCGCCGTAGGCCGCGGCCAGCACGTGCGCGCCGAACCCCAGCCCCACGATCGGGCGTTTGGATTTGGCGAAGGCGCGCACCAGGCGGATCTCGTCGTCGACCCAGGGGCAGCGCTCGTGGTCCGCCGCGGCGTACGCGGCGCCGAGCAGCCACAGGGCATCGAACTGCGACGGCGTGCCGGCAACGTCTTCCCCGGTCACCGGCCGCACGTACTTAAAGCCGATGCCGCGCGCCTCCCACTGCGCCTCGAGCGCGCCGAAGAACTCCGCGAAGCTGTGCTGGACGGCGAGAAAGCGCTTCACGACGCACTACGCCTCAGCCGGGAAGCTTTGCCGCCAGCCTTTCCTTGGCGAACTGGACGAAGGTGTTCACCAGACGTGAACGAAACTTTTCCTTCGGATAGACGACCGACAGGTTGCGGATCAGGCGCGGCGCGAGCGGCAGGCCGATCAGCTCGCCGAGGCGGATCTCCTTCTGCACCGTCGCGCGCGACATGATGGTGAAGCCCAGGCCGGTGGCGACCAGTCCCTTGAGGGCCTCCGGGCTGCCCAGTTCCATCACCACGTTGAGCGATTCGGGTCGCACCCCGGCCTTCTGGAAATAGGCGTCGGCGACCTCGCGCGTACCCGAGCCCGACTCGCGGCTGATGTACGGGTACTCGAGCAGCTGTTTGGGAGTGAGCGCCTTGTGTTGCGCCAGCGGGTGCGAACTCGCGCACACCACCACCAGCTCGTCCTCGCAGCACACGTCGGTCGCCACCGCCGCGAGGTGCGAGGGCGCCTCGATGAAACCGATATCCAGGGTGTGCTCCGCGACGCGGTTTTCGACCGCGCCGGAGTTGGCGACGAACAGGCGCGGCACCACGTTCGGGTGGCGCGACTTGAAGTCGCCCAGCACCTGCGGCAGCAGAAACTCCGCGATCGTGGTGCTCGCGCCGACCAGCAGGAGTCCCGCGATCTGGCCGGTCATTTCCTTCAGCCGCGTGTCGAGCTCGGTCGACAGCCCGAGAATGCGCTCGGCGTAGTCGAGCACGATGTCTCCCGCAGCGGTGAGCGCGATGCGCCCGTGCCCGCGCTCGAACAGGCGGGTGTTGAAATGCTCCTCGAGCTGCTTGATCTGGAACGTCACCGCCGGTTGGGTCATGAACAGAGCTTCCGCCGCCTTGGTGAACGACAGGTGCTTGGCAACGGCATGGAATACTTGCAGGCGCCGGTCAGCCATGTTCGATCAATCCGTTCAATGCGCGTTGAGACGATGCTTATTCAAGCATAAACTCGGCGCGATTGATAGCTTATGATGGCCTGTGAGCGACGCTTGGAAACGCCTCGATCTGTCCGGCGGCGGATTGCAGCAGGCCAACCTGCGCCTCGCCGCGGCGTTGCGCCGGCGGCGCACCGCTTACCTGCTGTGGCTCGCGTTCCCGCTCGGGGCGCACCGCGCCTACCTGCGCGACCGCGCCGGCGCCTGGGCTTATCGCCTGGCCAGCGCCGCCGCGCTCGGCCTGCTGCTGCTCGATGCGCGGGCCGCCGCCGGCGTCGCGCTGCTGATCCTCGGCGCGGCGCTGTACGACCTCGCCCGCCTGGACTCGCGCCTGACCCGGCTCAACAAGTCGATACGCATGCAGGTCTACCTGCGCCGCGAAGAGTAAGCCGCCTCGGCGTGCTATAAACCGGCACGCGAAAAATCCGATGAATCTCGGCTTCTACATAATAATGGCGGCGCAGTTCTTCTCGTCGCTCGCCGACAACGCGCTGCTGGTCGCCGCCATCGCAATGCTCATGCAGTCGCACGAGCCGTCGTGGCTGACGCCTTACCTGAAGTTCTTCTTCGTGCTGTCGTACGTGATCCTCGCGCCCTACGTCGGCGCCTTCGCCGACCGCCTGCCCAAGGGCCGCGTGATGCTCATCTCCAACACGGTCAAGATCGCCGGCTGCGGCGTGATGCTGTTCGGCGTCAATCCGCTCGCGGCATACGCCCTGGTCGGCCTGGGCGCCGCGGCCTATTCGCCCGCCAAGTACGGCATCCTGACCGAGTACCTGCCGCCGACCAAGCTCGTGCTGGCCAACGGCTGGATCGAAGGTCTCACGGTGGCGTCGATCATCCTCGGCACCGTGCTCGGCGGCGTGCTGATCAACCAGGCGGTGGCCGTGCACCTGCTCGCCTTCGACCTGCCGCTGATCGATACCGGCGTCGACACCGCGCCCGAGGCGGCGCTGTGCGTGATCGCGTTCGTGTACGTCGTGGCGGCACTGTTCAATCTCTACGTCCCGCTCACCGGCGCGCCGATCAAGCACCTGCACGGAAGCCCGCTCGCGACGCTGAAGGACTTCTATCGCTGCAACCTCAGGCTGTGGCGCGACAAGCTGGGCCAGATCTCGCTCGCGGTCACGACGTTGTTCTGGGGCGTCGGCGCGACGCTGCAGTTCATCGTCATCGAGTGGTCGCGCACTGCGCTCGGCTTCGACCTGTCGCAGGCCGCGCTGCTGCAGGGCGTGGTGGCACTCGGCATCGCCGCCGGCGCCATTGCGGCCTCGGTGCGCATCCCGCTGCACCACTCGGTGCGCGTGATCCCGATGGGGATCGCGATGGGCGTGGTGGTGATGGCGATGGTCGTGGTACGCAACGTCTGGATCGCGATACCGCTGATGATCCTGATCGGCGCCCTGGCGGGCTTTTTCGTCGTTCCGATGAACGCACTGCTGCAACACCGCGGTCACAACCTGATGGGCGCAGGGCGCTCGATCGCGGTGCAGAACTTCAACGAGAACCTGTCGATCCTGGCGATTATTGCGCTGTACTCGTGGCTGCTGCATCGCGGACTGTCGATCTACGGCGTGATCGTGCTGTTCGGGCTGTTCGTTGCCGGCACCATGACGCTGGTGGGACTTTGGTACCTGCGCAACCGGCGCCTGGACCGGCGCAAGATCGACCGCCTGCTGTCGTTCGCGCGCTCCGAGGATTACCACCACCATCGCCGCTTCCGCTCGGAGTCGTAAACGGGCTCACTCCGCGCGGCGGAACAGCTTGGCGTAGTCCTGCTTCGCCAGCGGCACCGTGCGCGCCACCGCGAGCATGTCGTCCAGGTGCGCCGGCGCGCTCAATCCCGCGAGCGCGGTGCCGATGCCGGGGGTCGAGCGAGCGAACTGCAGCGCGCGCTGCGCCGGGTTGGCGAGCCCCGGCACGCCCGCGGCGAGCGGGTCCTCGGCGGCGAAGCGCCCCTTGCCGAGCGCGTGACTGGTCATCACGTAGACCTTGAGCTGGTGCGCGGCCTGCAGCGTGGAGGCGATGTTGCCCTGCCCGGTCGCCTGCGAGAAGCGGGTGAAGCCCTCGGTCATCGCCGGGTTGAACGGCAGCTGCAGCAGGCGCAGGTGGTGGCGCGCGCGCGGATCCCGGCGCACGGTCTGCGCCGCGCCCTCGGCCAGCCCCTGCAACGCAGCGATCGACTGGAACAGCGCGTGGTCGGTCTCGACCCGCATGGCGTCGAACGTCGAGACCCCGTACTGGCGCAGCTTGTCCTCCTTCACCGCCTGCTCCAACACGGCGAAGGCGCGCGCGAGCTTGCGGTTGGCTTGCTCCTTGCCGATCGCGCGGACGTGGATCTCGGGCTGGTCGATGAGGAACGCATCGAGCGTCTCGAGGCCGAGCGCGGCGCGCGCGAGCTCGAGCTGCCAGGCCAGGTACGGCGCGGACAGGAGGTGCGCGCCGACCAGGTCCGCGCGCGTGCCGAGGCCGCGCGCCGCGATGTTGGCGTCGAACCAGCGCTCGAGGTCCGCGGGCTGACCTTCCGGAAACAGCAGGAAGCCGCCCTTGACCGCGACGAACACCTGCTCGCGCGCCACTCCTGCGGCGAAGGCGCGCTCGAGCCCGGCGCGCAGCGCGACCAGGGCGCGACCGTAGCGGTAGTGCACCGCGCCGTCGAGCACGTTCAGCCCGGACAGCAGCGCGCGCTCGACGATGCGCGCCACGGCCTCGTCGGTGGCGTCGTCCGCCGCCCCGGGAAAGCTGCCCACGCCGAGCGACGACAGCTTGAGGTGCTGGTTGAGAAAGTCGCTGTAGTGGCCGGGCGCACACGCGGCGCCGAACGACGCCGCGTAGGCCTCGGTGCCGGCGCGGGTGGCGTGGCCGGGGCTCATGCCAGCCGCGGGTGGCGCGCGGCCGCGCGCGCCAGCGCTTTCACTTCGTCCCGGATCGCGGCCGGACCGGGCGGGTCGGCGAAGGACTCGAACATCCACGGCGCGGCCTGATCGTCTTCATGCTCCCAATGCACCTCGCGCAGCAGCTCGGCGCCCGCGGCCGGCATCGCCTCGGGCAGCGCGCGCCCGGCAAGCAGCGCCCAGACCCCGGCCCATGCGCGCGCCACCAACAACGGGTGGTAGCCGCCGCCGCCGGTGGCGAGCAGCCGCGGCGCGCCCTCGACCACGCGCGCGACCGCCGCCAGGAAGCCTTGCGTGGTCACCGCGAGCTTGCCCAGCGGATCGGGCGCGATGACGTCGGTGCCCGCTTGCAGCACCACCGCGTCGGGCGCAAAGCGCGTCAGGGCGCGCGGCCACACCGCGTCGAACGCGAGCAGGAACTCGGCGTCGTTCGCGCCGCGCGGCAGCGGCAGGTTGACCGCGGCGGCGTCTTCCAGCGTGCCGCCTTGAAAGGGATAGGCGTAGCGGGTATCCATGTGCAGTGACAGCACGAGCACCTCGGGGTCGGCGCGCAGCGCTTCCACCACGCCGTCCGGATAGTGCGCATCGAGATCGACGTACAGCACGCGCAGGCCCGCGGCGCGCAGGCGCAGCACCGCGAGCGCAGGATCGTTGAAGTAGCAAAAGCCCTGCGCGCGACCGCGCCGCGCGTGGTGCATGCCACCGGCCGGGTTGAAGGCGCGCCGCCCGGCGAGCGCCTCCTCGGCCGCTTGCAGGCTGCCGCCGGCCGCGGTCGCGGGGCGAGTGAACACCTCGGCGAACCAGGGGTTTTCCAGCACGCCGAGGGCGTAGCGCTCGCGGTCGTCCTGCGCCACCTCGCGCGCGTCCTCGGCGCGGCGCACCGCGGCGACGTAGCCCGGCTCGTGGAACGCGGCGAGTTCGGCTTCACTCGCCGCGCGCGCCTCGAGGTATTCGCCCTCGGCCAGCAGCCCGCAGCGCTCGATCAGCCGCTCGGCGAGCGCCACGCGCGGGATCGAGAGCGGGTGATTGCGGCCGTAGCCGCGCGCGGCGAAGCGCGGTGAGGAGATGAAGCGCGCCCTCACGCCGCGACTCTTCCCTCTTTGACGCAGCGCGTTCTCAGATAGAGATAGACGTGGCGCGCGAGGCGGATCGCCATCTTCTCGGGCACCGCGGGCAGCGCGTCGGCGCGCCCGAGCGCGAGGCAGTTGCGGTAATAGACCAGCTCGCGCAGGTTGTCACGGATCGCGTTCCAGGTCGGGTCGCCCTTCACCAGCACCCTGAACGCCTCGAGCAAGTCCGCGTCCCCGGCCGGCACCGGCTTGCCGCCTTCGGCCGCGAGGTAGGCGCGGATCAGCGCGAGCGCGGCGCCGGTGGCCGCTTCGAGCGCGGGCTCGAGCGCGACCGGCTCGCCCGCGGCGAGCCTTCGCTCCCAGGCGCCGATCTCGGCATTGATGCGTTCCAGTTCGTCGCGCATGCGTTATATTAGCGTCGTCTTATGGAGACAGTGATGGAAAAACCGCTCGTCCGCATGGTCAAGCTCAACGGCCTACAGTACAACGCCAACCGCGACCCGCAGCCCTACCGCAGTGCCGCGGGCGAGGCGTTCCGCCTCGAGGCGCTGCTCGACGGCGCTGGTCAGGCGCAGTGCGCGGTCAGCGACGAGCACGGCAGCACGCTCGCCGAGGCGAGCGTCGCGCGGCCCGGGCGATTTTCCTGCTCGCTCGAGTTCGACCGTCCCGGTTCGCGCCTGGTCATCTTGCGCGTGCGCGCGGGCCAGAGCGAGTTCGCGCAGACGCTGCGCCTCGACACGCTCGCGCCGGCGCACTAGCCGCCGCCAAGGGTGCGGCGCGCGAACAGCAGGTCGCTCCAGGCCTTTGCCTTGTCGGGCAGGTTCCTGAGCAGATAGGCCGGATGATAGGTCACCACCAGCGGCACATCCGCGTAGCGGTGCACGCGGCCGCGCAGGCTGGCGATGGTCGCGTCGCTGCCGAGCAGGGTCTGCGCCGCGAAGCGTCCCATGGCGACGATGATGCGCGGCTGGATCAGCGCGATCTGGCGTTCGAGGAAAGGGGTGCAGCGCGCCACCTCCCCGGGCTCGGGGTTGCGGTTGGCGGGCGGGCGGCACTTGAGCACGTTGGCGATGTAGACGTTTTCGCCGCGCGCCAGGCCGATCGCCGCCAGCATGTTGTCGAGCAGCCTGCCGGCCTGGCCGACGAAAGGCTCGCCGATGCGGTCTTCTTCCGCGCCAGGCGCCTCGCCCACCAGCAGCCAGTCGGCGTTGCGATCGCCCACGCCGAGCACGGTCTGGGTGCGCGACTTGTGCAGTGCGCACGCGGTGCAGGCCGGCACTTCGACTTCGAGCGAGCTCCAATCGGGAGTCGCGCCCGAAGTCTCGATTTCCGAATTGCGCCGCCTGAGCCTCCAGACCGGCGCCAGGCCCATCTCCTTCAGGATCGCGAGGCGGCGCGCGCTCATAGCGCGAGCGAGAACACCAGCGCGTCCTCGCGCCCCGCTTGCGCCGGGTAGTAGCCGCGTCGCAGCGCGATACGCTCGAAGCCGAATCGCGCGTACAGCGCGATCGCGGCGAGGTTGCTCGGGCGCACCTCGAGGAACAGGCTCTGCGCGCCGCCCTCGCGCGCCAGCGCGAGCGCCTCGCCGAGCAACGCGCTGCCGTGCCCGCGGCGCTGGTGCGCGGCGGAGATCGAGAGGTTGAGCAGATGCGCCTCGCCCGCGGCCACCATCAGCACGAAATAGCCGATCAGCTCGCGCCCCAGGCGCAGCGTGCGGCACTGGTAACCGGCGCGCAGCGCGTCGGCGAAATTGCCGCGTGTCCAGGGATGCGTATAGATCGTGCGCTCGATCGCGATCACCTGCGCAAGTTCGACCTCGCACATCGGCGCCAGCTGCGGGCTCTCGCTCGGTACCGCACTCATCTGCCTTCGCGCTCCCGCGTGCCTTTGCGTTCCTGGGTGGTAAGCGCCACCTTGTCGCGCAGGTAGCGCGGCGCGGCGAGCGCGGCATCGACGCCCTGCCCCGCCGCCAGCCGCGGCGCGGCGAGCCGCGCCAGCGCCACCGCGCTCGGATGCGCCTCGGCGCTTACCCGCGCCAGCGCAGCGCCGAACCTGTCCCGCAGCGCCTCGCCGTAGGCCGCGAAGCCGTTGCCGCAGCCGAGCCAGCCTTCGCCCGGGGGCAGCGGCGCCGCCGCGGGCGCGACGCACTGCGCCTCGACCGCCTCGCGCCAGCCGTCGGGGGCGCGCTCAAGCGCCGAATAATACACTTCGCGCATGCGCGCATCGAGGCACACCAAGGCGCGCTGCGCGCCCGATTCCTCGGCCACCGTTTCGAGCGTCGAGACGCCCAGCACCGGGATGCCGCGCGCCAGCGCCAGCCCCTGCGCCACGCCGCAGGCGATGCGCAGGCCGGTGAACGCGCCCGGCCCGGAGCCGAAGGCCACCGCGTCGAGCGCACGCGCGGACAGGCCGCGCTGCGCGAGCAGGCGCTCGAGCATCGGCAGCACCAGCTCGCCGTGGCGATGGCCGGCACGGCGCTCGAGCGCGGCGATTTCGCCGTCCGCCCACAGCGCCACCGAGCACCAATCGCTCGAAGTCTCGATCGCGGCGAATTTCATGCGGCGCCATTCTATCGCCTGCTAGAATTTCGGCCTTTGCGACGGAGGCGAACATGGCGCGACACCGCATAGCAGTCATTCCCGGCGACGGGATCGGCAGGGAAGTCGTTCCCGAGGGCATCCGCGTGCTCGAGGCCGTCGGCGCCAAGTACGGAATCGAGTTCGAATGGCAGGAGTTCCCCTGGAGCTGCGACTGGTACAAGCAGCACGGCAAGATGTGCCCGGACGACGCGCCGCAGATCCTGAAAAAATTCGACGCGGTTTACTTCGGCGCCGTGGGCAACCCGGCGATCGTCGCCGACCACATCTCGGCCTGGGGGCTGCTGATCAACTTCCGCCGCTGGTTCGATCTGTACGTCAACCTGCGCCCGGTGCGCCTGTTCCAGGGCCTGCCCTGCCCGCTCGCGGGCCGCAAGCCCGGCGACATCGACTACGTGGTGATCCGCGAGAACACCGAGGGCGAATACGGCAACGTCGGCGGTCGCGTCTATGAGGGCACCGAACGCGAGATCGTGACCCAGCAGGCGGTGTTCAGCCGCAAGGGCGTCGACCGCATCATGAAGTACGCCTTCGAGCTGGCCAAGAGCCGCAAGAAGCACGTCACCTCGTGCACCAAGTCGAACGGCATCTCGATCACCATGCCGTACTGGGACGAGCGCTTCGCCGAGATGAAAAAGCACTATCCGGACATCCGCGCCGACCAGTACCACGTCGACGGCCTCAGCATCCAGGTGGTGCTCAACCCCGACCGCTTCGACGTCGTCGTCGCGAGCAACCTGTTCGGCGACATCCTGTCCGACCTCGGCCCGGCCACCGCCGGCACGATCGGCATCGCGCCTTCGGGCAACATCAACCCGGAGAAGACCTTCCCGTCGATCTTCGAGCCGGTGCACGGCTCGGCGCCCGACATCGCAGGCAGGAAGATCGCCAACCCGATCGCCGCGATCTGGTCCGGTGCGCTGATGCTCGAGCACCTCGGCCACCCCGACGCGGCGGCCGCGGTGCTGCGCGCCTTCGAGCGCGTGATCGTCGAAGGGCCGCACACCCCCGACATGAAGGGCAAGGCGAGCACCATGGACGTCGGCGCCGCGATCGCCGACGCCGCGCGCGGCGAGTCGAAGAAGGCCGCCTAACGCAGCAGCTCGTCGAGGAAGGCCTCGACCGCGCGCGTGTAGGCGCCGTCCTCGCCCAGCTGCGCGTTGATCTCGCGGTGGGTCAGATCCTCCTCGAGCACGCTCGCCTGCGTGCCGAAAGAGCGCGCCCTGGCAACGAAGGCCTGCGCCGCCGGGCAGGAATCGGCGCGCCGGGTCGAGCACACCGCGAGGAACGGCGCGCCTCGCTGCGACAGCCGCGCCAGCGGCGACGCCGCCGCCCAATCCGCGGGATCGCGGCCGAAAGCGCGGTCGTACAGGCGCAGGTGGCGCTTGCGCATGATGCGCTCCACGTCGAGCGCCGCGCTGTCGAGCTCCACCGTCCCGAGCCACGGCCGCGCGCCCAAATCGAGCGCGATGCGCGGCGCGGCGGCGATCAGCGAGACCAGGTGCGCGCCGGCCGAGTGTCCCATCAGGATGAAACGCGCGCCGTCGCCGCCCCAGGAAGCCGCCTGCGCCTGCGCCGAGGCGAGCGCGCGCGCCGTGTCGCGCGCCTGCTCGAGCGGCGCCGCGTCGGGCAGCATGCGGTAATTGGCCGAGACGAACACGAAGCCGCGCGGCACCCAGCGCGCGACCTTGTTGTCCACCACCGACGCCGCGCCCTTGTCGCCGAACGCCCACGCGCCGCCGTGCAGCATGAAGATCACCGGCGCGCCGTGCGCATCATCCGGCGCATAGACGTCGAAGCGCTGGCGCGCGTCCGGGCCGTAGGCGACGTCGCGCAGGAGGCGGTTGCCGGCCGCCGCGGGCACGGCCGCGGCCAGCGAGAGCAGCAGGAAGACGATGCGGCGCATGCGGCGGGTTTGGGCTAGAGTAACTGCAAATCATGCCGAGAACCAACTACTCGTCGAGTGCGCCCTGGGAACCGGTGGTCGGATATTCCCGCGCCGTGAAGGCGGGCGACTACGTGCACGTCTCCGGCACCACCGCGACCGACGGCTCGGGCAGGATCGTCGGGCTGAGCGACCCCCACGCGCAGGCGGTGCAGTGCCTGCGCAACATCGAGACCGCGCTGATTAAGGCCGGGGCCAAGATGTCACAGGTGGTGCGCACCCGGATCTACGTGGTCGACATCCGGCACTGGGAGCAGGTCGGCAAGGCGCACGGCCAAGTGTTCGGCGCGATCCGGCCGGCGACCACGCTGGTGCAGGTCGCGCGCCTCATCTCCTCCGAAATGCTGGTCGAGATCGAGGCCGATGCCTGGCTGGGCAGCTAGGCCGCTCTTCCTCCCGCGCGCTGACTTCAGCGCGACATGTTGCCGAAGAAGGCCCCGACTTCCTGCCCGTTCTCGGTCACGACGCTGCGGAAGTCCATGTGCTTCTCGCGCGGGAAGCGGACGATGACGTTCTCGCGCATCTGCTTGCCGTTCTGCTCCCACTCGTAGTGCGCGATCATGGTCTTGGCGTCGGTCCACTCGGAGATGTGGTCGTGCGTGTCGCCCTGGTTATTGACCGCGTACCAGTGCCCGATGCCGGTCACCGGATCCACACCCATCAGGTCCGCCTCCACGAACGTCGTCGTGTCGCCGCGTCCGACGAAGTCGCAGCGCACCGCCCAGCCTGCGACTGCCCTGCGGCACGACAGCGACAGCGCGAGCTGCGCCGGGTCCTTGCCGGGCGCGCCGTACTGGCCGTGGCCCTTCCAGTAGCCGAGGAAGGGATAGAACTGCGTCGGCGCCGACGCCGGCGCGGCGGTCTGCGCCAACGCGTCCGAGACCGAAACGGTGAGCGCGGCGCCCGCCAGCACGAGCGCGGCGATCCGGGCATATCTCTGCATGAAGCGCCTCCTTTGATTTCGGAGCTAGTCTACCGGGTCCGGTACGACAATTTCCGTATCGTCCCGATTACCCCATTCGCCCCACGAGGACACGTAGTTTCGCACCCGCAGATAGCCGGGCGAAGTCCTCCGCCGGACGCAGGTCGAGCAGCGTGACCGCGTCCAGGCGCTCGCCCAGCGCGCGAGCGTCGATCAGATATTTCGGTTCGGGGAAATCCACGCCTGTCACGCCGCCCGCGTGGCGCCCCCGTCGATGCTGATGGTGGTGCCGCTGATATACGTGTTGCGCTCCGAGGCGAGGAAGGCGATCAGGGGCGCGATTTCGTGCGGCTGCGCGAAGCGGCCGATGGGAATATCGCGCAGGAATTCCTCCCGCGCCGCTTCCTCGGAAATGCCCGTCATCGACGCCTTGGCCTTCACCATGTAGTCGAGCCGCCGCGTCTGCATGGGGCAAGGGCTCACCCCGTTGACCAGGATACCGTCCCGGACGAACTCGTCGGCGAGCGCCTTGGTGAAGTTGATCAGGCCGGCGTTCGCGACGCCCGCCGGCATGGCCTGCGTCTCCGGCTGCCGACCGCGGTGCCCGATGAGGTTCACGATGCGCCCCCAGCGCTGGCGCTGCATGTGGGGAACCACCTCGCGGCAGCAATGGACGATGCCGAACAGCTTCAGCTCGAGGCTCGCGCGCCACTCGTCCTCGGTCAGCCGCAGGAAATTCCCGGACGTCGCGGAGCCGATGCTGTTGACCAGGATGTCGATGCGACCGAAGCGCTCGAGCACTTCGCTCGCCATGCGGCGAATCTCCTCGTGCTTCGTGCAGTCCACCTGCACAGTCAGCACATCGCCTTGCGCGTCGCGCCCGATTTCCTCAGCGGCTTGCGCCAGCGCCTCCTTGCCGCGGGCGGCGATCGCGACCCGGCAGCCTTCGGCCGCGAGCGCGAGCGCGGCGGCCTTGCCGATACCCATGCTGCCCCCTGTCACCAGGGCGCATTTTCCCTTCAGGCCCAGATCCATCCCTGCCTCGTGTCAGGTCCAGGTATCCACTTTATCGAATGAGGTTGCGTGTCCGCTACAACGGTTTGCCGGGCGACGACGCCCCCTTTTCCCAATGCGCAATGTTGCCGCGCACGGCCCGGAACAGCGGGTGCGGTTGCGGCGTCTCGACCGCTGCCATCCGTGCCAGCCACTTCGGATCGCGCGCCCTGAGTTTTTCCGTCAGGTGATGCCATTCGAACTCGAGCTGCCCGCGTGCAACAGAAAGATGGCCGGCGGCGCGCGAACGACTGATTTTCGCGCGCTGAAAATCGTAACCGCGAATCACCGCTTCTGCGTAGACGCCCCGCAAGTATTCGGCAATGAACCCGACCGGGGATGAGCGCTCCTGAAACCGGAGCAGCTGAGGATGATGGGCGTATCCGCTCGTACTTCCCCTGAGTACGGCCTGGGCAAGAAGTCCTTCGCGCCACAAGGCAACCAGGCCGCGAGCGTCGAGGTACTTCGGATGCAAGCTCCAGATCCGCACTGTCCCTACCCTTCGGCCGCCCAACTAGCGAATAGCCTGCATGCCGGGAATGCTAGGAGCATCCATACGTCGACGCAACCATCGCGGCAGAGGTTTACCGCCTTTATCGTTCATAATTGCGCCTGCATCGACGTCTTCGGATTCCCCCACTTGCTCCACGCAGACAGCGCCCGCAACCGGCTGGTCGGGATCGGCTTCGTTTCGCTCACTTACGTCTTCTTCACGCTGCTCGACGGCAACGCGAAGTGGCTGATCCGCGCGCTGCCGGTGATCGAGGTGGTCTGGATCCGGTTCGTGTCGCACGCGCTGCTGTCGGCCGCGCTGCTCATGCCCGTGCACGGCCTGGCGTTGGCGCGCAGCAAGCGCCTGCGGCTGCAGGGGGTGCGCGGGCTGCTCATGGTGTCGATGACGGCGATCAACTTCACCGCGCTGCAGTACCTGCAGCTCACGGTCACCTCGTCGATCTTCTTCTCGGTGCCGATTATCATCGCGCTGCTGAGCGTGCCGCTGCTGGGCGAGCGCATGGACGCGCGGCGCTGGGCGGCGATCGTGGTCGGCTTTTGCGGCGTGCTGGTGATCGTGCGGCCGTTCGGCGCCGGTTTCCATCCGGCGATGATCCTGTCGGTGATCAACGCCTTCATCTACGCCGTGTTCAACATGATGACCCGGCGCCTCGCCGCCTACGACCCGCCCGAGACGACGCAGTTCCTCTCGGCGCTGGTGCCGGCGGTGGGGCTCGCGCCGTTCGCGCTCGCGGTGTGGGTGACGCCGCCCGACGCGCTGCACTGGACGTTCATGCTGCTGCTGGGCGTGTTCGGCGGCGTGGGGCACTACTTCCTCGCCCTCGCCCACCGTTACGCCTCGGCCTCGACCCTCGCGCCGTTCATGTACCCGCAGGTGCTGTACATGGCGATCTTCGGCTACGTCGTTTTCGGCGACGTGCCGCGCTGGCCGGTCGCGCTCGGCGCCGCGATCGTGATCGGCAGCGGCCTGTACCTGCTGCAGCACGAGCGGCGCTAGACTTTTTGGACTGAAAGGAAGCCAGGCAAGCGATGAAAAAGACCGACATGGAAAGGCTCAAGGGCGCGCGCATCGCGGGCCAGTTGAAGCAGGCTGGCACGCCCGCGCGCTACGGCAAGGACTCGGCGGCTGAGAGCCGGCGCGAGCGGCGCCGGCGCGAGCAGGCGCTCGGGTTGGTGCCAATTGCGCTCAAGCTGGACGCCGGGCTGGTCGAGCGCCTGCGCGAGCACGCGCAGCGGCGCGGCGCCGCGCTCGACGCCGCCGTCGCGGAGCTGCTGCAACAGGCGCTCGACAGCCTGGCGTAAGCCTGGATCAGCGCCGCCGGCGCCGTTCGAGGTCGCGGTTCGCGTCCTGGATGTCGCGCCGCAGCTGCTCGCGCTGCTCCGGGGTGAGCCGCCTGGCGCGCGAGCGCTCATCGCGCCGCTGGCGGTAGACGTCGCGCCGCGCCGAATCGACCTGCTCGCGCAATCGCTCGCGTTCCTGCGGCGACAGCGGGCGCTCCCGCCAGCGCCCCTGCGCGAGCGTGCTCGCGCTGGCCGCGGCGAGCGCGACGGCGAGAACGAGCTGGAGAAATGTGCGTCGCGTCAGCGTCATGACGGTGACCATGGTACGAAACTGCGCCGCTGTGGGGATGCCTCCGGCCCGGAATTTTGTAACAATGTGTTTCTGCGCCGCCGGCCGGTAACGCCTTGTTGCCTCAACCGCGAGCGGCGCCGCTACCCTCGGACCCATGACAGAGCTCAAGACAAGAATCCTCGTCGTGGACGACGACCAGCGCCTGCGCGACCTGCTGGTGCGCTACCTCGGCGAGCAGGGCTTCGAGGTGCGCGCGGTGCCCGACGCGCAGGCGATGGACAAGATGCTCGCGCGCGATCGCTACGACCTGCTGGTGCTCGACCTGATGCTGCCGGGCGAGGACGGGCTGGCGATCTGCCGCCGCCTGCGCGCCGCGAGCCCGGGCCTCGCGATCGTGATGCTGACCGCCAAGGGCGACGACGTCGACCGCATCGTCGGACTCGAGATGGGCGCCGACGACTACCTCCCCAAGCCGTTCAACCCGCGCGAGCTGGTGGCGCGCATCAACGCGGTGCTGCGCCGGCGCGCGCCGGCCGGTCCGCCCGGCGCGCCGGCGCCCGGCAGCGCGCTGCACCGTTTCGGCGCCTTCGAGCTCAACCTCTCCAACCGCTCGCTGGCGCGCGACGGCAAGCCGGTGCAGCTCACCACCGGCGAGTTCTCGGTGCTCAAGGTGCTGGTCGAGCACCCGCGCAATCCGCTCTCGCGCGACAAGCTGATGGAGCTCGCGCGCGGGCGCGAGTACGAGGTATTCGACCGCTCGATCGACGTGCAGATCTCGCGCCTGCGCAAGATCATCGAGCAGGATCCCTCCCACCCGCGCCACATCCAGACCGTGTGGGGCTTCGGCTACGTCTTCGTCCCGGACGGCGAGCCGAAGTGAGGCTGCGCCGGGTCGCCGCGCCCGACTCGCTGCTGGCGCGCTCGTTTCTGCTGATCGCGCTGCTGCTGGTGGTCTCGGTGCTGTCGGCGTTCCAGCTCTACCGCCTGTACGAGCGCGAACCGCTGTCGCGCGAGCTCGCGCAGCAGGCGGTCAGCGTGGTCAACCTGACGCGCGCGGCGCTGATCAACGCCGACCCCGCGCTGCGCCCCGAGCTGCTGATCGAACTGAACGAGCGCGAGGGCATCCGCATCTATCCGGTGACCGCGGACGAGAAGCTCGACCCGCTGCCCGATGATCCGCTGTTCCGCATGGTCGCCCGGCGGGTGCGCCAGTCGCTCGGGGCACAGACACGCTTCGCCTTCGCACGCAACGGCCTCGGCGGATTCTGGGTCAGCTTCCCGATCGACGTCGACCAGTTCTGGGTCATGCTGCCGCGCGGGCGCTTCGAGCCCAGCTTCGGCATCGCCTGGCTGGCCTGGGGCGCGGCGCTGCTCGCGCTCGCGCTGCTCGGCGCCGCTCTGATCGCTTCGCGCATCGCGCGCCCGCTCGCGGCGCTCACGCGCGCCGCGGTGCGGCTCGGCCGAGGCGAGACGCCCGAGCCGCTGCCGGTGGAGGGGCCGCGCGAGCTGCGCACCGTGTCGGCCGCCTTCAACCGCATGACGCGCGACCTCGCTTCGATGGAGCGCGAGCGCGCGATGGTGCTGGCCGGCATCAGCCACGACATCCGCACCCCGCTCGCGCGCCTGCGCCTGGGGCTCGAGATCGCCGGCGGCGAGCGCGCCGCGACCGAGGCCATGGCGCTCGACATCGAGGAAATCGACGCCGTGATCGGCCAGTTCCTCGCCTTCGCGCGCGGCGAGGGCGAGCAGCAGCCCGAGGACGACCTGGACGCGCTGCTGGCAGAGCTCAGCGCGCAATACGCGCGCCGCGGCAAGCGCGTGTCGTTCGAGCCGGGCGGCCTCGCGCCGCTGCCTTTCGCCCGCCAGGCGCTGCGCCGCGCGGTCGCCAACCTGGTGGACAACGCGCTGCGCTACGCCGGCGAGCCGGTGGAGATCCGCACCCGGGCGGAGCGCGGCGGCGCGGTGATCGAGGTGCTCGACCGCGGGCCCGGCGTGCCGCCCGGCGAGGCCGAGCGCCTCAAACAACCCTTCACCCGGCTCGACCCCTCGCGCAGCGGCGCCGGCGGCTCGGGCCTCGGCCTCGCGATCGTGGAGCGCGTCGCGCGCGCGCACCGCGGCACGCTCGAGCTGCTGCCGCGCCACGGCGGCGGCCTCGCCGCCAGGATCACGCTTGGCCGCACGCCCTGAGCGCGGCCCGCGGCGCGGGCTCTCGGCCCTGGTGTTCGGCGTGATCGCGCTGGTGTGGGGCTACAACTGGGTCGTGCTCAAGCGGGCGATGCACGAGGCCGGCCCGTTCGAGTTCCTCGCCTGGCGCTTCGTGATCGCGAGCGCCTGCCTGTTCGGCGCGCTCGCGGCGCTCGGCCGGCCGCTGCGCCTGACGCACGCGCCGCAGGTGCTGCTGATCGGCCTGCTGCAGACCACCGCCACCTTCGCCCTGGTGACCTGGGCGCTGGTCGCCGGCGCCGCGGGCAAGAGCGCGGTGCTCAACTACACCATGCCGTTCTGGGTCGTGCTGTTCGCGTGGCCGGTGCTCGGCGAGCGGCCGCCTCCCGCGCAGTGGGCGGCGATCGCCCTCGCCTTGGCCGGCCTCGTGCTGCTGGTGCATCCGGGCGCGCGTGCAGGCCTGCCCGAGCTGCTCGCGCTCGCCTCGGGCGTGGCCTGGGCGCTCGGCGTGGTGGTGACCAAGCGTCTGCAGACGCGCCAGCGGGTCGACACGCTGTCGCTTTCCGCCTGGCAGACGCTGCTCGGCGGCGCCGGCCTGGTTGCGCTGGCGCTGGCCTTTCCCTCGCGCCCCATGAGCTGGTCGCCGCAGCTCGTGTTCGCCGTGCTCTACAACGGCGTGCTGGTCGGTGCGGTGTGCTGGTTCCTGTGGTTCTGGGCGCTGCAAAACCTGGACGCCGGCCTGGCCAGCCTGGGCGTCCTGTCGGTGCCGGTGCTCGGAGTGCTGTTCGGCGTGGTGCTGCTGGGCGAGCGCCCGAGCGCGCTGGCGTGGTGCGGGATCGCCGCCATCGTGGCGGCTTTGTGCGTGATTGCGCTCGGCGCCCTGCGGCGTCGAGTCTGACGTGGAATTGACTTCGAGCAAGGCAATACAACTTAACCCCTTGACGAGCAAAGAAACGCTATCGATAATGGTTCTCATTTAATTGAAAGCACCACCCGCTCCCATGTCCCTCGACGCCACCCCAGCCTGCACCCTAGATC
>Ga0315540_10000383_pt1 | contig 24867 bp, 24 predicted proteins | sample SalMarSW160110MG_FD_203677 | JGI IMG/M metagenome (GOLD analysis project Ga0315540, IMG submission 203677) | Salt marsh sediment microbial communities from the Plum Island Ecosystem LTER, Massachusetts, United States - Salt Marsh Sediment SW1601-10 ...
ATGGGCGGCATGGGCGGCATGGGCGGCATGGGCGGTATGGACATGTAACCCAGGCTTCACGGCCGAATGGGAAAAGGGGCGCTTCGGCGCCCCTTTTTCTTTTGTGCCTCTGCCTTTGCCGTATAATTCGCGTCTCCCAAATCGCGCCGCAGCACCCGGGCGTGTCCGGCACGGCCAAGTAGCTCAGTTGGTAGAGCAGAGGACTGAAAATCCTTGTGTCGGTGGTTCGATTCCGCCCTTGGCCACCATACCGTGCGTTGTCCTTCGTCGGGGTGCTGCGCGTATCATTGGCGACAAGCGTCCCGCAGCGATGTGAGCGCGAAATCGAGCGATTGTTCGGGGGAGCACGCGTATCGCAATGCAATCCGCGCCCGACACAGGGTCAAACCAAACTCGGCAGCGCCGTAGCCGATCGGGCTTGTCGCGCTCTATTAGCGCGGCGACGCGACTGCCGAGCCGGGTCGCCCTGCTCGCCCTTGCCCTCGCGCTCTGCGCCCAGGCGGCGCGGGCAGATGTCTACCTCGAGGTGCAAAAGAACGGCGCCCTGCTACTGAGCGACCGGCCCCTCTCGTCGAGGGCGCGCCTGATCCAGGTCGACCGCTCGCCCGCGGCGCGGAGGCTGCCGCGCGATGCCCAGATTCGGCGCGTCGCCGCGCGCCACGGCGTGGACCCGCTGCTCGTGCACGCAGTAGTACGCGCCGAATCGGGCTACGACCCGAAGGCGGTCTCGCCCAAGGGCGCGGCCGGGTTGATGCAGCTCATGCCGGAAACTGCGCGGCGCTACGGTGTCGCCGACCGTTTCGATCCGGCGACCAACCTCGAGGGCGGCGTGCGCTACCTGCGCCATCTGCTCGGCATGTTCGGAGGCAACGTCGCGCTTGCGCTTGCGGCCTACAACGCCGGAGAAGAATCGGTGCTGCGTGCCGGCGGACGGGTTCCGCACTTCCGCGAGACGACTGCGTACGTGCGCCGCGTGCGGCTGTATTACAGGGTGCTCGAACAGACTTACCGTCAACGGCGCTAGCCGCCGGCCACGGAGCGCCCGCGACGGTCGACCGAGCTTTCTGCATCCGAGTCGCGCACTTGGCATCGTAAGCTGCCAAGTGACTTTTAAAGGCAGTCCTGGCGCGGCCAGCGAGAGCCTGTCGAAACGCCGGGCAGGGCTGTTGCGCCGCGCGGCGCCGGATACGCATAATGTCGGACGCGAACTGGGCGGACCTCATCGACGGCGCGAAGCGCAGCCCAACCGAGCCCGAACCGAGCTAAGCCATTATTCACTCTTCCCGGCGGGGGCGAAGGTTCGGCTCACCGGCGGAAATCGAATGCACATCGAGCGCGAGCTCAAGTTTCGACTCCCCGCGGACGCCGGGGGTGGACTATGGGTGCTGTTGCCCGGGGCTCCGGTTCCGACGCGCCGGCGCCTGGACAGCACCTATTTCGACACGCCGGATTTCCACCTGCGCGACGCGCGCGCGGCGTTGCGCCTGCGGCGCGACGGGCGCAAGCGAATCATGTGCTTCAAGAGCGATTCGACCGGAGCGCTGGGCGTGCCGCAGCGCAGGGAGTGGGAAGTGCCCGCGCCGCGCGGCGAGTTCTCTCCCGAGGCGCTGCCCTGCGGTGAGATCAAGTCCGCGGCGGGCGTCGACCTGAAGCGCTACGCGGCGGCGCTCGCGCCGCGGTTCGAGACGCGCTTCGTGCGCCGCTCGGCCCAGGTCGCGCTCGGCGACGGTACGCGGGTGGAGGTTTGCCTCGACGCCGGAACGATCGCGGCCGGAAAGCTCAGTGTCTCGCTGCTCGAGCTCGAGCTTGAGCTGCTCGAAGGCAGCCCGGCATCGATGCTTGACCTGGCCGAGCGCCTGGTCGGACCCCTGCGGCTCGAGCTCGAAGCGCGCAGCAAGGCCGAGCAGGGCTACGGCCTGGTCGAATCGCGCCCCGCAGCCCCGCTCAAGGCGCAACTTCCCCAACTGCGGCGCGGCATGAGTGCCGAGCAGGCGATGCTCGCGATCCTGGATGGCTGCCGCGCCCAAGTGCAGGGAAACGTGTCCGGGACGATGCATTCCGGCGACCCCGAGTTTCTGCATCAGCTGCGCGTCGGCCTGCGGCGCCTGCGCTCGGCATTGCGTACGTTCACGCCGCTGGTGACCAAGGCCGGCGTTCAGCCGGTGACGCGCGAGCTGAAGGCTATCGTCGCGAGACTCGGCGCGGCGCGCGACTGGGATATCTTCTCCTCGATAATTGCGCAGCAGATCGCGCCGCCGGCCGGGCGCAGTCCGGAAATGGCTCGCCTGCTACGGAAGGCGGGCGCTAGGCGGAGCGCCGCGCGCGCTCAGGCGCGCGCGGCGCTCGCCTCGGAGCCGTTCCAGAGATTCCTGCTTCACCTCATGCGTTGGACGGAGGAAGCGCCGTGGCGCAAATCCGAGGAGGTGCGGCGCGCCGTCGCGCAGCCGGCGAGGCAGTACGGCCGGCGCGCGCTTGCGCGTCAGGAGCGCAGAGTGTTGCGCCACGCCGAGCGCATTGACTGGGCCAATCCTGCGGCGCGCCACAGGCTGCGCATCCTCGCCAAGCGCTTGCGCTACGCTTACGAATTCTTTTCGGCCACGCTTTCTTCCAAGGCCACACGGCACTACCTCGTGCGACTGGAGGCGGTGCAGGACGTCCTGGGCGAACTGAACGACATCGCGGTCGGAAGCAGATTGCTGGAGGAGCTCGGCGGAGGCGCGAATCGCGAAGGCATCGGATTCATGCGAGGTTGGTTGGCGGCGCGACAGAGCCTCCTAATCGAGCAGCTAGGACCCGTCTGGCGCGCGTGGAAGAAACAGGCGCGCTTGAGCTGATTGCAGCGCTTCCGGCGTCGCCCGTCATGTGCTCAAATGAGCCGTGGTGCCATTTGGCCAATTGAAGAGGATACGAGGATGAGACTCTTGGTTCTGGCGGCAGCTTTCGTGCTCGTCGTCTCTGGCTGCGCGGGCATTCCGAACGAAGAAGCATTCAAGGCGAAGGTCAGCTCGTGGCAGGGCCGCAGCGTCAGCGACCTGGTCAAGGAGTGGGGCCAGCCGAACAGCACTCTGCACACGCCAGGCGGCGGGATGGTCTATACGTACAACAAGGGCGAACCCATCGCGAGCTCGTGCAAGGTGGACTTCGTCGTCAGTGAGGCGCAGAAGATCACCGCCTGGCGCTATGCCGGAACGACCTGCCGCACGACGTACTAGTCTTCGATGAGCTATCGTGCCGGCCGGTTCCGATAACGACCTGGGCCGAAACGCGCAGCAGGAGGCGCTGAAACGCGCGCCGCCGGCGACGGCGCACAGCGATTCGTTCGCGGTGCTCGCCATCGCGGTGCTCGGGGTGGTCTACGGCGACATCGGCACTAGCCCGATCTACGCGCTGCGCGAATGCTTCGCCGGCAAGAATCCGATTGCCGTCAATCCCGCGAACGTGCTCGGGGTGCTGTCGCTCGTCTTCTGGACCCTGCTGCTCGTCATCTCGCTCAAGTACATGGTCTATGTGCTGCGGGCGGACAACCGGGGCGAGGGCGGAATCTTCGCCCTGATCGCGTTGCTGCGCCCTGATCGCGATCAGGACAAGTGGCGCCGCCGCGTCCTCATCCTGCTGGGCGTCCTCGGCGCCTCGATGCTCTACGGCGGTGCCATGATCACGCCCGCGATCTCGGTGCTGAGCGCGGTGGAGGGTTTGCAGGTCGCCGCGCCCGGGCTGCACGAGTACGTGATCCCGATTACGGCGGTCATCCTGTTCGCGCTGTTTGCGGTGCAGCGGCACGGAACGGCGGCGGTGGGCGCGGTGTTCGGACCATTGACCCTGGTGTGGTTCGCGGTGCTCGCGTTGCTCGGCGTGCGCGGCATTCTTCAGGCGCCGCAGGTGCTGCTCGCGGTCAACCCCTTGTACGCGGTGCGGTTCTTCCTCGACAACGGCTGGAGTGGTTACTTCATTCTCTACGCCGTCTTTCTCGTCGCGACCGGGGGCGAGGCGCTGTACGCGGACCTGGGACACTTCGGCCGCAAGCCGATTCGGCAGGTCTGGTTTGCGTTCGTGCTGCCCGCTTTGCTGATCAACTACTTTGGCCAGGGCGCGTTGCTGCTCACCGAGCCCGGCAACGGCATCCATCCGTTCTTCCATTTGGCCCCCGCCTGGGGCCTGTATCCGCTGATCATCCTCGCCACGGCCGCCACCTGCATCGCGTCGCAGGCGGTGATCACCGGCGCTTTTTCGCTTACCCGGCAGGCCGTGCATCTCGGCCTGCTGCCGGGCCTGACGGTCGACCAGACCTCGGCCGAGGCGCGCGGCCAGATCTACATGCCGGCGGTGAACTGGGTTCTGATGATTGCGGCGATCGGCCTGGTGCTCGCATTCCGCACCTCGGGCAACCTTGCCGCCGCCTACGGCGTGGCGGTCAATTCCACCATGGCGATCACCACGGTGCTCGCGTTCAATGTGGCGCGCGAGCGCGGCGGCTGGAGCCTGCCCGCGGCGCTGCTATTCCTGCTCGGGTTCCTCGCCATCGACCTCGGTTTCCTCGGCTCGAATCTGCTCAAGATTCCGGACGGCGGCTGGCTGCCGCTGCTGATCGGCCTGGGGCTGTTCACCGCCATGGCGACTTGGCGCAAGGGGGCAAGTCTGCTGGCCGAGCGGCTCGCCGAGTCCGCCTCGACGCTCGAGACGTTCGTCGGGCGGGTCGAGGCGGAGCGCATCCTGCGAGTTCCCGGCACGGGGGTGTTCTTCACCGGTCGACTCGAGCAGACGCCCCCCGCGCTGCAGCAGCTGGTGCGCCACACCAGCGTCCTTTACGAGCGGGTGATCATCCTCACCGTGGTGATCGAGCCGCAGCCGAAGACTGACCCCGAGGAGCGCATCGAGATCAAGGACCTGGGCGCCGGCTTTCACCGCGTGGTGCTGCACTACGGTTTCATGCAGCGGCCAAACATCCCTTCCGAGCTGGCGGCCTCTGACGAACTGAACCTGACGGCCGACCTGGACAAGGTGCACTACATCATCGGCCACGTCGACCTGCTGGCGGGACGCAAGCTGCGCGGCATGACCCGATGGCGCGACCAACTCTTCGTCCTGATGGCGAGCAACACCCAGGACGCCACCGCCTTCTATCAGATTCCGGTTGCCCAGGCCATGAAGGTGGGGCTGCAGGTGGGAATTTGACCTAGCGCAAGCTCCGGGCGGTGGGGCCGGCCTTAGAATCCACCTTATAATCTCAGGCCTTAGCGCATTTCCTGGGCCATTTGGGGCGACATGGCGCTTTACGCACTCGGACTGAACCACCAGACCGCCCCGCTCGACATCCGCGAGCGGGTGGTGTTTCACGTCGAGCGCATGCGCGACGCGCTGGGTGAACTGCGCCGCAGCCTCGCCTCCGAGGCGGCGATCCTGTCGACCTGCAACCGCACCGAGCTGTACCTCGCGGCTGAGCAGCCCGGCGCGGCCACCGACTGGCTGGCGAAGTACCACAGCCTGCGGCCGGACGATATTTCGCCCTACCTCTACACGCTGACCCGCGAGCAGGCGGTTCGGCACGCGTTCCGGGTCGCCTCGGGGCTCGATTCCATGGTTCTCGGCGAGCCGCAAATCCTCGGCCAGATGAAGGACGCGGTGCGCGAAGCGCAGGCGGCGGGCACGCTGGGCACGGTGCTGCACAAGCTGTTCCAGCGCTCCTTCGCGGTGGCGAAGGAGGTGCGCAGCAACACGCAGGTAGGCGCCAACAGCGTGTCGATGGCGGCGGCGACGGTCAAGCTGGCGGCGCGCATCTTCCCCTCGCTGCACGAGCAGAAGGTGCTGTTCATCGGCGCGGGCGAGATGATCGAGCTGTGCGCGACGCATTTCGCCGCCCAGGGGCCGGCCCGCATCGCGGTCGCCAACCGGACTCTGGAGCGGGCCGGCCAGCTCGCGCACCGCTTCAACGGGCAGGCGATCGAGCTCAAGGCGCTCGGCGAGCACCTGCACGGGTACGACGTGGTGGTGTCGTGCACCGCCTCGTCGCTGCCGATCCTGGGCAAGGGCCTGGTCGAGCGCGCGTTGCGCGCGCGCCGCCGCCGCCCGATATTCATGGTCGACCTCGCCGTGCCGCGCGACATCGAGCCCGAGGTGGCCGAGCTGGACGACGTCTTCCTCTACACGGTCGACGATCTGAGCGAGATCGTGGCCGCGAACCTCGACGCGCGCCGCTCGGCGGTGGAGCAGGCCGAGGCGATCATAGATACCCAGGTTGGGCAGTTCATGCACTGGATGCAGGTGCGCGAGACCGTGCCGCTGATCCGGGCGCTGCGCGAGCAAGCCGAGCAGGCGCGCCAGCACGAGCTCGAGCGCGCGCTGAAGCTGCTGCAACGCGGCGACGATCCGAAGCAGGTGCTCGAGGCCATGTCGCAGGGGCTCGCCAACAAGCTGCTGCACCCGCCCACCCAGGCCTTGAACGAGGCCGCGGGCGAAGAGCGCGAACGCCTGAGCGAAACCGTCGCACACCTGTTCCGCGTCAATCGCTAGTGAAAGCGTCTTTACGCGCCAAGCTCGACGGCCTGGCCGCCCGGCTCGCGGAGCTGAACGGGCTGCTTGCGGCGGAGGCCGCGACGCGCGACATGGAGCAGTTCAGGAAGCTATCGCGCGAGCACTCGGAGCTGAGCGGGCTGGTTTCGCTCTACGACCGGTTCTGCCAGGCCGAGCGCGACGCCGCGGCGGCGAAGGACATGGCGCTCGATCCCGCGACGCGGTCGTTCGCCGAGGACGAGCTGAAAGAGGCGCGCGGCGCGATGGAGCGCCTCGAGAGCGAGCTGCAGCAGGTCTTGCTGCCGCGCGACCCGAACGACGAGCGCAACACCTTTCTCGAGATCCGCGCGGGCACCGGCGGCGACGAGTCGGCGCTGTTCGCGGGCGACCTGTTCCGCATGTACACCCGCTACGCCGAGCGTCAGGGCTGGCAGGTCGAAATCATCTCCGAGAGTCCCTCGGAGCTGGGCGGATACAAGGAGGTGATCGCGCGCATCATTGGCCAGGGCGTTTACTCGAAGCTTAAATTCGAGTCCGGCGGGCACCGCGTGCAGCGGGTGCCCGCAACCGAGGCGCAGGGGCGCATCCACACCTCGGCCTGCACCGTGGCGGTGCTGCCGGAGGCGGACGCGATTGACGACGTGGTGCTCAATCCGGCCGAGCTTCGCATCGACACCTTCCGCGCCTCCGGCGCCGGCGGGCAGCACGTCAACAAGACCGAATCGGCGATCCGCGTCACTCACCTGCCGACCGGAATCGTGGTCGAATGCCAGGATTCGCGCTCGCAGCACAAGAACCGCGAGAAGGCGCTCTCGGTGCTCGCGGCGCGCATCAAGGACAAGCAGACGCGCGAGCAGCAGGCCAAGACCGCTTCGGCGCGCAAGAGCCTGGTCGGCTCCGGCGACCGCTCGGAGCGGATCCGCACCTACAACTTCCCGCAGGGTCGGGTCACCGACCACCGCATCAACCTCACCCTGCACAAGATCGACCGCATCATGGACGGCGAGCTGGACGATCTGATCGGGGCGCTGCGCGCGGAGCACCAGGCGGAGCAACTCGCGCTGCTCGCCGAAGAAGCGGCGTGAAAGTGCGCGATGCTCTCGCCGGCTGTGGACTCGAGCCGCGCGAGGCGCGCCTGCTGCTGGCCGAGGCGACCGGATTTTCCGTGGCCAGCGTGCTGGCGCATGCCGAGCGCGACGTCCCGCCGCAGGCAGGTGCGATGTTCTCGGACTGGGCCGCGCGCCGCCGTGCCGGCGAGCCGATCGCCTACCTGGTCGGTCGGCGCGAGTTCTACGGCCTGACGCTGGGGGTCACGCCCGCAGTGCTGATCCCGCGCCCGGAAACCGAACTGCTGGTGGACCGGGCGCTGGCGCAGCTGCCGGACAGCGACCAAGCGAGCGTGGCGGACCTCGGAACCGGCAGCGGCGCGGTGGCGCTCGCGATCAAGCGCCATCGGCCTCGGGTTCGGGTCGTCGCCACGGATGTCTCGGCCGAGGCGCTCGAGGTGGCCAGGCGCAACGCGGCGCGGCTTTCGCTCGCGATCGAGCTGCGCCAAGGGCGCTGGTTCGAGCCGCTCGCCGGCGAGCGCTTCGACCTCATCGTTTCCAACCCACCCTACGTCGCCTACAACGACCCGCACCTCACCCAAGGCGACCTGCGGTTCGAGCCGAGGGCCGCGCTGGTGGCCGGACCGGACGGCTTGGAGGCGGTGCGCGGTATCGCGGCCGGGTCCGCGCCGCATCTGAGCCCGGGCGGCTGGTTGCTGCTGGAGCACGGCCTGAGACAGGACGCCCCCGTGCGCGAGCTTCTGGCGCACGAGGGATTTGAAGGCATCTACAGCTGGCCCGACCTGGCTGGCATTGCGCGTGTGACCGGAGGCAAGTTAAAATCCTGAGCAAATTGCTCAACTATTGCACGGGAGCGCACCATGAGCGACGTACAGCAGCTGATCAAGGACCAAGTCACCAAACACTCGGTCGTGCTCTACATGAAGGGCACGCCGCAGATTCCGCAGTGCGGTTTCTCCGCCATGGCGATCCAGGTGCTGCAGGCGAGCGGGGTGAAGGAACTGTTCACCGTGAACGTGCTCGAGAACGCCGAGATCCGGCAGGGGATCAAGCAATTCGCCAACTGGCCGACCATCCCGCAGCTCTATATCGGCGGCGAATTCGTCGGCGGCAGCGACATCATGCGCGAGATGTTCGAGAGCGGAGAGCTGAAAAAGATCCTAGAGGCCGCGAAGCAGCAGGCCTAGCGTAGAGCGCACCTGCGCGAGGTAGCCGCCGCCGAACAGGTTCAGGTGGTTGAGCAAGTGGTACAGGTTGTACAGGTGCTTTCTCCTACCGTATCCGTCGTCCAGCGGCCAGGCCTCTTCGTAGGCGGCATAGAACGCGCGCGGGAAGCCGCCGAACAGCTCGGTCATCGCCAGGTCGGTTTCGCGATCGCCGCGGTAGAGCGCCGGGTCGAACACCACCGGCGCGCCACCGGCGAGGAAGCCGACGTTGCCGCGCCACAGGTCGCCGTGCAGCAGCGAGGGCTCGGGGGTGTGTCCCTCCAGAAGCTGTGGCAGCCCGCTACATATCCTTTCCACCGGCTGCCTGATTTCGCGGTGACCGTTCGCCAGCGCGAGAGCGAGCTGCGGCGCGAGACGCCGCTCGCGCCAGAACTCGATCCATTCACCTGATAACGAATTGCGCTGCGCGCTCGCGCCGATGAAGTTGTCGCGCGTCCAGCCGAAGCGCTCGTCTCTCGAGCGATGCAGAGCGGCAAGTGCGCGCCCGAGCGCGGCAAAGTCCTCCCTGCCCCCGAGTTCGAGCGCCTCGAGCGCCAGGTAGGCGTGTCCGGCGGCCGTGCCGTGGGCGAGCGGCTCGGGCGCGCGCATGCCGGCGGCGCGCAACGCCGACAGGCCGTCGGCCTCGGCGGCAAAAGCGTCGGCGAAGCGCGCCGCGTTCAGCTTGACGAACACACGCGCCGCGCCCGCCTCGACGAGATAGCAGTCGTTGATGCAGCCGCCGGAAACGGCGGCTGCCGATCCGAGCCTGACGCCGCGGCCGAGCGCCGCAGCGGCGGCCGCCTCGAGCGCCGCTCGCTTCACCGCCTCGGGGGTTTCCTTTTCGCGCCGAGCCGCGCGCGTGCGCGCCGCGCGGCCGCGCGCACCTGAGCCGGCGCCGTGCCGCCGATATGGTTGCGGCTCGCCACCGAGCCTTCCGGCGTCAGAACGCGATAGACGTCGCGGCCGATCTTGGGCGAATAGCGCTGCAAGGCCTTCAGCGGCAGCGCCGAAAGGTCGCGAGCGCTCGCCTCGGCCTCGCGCACCGCGCGCGCGACTGCCTCGTGCGCGTCGCGAAACGGCAGGCCCTTGCGCACCAGGTAGTCAGCCAGGTCGGTCGCGGTCGAGAAACCCTGCAGGGTCGCCTCGCGCATTGCCCCGGGCACGGGCTCCAGCCCCGCGACCAGGTCGGCGAACGCGGCGAGCGAGTCCTTCACGGTGTCGACCGCGTCGAACAGCGGCTCCTTGTCTTCCTGGTTGTCCTTGTTATAGGCCAGCGGCTGCCCCTTCATCAGCGCGAGCAACGCGATCAGGTGCCCGAACACGCGCCCGCTCTTGCCGCGCACCAGCTCCGGCACGTCCGGGTTCTTCTTCTGCGGCATGATCGACGAGCCGGTGCAGAACCGGTCGGGCAGGCGCACGAAGCCGAAGCGCGGGCTGGCCCACAGCACCAGCTCCTCGGCAAAGCGCGACAGGTGCATCATCACCAGCGAGGCACAGGCTGCGAATTCGATCGCGAAATCCCGGTCCGACACGGCGTCGAGCGAGTTTTCGCACACTCCATCGAAGCCGAGCTCGCGCGCCACGCGCGCACGATCGATGGGGAACGTGGTGCCTGCAAGGGCCGCGGCGCCGAGCGGCAGCCGGTTGAGGCGGCGCCGGCAGTCCGCGAGCCGGTCGCGGTCGCGCTCGAACATCTCGAAGTAGGCCAGCAGGTGATGGCCGAAGGTCACCGGCTGCGCGACCTGAAGATGCGTGAAGCCCGGCATCACCACGGCGGCGTGGCGCGCGGCCTGATCGACCAGGGCGCGCTCGAGCCTCGTGAGCTGCTGGTCGATCGCATCGGTCTCGGCGCGCAGCCATAGCCGGACGTCGGTCGCGACCTGGTCGTTGCGCGAGCGCGCGGTATGAAGGCGCTTGCCGGCGTCGCCCACCAGCGCGGTGAGCCGGCGCTCGATGTTCAGATGGACGTCCTCGGCCTCGAGCGACCACTCGAAGGTCCCGGATTCGATCTCGCGCCGTACTTTGGCTAGCCCGCGCTCGATTGCCGCCAGGTCGGACCGGGCAATGATGCCGCGCGCCGCGAGCATGCGGGCGTGGGCGAGCGAGCCGTCTATGTCGTAGGGCGCCAGGCGCTGGTCGAATGACACCGAAGCGGTGAAGCGCTTGACGAGCTCGCTCACCGGCTCGGCGAAGCGGCCCGACCACGGCTTCGCCGAAGCCGCGGCGCGGCCTTTCTTACTGGTGCGGGCTCGAGGCGGCCGCTTGGAGGCGGGTGGGGCCATGGGGCATACTGGGATCACGCGGCGCGGCGATGGCAAGTATAAGACAAAACGTTTACCCGGACGCCCTTCCCGACTTTCGCAACCAGGGGGTCATCGCGCGCGCCCTGGTCGGGGTGAACGTGCTCGCGCTTGCCGCGGCGCTCTACTCGGCGTCCTCCTGGCCACAGGTCATCGAACAGTTCGTCGCCGCCGCCGCGTTCTTCGAGCCGCTGCTGCTGGCGAGCGTAGTGCTGCTGTATGCCTGCACGCCGCTGCTCGCGCGCCTGCCGTACTGGCCCGGCTGCGCCGCCGTGCTCGGGCTGGTGCTGCTGCTCGCGGCGGGATCGCACCTGTGGTGGCTGGGCGCCGCCGGCGTGCTGCGCACCCTCGTTCTCGCCGCCCTGGTGGTGACGTCGCTGCTCGGCTACCTGCGCCTGCGCGCCAAGGCCTATTCGCCTGCGCTGGCGGAGGCGAGGCTGCAGGCGTTGCAGGCGCGCATCCGGCCTCACTTCCTGTTCAACAGCCTGAACGCGGTGTTGGCGCTGATCCGGCGCGATCCCAAGCGCGCCGAGCGCACGCTCGAGGATCTCGCCGACCTGTTCCGCACTCTGATGTCCGACGGTCGCCAGTTCGTGCGTTTGGCCGACGAGGTTGCGCTGCTCGAGCGCTACGCCAGCATCGAGCAGTTGCGGCTGGGCGACCGGCTGCGCGTGGTGTGGGAGCTGGACAGCGCGCCCCCCGACGCCCTGCTGCCGCCGCTGCTGCTGCAGCCCCTGCTTGAGAACGCGATCTACCACGGCGTCGAGCCGGACGTCGGCACCGGCGAGGTGCTGGTGCGCATCGAGCGGCGCGGCCAGCGCGTGCTGGCGCAAGTAGAAAATCCCTACTACCCCGAGCACCAGCACCGCGCGGGCAACCGCATGGCGCTGGCGAATATCCGCGAGCGGCTGCAGCTGTTCTTCGACGCCGAGGCACGCGTCGAGACCGGAGTAAAGGACGGGCGTTACGTGGTGCAGATCGAAATGCCCTACCGCTCGCGCCAGGGGGGACGTGGATGAGCGTGCTTACCGTATTCATCGCGGACGACGAGACGCCGGCGCGTGAGCGCCTGCGCGAGCTGCTGGGCGACATCGCACTGGAGATCCCCACGCGGGTGGTGGGCGAGGCGCGCAACGGCCTCGAGGCGGTCGAACGGGTTCCAGAATGTGGCGCCCGGGTCGTGCTGCTCGACATCCACATGCCCGGGCTGGGGGGGCTCGAGGTCGCGCGCCATCTCGCTCGCCTGCCGCAGCCGCCCGCGGTCGTGTTCGTCACGGCGCACGACCGCCACGCGGTCGAGGCCTTCGAGTTGAACGCGCTCGATTACCTGCTCAAGCCGGTGCGGGCCGAGCGTCTCGCCGCGGCGCTGCGCAAGGCGATGGCCGCGGGCCCGACTGCCGCCGAGCCGCTGGCGCGCGCCGCCGGCCAGGCGCGCGAATACCTGTCGGCCGCAGAGCGCAACCGGATCCTGCTGGTGCCGCTGCGCGACGTGCTCTACTTCAAGGCAGAGCTCAAGTACGTCACGCTCCGCACGCGCGAACGCGAGCATTTGATCGAGGAGTCGCTGATCGCGCTCGAGCGCGAGTTCGCCGACAGGTTCGTGCGCATCCACCGCAACTGTTTGGTCGCGAAAGGCGCCATCCGCGGCTTCGAGCGCGCCGCCGACGAGGACGACGAGCGCTGGCTGGTGGTGCTTGACGGGCTCGAGGAAAGGCTGCCGATCAGCCGCCGCCAGTGGCCGGCGTTGCGCGACCTGGTGGCGGAGAAATGAGCGCGCGCGCCTGATCGATGCGGCGCTCCAGGTAAGTCAGATAGAAGTCCGGCAGGCTCAGGCCGACCAGCGGCTCGGCGAGCGCCGTGCCGCCGGCGCCGACGAAGGCGACAGTCGGCACGACGCGGACGTGACTCGAGCCCGCGAACGCCGCCTGCGTCGTTCTGCGGCCGGCGAAATCCGTCAGCGGCGCGCCGCTGGTGATGTTGACCTCGACCACGCGCAGACGGTTGCGCTGCGCCGGGTCGGCCAGCATGGGCTCGAGATAGTCGCGCCGCGCACTCTCGCAGTAGGAGCAGTCCGGCTGCGTGAAGAACACCAGCAGAGGGGCGTGCGCGGCCTGCGCCTCGCGCGCCTCGCGCGCGAGATCCGACGCGGGCGCGATGCGCTGCGCCGCGGCTGGCGCCGCGAAGCTGCATGCTAGAATGAAAAACAGCAACCGCACAGCATGAACTCCCCAACATCGCGCCCCGTCGAGCGCGTGGTGATCGCCACCCGCCGCAGCCGGCTTGCACTGTGGCAGGCCGAGCATGTGAAGCAGCGCCTGGAAGCATTATATCCGCGGCTGCCGGTCGAGCTGCTGCCGATGTCCACGCGCGGCGACGAGCTGCTCGAGGTGCGGCTGGACAAGGCGGGCGGCAAGGGACTGTTCGTCAAGGAGCTGGAGACCGCGCTCGAGGACGGGCGCGCGGATCTCGCGGTGCATTCGATGAAGGACGTGCCGGTGGAGATGCCGCCGGGCTTCATGCTCGCCGCGATCACCGCGCGCGAGGATCCGCGCGACGCTCTGGTCTCGGGCCGCTACGCGGCGATTTCGGATTTGCCCGCGGGCGGGGTCGTGGGCACCTCTAGCCTGCGGCGCGCGGCGCAGATCGCCGAGCGCTACCCGGCGCTTCGGATCCATACCCTGCGCGGCAACCTGGACACGCGGCTGGCGAAGCTCGACCGCGGCGAATACGACGCGGTGGTGCTTGCCGCCGCGGGGCTCAAGCGGCTCGGCCTGGGCGCGCGCATCCGGTCGCTGCTGGCGGTCGAAGACAGCCTTCCGGCGGCCGGGCAGGGCGCGCTCGGCATCGAGTGCCGCGCGGACCGGCCCGAGGTCGCGGCCCTGCTCGAACCGCTGGTCGACCCCCGCAGCAGCATTTGCGTGCGCGCAGAACGCGCGGTCAACCGGGCGCTCGGAGGGAACTGCTCGGTTCCGCTCGGCGCCTACGCCGAGCTCAACGGCGCCCGGCTTCGGGTGCGCGCGCTGGTCGCTTCGCCCGACGGGCGCCGAATCGCGCGCGCCGAGCGCGAGGGCGACGCGGGCGATCCCGAGCGCGTGGGCAACGAAGTCGCCGTGCTGCTGCGCGCTCAAGGCGCGGCGGAAATCCTCGCCGAACTGGTGGCGGGGGAGTGAGCGCTGGTCCCCTGAAGGGTCGCGGCATTCTGGTGACGCGCCCGCGCGAGCAGGCGCAGGGGCTCGCGGCGCTGATCGAGGCGGCCGGCGGCGCGGTACTGGTGTTCCCGGCGATCGAGATCGAGGATCTGCCGGATCTGCGCCCGATCCTGGCGCTGATCGACCGGCTGGACGAGTTCGACCTGGCGATCTTCATCAGCCCGAGCGCGGTGCACAAGGCGCTCAACCTGGTTCGCTCGCGGCGCGGGGCGCGGCCGTTGCCGCCACGGCTGCGTGTCGCGGCGGTCGGCCGCGGCAGCCGGCGCGAGCTCGAGCGGCAGGGCTTCGAGCGCGTGATCGCGCCGCAGGCGCACGCCGACAGCGAGGCGCTGCTCGCGCTGGACGAGCTGGCGGACGTCGCGGGACGGCGGATCGTGATCTTTCGCGGCGACGGCGGGCGCGAGCTGCTGGGCGATGCGCTTGCGGCGCGCGGCGCGGTGGTCGAATACGCCGAGTGCTACCGGCGCGCCCGGCCGCGCGCCGACAGCGCGCCGCTGCTGGCCGCCTGGGCGCGGGGCGGGGTCGACGCGGTAACGGTGTCTTCGTCGGAGGGGCTCGCCAATCTGTTCGACATGCTCGGCAAGCTCGGCCAGCAGTGGCTGCGCACGACGCCGCTCTTTGTGCCGCATCCGAGGGTTGCGGAAGCGGCCGCACGCCTTGGCGTGGGCAAGGTCGTCGTGGGCGGGCCGGCGGACGCCGAAGTGCTGCAAGCGCTGGTTGCATACTTTGGCCTAGCGAAGTAAAACGCTGACATATGAGTTCGGATTCCACGGATTCCCAGCAAGCGGCGCCTGAAAAAAAGGCGCCCGAGCCGGCTGAGCAAGCGTCACCTGCGCCGCGACGCGGCGCCGGCGTACTTGCCTGGTTCGCGATTCTCATCGCGATTGCGGTGGCCGCTCTCGGGTGGTACGACGCGCGCAGGCGGATTGACGTCACCCAGTCCGAGGTCGCGCAGCGCTTGCGTGACGTCGAGGCGGAGTCCCGCGCCGCTCGCGCGCTGGCGCAGCAAGCGCAGGAATCAGTGCGCGAGTCGCAGACCAAGCTCGGACAAATGGATTCGCGCCTGAGCGAGCTGCAGAGCCAGAAGCAGGCGCTTGAATCGCTCTACCAGGATCTGTCGCGTAACCGCGAGCAAGTGCAGCTGGCCGAAATCGAGCAGGTGCTGACCGTTGCTTCGCAGCAGCTGCAGCTCTCGGGCAATGTGCACGCGGCGCTGCTCGCGCTGCAGTTCGCCGACAACCGCCTCGCGCGCGCGGACCGCCCGCAGCTGCTGCCTATCCGGCGTGCGATCGCGCACGATATCGAGCGGCTGACCGCCGCACCGGCGCTTGACCTGCCCGGGCTGAGCCTACGGATCGACGCGCTCGTCGCGGCGGTCGACGGCCTGCCGCTCGCATTCGACGAGCGCGCCGCGCCCGCGCCGGCCGGTGCCGCCCCTGCCGGGGCCGAGAACGAGGGCTTCTTCGCGCGCCTGGGCGCGCAGGTCTGGAGCGAGCTGCGCAAGCTGGTGGTGCTGCGCAAGGTGGATTCTCCTGCGCCCCCGCTGCTGGCGCCGTCGCAGTCCTATTTCCTGCGCGAGAACCTTCGCCTTCGACTGCTCAATGCGCGCCTGTCGCTGCTGCTGCGCGACGAGGCGGGTTACCGCGGGGACCTGCGCACGGCGCAGGCCTGGGTGAAACGCTACTTCGACGTGCAATCGAAGCGCACCGAGGAAGTGCTCGCGCAGCTCGAGCAGCTGGCTTCGGTCTCGCTCGATTTCCAGGTTCCCGACATTTCCGAGAGCCTCGAGGCCGTGCGCAGCTTCAAGGCGCAGCGCGCGGGCGGCTCCTGAGCGTGGCCGGGACGCCGTCATGAGGGCGCTGTTCTGGCTGCTCGCGGTGTTCGCGGCGGCGGTGGCGCTGGTGATCTTCGGTCACGCCGATGATGGCTACGTGCTGTTCGTCTACCCGCCCTACCGGCTCGAGATGTCGCTGCTGTTCTTCGGCGTGGCGGCGGTCGCCGTGTTCGCCGCGCTGTACGTTGCGGCCAGGTTCGCGCACCACGTCCTCGCGCTGCCGGTGCACGTGAGGAATTTCCGCCAGCGGCGTCGGCGCGAGCGCGGGCAGTCCGCGCTCGCTTCGGCGCTGCAGTCCTACTTCGAGGGACGCTACTCGCATGCGGAGAAGGAGGCCGAGCGCGCCCACGCCTCTGGCGCGGCGCCCGGGCTCGCCGCGCTGATCGCGGCCCGCGCAGCGCACCAGATGCGCAATTTCGAGCGGCGCGACGAGTGGCTGGAGCGCGCTGCGGCGGCGGGCGAGAGCCTGCAGGTGGCGCGCCTGGTATCGCGCGCCGAGCTGGCCCTGGAAGAGCGCGACTATGCCGCCGCGCGCGACGCGCTGACCGGGCTGCACGGCGCCGGCCCGAAGCACATCGCAAGCCTGCGGCTGCTGCTGCGTGCCGAGCGAGGCCTGGGCAACTGGGAGGAGGTGCTGCGCATCGCCGCCTTGCTTGCCAAGCGCGACGCGATCGCGCCCGCGGCGGCCGAGGAGTACAAGGTGCAGGCTTATGTGGCCTTGCTCGCCCGGGCGGCGGGCGATCGCGCGGCGCTCGAGGCGCGCTGGCGCGGCATACCCTCGCGCGACCAGATTCAGCCCCGCATCGCGGCGGCCGCCGCAAGGCACGCGGCGGCGCTGGGCGCGGCGGCGCTCGCGCGCGACGTCATCGAACGCAGCCTGGCGGCGGAATGGAGCGCGCCGCTGGTCTCGCTCTACGGCGTGCTGCCGGCGCTGGACGCCGCCGAGCGCGCGGAGGAGGCACGGCGGCGCACCGAGAAGGCGGAGAAGTGGCTGCACGAGCGGCCCGAAGATCCGCAGCTGCTGGCTACCCTCGGGCGCCTGTGCGCGCATGCCGAGCTGTGGGGCAAGGCGCAGAGCTACCTTGAGGCGAGCCTCTCGTTCGAGGAAACGCGCGCCGCGCACCTTGAGCTCGCACGGCTGGCCGAGCGCACCGGGCGCGAGGCCGATGCGCAGAGCCATTTCCGTCGCGCCGCCGAACTCTCGGGCGCCTAGACCCAGTCCCTGGCCACCAGGAAGTCGCGAGTGAGCGCCTCCTCGGCGCTTCCGGGAGCGGGCTTCCAGTCGTAGCGCCAGGTCACGCGCGGCGGCATCGACATGAGGATCGACTCGGTGCGACCGCCCGACTGCAGCCCGAACAGCGTGCCGCGGTCGTACACCAGGTTGAACTCGACGTAACGACCGCGCCGGTAGGCCTGGAAGTCGCGCTCGCGCTCACCGTACGGTTGGACGCGGCGTTGCTCGACGATCGGCGCGTAGGCGGTGATGAAGTGGTCGCCGACCGAGCGCATCAGCGCGAACGAGTGATCGAAGTCGCGCTCGGCGAAATCGTCGAAGAAGATCCCTCCGATGCCGCGCGGCTCGCCACGGTGCTTGAGGAAGAAGTACTCGTCGCACCATTTCTTGAAGCGGGCGTGGTGTCCGGCGCCGAAAGGCTCGAGCGCGCGTTTGCAGGTGGCGTGGAAGTGGCGCGCGTCCGCTTCGAAGCCGTAGTAGGGAGTGAGGTCCATGCCGCCGCCGAACCACCACACCGGCGCCTCGCCCTCCCGCGTGGCAAGCAGAAAGCGCACGTTCATGTGCACGGTAGGGCAGTACGGATTGCGTGGATGCAGCACCAGCGAGACGCCCATCGCCTCGAAGCCGCGGCCCGCGAGCTCCGGCCGCGCGGCGCTGGCCGAGGGCGGAAGGCGAGGCCCGCGCACGCGCGAGTAGTTGACGCCGCCGCGCTCGAATACGGCGCCGTCCTCGATCACCCGCGTCAGGCCGCCCCCGCCCTCGGTTCGCTGCCACGAGTCGCTGCGGAAACTGCCGCCGTCGAGCGCCTCGAGCGCCGCGACGATGTGCGCCTGCAGGCCGGTGAGATAGGTGGCGACCGCTTCTGCGTCCATGGGCCGGGGCTATCCTCTGGCTTTGAGGGCGCGCGCGCCGATGTCCTTGCGGTACTGCATGCCGTCGAAGCGGATTGCCTCCACCGCATCGTAGGCGCGGCCGCGCGCCATGCGGATCGAATCTCCCAACGCCGTCACGCACAGGACCCGCCCGCCGCTCACGACCAGGCGCTTGCCCTCAAGCCGCGTGCCGGCGTGGAACACGCGGCAGTCGGCGCCCGGCGCGGGCAGCCCGTCGATTACGGCGCCCTGGCGCGGGCCATCCGGATAGCCCTCGGCGGCAAGCACCACGCCGAGCGCGGTGCGCCGGTCCCACTCCACCGCGGCCCGATCCAGGCGACCCTCGAGCGCGCCCTCGAAAAGCGCGAGCAGCTCCGACTTCAGGCGCATGATGATCGGCTGCGTCTCGGGGTCTCCCATGCGGCAGTTGAACTCGAGCGTCTTCGGATTACCGGCCTTGTCGATCATCAGCCCGGCGTAAAGGAAGCCGACGTAGCGCGTGCCGTCCTTCGCCATACCCTGCACGGCGGGCATGATGATCTCGCGCATCACGCGCGCGTGGACCTCGGGCGTCACCACGGGCGCGGGCGAGTAGGCTCCCATGCCGCCGGTGTTGGGGCCCTGGTCGCAGTCGCGCAGGCGCTTGTGGTCCTGGCTGGTCGCCAGCGGCAGCGCGTGCACGCCGTCGGAAACGACGATGAAGCTCGCCTCCTCGCCCTCGAGGCACTCCTCCAGCACCACGCGCGCGCCCGCCTGGCCGAAGCGATGCTCGCGCAGCATCATGTCGATCGCGGCGTGCGCCTGTTCCACGCTCAAAGCCACCACCACGCCTTTGCCGGCCGCGAGCCCGTCAGCCTTGACCACGATCGGCGCGCCGTGGCTCTCGACATAGGCCTTGGCCCTTGCCGCGTCCTCGAACGTGGCATAGCGCGCGGTCGGGATGGCATGCCGCACCATGAACTGCTTGGCGAAGTCTTTCGAGGCCTCCAGCTGCGCCGCGGCGCGGGTCGGGCCGAAGATCTTGAGCCCCGCGGCTTGAAACGCGTCGACCACGCCATCGGCGAGCGGCGCTTCCGGGCCGACCACGGTAAGGTGAATACCTTCGCGCCGCGCGAACTCGATCAGCGGTGCAGTGGCGGTGATGTCGACGTTCTCCAAGCCGGGCTCGGTCGCGGTGCCGCCGTTGCCGGGCGCGACGAACACCATCTGCACGCGCGGGTTCTGCGCCAGCTTCCACGCGAGCGCGTGCTCGCGGCCTCCCGAGCCGATAACGAGGAGCTTCATTTCAGTGCCGGAAGTGGCGCACCCCGGTGAACACCATCGCCACCCCGCGCTCGTCCGCGGCGGCGATGACCTCGTCGTCGCGCACGCTTCCGCCCGGTTGGATCACCGCCACGGCACCCGCGTCGGCGACCACGTCCAGGCCGTCGCGGAACGGGAAGAAGGCATCCGACGCGACCACCGAACCCGACAGGGAAAGGGCGGCATTCTGCGCCTTGGTCGAGGCGATGCGGGCGCTGTCGACGCGGCTCATCTGGCCGGCGCCGACGCCGAGCGTCATGCCGCCGGCGCAAAAGACGATTGCGTTCGACTTGACGTACTTCGCCACGCGCCAGGCGAACAAGAGGTCGGCGAGCTGCTCCTCGGTGGGGGCTTTCCTGCTGACGACTTTGAGGTCGGCGCGCTCGATCTGGTGCGCGTCCGGGCTCTGCACCAGCAGCCCACCGCCGACGCGCTTGAAGTCGTACGCCTGGACGTCGTGCGCGAGAGGAACCTCCAGCAGCCGCAGGTTCTGCTTGCCGGCGAGCAGCTCGCGCGCTTCCGGCTCGACCCGCGGGGCAATGATGACTTCCGCGAACTGCTTGGACACGGCTTCGGCGGTTGACCTGTCCAGCGCGCGGTTGAAGGCGATGATCCCGCCGAAGGCGGACACGGAGTCGGTCTTGAAGGCCTTCTGGTATGCGCCGAGCAGGTTCTCGGCGATCGCCGCGCCGCAGGGGTTTGCGTGCTTGATGATCACGCAGGCCGGCTCCGAGTAGCCCTTGACGCATTCCCACGCCGCATCGGCGTCGGCCACGTTGTTGTACGACAGCTCCTTGCCCTGCAGTTGGCGGTAGTTGGCGAGGCCGCCCGCGACGGGCTTGTCGTCGCGGTAGAACGCGGCGGACTGGTGGGGGTTCTCGCCGTAGCGCATGTCCTGCAGTTTGCGGAACTGAAGGCTCAGCACGTCCGGGTATTCGCGCCGCTTGCCGTCGCCATCGAGCGAGAAAAGGTAGTTCGCGATCGCGCCGTCGTAGGCCGCGGTATGGGCGAAGACTTTCTTGGCCAATGCAAGGCGGGTCGCTTCGCACACCGCGCCGGTGGCGCGAATTTCCTCCAGCACCGGGCCGTAGTCGGCCGGATCGACCAGCACCCCCACACCGCCGTAGTTCTTGGCGGCGGCGCGCAGCATGGTCGGTCCGCCGATGTCGATGTTCTCGATCGCGTCGTCCAGCCGGCAGTCTGGGTCGGCGACCGTGGCCTGAAATGGATACAGGTTCACGACCAGAAGATCGATCGGCTCGATGCCGGCCTCGCGTATCGCCGCCATGTGGCTCGACACGTCGCGCCGCGCCAGCAGGCCACCGTGGATCTTGGGATGCAGCGTCTTCACCCGCCCGTCGAGCATTTCGGGGAAGCCGGTGTAGCGCGACACCTCGGTGACCGGGACGCCTTCCTTCTCGAGCAGCTTGGCAGTGCCTCCGGTGGACAGTACTGTCACCCCGAGAGCGGCCAGCGCGCGGGCGAAATCGACCACGCCCGCCTTGTCGGAAACACTGATCAGCGCCCTGGCGATTCGCTCCATTGTTGCGCGGGCGCTCCGGACGAACCTCAGCCCTTGATTCGCAGGCGCTGCATCTTGCTGCGCAGCGTGTTGCGGTTAATGCCGAGCATTTCGGCCGCGAGCGTCTGGTTGCCCTCGGCGAAGCGCAGCACCGTCTCGATCATCGGCTTCTCGACATTCTTCAGCACCATCTCGTGGATCGAGGTCGGCTTCTCGCCGTCCATATCCTTGAAGTAGCGCTCCAGCGCGCGCCTGACGGCGTCGGCGAGATCGTTGCCGCGCGTACTCATGCGGCCAGCCTCCGGCCGGCAATGCGCGCGTCGTTGGCGGCGTCGGCAAGACGCGCGAAGTAGCCGCGCACCGCGTCGAGCTGGGCCGGTGCCGTCTCGATCCGGTTCGCCTCGCGCCGGAACTGCTCTCCCAGCGGCAGGGCGGAAACGGTCCAACCGATGTGCTTGCGCGCGACGCGCACCCCCTGCTCCTCGCCGTACAGAGCGTGAATGCCGGCCAAGTGCTCGAGCAGCACTGCGCCGACTTCCTCGACCGTGGGCGGCGCGAGGCGGGTTCCCGTGGCCAGGTAGTGCTCGATCTCGCGGAATATCCACGGCCGGCCGTGGGCCGCGCGGCCGATCATCAGGCCGTCGGCGCCAGTGCGCCGCAGCACCTCCCGCGCCTGCTCCGGCGTGCGGATGTCGCCGTTGGCGATCACCGGAATCGAAAGGCGCGACTTGACCTGAGCAATGGTGTCGTATTCGGCCTGGCCGGCGAAGGCGCAGGCGCGCGTGCGGCCGTGGATCGCAAGCAGCCGGATTCCGGCGCCTTGGGCGATGCGCGCGATCTGCAGCGCGTTGCGCCGCTCGGGGCTCGGACCGGTGCGGATCTTGAGCGTGACCGGGACATCGACCGCGCCGACCACCGCCTCGAGAATGCGTGCGACCAGCGCCTCGTCGCTCAGCAGCGCGGATCCGGCGTAGACGTTGCACACCTTCTTCGCCGGGCAGCCCATGTTGATGTCGATGATCTGCGCGCCGCGCTCGACGTTGTAGCGCGCGGCGTCCGCCATCAGTGCGGGATCCGCTCCGGCGATCTGGACCGAGACGGGCGCGGCCTCGCCCTCGTGGTCGAGCCGCAGCCGGGACTTGCGCGAGTCGCGCAGCTCGGGGCGGGAGGTCACCATCTCGGACACCGCCAGGCCGGCGCCAAAGCGCCGCGCGAGCTGGCGGAAGGGGCGGTCGGTGACGCCTGCCATCGGAGCGACAAACAACGAATTGCGCAGCACGTGCGCCCCGATTTTCATGCCCTGTACGCGGTTGGAATCGTCGAGAGGAGAAAGAATTCTAACATTGCGCTCCGATCATGGAAGCGCCGAAGGCCCGTATATCATGCGTCGCGCAAAGAACCGGCGCGCCGCCGGCAGCGTGTCGAGCGCCGTCAGCGCCAGGCCGCGTGCGGCGCTCGCGGCCGGGTTGCGGCCGAGAAAGCTGCGGGCGAGGAGATCGGTGACGCGTATCGTCGCGCCCGCGTCCAGGCGGCGACGCGTCGCGAATCGGCCGAGAACGGCCGGATCGCCCGGGTCGTCGGCCGCCTGCAGCAACGCAGCGAGCTCCCATGCGTCGCGCAGGCCGAGGTTGAGGCCCTGGCCCGCGACCGGGTGCAGCGTCTGCGCCGCATTGCCGATGAAGACCTCGCGCGGTCCCACGCGCGAGGCGCGAACGCGCAGCGTGAGCGGATGGACCGCGCGCGCTTCGACCGTCAGGGCACGCCCGAGGCGCGCCCCCGCCGCGCGCGCGAGTTGCTCGAGAAAGGCCTCGGGAGGGGCATCGGCGAGGGCGCGCGCGCGTTCCGGCCGCGCGCCCCAGACGACAGCGTAGCGGCCGGCCAGCGGCAGCAGCGCGAGCGGCCCCTCGGCGGTGAAGCGCTCGTACGCGGTCGTACCGGCGCGTGGCTCGGTCTCGACCACGCCGACGACGGCGTCCTGCGCGTAGCGCGTCTCGCGCGCGTCCTCGGATGCGCCCTCGGCGTGCACCACGCAGCGCGCTGGCAGCGCGCGCGCATCGGCGCCGCGCCGCACTTCGATCCCGCTCGACTCGAGCCGCGCGGCGAGCACCGAGGCCAGTTCGCGGTATTCGACCACGTAGCCGAGCGCGGGAACCCCGGCGTCGGCGGCGTCGAGGCGCGCACGGCCGAAGCCTCCCGCCTGCGAGACGAGAATCGTTTCAATAGGTGAAGGCGCCAGCGCGGACCAGGCGCCGACGCGCTCCAGGATCAGGCGGCTCGCGTACGACAGCGCGAGCGGGCGGGGCGCGGCGGCGCGTGCGCCCTCGGAATCGCGCTCGAGCACCACTACGCGCTGCGCGGAGTCGCGCAGCGCGAGCGCGAAGCTGCAACCTACCGGGCCGCCGCCGACGACCAGGACGTCAATGGGTGCCGCGGGCATCGCGCATCAGGGCTTCGATTTCCGCCACCTGCTTCGGCGTCTCGTGGGTGAGCACCTCGCAGCCGGCAGCGGTCACGACGACGTCGTCCTCGATCCGCACGCCGATGTCGCGCAGCCGCTCCGGGACGTCGTCGGCCGCGCGGATGTAAAGCCCAGGCTCGACCGTGAGCGTCATGCCCGGAACCAGCACGCGCCATTGCCCTTCGCGCTTGTACTCGCCGGCGTCGTGCACGTCGAGCCCGAGCCAGTGCCCGGTGCGGTGCATGTAGAAGCGCTTGTAGCTCTCCTTTTCGAGCGCCTCCTCCAGGCTGCCTGCGAGTATCTTCAGGTCGAGCATGCCCTGCGCCAGCACCCGCACGGCGGCATCGTGCGGCGCATTCCAGGCGATGCCTGGCCTGATTTCTTCCATCGCCGCCTGCTGCGCGGCCAGCACCAGCTCGTAGACCTCGCGCTGCGCGCCGCCAAACCTGCCGTTGACGGGGAACGTGCGCGTGATGTCTGAGGCGTAGCCCTCGAGCTCGCAGCCGGCGTCTATCAGCAGCAGGTCGCCGTCGCGCAACGGCGCGTCGTTCGCGACGTAGTGCAGCACGCAGGCGTTGGCGCCGCCGGCCACGATCGGCCAGTAGGCCGGGAACTGCGCACCGTTGCGCCGGAATTCGTACAGCAGCTCGGCCTCGATTTCGTACTCGTGGCGTCCCGCGCGGGTCGTCTGCATCGCGCGGCGGTGCGCGACCGCGGAGATCGAGGCCGCGCGCCGCATCAGGGCCAACTCGTGCGCGTCCTTGACCAGCCGTATCTCGTCGAGCAGCGCGCGCACATCCTGGACGCGCTCCGGCGCCTGCACCCCGGTGCGCGCCTTGGCCCGGACCGCGTTCAGCCAGCGCATCGCACGCGCGTCCCACTCGGCGTCGGCGCCGAGCGGATAGAACAGCCCAGGCTGGTTCTCGAGCAGCCGCGCCAGGGTCTCGTCGAGCGCGCCGATCGGGTGCGCCTCGTCGAAGCCGAAGCGCTCGCGCGCCGCCTGCGGGCCCCAGCGGAAGCCGTCCCAGGTTTCGCGCTCTTCGTTGCGCTCGCGGCAGAACAGCAGCGACCTGGGTGCGTCCCCCGCCACGATGACCAGCGCGGCCTCGGGCTCGCCGAAGCCGGTCAGGTGGTAGAAGTGGCTGTCGAAGCGGTAGGGGTAGTGCGCGTCGCGGTTGCGGATGCGCTCGGGCGCGGTGGGGATCACCGCGACGCCCGCGCCCATGCCGTGCGCGAGCCGGTCGCGCCGCGCCTGGTAGACAGCGCTGTCGGTGGCGTTCATGTCCATGCCTGCATTACTCCTCGTTGTCTTGCCCGAGCTGCGAGTCGAGCAGCGCAGCCCAGCGTGTCGCATGTT
>Ga0315540_10000384_pt1 | contig 24861 bp, 22 predicted proteins | sample SalMarSW160110MG_FD_203677 | JGI IMG/M metagenome (GOLD analysis project Ga0315540, IMG submission 203677) | Salt marsh sediment microbial communities from the Plum Island Ecosystem LTER, Massachusetts, United States - Salt Marsh Sediment SW1601-10 ...
GCGAGCACGTCGAAGTAGGCCTGCGCCGCGCGCACGATCAGGTCCTGCGCGGCCTGTCCGAACGAGGCCTCGGCCTGCCTGACCTGGTATCCGGCTTCGTCGTACTGCAGAAAGTTCTGTTTGCGAAAGATCGGCTGCGACAGGTTGAGCGTATAGCCGTTGCTGCGGAAATTGCGCGAGGCGTTGGGCAGCAGCGCGGGGTTGTCCGAGTTCAACTCGAACCGCGTCTCGGTCACGTTCGCCGACAGGCCGATGGTCGGCAGCAGCAGTGCCTTGCCCTGCGGGAGCTTTTCCTGCCCGGCTTGCAGCGCATAGCGCGCGGCGGCGTATTGCGCGTCGTAGGCGCGCGCGTCGCGATAGACCTGGAGCAGGTTCTCCGCCTGCGCGCTGAACGGCAGCGCGGCGGCGAAGGCAATGGCGGCAACGAAACGTGTCATCGGGTTGGCCTCGAGCTCAGTAGACGGGCATCGCGGGATCGACGGTGCGGGCCCAGGCGTCGACGCCGCCCGCGAGATTGTGCACCCTGGTGAAGCCGTGGTGCTCCAGAAAGTAGGCGACCTGCATGCTGCGCGTGCCGTGGTGGCAGATGACGACCGTGTCGGTGCCGGGTTCGAGCTCATTGATGCGCGCCGGCAGCGTGCGCATCGGCAACAGCATCGAATCCGGCAGGCGGCAGGTGTGGTATTCCCAGGGCTCGCGCACGTCCAGCAGCACCGGCTTGGTCTCATCGGGCGCGGCGAGCCAGGCCGACAGCTGCACGGGCGAAATCTGCGTCATCAGAAACGAAAGCGCGACGGCTGCTCGGCGTTCGCGAGCGGCGCGAGTATGGTCTCGAACAACTCCACCGTTCGAAACGCCCCCGGTGCGCTGCAGTGAACGATCTTTGCGGTCATCACCGGCGCGTCACCGACCACCGCGAACAGCCGACCGCCCGGCGCCAGCTGCGTGAGCCAGGTCTGCGGCAGAACCGGAGTCGAGCCGGTGAGCACGACCAAGTCGTACGGCGCGTGGCGAGGCCAGTCGCGCGCGGCGTCGCCCACCTCGAGGGTGACGTTGTCGACCCCGTGGCGCTCGAGATTCGCCTTGCCGAACGCCGCCAGGGCCGGCCGGATCTCGACCGAATGCACGTGCGCGGCGCGGTGCGCGAGCAAGGCGGTGAGGTAGCCGCTGCCGGTGCCCACCTCGAGCACGCGGTCCACCTTGCGCAAAGCGAGTTCCTGCAGTACCCGTGCCTCGATCTTGGGGGTCCACATCCGCTCGCCTTCGCCGAGCGGGATTTCCATGTCGGTAAAGGCCAGTGCGCGCTGCGCCGGCGGCACGAATTCCTCGCGCGGCACGACGTAGAGCAGGTCGAGAACGTCCTGATCGAGCACTTCCCACGGCCGAATCTGCTGTTCGACCATGTTGAAGCGCGCCTGTTCGAAGTTCATGGAACCACCACGGAAGTTGGGCGAGAGGGGGCAATAGTTTACCAAAGCGGCCTCGAACGGGGGTCAAGATCCACGCCGGGAACGGTGCTCGGGCATCAGCGCCCAGTACAGCATCGGTATGGCGAACAATGTGAGCACGGTGGAAAAGCCGATGCCCCAGACGATCGAGGCGGCCACCGGCCCCCAGATGAGCGACTTGCCGCCAAGGCCGAAGGCAAGCGAAAACAGCCCGGCGATGGTGGTGGTGCTGGTGATGACGATCGGCACTACCCGCCGTCGGGCGGCGTATACCGCGGCGTGCAATACTGTCATCCGTTGTCGCCGCCGCGAGTTGGCCGCGTCGATCAGCACGATCGCCGAATTGACCGCGATGCCGGTGAGCGCGATCACGCCGTACAGCGTGTAAAGCGACAGCGGGTTGCCCGACACCAGCAATCCGCCCACCACGCCGGTGAACGCGAGCGGCACGGTCACCAGGATCATGAGCGGCTGCCAGTAGCTGCGGAACTGCGTCGCCAGAATCAGGTAGATCAGCCCGACGCCGAGCAGGAACAGCACCTTCATCGCGTCGAGGCTCTCGTAGATGTCGTCCAGCTCGCCCGAAAAGTCCAGGTCGGTGGAGGGATAGCGCGCGTGAATCTTGTCCCAGCCGGCGCGTATCGCCTCGTTGGCCGCCACGGTGTCGGTGACCTTCTTGTCGAGGTCCGCTTCGACCGTGATCGAGCGGCGCAGGTTGTAGTGCTTGAGCACGCCCTTGCCGAGCTGCGTCTCGGCCCTCACCAGCGTGCGCAGCGCCGTCGTCCCTCCGCCGGGCAGCGCGATCGGGTCGTCGAGCAGCCGCGCGACGTCGGCCGACGGGCGCGGGCGGGCGCGCACCCTCACCTCGAGCTTTTCGCCCGCATCGCGCATCTGCGCCACGATCTCTCCGTCCACGTGCAGCCGTACCAGCCGCGCCACCAGCCCCGGGTTGAGGCCCGCGGCGCGCACCGCCTCGCGGTCGAGCGTCAGCACCAGCTGCGGGCGGCCCGGTATGTCGTCGTCGGTGACGTCCTTGGTGCCGGGAACGGCGCGCACGATCTCGAGCAGCGCGTCGGTCGCCGCGCGCAACTCGCGGTAATCGTCGTTGCGAACGCGCACGCGGACCGCTTTGGACACCGGCGGGCCGCCCGAGAGCACGGTAAAGCTTACCTTGCCCGGACCCGGTATCGCCTGCAGCGCCTCGCGCATCGAATCGACCACCTCCAGCACGTCGCGCGAATCGTTCCTGCTGCGCGGCGCCAGTGACACGATCACCTGCCCGTAGGCGTCGCCGTACAGCGGTTCGGTGTCGGTGAACTTGACGCCTGCGATCGCGGTAACGGCGCGCGCCTCGCGCGGCCCGAGCCGCGCGCGCACCGCGCGCTCGAGGCCCTCGACCCGCGCCAGGGTGGTCTCGATCGGCGCCGCGGCCGGCATGTCGATGTTGACGTAGAAGATGCGGATCGGGTCGAAGGCGAAGAACTCGAGCCGCACCAGTCCGGTCGCCACCGAGGCGCCGGCGGCGCCAACGGCGAGCAACATCACCGCCGCGAAGCGTTTCGGGCGGCGCATCACGTAGAGCAGGGCGCGCGAATATTTGATGCGCAGCAGGTGCGTAAGGCGGTGCCGCCAGCGCTGCAGCCGCGAGGGCCGCGACAGATCGAGTTTGAGCGCGATGACGTGCGTCGGCAGCATCCAGAAGGCTTCCAGCAGGCTGATCGCGAGCGTCAGCGTCACCACGAACGGGATCACGAACATGAACTTGCCGACGATTCCCGGCAGCAGCATGAGCGGCAGGAACGCGGCGAGCGTGGTCGCGACCGAGGAGGTTACCGGTGCCGCGGTTTCGCGCAGCGCGTCGAGCGCCGCCGCCAGCACCTCCTGGCCGCGCTGCACGCGGTAGTAGAGCGCCTCGACCACCACCACCGCGTCGTCGACCAGCATGCCAAGCACGATCACCACGCCCAGCAGAACCGATATGTTGAGCGTGTTGCCGGTCGCGTACAGGATGGCCAGTCCGCCGGCGAGCGAGAACGGAATGCCGAGCGCCACCAGAATCGCGACCCGCGTGCCGAGGAAAAGCCAGCACACCGCCAGCACCGAAGCCAGGCCGAGCGCCGCGTTCGACTCCATGATGCGGATCGCCTCGCGCGTTGGAATAGTCTGGTCGTCGGTCAATGCGAGCTTGATGCCGGAGCGCTCGAGCAGCGGATTCTTCTCCGCGATGAAGCCCCGGATGCGCTCGACCAGCTCGAGCGTGTTGGTGTAGCTCTTCTTGGTGACCGACAGCAGCACCGCCGGCCGCCCTCCTGTCGAGGCGAGGCTGGTGGGCGTGGCGCGGCCGCGCGCCGCGCTGCCCAGCGCCTCGAGCGCCACGCGCTGGCGCGTGCCCGGCACGGCCACGGTCAGCTTGGCGAGATAGTCCGGGTCGGGGTCCTGGCCGACCAGCCGCACCAGCCAGGCGTCGCCGCCGGCGCGCTTCTTGCCGGCGAAGGTATCGCGAAACCACGCGCGCACCGCGTCGGCGAGATCGGCCGCGGTAAGGCCGTGCGCCGCGACGCGCTGGGGATCGAACTCGACCTGCAGCTCGGGGTCGCGCAAGCCGAGCGCGAAGACCTGGTCGACGCCCGTCAGCCGCTCGAGGTCGGTGCGCAGCTCGCGCGCCGTGCGCCGCAGCGTCTCGTCGTTCGCCTGGCCGGTGACCAGCACCTGCGCCGTGGGAAATCCGTTCGAGGTCGTGATCTCGAGGATGCGCGGGTCGTTGCGCACCTCGGGCGGCAGCTCGGCCTGCGCCTTGTTCTGGATCTCCCGTCGCAGGTCGTTGACGCGCTTGTCGAACACGCGCTCGTCGATGTCGCGAAAGCGCACCAGGATCGACGACACGTTCTCGCGGCTGTTGGAGATGACGAATCGGATATCGGCCACCTGCTTGATGGCGTCTTCGAGCGGCTGCGTGACGCGCTTTTCGACGTCCTCGGCGGACGCGCCGGGGAGCACGGTGGTGATGCTCACCCAGTTGAAGTTGATTTGAGGGTCCTGCTCGCGCGGCATGCGCGAATAGCTCAGCGCGCCCATCAGCAGCACCACCGCGAAGGTGATGTTGGCAAGCGGGTGGTTGCGCAGCAGCCGCCCGAGCAGATTCATCGCAGGCGCTGTCCGTCCTGAAGGGTGAGCTGACCCTGCACCACGATGCGCGCGTCCGCCGGCAGCCCGACCGGCGCCGGCCTGCCTTCCTGCGCCTGCGGCAGAGGGTGAAAGCGCGCCACGCCCGCCGCGTCGAGAAACACGCCCAGCTGCCCGTTGCGCCTGACCACCATCTCGGGCGGCAGGTGAGGGGTGCCGTCGCGCCATACCACCCGCCCGGCGGCGCCCGGAGCGGCCGCCTCGGCGGCAAAGGCGAGGCGCGCCTCGACGGTGCGGGCCTGGGGGTCCATCGCGGGCGAGATGCGTAGCAATTTGAGCGGCCGCGCTCCGCCGTCACCGAGAAAGCGGATCTCGCGCGCCGTGCGCAGCGAGCCGGCGTCGTGTGGCTGCAGCTGGGCCGCGACCTCGATGCGGCCCGCGTCGGCCAGCGCGACCAGCGGCGTGCCCGGCGCGGCGAGCTCGCCGACCTGGCCCAGGCGCTGGCGCACGATGGCCGGAAACGGCGCCCGCAGCGTGCACTTTTCGATTGCCCGCTCGGCGGTCGCGAGTTGAGCGCGCGCTTGCGCGGCGTCGGCGCGCAGCACCTCGACTTCACTGGCGCGCGCGTCGAGCGCGTCCTTGGAGATGAAGCCCCTGGCGAGCAGCTCCCGCGCGCGCGCGATCTGCTGCCGGGACAGCTTCAGGCGCGAGCGCGCCGCGTCGAGCGCGGCCTTGGCGCGCTCGCGCGACAGCGCCTGATCGCGGCAATCGAGCCGCGCCACGACGGCGCCGCGCGCCAGCGTCTGTCCGACCTCGACCGGTATCTCGACGATGCGCGCCGCAATCTCCGCCGCGATGCGCGACTCGTTGAGCGCCACGGCCTGCGCCGAAGCCTCGCGCTGCGGGTAGAGCGCGATCTGCGCCAGCGGTTTCGACGCCACGGCGGGGTCGGCCTGCGCAGCGGGTACCAGGGTCGCGATCGCAACGAGCAGGACGAGGAATCGCATAGGGTCGGTGCAGGTCGGGGCGGTGCAGCGCAATAGTAACAGCGGCGCAGGGGCGATTTGTTGTCACCGGCACCGCTTTGCAGTAGCGTAGCGGATTCACGCAGGGGTCCTGGCGGCGGGTGCCGCTGGGTGAGAGAAACCCTTTGAACCTGATGCGGGTAATCCCGCCGAAGGAAGCGACCATGAACGCCAATCCCAAGTTTCTAGCCGCCACCGCCCACGTCGACGACGCGGCGGTAAAGCCGCTGCCGAATTCCGCCAAGACCTACCTCACCGGCTCGCGCCCGGACTTGCGCGTTCCGATGCGCGCGATCACGCAGAGCGAAGGCAGCCCGACGATCCTGGTTTACGACACCTCGGGGCCGTACACCGACCCGCAGGCGAGGATCGATATCCGCAAGGGGCTCGCACCGCTGCGCGAGAAGTGGATCGAGGAGCGGGGCGATAGCGAGCTGCTCGACGGCCCGTCGTCCGAATACGGCCGCCGGCGTCTCGACGACCCCAAACTCGCCGAAATGCGCTTCGACCTGAAGCGCAAGCCGCGCCGCGGTCGCTGCGTGACGCAGATGCACTACGCGCGCCAGGGCATCGTCACGCCGGAGATGGAGTTCATCGCGCTGCGCGAGAACCAGAAGCTCGCCGAGGGCCTCGAGATGCAGCACCCGGGCGAGTCCTTCGGCGCCAGCCTACCGAAAATCATCACGCCCCAGTTCGTGCGCGACGAGGTGGCGCGTGGACGCGCGATCATCCCGGCCAACATCAATCACCCGGAGACCGAGCCGATGATCATCGGCCGCAATTTCCTGGTGAAGATCAACGCCAACATCGGCAACTCGGCGCTCGGCTCCTCCATCGCGGAGGAAGTCGAGAAGATGACCTGGGCGATACGCTGGGGCGGCGACACGGTGATGGACCTCTCGACCGGCAAGCACATCCACGAGACGCGCGAGTGGATCGTGCGCAACTCGCCGGTCCCGATCGGCACGGTGCCGATCTACCAGGCGCTGGAAAAGGTCGACGGCAAGGCCGAGGAGCTGACCTGGGAAATCTTCCGCGACACGCTGATCGAGCAGGCCGAGCAGGGCGTGGACTACTTCACCATCCACGCCGGCGTGCGGCTGCCTTTCATCCCGCTCACCGCGAAGCGCATGACCGGCATCGTCTCGCGCGGCGGCTCGATCATGGCCAAGTGGTGCCTCGCGCACCACAAGGAAAGCTTCCTCTACACGCACTTCGAAGACATCTGCGAAATCATGGCCGCCTACGACGTCTCGTTCTCGCTCGGCGACGGCCTGCGCCCGGGGTCGATCCACGACGCCAACGACGAGGCGCAGATTGCGGAGCTGAAGACCCTCGGCGAGCTGACCAAGATCGCCTGGAAGCACGACTGCCAGGTGATGATCGAGGGCCCGGGCCACGTGCCGATGCAGCTCATCAAGGAGAATATGGAGCTGCAGTTGAAATACTGCGACGAGGCGCCGTTCTACACGCTCGGGCCGCTCACCACGGACATCGCGCCGGGCTACGACCACATCACGAGCGCGATCGGCGCGGCGATGATCGGCTGGTACGGCACCGCGATGCTTTGCTATGTCACGCCCAAGGAGCACCTCGGGCTGCCGAACAAGAAGGACGTCAAGGACGGGATCATCGCCTACAAGATCGCGGCGCACGCGGCCGATCTGGCGAAGGGGCACCCGGGCGCGCAGCTGCGCGACAATGCGCTATCCAAGGCGCGCTTCGAGTTCCGCTGGGCCGACCAGTTCAACCTCGGCCTCGACCCGGACACGGCGAAGGATTTCCACGACGAGACCCTGCCGCAGGAAGGCGCCAAGCTCGCGCACTTCTGCTCGATGTGCGGGCCGCACTTCTGCTCGATGAAGATCACCCAGGACGTGCGCGACTACGTCGAGAAGGGCATGGAGCAGAAGTCGGTCGAGTTCGTGAAGACGGGCGGCGAGCTGTACCAAAAGAGTTGATCGCTTCGGTCGTCACGGTCCTCGTCGCGCTCGCCGTCGCGCTGTCGCTGCTCCTGTTCGTCCTGCAGGACCACCTGATCTTTCATCCGCAGCCAGTGGGCGATGCGCGCCGCGCCCAGATCGCGGCTGGCTTTCCGGCAGCCAGGGAGGTCTTCGTCGAGGCTGTGGACGGAACGCGGCTGCATGCCTGGCACGTCGGCACCGGCCCCGACCTGGTGCTCTACTTCGGCGGCAACGCCGAGGAGGTCTCGTCGATGCTCGGCCCGGCCGCGGCCGAAATCGCTCAGGCCTCATGGCTGCTCACGGACTACCGCGGCTACGGTGCGAGCGCGGGCTCGCCATCCGAAGCCAGGCTGGTCGCCGACGCTCTGCGCTGGTACGACTATGCCGAGCGCGAGATCAAGCCGGCACGCGTATTCGCCTTCGGGCGCAGCCTCGGCAGCGGGGTGGCGGTGGCGCTCGCGGCGCGGCGGACGCTTGCGGGTGTCATCCTGATCACGCCCTACGACAGTGTGCTGGCGGTAGCCAAGCGCCACTACCCCTATGTGCCGGTGCGGTGGCTGCTGCGCCACCGCTTCGATTCGATCGCGCTGGCACCCGAGCTCGAGATTTCGATGCTGTGTCTGATTGCGGGGCGCGACGAGCTGATTCCGCCGCTCCACGCCGAGCGCCTCTACGACGCCTGGAAGGGTCCCAAGCGCAAGCTCGTGCTGGCCGACGCGCCGCACGGCGACACCGACTCGGCGCCCGGCTTCTGGCTCGCGATCAGGCGCTTCGTATCAGGTTGAACGGGCTTCGACCGCGCGCCGGATCCAGTGATCGAGCGAAAGCTTGCCGGGCCCGTGCAACAGCGTAACCAGTAGCAGCAGGCCCCAGTAGTAGTGCGATGCGAGCGCAGCTTCGTTGCCGCCCAGCACGTGCCAGTACGAGACCACCGCAACGATGTTGATGAAGCTGAGCGACAGCGCCGAGAAGCGCCCCGCCAGCCCGAGCAACAGCAGCGGCGGAAAGAAAAGCTCGCCGAAAGTGCCGAGAGCGGCGGCCACTTCGGGTGGCAGCAGCGGAACGTGATACTCCTCCTGGAACAGGAACACGGTCTTGTCCCAGCTGTCGATCTTGGTCAGGCCGGAGCGGAAGAAGGCGCTCGCTACGTCCCAGCGGATCCACAGATCGAGCAACGGCGTGGCGAGTCCGAGCCAGGCCACGATACGCTTCCACCCATTCATATACCCTCCCCCGATTCGATGATCACGCCCGCACCGATCCAGGCCGCGAGGGCCGTGCCGAGGTCGAATTCGGGCTCCGCGACGAGCGCCGCGTCGAGCGCCGCGGCAACCGGCGCGCCGGCGCCGCAGCGCTCGAGAAAACGATAAGCGCCCGTGGAGATCGCGCCGACCAGCACCCGAAACCGCGGTCGGGAGATAAGGATGCGCTCGGGTCCGGCCTCGAGGTCGACTGAAAATTCGCCCTCGTAGTCGTCCTGGTGCACCTGCCAGATTCGCGCCAGCGGCCAGGGCGACGCGAGCAGCGCGCACGCGGGCGCGAGACCGAGGCGCAGCGCGCCGTCGTCGCGCTCGAGCGCGGCGGCGAGGCGGACCGGGTCGGGCGCGACCGCGTCGCGCGCGAAGTAGGCCCGGTGCGCGAGCCATTCCATGCGCGCGACGTCGGGCAGGTAGGGCAGGTCCCGCGTGTGCTCGAAGCGTGCGACGAACTGGCCCAGCTGCGCGCCGAACTCGTTCAGGTCCCCGCTGGTCGACGGGAAGCGCCGCAGGTATTCGCGCGCCAAGCCTTCGAAGAAGGATTCGCCGACGATCTTGGCCACGATCGGATAGGCGCCGGCCAGCGCCTTGGTGCAGGCGCCGACCACGTTGCCGCGGTACACGGCGAGACGCTCGAGCGCCGCCTCGGGCGGGCCGCGGAAGATCGGCGCTGCCTCGGCCGCCTTGTCGCGGCTCGCGATCGCGGCGCCGAAGTCGCGCTGCAGCGCCGCGAGCTCAGACACAGCACGCCTCCGCCTGCCGTTCGCGTGCGCGCCGCGCCTCCTCGAGCAGCACCTCGAGCGGCGGGATGTCGGTGTCCCATTCGATCAGCGTCGGCACCGTCCCGAAGCGCTCGAGCGCGGCCCGGTATAGGGCCCACACGGGCTCGGCCACGCGGTCGCCATGGGTGTCGACCACGCAGTGCGGCGCAACGAGGTGGCCGGCGAGGTGGATCTCGGCCACCGAGCCGGGCGCGATCGCGCTCATCGCCGCGAGGGCGTCGCTGCCGTTGTTGAGCTGGTTGACGTACAGATTGTTCACGTCGAGCAGCACCCCGCAGCCGCTGCGGCGGCACAGTTCGGCGATGAATTCGCCCTCCGGGATGTCGCTCGCCCGGTACTCTAGGTAGCTCGAGACGTTTTCCACCAAGACCTGCCGTCCGAGCGCCTCCTGCAGCTGCGCCACGCGCGCGCTCATCAGCGCGAGCGCCTCTTCGGTGTAGGGCAGCGGCAGCAGATCGTTGAAATGGCGGCCGAAGCCGCGGCCCCAGCACAGGTGCTCGGACACCAGCATCGGTTCGATCGCCTCTACCAGGCGCTTTAGCCTTGCGACGTGGCCGCCCGCCTCGGGCGCGGCCGAGCCCAGGGCGAGCCCGACGCCGTGCACGCTGATAGGGTAATCGGCGCGCAGGCGGTGCAGAACGTGCAGGTCGTAGCCTCCGGCGCCGAAGTAGTTTTCGCTGTGCACTTCCAGCCAGCCGACGTCGCGCTTGCGCGCGAGGAAATCCTCGTAATGCACTGCGCGCAAGCCGACGCCGACCGGATCCATGCCGAAGCTCGAATTACATCTTGCCCGGCATCGTCGACCCGCCCATTTCCTTGCAGGTCCCGGTCTTGACGTACTTGAAGTCGTGCGGATCGTTGTCGACCTTCGACTGCCCGGCGCAGGCGTGCGCGGTCTTGTTGCTGCCGCAGTCGTTGTGGCCGGCCTTGGCAACGCCGAAGCACTTTTCCATCCCCTTGGGGTCGGCGGCGTGGGCGCTGAGCGCGGCGGCCGTTCCGAGCGCGAACAGTCCTGCCATGGCACTGCGAATGACGAGCTTCTGATTCATCTGGAATCCTCCTGGAGCGAATTGAAAGTTAGCGGAGACCTTTGTCCCCGCCGATTCGTCGCGCCATCGCGACAATCCTTACATACGCGCCCTGCGCCCGGTCGGATGCGGGCCGACTGGGGTAGCATTGCGGACTCGATCGAAGGATGGAAAAACTGAGCGCCCAACCGCAGAACATCGGCAAATACACCGTGTTGTCCGAGCTCGGCCGCGGCGCGACGGCGACCGTGTACCTCGGGCGCGACGCGTTTGCGGGCCGGGAAGTGGCGGTCAAGGTCTTCTGGCAGGGCGCGGAGGACGCCGGACAGGTTGCCCCCAAGCGGCGCAACACCTTCCTCAACGAGGCGTCGCTGGTCGGCAAGCTGCAGCACCCGCACATCGTTTCGCTGCTCGACGCCGCGGTCGAGCGCGACTACAGCTACATCGTCATGGAATACGTGCCGGGCGGCACCCTGGCGCAGTTCACCGCAGCCGACGCCCTGCTGCCGCTGGAAAAGGTGGTCGAGGTGGTGTTCAAGTCGAGCCGGGCGCTCGAGTATGCGCATCGCCAGGGCGTGATCCACCGCGACATCAAGCCGGCGAACATCCTGGTGACGCGCGCGTTCGACGTGAAGCTGTCCGACTTCGGTGTCGCGATCCTGGCGGACGCGACCCACACCAATCTGCGCAACGTCGGCTCGCCGGCCTACATGTCGCCGGAGCAGCTCTCGGACGAGCCGCTGACGCACCAGACCGACATCTATTCGCTGGGCGTGGTGATGTTTCAGCTCCTGACCGGGCGCCTGCCGTTCGCCGCCACCTCGCACGCGAGCCTGATGTACCAGATCGTCAATCACCGGCCTCCACCGCTGCGCTCGCTGCGGCAGGATCTGCCCGAGGCGGCCGAGGCGATCGTGTCGCGCGCGCTGCAGAAGGATCTCGCGGTGCGCTATCAGAGCTGGATCGACTTCGGCAAGGACCTTGCGAGCCTGGTCCGAAACCTGGAGGCGCCGCGGGAGGAGCTCTCGGACACGCGCAAGTTCCACATGCTCAGGAATCTCGCCTTCTTCCGCGACTTCCGCGAAGTCGAGATCTGGGAAGCGCTGCGCACCGCGACCTGGCAGCGCCTGCCGGCCGAGACGGTGATCATCGAGGAGGGAGAGCGCGCCGAGAGCTTCTACGTTCTGGTGGACGGCCAGGTCGAGGTGACGCGCGCGGGGCATCCCCTGAGCACCCTCGGCGCGGGCGACTGCTTCGGCGAAATGCTCTATTTCTCCGGCGAGACTTCGCTGCGCAACACCACGATCCGCGCCCGCTCGCCGGTGCTGGTGCTGGAAATCAAGGCCGAGGCGCTGGCGGCCGCCAGCGACGCCTGCCAGGTGCAATTCAACAAGGCGTTCATGCGCATCCTGATCGACCGCCTGACCGCCGCCAACCAGAAGCTCTCGGAGCGCTAAGACGACGAATGGCGGAAACGACGCTGATCCACGCCCTGATTCTCGGCATCGTCGAGGGCCTGACCGAGTTCCTTCCCATCTCGAGCACCGGCCACCTGATCCTGGCCGGGGATCTGATCGGGTTCGACGGCCCCAAGGCGAAGGTATTCGAGATCGTCATTCAGACCGGCGCGATCCTCGCTATCGTGTGGGAATACAGGCGCCGCTTCGTGCATGCCTTCGGCGGCTTCCGCCGCGACCCGGCGGCGCGCCGCTTCGTGTTCAACCTGGCGATCGCGTTCACGCCCGCGGCGGTACTCGGCCTCGCGTTCGAGCACGCGATCAAGGCGCGCCTGTTCAAGCCGGTGCCGGTGGCGGTCGCTTTCATCGTCGGCGCGCTGGTGATCCTGTGGGCGGAGCGGCGCAAGCACCCGGTGCGCGTCGCGAACGTCGACGACATGACCTGGAAGGACGCGCTCAAAGTCGGGTTCGCGCAGGCCTTCGCCTTGATCCCCGGCACCTCCCGCTCCGGGGCGACGATCATCGGCGGCATGCTGTTCGGGCTCTCGCGCCGGGCGGCCACCGAGTTCTCGTTCTTTCTCGCCGTGCCGACGCTGATCGCCGCCGGCGGCTACGATTTCATCAAGCACCGCGCGCTGTTCTCGAGCGACGATCTGGGCATGTTTGCGGTCGGCTTCGCGGCCGCGTTCGTGGCGGCGATCGTCTGCGTACGCTGGCTGATCCGCTACGTTGCGACGCACGATTTCAAGCCGTTCGCGTGGTATCGGATTGCGTTCGGTTTTGTGGTGCTGGCGACCGCCTACAGCGGCGCGGTGAGCTGGAGCGCCGGCTAACCCTGGATCCAGGGCAGGCCCGCCACGCGCCATCCGCCTACGCTGTTGCGATGATACTGGGCGTCCTTGTCGCCCTCGAAACCCTCGAGCACGTTGTAGCACTCGCGAAAACCCGCCTGCGTCGCCTGGATCGCGGCGTCGTGCGAGCGCCCTCCCGAGCGGCACAGGAACATGACGGCTTCGTCGCGCTCGACCAGCTCGGCCAGCTGCTCGAGGAACAGGGGATTGCGCTGGCCGCCCGGGTAGCCGTTCCATTCCACCGGCAAGGCGCCGGGAACCCGCCCGACCCAGTACAGCTCCGCTTGGGTGCGAACGTCGACCAGCCGTGCGCCGGCCTGCATCAGGGTGTGGGCCTCCCGCGGCAGCAGGGCGCCCGCGTAGGGGAGATTGAGCCGCGCGCCGCGTTCGCGTGCCGCAGCCTTGATCATTTCGGAATCGGACATGGTTGCGCGGCATTATATAAACGTAAAAAGGGCGCGTGCGGGCCGCACCAGCGCGGTGCAAACTGGCCTAAAATGCACCAGCGTTGGGCATGCCGGTTGGGTAGAATGCGCAAAATTCTGCTCACCCCAGGGGAGAGCACGAGACGGTCGTATTAGGCACGGAAACTGCTCATTTCGATGCGATCGGCCGGCGTCCCCGGCCCGCGCTGATTTCACAGACCACAGACCTACTCAGGAGATTCGAAGATGGCGATGACGCCCGATGACGTCTTGAAGATGCTCAAGGACAAGGAGGTGAAGTTCGTCGACCTCCGCTTCACCGATACCAAAGGCAAGGAGCAGCACGTCTCGGTGCCGTCCAAGTATTTCGACACGGACAAGTTCGAGAGCGGACATGCCTTCGACGGTTCGTCGATCGCCGGCTGGAAGGGCATCCAGGCATCCGACATGCTGCTGATGCCGGACCCCTCGACCGCCCGCATGGACCCCTTTACCGACGAGGCCGTGCTCAACCTGAATTGCGACGTGATCGAGCCCTCCGACGGCAAACCCTACAGCCGCTGCCCGCGCGGCGTGGCCAAGCGCGCCGAGGCCTACCTCAAGTCCAGCGGCCTGGGCGACACGGCCTACTTCGGCCCCGAGCCCGAGTTCTTCATTTTCGACGGGGTGACGTGGTCGGTCGACATGTCGGGCTCGTTCGTGAAGATCAAGTCCGAGGAAGCGCCCTGGTCGAGCGCGACCGACTACGAGTCGGGCAACATGGGCCACCGCGCGCCGGTCAAGGGCGGCTACTTCCCGGTCCCGCCGGTCGACTCGCTGCAGGACGTGCGCAACGCGATGTGCCTCGCGCTCGAGCAGCAGGGCGTGGAGGTCGAGGTGCACCACCACGAGGTTGCCGCCGCCGGCCAGTGCGAGATCGGCACCCGCTTCGCGCCGCTGGTGCAGCGTGCCGACTGGATGCAGATTCTGAAGTACACGGTGTGGAACGTCGCGCACGCCTACGGCAAGACCGCGACCTTCATGCCGAAGCCGGTGGTGGGCGACAACGGCTCCGGGATGCACGTGCACCAGTCGGTGTGGAAAGGGGGCCAGAACCTGTTCGCCGGCAACGGCTACGCCGGCCTGTCGGAGTTCGCGCTGTACTACATCGGCGGCATCATCAAGCATGCGCGCGCACTCAACGCGATAACCAATCCCGGCACGAACTCCTACAAGCGCCTGGTGCCGGGCTTCGAGGCGCCGATCAACCTGGCCTACTCGGCGCGCAACCGTTCGGCTTCCTGCCGCATTCCGCACGTGCCGAACCCCAAGGGACGGCGCGTCGAGGTACGCTTCCCCGACCCGACCGCAAATGCCTACCTGGCATTCGCGGCCATGCTGATGGCGGGCCTGGACGGGGTGCAGAACAAGATCCACCCCGGCGACCCGATCGACAAGAACCTCTACGATCTGCCGCCGGAAGAGCGCAAGAAAGTGCCGAACGTCTGCGCCTCGCTGGAGGAAGCACTGGACCATCTCGTAAAGGACCACGCGTTCCTGACCAAGGGCGGCGTGTTCGACGACGACCTGGTCGAGGCTTACATCGAGCTCAAGCGCGAGGAGGTACAGCGCTTCCGGATGACGACGCATCCGCTCGAGTTCGACATGTACTACAGCTCGTAAGCCGGCCGAGGTCCGTGCAAGGCTCGAAGGACGGGGCGCAACCCCCGTCCTTCGGTTATTTTGGGATTGCTAGAAGTCGCTTTGGTGGCATAGACTTAAAGCGTCCATTTAACGCGGCTTCTCGATCATGTTTCGCAATACGGCGTTGGCGCTGCTCTTGCTCGGATCGGCTGTCGGCGCGGCGCACGCGGACATGTACCGATGCGAGGTCCCGGGCTCCGTCAGCCCGCTGTACACCAACGATCCGCGCGATACACAGGGCAAGAAATGCACCGTGTTGAGCCACGAAATCAGCGTCGTGCCGGCGCAGCCGAAGGCGGCCGCGAAGCCGGCTCCGCAAGGTTTTCCCAAGGAGTCCACCTCGACGCGCGCTTCCGCCAAGGAGCGCCAGCGCGAGATCCTGGAAAAGGAGCTTGCGCGCGAACAGGGCATGCTCGAAAAGGCGCAAAAGGCGCTCGACGAACAAGAGGCGGTGCGCTCCGGCAACGAGCGGAACTACGCCAGAGTGCTGGAGCGGTTGCGGCCCTACAAGGACAACGTCGAGCTGCATCAGAAGAACATCGAGGCGTTGAGGCGCGAGCTGAGCAATCTGTACCGGTGATCGCCGGCGGAGTGGCGCGGTGAGCGCGGGATTGGCGGGCCTCGATCTGCTCGCCACGGCGGTCGTAGCGCTGGATGAAGAATTCGTCGTGCGCTACGCCAACCCCGCAGCCGAGAACCTGCTCGACACCGGCGCCAGGTCGATGATCGGGCAGGCTTTCCCCGGGCTTTTCGCGGAGAGCGCCGAGATCGAACACTCCCTGGCCGAGGCGCTCAAGACGCATTGGGACTACACGGCGCAGGTCGTGACCTACGAGCGGCTCGGGCGCGAGCAGCTGCCCTTGTCCTGTGTCGTGACCCGAATCGACGCCGCCGGCCTGCCGCTGCTGATCGAGTTGCGCCCGATCGAGCAGCAGCTGCGCATGGTGCGCGAGGAGCGGATGGTGTCCGAGCAGCAGGCCAGTCGGGAGCTGATCCGCAACCTCGCGCACGAGATCAAGAATCCGCTCGGCGGGCTGCGCGGATCGGCGCAATTGCTCGAGCGAGAGCTCGACAAGCCCGATCTCAGGGAATACACCCAGGTCATCATCAAGGAGGCCGACCGCCTGCAGTCACTGATGGATCGGCTGCTCACGCCGCACCGCGCGCCGCGCGTCGCCCCGGTCAACATCCACGAGGTGCTCGAGCGCGTGCGCAGCCTGATCCTGGCCGAGTTTTCCTCGGGGGTCGCCATTGAGCGCGACTACGATCCCAGCGTGCCGGACGTGGTGGGCGACAAGGAGCAGCTCATCCAGGTCGTGCTGAATGTCGCGCGCAATGCTGCGCAAGCGCTCACTTCCAAGGAGAGCCCTGTCGGAAAAGATGGAACGATTACGTTCCGGACCCGGGCGATACGTCAGGTCACGCTCGTGCGAAACCGCTACCGGCTGGCACTAGAATTGCAAATCATCGACGACGGGCCCGGGGTGGCGGAAAGCATTCGCGAGCGGATCTTCAATCCCCTGGTATCGGGGCGCGACGGCGGCAGCGGGCTCGGCTTGTCGCTGGCGCAGACCTACGTCCAGTACCACCGCGGCGTGATCGAGTGCGATAGCCGGCCGGGCCGGACCGTGTTCACGATCCTGTTGCCGCTGGCCTGATCCTTGCGAGAGTCTCCGGACAAATGAAGCCAGTCTGGATCGTCGACGACGATCGCTCCATCCGTTGGGTGTTCGAGAAGGCGCTGACGCGCGAGGGCATCGCGCACGCTTCGTTCGGCTCTGCGCAGGAGGCCCTGGACGCCCTGCGCGACGGCGCGCCGCAGGTCCTGGTGTCGGACATCCGCATGCCGGGTCCCTCGGGCCTGGAGCTGCTGCAGACCGTCAAGCAGCGGCACCCGGAGGTCCCGGTCATCGTGATGACCGCCTATTCCGATCTCGAGTCCGCAGTCGCCGCGTTCCAGGGCGGCGCCTACGAGTACCTTCCCAAGCCGTTCGACGTCGACCAGGCCGTCGAGCTGATCCGCCGCGCGCTGGAGGAGAGCCAGCGCGAGAGCGCAGCGCTCGAGCCGGACGCAGCGGTGCCCGAGATCCTGGGCCAGGCGCCGGCCATGCAGGAGGTGTTCAGGGCCATCGGGCGCCTTGCGCAGTCGAGCGCGACCGTGCTGATCACGGGCGAGTCGGGCAGCGGCAAGGAACTTGTCGCACGTGCATTGCACCGGCACAGCGCGCGCGCCGCAAAGCCGTTCGTAGCGATCAACACGGCAGCAATGCCGAAGGATCTGCTCGAATCGGAGCTGTTCGGCCACGAGCGAGGCTCCTTCACCGGCGCCCAGCAGCAGCGGCGCGGGAGATTCGAGCAGGCCGAGGGCGGCACCTTGTTCCTGGACGAGATCGGCGACATGCCCGCCGAGCTGCAGACCCGGCTGCTGCGCGTGCTTTCGGACGGCACCTTCTACCGGGTCGGGGGCCACCAGCAGATCAAAGCCAACGTACGCATCATCGCCGCCACCCACCAGGATCTCGAGACGCGAGTGCGCGAGGGCAGCTTCCGCGAGGATCTCTACCACCGGCTCAACGTGATCCGGATCCGCATGCCGGCGCTGCGCGAGCGGCGCGAGGACATTTCGCTGCTGGCGCGGCATTTTCTCGCGCGCAGCGCGAAGCAGCTGGGGGTCGAGCCCAAGCGCTTGTCCGAGGCCGTGGTCGAGTACCTCGGGCAGCTCGACTTTCCGGGCAACGTGCGGCAGCTGGAGAACCTGTGCCACTGGCTGACCGTCATGGCGCCCGGACAGGCGATCGAGCTGGGCGACCTGCCGGCAGAATTCCGCGCTCAGCCCGCGCCGGCCGCAAAGGCCGACTGGCTCGAAGCGCTGACGGAGGAGGTCGAGCGGCGCCTGGCGCGGGGCGAGAGCGGAATTCTGGATGTGCTCGGCAGGCAGTTCGAGCGCTCGCTGATCGTCGGCGCGCTCGCGCACAGCGGCGGACGGCGCATAGAGGCGGCGAACCTGCTCGGGATGGGCCGCAACACCATCACGCGCAAGATCCAGGAACTCGGCATCGAAGACGCCGGCGAAGGCGAAAAGAAGGACGCGCGGTCTACTTCTTCGCGCGCCGGTTGAGCTCCAGCTGCGCATCGACCAGGGCGACGATCTCGTCGATCGCGTCCGATTGCATTCCCTTTTGCGCCGCGATGGTCTTTACCAGCAGGTCGACGCGCTCGATGTTGGGCGCGCCGCCGTACAGCGCGCGCGCCGCGGACGAAGGGCTCGCGAGCCCCTGGGCGGCGGCGGCATACTTCTCGAACGGCACCAGATCCTTGTCGTCGGCCCCGAGCGATTTGCACAGGCTCACCACCCAGTCGTAAACCGCGCGCGCCGCGCCCGGGTCGCCGTGCACGGCCTCCCGGATCGGCCGCATCCCATCCTTCGTAATGCAGCGGTAGTTGCCGGCCATCAGCATCGCCCACTTGGCCAGCGGAACGAAGACCGAGTCGTGCACTTTCAGCTTGACCGGCAATTCAATCTTCTCCGCGCCGGTGTCGAAGCGCGCCTGCTCGATTCCGGACTCCAGCTCGCGCAGCATGGCGGTGTGCGCGTCCGAGGCGAAGCGCGCCGATTTGAAATTGGTCGGCAGTCTGACCTGCAGTACGTTGACCTTTTCCTCGGGCGGTCGGAACGCCTGCGGGTCGGGGCTGCACAGGGTGACCAGGTCGGGGTCGAAGCCGGCCCATACCGCGGCGTCGGTGTAGCAGCCCTTGCACGCTTCTGCGGATACGCCCGGGATCCGCGCCAGGTAGGGCAGTGGCGGCATGTTCATTATCGACATGCAGGGCAGCTTCGCCTTTGCGATCGCCTGCAGCAGCTCCCGTACGCCGGAAGAACCGTACTGGGGCTCCTGCATCGCCAGCGCCACCAGGTCGTACTCGGCCGGGCGGATCGCGCCCGGACCGTCGGCCGACAGCTTGCCCGGCAGCTTGCGCGAATCGACCTCGACCAGTCCTTCCCTGCCCTTCACGGGCAGTCGCACCCGGGTGCCTTCGCGATTGATCAACTCGGCCTCGGCGGGCAGGCAAACCAGCTTGACCGTGTGTCCGGCCAGCAGCAGCTTGGTCGCCAGGAGCGAACCGTACGACGCGCCGAGAATAAGTATCCGATACGTTTTCGCCATGAATGTCTCCTGTTGCGCGTTCGGGCTTATTTCGTATTGTGAAATTTCAACCCGCCAACCGAAAGAGCGTACTCCTGTCGCGCGACGATTTCATGTTGCGACGCGGTAACCACGTGCATAAAATGCCGCCATGCCAAGCACTAATTCACTTCCTCAAGGCGTTTCGGTTTCGGCGCCGATCAGCGCTGAATTTGCGCAGATTTTGACCCCCGAGGCGCTCGCGTTCGTCGCCAAGCTGCATCGGGCCTTCGAGCAGCGGCGACAGGACTTGCTTGCGCGCCGGGCCGCGCGGCAAAAGACGTTCGACGCGGGCACGATGCCAGATTTCCTGCCCGAGACAGCCAAGGTGCGCGGCTCCGAGTGGACCGTCGCGCCGCAACCTGCCGACATGCTCGATCGCAGGGTCGAGATCACCGGCCCGACCGACCGCAAGATGGTGATCAATGCGCTCAATTCGGGCGCGTCGACCTTCATGGCCGATTTCGAAGACGCCAACTGCCCGACCTGGTTCAACATGATCGACGGGCAGGTCAACCTGCGTGACGCGGTGCGCCGCGCAATCACACTGGAACAAGGCGGCAAGAGCTACCGGCTGAACGACAAGACCGCCGTCCTGATCCCGCGCCCGCGCGGCTGGCACCTGGACGAAAAGCACGTCCGCGTCGACGACAGGCCGGTTGCGGGCGGCATTTTCGATTTCGCGCTTTTCTTCTTCCACAATGCCAGGGAGTTGCTCGCGCGCGGCAGCGGGCCTTACTTCTACCTGCCGAAGATGGAGTCGCACCTGGAGGCTCGCCTCTGGAACGACATCTTCGTCATGGCGCAGAACGAGCTTGGCGTGAAGCACGGTTCGATCAAGGCCACCGTTCTGATCGAAACCGTACTCGCCGCCTTCGAGATGGACGAGATCCTGTGGGAGCTGAAGGATCACTCCGCGGGCCTCAACATCGGCCGCTGGGATTACATCTTCTCCTGCATCAAGAAGTTCCGCTCGAACCCGGATTTCTGTCTCGCCGACCGCGCCCAGGTGACGATGACCGCGCCGTTCATGCGTGCCTACGCGCTGCTGCTGGTGAAGACATGCCATCGGCGCGGGGCGCCCGCGATGGGCGGCATGGCGGCGCAGATCCCGATCAAGAACGATCCGGCCGCGAACGACGCGGCGCTGGAGAAAGTGCGCCAGGACAAGCTGCGCGAGGTGACCGACGGCTGCGACGGCACCTGGGTCGCGCACCCTGGACTGGTGCCGGTCGCCAAGCAGGTATTCGATGAGCACATGCCGCAGCCGAACCAGTACGGCAAGCAGCGCCCGGACGTGTCGGTCGCGGCCAAGGACCTGCTCGATTTCCGTCCCGAGGCGCCCATTACCGAGGCCGGCCTGCGCAACAACATCAACGTGGGGATCCAGTACCTCGGCGCGTGGCTTGCGGGCAACGGTTGCGTACCGGTGTTCAACCTGATGGAGGACGCGGCGACGGCCGAGATCTCCCGCTCGCAGATCTGGCAGTGGATCCGCAGCAAGAAGGGAACGCTGGACGACGGGCGCAAGGTCACGAAGGAGCTGTTCAGGACGCTGCTCGCGGACGAGCTGCCCAAGGTCAAGGCCTACCTCGGCGACGAGGCCTACGCGGCCGGCAAGTACGAGGAAGGCGCGAAGCTGTTCGAGCGCATCACCAGCGACGACAGCTACGTCGAGTTCCTGACCCTTCCCGCCTACGAACTGATCGACTAGGCGATCGTCCACTCTGCGCCGCACTTGCGGCAGCGCACACCCATCGACTCGCTCGAGGCGGCGACCAGCGTGTAGCTTCCGTAGGCGCCGCACTGCTTGCAGGTCGATCGGTCGGCGAGGCGCTGCGCGCGGGTGGTGATGCGGAAGTAGGCGCTGAAGGCGTAGCAGGCCACCAGGCCCGCCACGAACGCGCCGGCCAGGGTCAGCAGGCGCTGCGCTAGCGGACCGTGGAAGCTAAGGACCTCGAGCAGGGCGGCGACCGCGACCGCGCACAATATGCCGGTCGCGAACCAGGCATGACCCTCGATGAGCTGGCGCTCGTGCCAGCGTCTGAACCCCAGCTTGCCGATATTCGCCGCCGGTAGCATCGCGCCTCCTGGTGCATTTTACGCAGCTCACGCGCAAGCGGATGCCGGCCGGATCATGACGCTCATCGCGGCACGCTTTACGTACCTTTGCGTAGCTTTACACTGAGTCAGCCGACCTAATCCGGTCAGATGGTTAAGCTCGGGATGGCGGGGGTCGCGATTGACCCTAATCAAAGCGGTACACGCCGCCGCTTCTAGGATCATTTTGATGAAGATGCGCTGGCTGCTCGTGTTGGTGGTGATCGTCGCCGCGATCGGCTCGGGCCTGGCGTGGCGGGCGCTCGACAAACCTGCGGCGCCGAAGTACGTAACGGTGCCTGCGGCAAAAGGGGCCGTCGTGCGGACCGTCGTCACGACCGGCTCGGTCAATCCGGTGGTGACCGTGCAGGTGGGCTCCTACGTTTCGGGCCCGGTCAAGTCGCTGCACTGCGACTACAACACCAAGGTCAAGGCGGGTCAGCTCTGCGCAAAGATCGATCCGCGCAATTACCAGGTCGCGCTCGACCAGGCGAAGGCGAATCTCGCCAGCGCCATGGCGCAGCTCGAAAAGGACAAGGCGGGCCTCACTTACGCCAAGCTCAACTACGAGCGCGACCGCGGACTGGTCGCGCGCGGCATCGTGTCGCAAGACTCCGTCGACGCCGACCAGAGCGCCTACGAGCAGGCCGCCGCCCAGATCAAGCTCGACCAGGCCGCCATCGCGCAGCGCAAGGCGGCGCTCGAGGGCGCGCAGGTGAACCTGGACTACACCGACATCGTCTCGCCGGTGGACGGCATCGTGGTCTCGCGCAACGTCGACGTCGGCCAGACGGTCGCGGCGAGCTTCCAGACACCGACCCTGTTCCTGATCGCGAAGGACCTCACCAAGATGCAGGTCGACACCAACGTGAGCGAAAGCGACATCGGGCGGGTCAAGCTCGGCGACAGGGCGACTTTCACGGTCGAGGCCTATCCGAAAATCACCTTCGCGGGGCGCGTGACCCAGGTGCGCAAGGCGCCGATCACGGTGCAGAACGTGGTCACCTACGACGCCGTGATCGGCGTCGACAATCCCGAGTTGCTCTTGTTGCCGGGCATGACGGCGAACGCCAAGATCATCACCGCGCAGCGCGACGGTGTGCTCCGGGTGCCGGAGCAGGCATTGCGTTTCGAGCCGCAAGGTTTACCGGGCGCGGGCAGCAAGGTCGCACGGCGCAACCCGCAGCGTGGCGCGCGCGTGTGGGTTCTGAAGGATGGCAAGCCGGTCGCCGTTCCGGTCACGGTCGGCCTCGACGACGGCACCTGGGCGGAAGTCACCGGCGGCCAGCTTGCCGAGGGCGATCCGGTCGTGACGGACCAGGCCGCCGCCGGCAGCGATACCGCCACGCGACGCTCCACGCGCAGCCCGTTCCGCCTGTGAGCGGAGCCAGGGAGCCGGATACCGTGTCCGATCCCGTACTCGAAGTCCGCGACCTCGGCAAGGTCTACCGCCTCGGCGAGCTCGAGGTGCACGCCCTGCGCGACGTGGACCTGACGATCGAGCGCGGCGAGTTCGTCGCCATCATGGGCGCCTCGGGCTCGGGCAAGTCGACCCTGATGAACATCCTCGGCTGCCTCGACCGGCCCAGCAGCGGCCGCTACCGACTCGAGGGCGTCGACGTCACCGTGCAGGAAGAGCCCGCGCTCGCGCAGGTGCGCAGCCGCCGCATCGGCTTCGTCTTCCAGAACTTCAATCTGCTTGCGCGAACGAGCGCGTTGGAAAACGTCGCGCTGCCCCTGCTCTACACGGGCCGCTATGCCGACAGCACTGCCCGGGCGACGCAGGCGCTGCGCGCCCTCGGCCTCGAGGGGCGCGAGCAGAGCACGCCAAGTCAGCTCTCCGGGGGACAACAGCAGCGCGTGGCGATCGCGCGCGCGCTGGTGAACGACCCGGCGATCCTGCTCGCCGACGAACCGACCGGAAACCTCGATTCGAATACCGCGAACGACATCATGACCACGATCCGGACCCTGAACCGGGAACAGGGTCTTACCGTCGTGCTGGTCACCCACGAGCCGGACATGGCGGCGTTCGCCGAACGCGTGATCACCATGCGCGACGGCGCGATCGTCTCGGACGAGCGCAAAGTCGCGGGCGAGCCGCGGCCTCAGGTCCGGCCGGCGGCGGCGCCAGTTCCGGGACCCGCGGCCGAAGCCGGCGTGGGGCTGTCATTCGCGCGCATGTCGCTGATGGTCGCCGCGCGGGCGATCGCTCGCAACAAGATGCGCTCGGCGCTGACCATGCTCGGCATCTTCATCGGCGTGGCCGCGCTCATCGCCATGGTGGCGGTCGGTCAGGGCGCGAGCGCGGCGGTCGCCGAGCGCATCCAGAGCCTCGGCACGAACTTGCTGATCGTGATACCCGGGGCAACGACGGCAAGCGGCGTACGGGCCGGATTCGGCAGCGCATCGACCCTGACGGTCGCCGACGGCGACGAGATCCGGCGCGGCGCGCCCGCGGCAGCCAATGTCGCGTACCTCGTGCGCGGGCTCGGCCAGTTGCAGTCCGGCGACAAGAACTGGACCACCAGCCTGCAGGGCGTGAGCCCGAGCTACTTCGCGATTCGCCAATGGCCGGTGGCCGCCGGGCGCACCATGACCGACAAGGACGAAGTGGACGCGGCGCGCGTGTGCCTGATCGGCCAGACCGTGTACAAGAACCTGTTCGGCGAGCACGAGAACCCGATCGGCGCGACGATCCTGGTGAAGAACGTGCCGATGCAGGTGATCGGGCTGCTGCAGGCAAAGGGCCAGTCCGGCTACGGCCACGACCAGGACGACGTGCTGTACATGCCGTTTACCACCGCCGAGCGCAAAGTGCTCGGTGTCGCCGCGCCGAGCAGCACGCAGAGCCAGAGTTCGACCATCTATGCCACGCCGCCCAATCCTTTCGGGATCAAACCCAAGCTGACCGGCTACGTGAATCTCCTCTACGTGCAAGCGCGCAGCACCGCGCTGGTGCCGACGGCCAAGGAGGAAGTCACCCGGATCCTGCTCAGGCGGCACAACATCCAGCCCGGGCAGACCCAGGACTTCGATGTGCGCAACATCAGCGACATCACGCAGGCAATGGAGGGCAGCAGCCGCATCCTCGCGCTGCTCCTTGCCGCGGTGGCGTCGATTTCGCTGATCGTCGGCGGCATCGGCATCATGAACATCCTGCTGGTTTCGGTAACCGAGCGCACGCGCGAGATCGGTATTCGCATGGCGATCGGCGCGCGGCGTATGCACGTGCTGCTCCAGTTTCTGGTGGAGGCCGTGCTGTTGAGCGCTATTGGCGGTCTGGCCGGCATCGTGGTGGGCGTGGCGATCTCGGAGATCGTGTCTGTCGTCGCGGGCTGGCCGACGCTGCTCTCGCCGGTGGCGATCGCCGGCGGTTTCCTGTTTTCCGCGGTGGTCGGAGTGTTCTTCGGCTACTATCCCGCGCGGCGCGCTTCGCTGCTCAACCCCATCGAGGCGCTGCGCTACGAATGAAACGCGTCGCTTTCCTCCTGGTTGTGCTGTCGGGTTGCGCGGTCGGACCCAATTTCGAACG
>Ga0315540_10000385_pt1 | contig 24836 bp, 17 predicted proteins | sample SalMarSW160110MG_FD_203677 | JGI IMG/M metagenome (GOLD analysis project Ga0315540, IMG submission 203677) | Salt marsh sediment microbial communities from the Plum Island Ecosystem LTER, Massachusetts, United States - Salt Marsh Sediment SW1601-10 ...
GCTATGAACAATTTTTTATACAGGAACGGTATCTTTTGTTGTACAAAAGGAAAATATAATATTCAAACTATATGTAGAGACGACAATAATTGAAAAAGGTTACACAATAACTGCTTTTAATCCTTTTGGGACAAACTTCTTAAAAAGGATTTATATATTGATCCGGATACCGGGCTTAGCGTTTTTACGGCTTATTATCATTTAATGAGAAGTAGTTGTTGCGGGAGTCGCTGCAGGCACATTGTCCTTTCAGCAAGTGAAAGTTTATTTCTTGCGATAATATTTTACAACACTAATATGATATAAGTAGATTCTAATTATACTCAACGAATGTTCATTTTTCAATAATAAATACAAAATTATAAAATATACTTGCTCAAGTCCCTGTCTTTTACGATCTTATCTAATTTTTCCTTTACAACAGCAGCATCTATTTTTACTTTTTTACTTGGTATTGAATCAGGTGCATCAAATAATATTTCATCGAGCAGAGAAGTTAAAATTGTATGAAGTCTCCTTGCACCGATGTTTTCTACCTGTGAATTTACTTCAGTTGCAATTCTTGCAATTTCTTTAATTCCGTCTTTTGTAAAATCAAGACTAACACCCTCGGTCTCAAGCAAAGCGCTGTACTGTTTTAGCAATGCATTCTGTGGAGTGGTAAGAATTTGCACAAAATCAGATTCCGTCAAACTTTTTAATTCAACACGGATTGGAAATCTTCCCTGAAGTTCAGGAATTAGATCAGATGGTTTTGAAACATGAAAAGCACCCGAAGCAATAAATAAAACGTGATCCGTTCTTACAACTCCGTATTTAGTATTTACATTTGTCCCTTCTACTATTGGAAGTAGGTCTCTCTGCACCCCCTCTCTCGAAACGTCTGGTCCCTGGCTTTTTCCACCACCTGCAACTTTATCTATTTCATCTACTACTACAATACCACTGTTCTCTACTCTTTCTATAGCTTCACGTTGAACTGCTTCCATATCAATTAATTTTTGAGCTTCTTCCTGTGCAATTATATGACGAGCCTCAGCTACCGTAGTTTTTCTTTTTTTCTTTTTCTTCGGCATCAGGTTGCCCATTATTTCCTGGAAATTAATTCCCATATCATCGAGACCAAAAGGACCAAGCACTTGCATTCCGATAGCGTTTTGGCTTGCTGAGTCGAACTCGATCATTTTATCATCAAGTTCACCATTTTTCAATTTCAGTTTCATCCACTCACGAGTTTTCTGATTTTGGTAAACTTCATTATTTACTTCATCTTCATTTCCATCCTGACCTTGTGGTTGAGGCTTTTTAACCGGAGGAATAAGTATATCTAGAATTTTATCTTCAGCTAACGCCAAAGCCTTAGCCTGAACTTCTTGTGTCTTTTCTGTTTTAACCATGTTAACAGCATAATCCGCAAGATCACGGATCATTGATTCAACATCGCGGCCAACATAACCTATCTCTGTAAATTTAGATGCTTCTACTTTTACAAAGGGAGCGTTCGCAAGCCTTGCAAGTCTTCTTGCAATTTCAGTTTTCCCCACTCCGGTGGGACCAATCAGTATAATATTGTTAGGCATAATCTCATCTTTTAAGACACCCTGCACTTGTTGGCGTCTCCACCTGTTCCTCATCGCAATTGCAACAGCTCTCTTTGCTTCAGTTTGGCCAATTATATATTTGTCTAATTCACTTACGATTCCACCTGGCGTATGTTCTTTTCTATTTAAAGTCATAATATCCCTGATATTAAAAATTATTTTATCTCTTCCACATTAATTTTATCATTTGTATAAATACAAATTTCTGATGCAGTTTTTAACGATTGTTCTACTATTTCTTTAGCAGAAAGGTTACTGTATTTTTTCAGCATTTTAGCTGCAGCCAACGCGTACATTCCTCCTGACCCTATTGCAACGATCTGGTCATCGGGTTCAATTACGTCGCCATTACCTGAAACTACCAAGGCTTTATCTTCAGTAATAACCGCAAGCATTGCTTCGAGTTTACGCAAATATTTATCTGTGCGCCAATCTTTTGCGAGTTCAACTGCAGCACGATTTATATTTCCCCTGTATTGTTCAAGTTTGTCTTCAAATCTTTCCATTAACGTAAATGCATCGGCCGAAGCGCCTGCAAAACCACAGAGCACTTTCCCGTTGGCAATTTTTCTTATCTTAACCGCATTATGTTTCATCACCGTATTACCAAGAGTAACCTGACCATCTCCACCAAGAGCGGCTTTCCCTTTATGAACGACTCCAATTATGGTCGTCGCTTCAATTTTCATTTCCATATAATTGACTCCTTTAAATTCCCAATTGATCAATTATTTCTGATGCAAAATAACCGAAGGATTCAGATAAGTATAAAAAGTAAGGATTTTACTTCAAATAGAATACAGGATTTATCATAATTCTTTGCGCAATCTTGCTACAGGTAACCTGAGTTGTTCACGATATTTAGCTACTGTTCTGCGAGCAATGTGAATTCCTTTTTCATTCAACATCTCTGCCAGTCTGTCATCGCTATACGGAGCTTTTTTATCTTCACCATCTATAATATCTTTCAATAATTCCTTAATGTGTTTATTAGAAATATCTTCGCCAGAATCTGTACTTAATCCTTCGCTAAAGAAATATTTTAATTCATGTATTCCCTGCGGGCTCTGAACATATTTTCCATTTACTACCCTGCTTATCGTAGAAATATCCATCTGAATTTCATCGGCAATATCTTTGTATATCATTGGCCTCAGAAATTTTGACCCTTTATCAAAAAATTCGTGTTGTTTCTCCAAAATCGCCTGCATTATTTTCATTAAAGTTTCTCTTCTCTGCTGAATACAGGCAATAAACCATTTTGCAGATTCAAACTTTTCACGTAAAAATTTATATGTCTCTTTTTCCCTTTTTGATTTCTTCCCTCGTTTATTTGAATCAAGCATTTCAAGATAACTTTTACTCAATGTTACAGAAGGAACACTTTTATCATTTAGTGTTATAATAAAATTATCTTCGTCTTTTTCAATAATAAAATCCGGTGTTATCTGGTTCATCTGAGCAAGTTCAACATTTCCCTCGCCTGGTTTTGGGTTGAGCGTTTGAATAAATTCAATCGTTCCTTTCAAACTTTCATCGGTGAGTTCCATTTTTTGCTTAATTGCTTCGTAACGTTTTTTTGTAAAATCGTCAAAATGATTCGTAAGAAGTTGTTCGCCTAGATATCTGTAATATGGATCATAATCGGAATTTTTTGCCTGAACAAGGAGACATTCCTGAAGATTTCTTGATGCTATTCCTATCGGATCAAATATCTGTATTTTCTTTAAAAGATCCTCGGCTTCTTCAGAAGAAATTACAATTTCATCGAACATTTCAAGTTCATTTAAAATCTCACTCAAGCCCCTTTTCAGATAACCATCTGCATTCAGGTTTCCTATTATTTCCTCACCCAAATGAAAAAATTCTTCGTTTACATTTAACATTCTGAGTTGATCTGTAAGGTGTTCAGTTAAGCTTTCTCTTGCTTCTGCAAGGGGATGATATACTTCATCGTCTTTGCTTTTGTTGATGCGGTCAACGCCGTCAACATCATCGTTCATAAAGTCTTCAATATCAAATTCATCTTTTTCGTAATCTTCAACTTCTTCCGAATCATCTCTATCTTTTTCTTTTTCCTGTTCAAGTGTAGCATCCATTTCCTCTTCCAGAATAGGGTTAAGTTCCAATTCAGTTTTAATCCTTTGTTCAAGTGCAAGTGTATTTAGCTGAAGCAGCTTTTGATACTGTATTTGTTGGGGCGATAGCCTTTGCTGTTGAGATAATCTTTGATTAAGGGTTAACATATTCCTTTCTGAATATTTTCTTTAATTTTGTATACCATTTTTTCCCATATGCTCTCTGCAGTGGCTCACTACAAAAATCTATCAATCTTATTTCTTCCTCTTTTCCGTGTATAATAGCCGCTTTGCATTCGCTGAATTTTTCATATCTTAAAACATCCCCACCAAAATTTGTTACTCTGATCGGAAACAAATGACATGAAACAGGTTTTTTGAAAGCCGTCTCTTTATTTAAATATGCTTTTTCAATACTGCACTTTGCAATATCATTTTCAAAATAGACAAAAACACAGGCTTTTCTGCCAACACTTTTTGTTAATATTTCGTCATCTTTTTTCTCAAAAAACCCCTTATTCTCAATTTCCTGAATATGCTTTTCCGGCAGATATTTTTTTACAATTGGAAGAATTTCTTTAATTCTATCAATTTCTTCTTCCAAAAGAGGCGCTCCGTAATCACTTTCTAGGGTACAGCAGGCTCCTTTGCAAATATCCAAATTACAGGCAAAATGAGAATCAGCAATTTCTTTGCTTATAAGAACATTTTCAATATCAATAAGATCGTTCGAAAACATTGGAATAATTTTTGATGAAAAGATAACAATTTGTAACCTAATACAAAAGTTTAAAGGATTGACTTCAAAATCAAGCCTTATAAGGCAACAAGATAAAACCATTCTATAAATCACCTAAAAGAGATTATTTTTAATTTTTTTCATTTTGTTGATGTTTTAATTATAATTCGTAAAGTGATTTTCAAAATCAAAAATGACAGATAAAAAAACCAAAATTCTGATAATAGACGACGTTCAGGACAATATCTACCTTCTTCAGGAAATGCTGGATCGTAAAGAATTTGAAACAATAACAGCTAACAGTGGGAAGGAAGGAATCAGACTCGCATTAAATGAAAATCCAGGTTTGATAATATGCGACATCATGATGCCTGAATTAAGTGGATACGATGTGATGAAAATTTTAAGACAAAATCCTGCCACTCAAACAATTCCATTTGTGTTTCTTTCAGCTAAAACTTCCCCTGCAGAGATTCGGGAAGGAATGAATCTAGGTGCAGATGATTATCTTACAAAACCCGTGAGTAGTAAAGATCTTATTAAAACTATTCGCACAAGACTGGCTAAAAGAGAAGTAATAGATAAAAAATTTGACGGATTGATTCATAGCATTTCTTATGCACTTCCTCACGAATTGCAGACTCCGTTAACAAGCATATTGGGATTTACTGAAATATTAATTGAAGATTACAAATCAATTGAGCATAATGATATTTTAGAGATTGCAAAAAATATTAACAGTTCGGCAAAAAGATTGAATGAACTGATTCAGAAAATATTATTAATGACCAAGCTTGATATGCTTACCCAGGATTCTGAAAAAGTCAGTACTCTTCAACAAAGCTCAATCTGTAAGGTGGAAAAAATATTAAATGATGTTGCAAAAGAAAAAGTAAAACATTATAATAGAGAAAAAGATCTGGTAATTAGTATCCAGCCATCTAATGTTAATTTTTCAGAAGATAACTTTAAGATAGTCTGCCAGGAAATAATTGATAATGCATTTAAATATTCAGAAAATGACTCTACTGTTCATATTGTAGGTATCTCCCTTAACAATGAATATGTCATTTCAGTTATGGATAATGGTAGAGGAATGAATGAAAATCAAATTGCAATGATAGGAAATTTTATCCAATTTGATAGGACACTATTTGAACAACAAGGTACCGGATTAGGTCTTACAATTTCGAGAAAACTAATTGAATTTTACGGCGGAAAATTTAAAATTGAAAGTGTCCCCAAAAAACAAACGATTGTACGTATCACACTAAACAGAATAAACAATTCAAAGTGATACTTGCATCAGGGGAAAACCATGAATTTAAACAATAAAGTAATTCTCATAACAGGCGCCTCCAGCGGGATAGGGTACGAACTGGCCAGGCAGCTTGCAAGATACAATTGTAAATTGGCCCTTATTGCCAGAAGAGAAATTATACTAAGACAAGTTGAAAAAGAATTAAAAGAAATTAATAATAATATTCTGACAATCAAATGTGACGTCAGCGTCCAGAAAAATGTTAAAGATGCAATTCGAACAACTATAAATTTTTTTAGGGGAATTGACATCGCAATTTTAAATGCCGGCATAAATATTAAATCTCAAAAAAATGAATTTGATTCTTCCGCTGCTAAAGAAATATTTAATACAAATATAATAGGGATGACTTATTTCTTTGAAGAGCTTATACCTCTATTCAAAGAAAGCGAGGGAATGTTTGTTGGTATATCAAGCCTTGCAGATGGAAGAGGTTTTCCACAAAGTGGATTTTATTGTGCAAGTAAGGCTGCTGTAACTTTATTTTTGGAAAGTCAAAGGGTTGAACTGAAACCCTTCAAAATAAAAGTGTTGACCGTAAGACCCGGATTTGTAAAAACGCCAATGACTGATAAAAATAAATTTAAGATGCCTTTTCTGATGAATATTGAAAAGGCGGTAAAAATAATTATAAAAGGAATTGAAAAAGAAAAAAGTATAATTCAATTTCCGTGGCAAGCAGCATGGGGTGCAAAACTTTTACGCATTCTGCCTAATTTCATTTTTGATCCACTGGCCGCAAAACATAGGAAATCTAATCAGCCTGAAAACAGGTAAAAAAATAATTACTTAATTATTTCTAAACTAAACCGGGGAGTTGTAGTGAAGAAGCTATTTTTATTTTTTTGTATTCTGTTTATTACATCACAAATTATTCAAGCACAATCAGGTGTAACTTTCAGCGAAATAATGTTTTCTCCTGAATCCGGTACAAGCGAGTTTGTTGAACTTTACAATCTGAGCAATTCAACAATTGACCTTACAGGCTATCAAATCAAATATTACACTGCTAGTGATGATAAAATTATTGATGCAGGAAATGGCCTCATTCTCAATCCAAAATCATTTGCTGTAATTTTCGAAAATGACTACGATGTAAATAACGGGAGCTATAATGGTCTTGTTCCGATCAGTGCATTGGTTCTTAAAATTTCAGATAACGCTTTTGGTTCAACTGGAATGTCAAATTCTTCAGATAGAACACTGGTTTTATTTAATGAAAAAGGAGATACCGTTGATGTTTATACCTATTCGGCAGATAATTCAAAGGGATATTCCGATGAAAAGATTTATTTGGCAAATGACAACTCAAACGCAAACTGGGACAATTCTAAAACCTTAAATGGAACTCCGGGATCACAAAACACCGTCACTCCATTAAATTATGATCTGAGTCTTATAAAATTTAATAGCCAAAAAGATTATGCAATTTCCGGTAATGAAATTCAATTTGAGGCCGAAGTAAAAAATCTGGGGATTTTAAAATCAAAAGATTACCTGCTTAAAATTTACTTGGATTCAAACAAGAATTCAGTAGCTGATAACTCTGAACTTCTTAAAAGTATTCAAGGTAGTTCCCTACAATCAGGTGATTTCACAGATTATCAGTTTTCAACAAACATGTTTTCACTCGGGGAAAATCTGTTCATTGCAAAGATTGAAACTTCAGAGGATAAAAACCCAGCAAATAATTCTGCCAAATTCAAAGTTAGTGGTATAAACGTAAATGAAGTGAGAAACGATATAGTAATAAATGAAATTATGTATGCTCCGGAATCGCCACAGCCAGAGTGGATTGAGATTTATAATAACAGTGATAAAGTTATTAATTTAAAAGGTTATAAATTTGCAGATAACTCTGATACAGTTTCAGCTATTAATGAGGCCCTAATATTTAACCCGGGTGATTTCTTCTTAATTTCATCGGACAACTCAATTAAAAATTATTATGATATTAAGTCTGACTTTACTTCAATTAATTTACCGACATTAAACAATTCCGGTGATAAAGTTATTCTACTCGATTCCCTCAGTAGAGTCATCGATTCACTTCAATACACTCCAGATTGGGGGGGAACTAATGGATTTTCACTTGAAAGAATTTCATATAAAAAGAGTTCAACAGATAGCACGAACTGGCGGACATCACTACGCGAAAACAAGGCTACTCCGGGCGAACAAAATTCTGTAACAGAATTAACTCCATATAAAGGAACACAGGTTGTAATAAACGAAATAATGTCAGATCCTGGTTCTTCAAAATGTGAATTTATAGAACTATACAATATTTCAAATAACAAAGTAAATCTCGGCGGGTGGACAGTTGATGATGGGTCGGGAAATTCTATTCCCGTCTCACTTGTAAACCGAAACCTTACAAATAATTCTTATTTTCTTCTGTCCGCAGACTCGTCTATTATAAACAATTATAACATTAACGACCTGACAAATGTAAATATTCTAAACTCGTCTTTAAGTCTGTCTACAAAAGAAGATATTGTAGTCCTTAAGGACGCCCTTGGAAACACAATTGATTCGGTTCACTATTTTGAGGACTGGCATAATCCTAATTTTATAATGACACAGGGGAAATCTCTTGAAAAGATCAATCCTTTTTTATCCGGCAATTATTCAAATAATTGGAGTACCTCTACTAATGCGAATGGAGGAACTCCCGGAAAACAAAATAGTATCTATACCATTTCTACAAACAATAAAGCAAAAATTTTTGTTTCACCAAATCCTTTTTCGCCTGACAATGATGGACATGAAGACTTTACAATTATTCATTATGAACTCACACAAAAAATTGCACAAGTAAGAGTAAAAATATTTGATAGTAAAGGAAGGCTTGTTAGGACTCTCGGAAATAACATTGCGAGTGGTTCTAAAGGTTCGATAATATTTAATGGATTGGATGATTATAATAATCCTTTGAGAATAGGCATTTATATTGCATTGATTGAAGCTATAAACCAGAATAATGGTTCGACAGAAAGAATGAAAACTGCAATAGTAGTTGCTAAAAAATATTGAGCTATAAGCATTAAAATCGGCGTTTCATCATTCTTTTGAGCCATTTGAAAAATTAATTATTTGTAATCGGTTATTTTTCTTATTTTCAATTCAGAAAATATTTGTTAACTGTTTGAAACAACCACATTTCTTCTAAATGAATACAATACTTGAAGTTTCCAACCTTGCCAAAAACTACGACAATGTTCAGGCACTTAAAGAAATAAGTTTTTCAATCAATGAAAATGAATTTTACGGCTTGCTCGGCCCAAACGGTGCCGGAAAAACAACCACAATAAATATTATCAGCACAATCCTTCAACCTGATGTTGGGTACGTAAAAATTAATGGATTTGACTTAAAGAAAGATCCTTTGAACTGTAAAAAAATGATTGGTGTTATCCCTCAAGAAATTGCACTTTACAACGAACTTTCCGCTTACGAAAATTTATTGTTCTGGGGAGGGCTTTATAAGCTTTCCGCAAATGTGCTAAAAACAAAGATTGATGAAACTTTAAATTTAATGGGCCTGACCAAAAGAAAAAACGATAAGATAAAAACTTATTCAGGAGGAATGAAAAGAAGAATAAATATCGCATCAGCACTGCTTCACTCGCCAAAGATTCTTTTAATGGACGAACCAACAGTGGGAATTGATCCTCAAAGCAGAAATTTAATTTTTGAAGTACTTGAAGAACTCCATAAAGAGGGAATGACAATAGTATACACTACACATTATATGGAAGAAGCCGAAAGACTGTGTGATAGAATTGGAATTATAGATCACGGCGAGATAATTGCTGAAGGAACACTTGATGAACTAAGAAATACAACAAATGCCAATGAATCAATTGTAATTCATTTCGAAGTATCTATAAATGACAAAGCTGAGTTATTAAAAAAATCATTTGGTAACATTATAAATATAAACGAAAATTCGATAACCATTTCAAGCAAGAATAGTGGAAAAGAACTTCCACAAATTTTGACGCAAATAAACCAAATGAGATTGAAAGTTCACCAGGTTGAGATAAATAAAGTTAATCTTGAAACAATGTTTCTAAATTTAACCGGAAGAAAATTACGGGATTGAAAAATGTTAAAGCTTGCAATTAAAGACCTGAAATTAATGATTCACGACAGAAGAGCGGTAATTCTAACCTTGATAGTCCCAATCGCTCTTATCTCTCTTTTTGCCTTCGCATTCGGCGGATCAGGGAAATCGAATGACACAAATCCGATCAGTATTTTTATTTCAGACCAAGATAGTACAGAAGTTTCCCGGAATGTAATTTCAAAACTTGACACATTAAAATCACTTGATATAAAATTACTTCCACTGGAAAATGCCAAAGAGGAAGTAAAAAAAGGAAGCAAGGTTGCAGTACTGGCATTGTATAAAGGATTTAAGGATTCTGTCGAAAGTGGGAAGAATTATCCAATGGAATTATTTTACGACCAGTCAAGACAAATTGAAGCCGGTCTTTTACAACAGGTCTTATTTTCAAACCTGATGGGAATAATCGGTATTAAAAGTATAAAAGGCAATATTCATAAAATGATCGATGAAGAAAATCCTGGCTTGAGTAAAAAGGAACTTGGTGAAATTTATACAAAGGTTGATGAACAAATAGCAAAATTTGAAAAGAGTGATAAGAATCCCGACAAGAGTTTTATGGGAATGAAAGCCACTCCTATGTTCTCAACACCAGAAAACAATTTAGGTCTTGTGCAGGCAGTTGCCGGAGTTGCAATAATGATGCTGCTTTTTTCAGTGACGGGAATGGGAAGCGGAATGTTAACAGAAAAAGAAGAAGGAACGCTGAAAAAACTGTTATACTCTCCCATCAGACCTTCATCAATACTATTTGGAAAGATGACCTCAACAATTATAGTTTCTATTATTCAATTAACTGTGATGTTCTTATTTGCGTGGCTAACTTTCGGATTGGATATATTTATTGATGTTCCATCACTTATCGTAATGATCTTATCAACTGCGTTTGCGTGTGCAAGTTTTGGAATTTTTATTGCTTCGATTGCTAAGACCCGGAAACAGGTTGAGAGTTTTTCGACCCTGGTAATTCTAATAATGTCAGCCATCGGCGGAAGTATGGTACCAATTTTTATAATGCCAGCAATCATGCAGAAAATAGCAGTAGTATCTGTGAATTACTGGGGAATACAAGGATTTTACGATATCTTCTGGAGACACCTGCCAATAAGTGATGTAATGATCAGAGTTGCCGTCCTGCTTGGAATCGGAGTTTTTATGATGGGAATTTCTATTAAGAATTTCAAAAAAAATATATTGACTATAGCTTAATTGTTACGGGTATAATTACAGCTCTGATCATCAGAAATTGCCGTTTAACATTTCTAGAAACCACTATTAATTGAAATCCCGCACTGAAATAATTTCGTACAGAATGAATATTATTCTCTGCAACCTTTTTGTTTCCCGAAGTGTCTAAACTATTGAAGCTAATAATAAGAGAAAAATAATGGGAACATTTTCGGCACTCAATTTGTAAAAACAAATGTTAGAGCTATAGTGGTAGCTTACTCTCTAATTTAGTTAAATAAAAATGATCCCTGAAACAATGATTAAGATAAGACAATTTATAAAGATGTTTAGATACGATTGAACAAAATACTAATGGATCATTTTTAGACCGCTCGAATATCTCGGGCGGTCTTTTTTTTGTTCCATCTCCATTCATCCAAATTTATTTGTATTTATAAATTAATACGTTTAACTTTATTTCCACTTGCTACAGCCAATTGACCAAACTTATATACTATAACACTAAATAATTATTAAGGTAGAAATGAAGCGTGAAATTAATCTAATTGCCGTACTGCTCTTACTATTTTCATTGGCAACACAAGAAGTATCTGCACAAATAAGATTAGAATATAAACTCTCAATGAGCAAACCTTATACGCATTATTTTGAAGTTGAAACAAAGGTCACAGGTCTTAAAAAAAATTATATTGATTTTGTGATGCCGGTTTGGGCCCCGGGTTCTTATCTGATCAGAGATTTTCCAAAAAACATTGAATTTTTCAAAGCTTCGGATGGAAAGGGAAATAATTTAAAGTTCGAAAAAATTAATAAATATACCTGGCGTGTTTATAGCCATAAAACAGATGAAGTAAGACTTTCATATGATGTATATGCATATGAAGTCTCCGTACGCACCAGTTTTCTTAACGAATCACATGGTTATTTGAATGGTACAAGCATATTTATGTATATAGAAAATATGAAGAACATCCCGTCAAAGCTCAAAATAATTCCTTACAAAGATTGGAAAAAGGTCAGTACAGGATTAGAGCCTGTTCAAGGAGAAAAATTTACTTATGTTTCTCCTAGTTACGATATACTGGCAGATTCACCGATTGAGATTGGTAATCAGGATATAATAAATTTTAAGGCTGCAGGAGTGGATTACAGCATTGCAATGTATGGTAAGGGTAACTATAACGCAGATACCCTAAAAAAATATATGACGAAAATTATTGAAACCGAAACAAACGTTGTTGGTGAAAACCCAAACAAACATTATTTATTTATTGTACACAATCTCGCTAATGGATCTGGAGGACTTGAACATTTAAATTCCACGACTCTTGAAGTTAATAGATGGATTTATAGTAATTTAACAAGATTCCTTAGTCTCGTTGCTCATGAGCACTTCCATTTATGGAATGTTAAAAGAATACGACCAATTGCATTAGGGCCTTTTGATTACGAATCGGAAAATTACACCACATTACTTTGGGAAATGGAAGGTGTAACAAGCTACTATTCGAATATTATATTACGTAGAACAAATATAATTACACCCAGTAATTTTTTGAATAACATTTCCAGAGGCATTAGCTATGTTGAAAACCAACCTGGGGATGAGGTGCAATCAGCTTCAGAGGCCAGCTTTGATGCTTGGATAAAAGCATATCAACCGAATGAAAATAGTTATAACACAACAATTTCATATTACAGTAAAGGAACAATAATAGGTGTGTTGCTTGATCTTGAAATTATGAATGCCACAGATGGAAAGAAAAATTACGATGACGTTTTAAAATATTTATACAACGAATATTATAAAAAATTAAAACGCGGGTTCACAAAAAAGGAATATCAAGAAGCTGTTGAAAAAATTGCTGACGAGAATCTGGAAGACTTCTTTCAAAAATTCATTTACTCTACTGACAAAATCGATTACAATAAATATTTTAATTATGCGGGCCTGGAACTGATAGATACCGGGAAAGATGAGAACTATTTCGGAATGCGAACAAATAAAGATATGACCGTCCGCTCTGTTGTACAAGAAACATCAGCATACAATGGAGGAATAAATGTCAATGACGAAATTCTTGCAATAAATAACTATAGAGTAAACAAGGATAACTTTGATAAGTTATACTCTCTATACAGTATTGGCGATACAATTAAAATAACAATTTCAAGAGATGGAATATTGAAAGAATTGTATGTTCCTTTAAAAGCATCTCACCGATATAACTATGAGCTGCTTGAGATTGATAAACCTACTGAAAAACAAAAAATGGATTACAACAAATGGCTGAACATTAAACAATAACTATAAAGAATACATTTCGTTAAAGTTTTTACCCGCGTATATCTTTCAGGGTTTTTTTATCTGCGCATTATAAAAATATAAACCGATTTTTTGCTTAAGTTTATAGTTATAATTTTTAAATACCTGCTCAATATATGACAGATAAGATAAAGCAACTCGAAAAAGAATCCCGTAAACTAGAACCATCATCTCGTGAAAGAGAAAAAATAAGAAAGAAAGTAATTGTTTACACTGAAAATTTCTTAAACGAAATTGACAACAAAAAAACCTTTATGGTTTCAAAAGAAAAGGGTTCTGGAATTTATCATTTCCCCATTTCTGAAAAACCTATTAATATAGATAAAGCACTACAGTTAGTTGGAAAAAATGTTGATACACCAAATTTAAATCCTGCTTCGGGTGGACATTTAGGTTACATCCCTGGTGGAGGAATTTATATTTCTTCTCTTGCAGATTATATGGTAGATGTTACAAACAGGTTTGCCGGAATATTTTTTGCGAGTCCAGGTGCTGTGAGAATGGAGAACCTTCTTATCAGGTGGATGTGCGACCTTATAAAATATCCAAAATCAGCTGGAGGAAATCTCGCATCCGGAGGCAGCGTTGCAAACCTAATTGCGATTACAACTGCAAGAGATGCGAAAAAATTAAGATCAAAGAATTATCATAAAACAGTGGTTTATCTTTCCAAACATACTCACCATTGCATTGATAAAGCACTAAGAATCGCAGGACTTCGAGACTGTTTAAAAAGATATATTCCCTTAGATGAAAAATTCAGAATGATACCAGCACGTGTTGAAGAGGCAATTAAATCAGATAAAAAGAAAGGGTTTATTCCGTGGCTTGTAATTAGTTCTGCAGGGACAACAGATATAGGCGCAATTGATCCACTAAAAGAAATAGAAGCAATTGCAAAAAGATACCATTTATGGCATCATATTGATGCTGCTTATGGAGGTTTTTTTATTTTATCGGAAAGCGGAAAGAGAAAATTAAAGGGGATGGAACTTTCCGATTCTCTAGTCATCGATCCACACAAAGGATTATTTCTTCCGTATGGGCTTGGTGTTGTTCTGGTTAAAAACGTAAAATATCTGGCTGATTCACATTACTACCGGGCAAACTATATGCAAGACGCTTTGTCTGCCAATGAAGAACTTTCTCCTGCCGACCTTTCTCCGGAGCTGACAAAGCATTTCCGGGGAATGAGATTGTGGCTTCCATTAAAAATTCATGGATTAAAACCTTTTCGTGCAGCTTTGGAAGAAAAACTTCAGCTTGCAAAATATTTTTACGAAAAGATTAAAATAATCAAGGGTTTTGAAGTGGGACCAGAACCTGAATTATCAGTAGTAATTTTCAGATATACACCCGCTATCGGGGATGCAAATAAATTTAATGAACTACTGCTAAAAGAAATCCACAAGGATGGGAGAGTATTTTTAACATCAACAATAATAAATGGTAAATTTACTTTTAGACTTGCACTACTTGCTTTTAGGACACACCTTACAACAATTGACCTGACCCTAAAAATACTCGATCAAAAAGTCAGATACATTCTGAGAAAACATAAAGAATTTAAATAATGCCAGAAAAATGAAATTACTTTACGTTTCACTGATAGCGTTTATTCTTAATATTCCATTTGGTTATTGGAGAAATAATGTTAAAAGATTCTCCCGACAGTGGATTCTGGCAATTCACTTCCCCGTTCCATTTGTTATTGCTTTAAGGTTTTTATTTGGTTTAGGTTTTCAATTTATTACTTATCCAGCCTTAGTTGGAGGATTTTTTGCGGGTCAGCTTTTGGGCTCGAAAATCCATACCTGGAGAATGAAAAATCTTAAAATACCATTAACTTCCTGCCTTATCTACGATATTTATATATCTATTAAAAATATCTTCTGAACCCCCTTTAGGATCGATTTTCTTCGTATTTAAGTATAGATAATACGTTGATTACAGCTACATCCAATTGTATTTTAAACGCTCTATATAAAGTAAAATGTTAAAAATGAAAACTACCATTCTGATAATATATTTTTCACTTTTATTTTTGATCGGAAAAACTTACTCTGAAATTCAGGATACGTCTGCGACTGAATATTACAATATTGGATCATCTTTACTCACTCAAAAGGATACTACTAATGCGGAATTCTACTTAAAAAAATCTTTAGACAAAGATAAGACGGCTCCAGCTCTTTTTGAGCTTGCAAAAATACTTATTAACAAAAACACTATCCGGGACAGGGCACGGGCAAAGAAATTATTGGAGAGTGCCATCTTTATGGAACCTAGGAACATAAATTATCATTTATTATTGGCGACTCTTATGGAGTACCTCAGCAGCGGACTAGCCTTTAAAGAATACGAAAAAATTTTGGAGATTGACAGTACGAATGTTACTGCACTGTTTCAGATGGGTAAAATAAAAGAAGATGATTTTAACGAATACTACCATTCTGTTTTCCAGGATGACCCATCCAGCCCGATGTTAAGTCTTAATAAGTTTGCAATGGAAGATTTTGAGGAAGCCAAGTACTACTTTCTCAAAATTTTATATCATGATTCAACAAATTCACAAGCTATCCTCCACATAAGTACACTTTATGAAGATGCAGGTAAACCTGAAAAGGCTGTTCCATTACTTGAACGATTGGTAAGATTATATCCAGATAATGAAAAAGCCCATCTATATCTTGGATTAATGTATTATAAAACTTCAAATATGCTGGGCGCTTACAACGAATATAAAAAAGCTTTAATTTTAATGAAACCTGATGAACGAAGGGATTTCGCTTACAATTCAGTAAAGGAGTTAATTAAACCTCTATTTGGAAATAAAATAAAAAACTTTTCAGAAGCAGAAATTAAAAATCTTATTGATATTTATTGGAAGGCAAGAGATCCATTATACCTCACAGATTATAATGAAAGACTTCTAGAGCACTACTCACGTGTAGCTTATGCAAATCTACGCTTTGGCGTAAATAAATTCAGTCTTACCGGCTGGAAAAGCAATAGGGGTGAGGTGTGGCTAAGATTCGGGGAACCTGTTAACAGAATAAGAATGCGCCCTCAAATAAATGCTGGGGGAAGAGCCGATATAAAATTGAAAACAGATGTTTGGCATTACAATGATATGGATTTCGGTTTTACAGATAACTTCTTTAACGGTGAATATCTGTTCAGCGAACCTTCGCCAGGAAACAGGCTTCACTCACAGTATGGATATGACTCTCATTCATATTTCAATTACGTAAAAAAAGTAAGGAATGAACTTTATATTCCTAAATATGAAGGTCCTAAATTTTCTGTACCATACGATATTGTACAGTTTAAAGATGAAGCTCACAATACAACCGATTTATTTGTGAGTTATGGGTTGAAATACATAGATTCACTCTACTATAGGAATAAATTTTATTATAGCCACAATACTGGTCTTTTCATTTTCAATCAATTCTTTCAGACCATATCAGAAAAAAGAACCCTTATAAAATATTTACCTATTTCTGATAAAATTGAGATAAATGATACGAGCAAGTATGTCATCAACAGTTTACTCATGAGTGCCAAACCTGATTCAGGAAATTTTGCGTTCGAAATAGTGAGAGACGTTGATAAAGGAGTTGCATCAAATCATTTCCCCTTTAAAGTCAGGCGTTTTAGCGAAACAAAACTTGATATAAGTGGCATTCTTTTAGCAAATGAACTTACTGATGCTGATAGCAATATGCAATACCCTATAACTCGTAGAAGTATAAACATTCTTCCAAATCCTATTTCATCTTTTTCTAGTAAAGATAAAATTTTTATTTATTACGAAATTTATAACTTAACACCTGACTCAAATGAAGTTTACAATGTTGAACAAAAGTTGACTATAAGAAAAAAAGATGACAGATCTGGAATAAGCAAAACAATAAATTCCTTTCTTAATATTTTTAGTCTCGGAAAAGACGAACAACAAGTTACACTAACCACAAAATACCAATTCAAGGAGAAGAGCCCTCAAGTTAACTTTCAGTTAGATATGAATAAGTATGAACCTGGCGAATATCTGTTAACTCTTGCAATCAAAGACATAAATTCAGGTATAGAAATCAAAAACGAAAAGACACTTACCTGGAAATAGAGGTTACTTTTTAGTGAAAATTTACTTATTATAATCAATAATAATCTTCCTACAGAAATAATAAAAGTCCATACTTATCGGAGAGCTAGCTATGAAGATAAAATACTTTTTTATCATAATGTTATTGCCTATATCCACTTACTATGCACAAACCAGCGACACACTTGCTAATCATTATTATAAAAAAGGATTTGCTGCTTTGGCCCGGAAAGATTATGATACAGCAAAAAGCTTATTGAAAAAATCATTAAGAGAAAAAGAAAGCCCAGAAGCAGAATATCAGCTCGCTAAGGTTTATAGAGCGGACACCTCACATTGGTCATGGAATCTCTCACGTAAGCATATAAAAAAAGCGATCGAACTTAATCCCAAGGACCCTGAATATCATCTTTTTTATGGCTTATTAGCAGAAGATTTAGCCAGGAATATGCATTTAGAGTTTCAAACACTACTTGACGCAGTAAAAGAATATGAAACAACTGTAAAACTCGATAGCACAAATGTAATTGCCTGGGAAAGACTGGCAGAAATAAAAGCCGAATATTTTCACGAATTCAGTCACTCAGGCAATATGGATTTTGACGAAGGATTTTATAATAACCTAGCTCAATCTTTAGGTAAATATGGATTTCTAACACAATACAGTTATGTGAGATTAGGCAAAAAAAGAGCGGAAGAATTGCATAATCTTTTGGCAAATCCAGTTATTACTTTCGAACCACATTCAAAGGAAGATTTTAAGATTTCTGAAAATGCATATCTGGAAGCAATTAAATATAATCCATCTAACCAGCATAATTATCTGGAATTAAGTTCACTTTATGAAGATAATGAAATGCCCCAAAAAGGTATAGGTGTTTTGAAAAAGCTATTGGAAATTAATCCACATAATAAGGATGTTCATTTAAATCTTGGTTTACTTTATTATGAAGCATCAGAGTTGGATTCTTCATCTCTTGAATACAAAGAAGCAATAGAGGAGATGCCTTATGATGAGAAAGAAGATTTTTTGGTCAATTCAGTTAAAATATTACTTGAGCCAATACTTGGAGATAAATTAGACAAAATGGGTGAAAGACAACTCAAAAAGTTTATCAAAATATACTGGAATTTCAGTGATCCGCTAATCCTTACCAATTATAACGAACGAATACTGGAACATTATTCAAGAGTAGCTTACGCAAACCTTCGCTTCAGCATACCTAAACAGAATATTAAGGGGTGGCAAACAGACAGAGGGCAAATAGTTATTCGTTATGGGATTCCAAAATCTAGAACAATTTTAAGACCTGATTTAGGTAACGGAATCAAGACGCACATTTGGAAATATAATAACAAAATTTTTGCATTTATTTCTTCCCGTACAATTAAAAATCCACTGTTGGCAGAAGCTGGGGAATCAAAATACTGGGACGATTCAGAACAACTTGCAGAAGACTTTATAAAAACAGATCCATCTGACTACAATCCTAGGTTTGAAGGACCTATATTTTTAGCACCAAATGCACCTTATCAATTTAAGGACCTCACAAGAACAAAATTAACGGATTTATTTGTAAGCTATGCTATCAAACCGAAAACCATACCTGATAATAACAGAGATATTCCGTACAAACATTCTACAGGCATCTTTTTTTTTGATTCTTATTTTAACAAACTCGGAGACAATAAAAGTGATATATATTATTTGAGTAGGAGAAATAAAATATCAATTCCTGATTCAGGTAGTCTATTTGTAAATACTGATGAACTTGTTGCAAAGCCGGACAGTGGGAACCTTTCATTTGAAATTATCAGAGATAAAGACAAAGGTGTTGCTGCTTATCACGGAAAATTAAAGCTACGTAATTTCGATTCTTCATCACTTGAGATGAGCGATGTTGTCCTTGCTTCAAAAGTGGACGCCGATTCAGCAATAAATGGAAGAATCAACAGAAAAGATTATTCAATACTTCCAAACCCGACAGAGATATTCAGCAACAACCAAGATTTATATATCTACTATGAAGTTTATAATCTCGCAAAAAATGAAAAGGATTTAACTGATTTTCAGCAGACAATAATTCTGAAGAAAAAAGGCGAAGAAGGAATATCAATCGGAAAACTTGTGGGATCAGTAATGAAATTTTTTGGCGTCAATGGTGATGAACAGCAAATTGGCCTTACAAGCCAATACCAAACAAAGGATAAAGACAGTCAGGTATATCTGCAGCTTGATATGAGCGATTACGACCCGGGCAATTACCTTTTAACAATCAAAATAAAAGACAATATTACAGGAAAGGAAAAAGAACAGCATGTAAATCTTTTCTGGCAGTAAGATCTTTTGTGACATGATAAAGCGGTTCAAAATATTAAAAGACGAATATAGACTTGTCTTTAAATTCAGCCTGATCGCCAGTTTAATTTTCTGCATCCTTCTATTTTTGTTTTCCCCCGATATAGTCCCCCCATCACCCCCACCTAAGGAATATCAATCACTTTTGTTTACAATAAATGATATTGCACCAAATACCGCTCAAAAAAATATTAAAAACCAGAAGCCACCTGAACCAAAAATATTCATTCCTGATATCGTAGATGAGCCGGAAATTTTGCCTGATGAAGAAATAGCTTCACAAACAAAAACTGAAAGCTCAGGGAGTGGCAAAAATAATTCAAATATTTCAGGCAACGGCGTCGTACAAAATACGCCTGAATTGTCATTTGTTCCGAGACAAATACTTGAGGTGCTGCCAAGAAATGTTGACAAAGATGCAAAAGGATTTGTTGAGTTATCCCTCAAAATAGGTACGGATGGACACGTAATTGAGCATAAAATTATTGACAACACAACCGGTTCACAGCAGATTTTACAAAGTGTAATCATCGCGGCTTATAAATCGAAATGGGAGCCTGTCAAAATTGACAATAGTAAAATTGTCTATTGGGTTGAAAAGACTTACAGGTTTAATTGATAAACCAAAATTGATTATTTTAGAGCATATCTATTAAATTATTTACCAATGATTGAAATAAAAAACTTACACAAAAGATTTGGAAACAATAAGGTTCTACAGGGAGTAAACCTTAATATTCTCCCCGGTGAGACCCTTGTAATCATTGGTAGAAGCGGCTGTGGTAAAAGCGTACTGCTTAAGCACATTGTAGGTTTGCTTATTCCAGATGAAGGCTACGTTAAATTAAAAGAAAAGATTATTAGTGAACTGCCTCAAAACGAGCTATATGAGATAAGAAAAAATTTTGGCTTTCTTTTCCAGGGTGCCGCTCTTTTTGATTCTATGACCGTTGAAGAAAATGTTTCTCTGCCTCTCGTAGAGTCAAAAAATGGATTTTCAAAAAAGGAAATAAAAAAGATAGTTACTGAAAAACTTGAATTGGTTGGATTAAAAGATGCTCTGGACATCAAGCCAGCCGAGTTATCTGGTGGAATGAAAAAGAGAGTAGGGCTAGCTAGAGCTCTCGTTACAAATCCTGAATATATACTGTATGATGAACCTACCACAGGCCTTGACCCGATAATGTCCGATTCAATTGATAGCCTCATTAGAGAGCTTAGCGAAAAAATAAAAGTAACCACGGTTGTTGTTACTCATGATATGTACAGCGTAAAAAATGTTGCTGCAAGGGTAGCGATGATGCATAAAGGAAAAATTCATTTCTACGGTGCGCCGGATGATATGCTTCATTCAAAAGACCCTATAATAGTAGATTTTATAAAAAGAACAGGCACTTAAACTTACGTCAGCAAAAATTTTCCAAATTTGTTCAAAAACAAATCTTTTACTGATTTTATAAGTCCGATTGTCTTCAATTTGCTATAAAAACTGATTATATTTGAGTTTACTATTTTCAAATCACGGATTTAATTTGAGCAAAGAGAAAATCTTAGTAACGTCTGCACTCCCTTATGCAAACGGCCCCATTCATCTAGGACACCTGAGCGGAGCTTATTTGCCAGCTGATATTTATGTAAGATATCATAGGTTAAAAGGAAGTGATATTTTTTATATATGCGGCTCAGATGAACACGGAGTTCCTATAACTATTTCTGCAGATAAGGAAGGCGTAAAGCCAAAAGAAATTATCGACAGGTTTCACAAAATAAATAAAGATGCATTCGAAAAATTCGGAATGAGCTTCGATATTTATTCACGCACCAGCCTTCCTCTCCATCACGATACAGCAAAGGAATTTTTTCTGAACTTTTATAACCGGGGAATTCTTAAAGAAAAAAAATCGATGCAATTTTATGATGAAAAAGCAAAAATGTTTCTTCCCGACAGGTATGTTGAAGGAACATGCCCAAACTGCGGATTTGAAGAAGCAAGAAGTGACGAATGCGAAAATTGCGGTGCACTTTACGACCCTTCTGAATTAAAAAATCCTAAAAGCAAAATAACAGGAGAAACGCCGATTCTTAAAGAAACTTCCCACTGGTATTTTCCACTTGGTAATTATCAGTCGGAGCTTGAAAAATACGTGGACGAAATGAATCGGAAATACAATTGGAAAGAGAATGTGTTACAATATTGCCGTGGCTGGTTCAAAAATAGGCTAAAAGATCGTGCTGTTACACGGGATCTCGACTGGGGTGTAAAAGTCCCCATTGAAAAAACAGAAGGAAAAGTTATTTACGTATGGTTTGATGCTGTACTTGGTTACATATCCGCAACAAAAGAGCTTTCACAAAAACTTGGTAAGAAAGACTTATGGAAAGAATACTGGCAGAATAAAAACACAAAATATGTTGCATTTATTGGGAAAGATAATGTTGTGTTCCACTGTATTGTCTTCCCTGCTATGCTTATGGCGTGGAATGAAAGAAATAATGATAAATATATTTTGCCCCAGAATGTCCCGGCCAATGAATTTTTAAATTTTGAGGGTAAAAAATTTTCAAAAAGCAGAAACTGGGGAATAGATGTAATTGATTTTCTGAAAATATTTCCTGCTGATTCCTTACGTTACACACTTGCTGCTAATTTGCCTGAGACGAGAGATACAGATTTTTATTGGAAAGAGTTTCAGTCGAGAAATAATAGTGAACTTGCTGACATTTTAGGAAACTTTATAAATAGAACTTTTACTTTTGTTCACAAACACTTCGAAGGTAAAGTCCCCTCAAAGGGAGAGCTCGACACAAGAGATAAAGAAATGCTGACCGCGCTGAAAGAAGCACCCTCAAAAATCTCAACTTTATTTGAAAAATATAAAATCAAGGATGGTGTTTTTGAAGCAATGAACGTTGCGAGGAATTGCAATAAATATTTTAATGATTCTGAGCCTTGGAATACTATAAAATCGAATAAAGAAAAATGTGGAACAACTCTTAATATTTGTCTCCAGGCAATTTTTACACTTGGCGAACTTTTCAGTCCGGTAATTCCCTTCTCTTCTAAAAAAATATTTAAGATGCTGAACGCAAAACCAACTACATGGGGCGAATCAGGAAAAGAAAATCTGGCTCAAGGACACCAACTGAATAGACCTAAAATAATTTTTCCCAAAATAGAGGATGAAATGATAGAGGAACAAACGTCAAAATTAAATGACACCCCACAAAAAGCAGAGACAAAAAAAGATGAGACGATTACTATAGATGACTTTTTCAAAGTACAATTAAAGGTTGCGGAAATCATACAGGCAGAAAAAATTGAAAAAAGCGACAAATTAATGAAATTAAAAGTACAATTAGAAAACGAAGAAAGACAAATAATAGCCGGAATAGCAAAACATTATTCGCCTGAAGATCTACTGAACAAAAAGGTAATCATTGTCGCTAATTTAAAAACCGCAAAATTAATGGGATTGGAATCACAGGGAATGGTGCTGGCTGTCGGGGATGAAACAGGAAAAATTAATGTTCTTACTGTAGATAAATCGATAAAAAACGGAACAAGGGCGAAATAAAAATCGTATACGATACCAGCGCTTAAATCGTTATGATTTATTCTATTTTACCTTGTATTTACATCATTGTATAACTAAAATTATCAGTTAAATTTAAAGATTATTAAGGAGATACAGCGGATGCTTTTCAGACTTAGCTCAATTTTTACATTAATACTTTGCCTATTCTTTATTGTTTATAGCTATTCACAGACTAAAGATAAGGACATGGTAATAGCACATTTTGACAATCAGAAAATAACCCTGGGAGATTTCGAGAAGGCATACGCTAAAAGCGGCTCGGGTTCGGAAGATGTCGAAAAAGATAGTCTTTCACAACTAAAAGATTTCCTACCCCTTTATGTAGAATACAGAATGAAACTGGAAGACGGAAAGGATAGAGGCCTTGAAAATGATCCAGATATTATTAAGGAACTGAATACGTATCGTGACCAAATTGCATATAAACTTTATATAGACAAATATTTAATTGAACCCAACTTAAAAGACCTTTATGAAAAAAGGAAATGGGAATATCGCGTAAGCCAAATTATGTTCAGGACTGTCCGAAATGATACGTCTGATGCACTGAAACTGGCAAATACAATACTCGATAGCTTAAAAAATGGTGCAGATTTTTCCGAAATGGCTGCAAAATATTCATCAGATGTTCGTTCTAAAAACAAAGGTGGTGATATTTATTATTTTACCGCTGGCCAAATCCCACCTAACATTGAAAATGCAATTATTGAAACACCTCCCGGACAATTTTATCCTAAAGTTCTCAGATCGAATTATGGATATCACATTATTAAAGTAACGGAAAAACATAAAAATGTATATAAAATAAGAGTTAGCCATATACTTATAAGATATACTTTCGATGGTAAACCAGATACAGCAAGGGCAAAAGCAATAATTGACACTGTATATCGAAAACTAAAAGATGGTGCTGATTTTGATAAACTTGTACACGAATATTCAATGGATAAAGGTTCAGCTGTAAAAAATGGCGATATCGGATTTATATCAAGAAGACAAACAGTAATACCATTCGACGAAGCAGCATTTAATCTTAAAAAGGTTGGAGATATTTCCGGAATCGTTAAAACACGGTTTGGATATCATATTATAAAACTAACAGACAAAGAAGCTTACCCAAGCTTTGATAAAGATAAAGACGAATTACTCAAGGTTTTTAAGAGAGGGCAATATTATTGGAAATACGATAAACTTGTAGATAGCTTATTCACTAAATATAATTTAGTAGAAAACAAATCACTGGTTAATTATATCACTTCAATTACTGATACATCAGTCCATGGATTTGATATTAAAAGTCTGCCTGATTCACTTAAGAATTCAGTATTATATACACTTCCAGATAAAAAAGTAACACTCAATGAATTTATTCAAATGACATCAAA